>Ga0307502_10000299_pt1 | contig 13149 bp, 7 predicted proteins | sample 16_S_MG_FD_201364 | JGI IMG/M metagenome (GOLD analysis project Ga0307502, IMG submission 201364) | Soil microbial communities from Populus trichocarpa stands in riparian zone in the Pacific Northwest, United States - 16_S | ecosystem: Environmental > Terrestrial > Soil > Riparian zone > Trees... | reverse complement strand
CGACACGCTGGCCAGCCGCGGCAACCTCGCCAACGCCTACCAGGCCGCCGGCCGCACCGACGACGCGATCGCCATCCTCGAGCCGCTGGCCGCAGACCTCGATCGGGCCCTCGGCGCCGAGCATCCCGACACGCTGGCCAGCCGCGGCAACCTCGCCAACGCCTATCAGGCCGCGGGGCGCACCCAGGACGCGATCGCGATCCTCGAGCCGCTGCTCGCCGACCTCGAGCGGATTCTCGGCGCCCAGCACCCCAACGCGCTCAGCGCCCGCGGCAACCTCGCCAACGCGTACCAGGCCGCCGGGCGTACACATGATGCGATTACGATCTACGAGCCGCTGCTTGAAGAGCACGAGCGGACGGTCGGCGCCGAGCACGCCAACACGCTGCGCACCCGCAACAACCTCGCCAACGCCTATCAGGACGCGGGGCGCACGCAGGACGCGATCGCGATCCTCGAGCCGCTGCTCGCCGATCGCGATCGGATCCTCGGTGCCGAGCAGCCCGACACGCTGCGCACCCGCGGCAACCTCGCCAACGCTTACGAAGCCGCGGGGCGCACACAGGACGCGATCGCGATCTTCGAGCCGCTGCTCGCCGACCTCGAGCGAATCCTCGGTCCCCAACATCCCGACACGCTGAGCACCCGCGGCAACCTCGCCAACGCCTACCAGGACGGCGGGCGTACCCAGGACGCGATCGCGATCTTCGAGCCGCTGCTCGCCGAGCGCGAGCGGATCCTCGGCGGCGAGCATCCCGACACGCTTGCTAGTCGCGGCAACCTCGCCAACGCCTACGAGGCCGCGGGGCGCACTCAGGACGCGATCGCGATCTTCGAGCCGCTGCTCGCCGAGCGTGAGCGGGTCCTCGGCGGCGAGCATCCCGACACGCTTGCCAGTCGCGGCAACCTCGCCAACGCCTACCAGGACGGCGGGCGCACCCAGGACGCGATCGCGATCTACGAGCCGCTGCTCGCCGACCTCGAGCGCATCGTCGGCGCCGAGCATCCCGACACGCTTGCGAGTCGCGGCAACCTCGCCAAGGCCTACCACGCCGCCGGGCGCACCCAGGACGCGATCACGATCTTCGAGCCGCTGCTCGCCGACCGCGAGCGAATCCTCGGCGCCCAGCACCCCAACGCGCTCAACACGCGCAACAACCTCGCCAACGCCTACCAGGACGCCGGGCGCGCCCAGGACGCGATCGCGGTCCTGGAGCCGCTGCTCGTCGACCTCGAGCAGACCCTCGGCGCCGAGCATCCCAACACGCTGCGCACACGCAACAACCTGGCCAACTTCTACGAAGACGCCGGGCGTACCCAGGACGCGATCGCGATCTACGAACCGCTGCTCGATGACCTCGAGCGGATCCTCGGCGCGGAGCATCCCGACACGCTCGGCAGCCGCGGCAACCTCGCCAACGCCTACGAGGCCGTAGGACGCACCGCGGACGCTGACCGTGTTCGCAATCGCTTCGGTGACGGAAACTCGTTCACCGTCTAGACCTGGCGTCGCACCTCCACTACATGCGCGTCAATGCGCGCTGTAACCATGCATCTGATCGCCCTCGGACCCGTGGATGCTGGCGTTGAACGAAATGATGATCCGTTCCTTTTCGCCGTCATAGGGCAGCGCCTGATGGGCGAGCCAGGACGGAAACAGCAGCAGTTGCCCCGGCACCGGCTCGACGTCCTGGTGCGGCGGCTGCAGGTACGCGTTGCCCACGTCGACGAAGGCGCCGCCCAGGGCGGTGAAATGCGGACCGTAGAGCCGCGTCACACCGTTCGCCGCGCCATAGACCGGATGTGACACGCGCCGCGCCGGTTCGTCGATCTGCACGATGTACACGGCCGACCACGAGCAGTTGCCGTGCGTGTGCACGTCGTGGAACGCTCCGGCGCGGCTGCACTGAAACCACATCCCCTCGATGCCGACCCTCAGCTCGAGCCCCTGCTCGGGCCAAGCTTCCCGGTTGGCCTGCTTCGCGGTCTCGCCGAGACTGGCCACGATGAAACGGACGAAGTCCTGCCATTCGTCGAGCTTCACGCGGTGCAGCAGATCGTCGTCGCTCGCGAAGAACGGCCCGGGCTCCTCGCCCCTCTGACGCTGCTGCGCCGCCCGCCCTTCTCCGAACACGCGGACCAGCAGGGGATTGAGAGTGTCGGCGTCGGCGTAGCGGTGCAGCCCGATTGGGGTCGGCCACAGCCAGTGAAAACCGGCACCCATTGCCATGCCTGCGCTCCTTGTCGTCGCCTGTGGCGGGCGATCGTAGCGAAGCGCCGCTCGAGCCCGACGCGGCCACGACAGCCGGGCTCGCACGACCAGCGGTCGGGCCGCGGGGGTGACAGCGCCGGATCCAGGCGGCAGTACGTCCGTCTGCGCGGTGTGCCCATTTTGCAGTCATGCGAGGCCGACCTCCGCGATCGCGCGGGCGGCCGCGCCTCGGGGTCCGCGTCGCCGTCGCGGGACGTCGGCCGAGTCGGGCGCTCGCGGCCGGCGAATCGACCTCGTTGGGCTCGCCGGCGTGGACGTCGCAGACGAGCCGCGCACGGAGCTGTTGTGTGCGCCCGCGGGCGGGGAGCGCCGGCGACGCTCCCTGCCGGGGTTCAGAACGTCGCCAGCGCGTCGCGTCCGTACTTCGGATCGATGTACGCGTGGCGGGCGTTGCGGTTGACCTCATCGTTGCGTCTGATTCCGCGTTGGCTGCTGCTCTAGACACTAAGGGGCGACACGAGGCGCGAGCCGTTATGCAACCAGCGCCAGGATCCGGTCGCCCTCCCAGTGCCCCGACACCGCGCGATCATCGGCCGCCGCCGGACCCCGTCTTCCTGGAGGATGCTCACATGGCTGCCCCAAGAGACATCGCCTTCGTTTTCACCCGCTTGTATGTTCGGGCGTGTGAACGGGCGCGCGGACTGGATGCTCGGACGTGATCTGCGCCGATCACGGCACGCGCCTTCTGCTGTGCATCGTGCGGCACCACCCCCGGTATATGGGTCAGCAGCCGAGGACATCCTCGCGTTGCAGCGCGCCTGGCAACGCGAGCGTAGCTCGGCTGTTTGCCAGGACTGCGCAGGCGGTCGCGTCGACCAGCGACGGGTCTGGTCTGTTCTCCCTGGTCGCCGCTGATCCGAGGAGCAGCGACATCGCCGTGCTCAGTCGGTCTGTCGCCGACGCTCCTGGCGGAGCCGGTGAAGGCGCACCGTCGACGTTGAGTCGCGCTCGTGGATCGGTGCTGTCGCGCCGCCGGTGCGCGTGCGGCGGCGAGGTGCCGGCGGGGCAGGAGGAGTGTGATGAGTGCCGCCGCAGGCGGGTAGCGGCTAAGAGCGCCCTGGCCCGCAGCGTGCTGGTTCGACGGCACGCCGCGGCGCCGCCCGGCGGCTCGGGTCCAGGGGCGGCGCGCGACCCGGCATCCGTCGTGCCCTCGCTGCGGTCCGGTCGCGCAGTACTTCAGCGCTTGGAGGTTTGCGACGCCGAGGGCGTCTGCTCGTCGCAACCCGAGCCGGCGGTGAGCCAGGCGCCTGCACCCGAGCCTGCTGGGGTGTGCGCGGCCCCGCCCGGCGCGGTAAGCGCGACCACTGTCGCACGCGGGGTCCCTGTCAGTTCGTTCGTGGAACCCGAGGCCACCTACGCCTTCGCGTTTGTCCGCGGCGCGAGCTACGGAGCGCCCCAGGCGAAGGCGATCCTCGACCAGGCGCTCGTCGCCCGGGGCGTAGCGACGGCGAGCGGTCTCGTGGCGGCCGAGACGCTGGCGGTCGGAGGCACGGGCGCGGCGGAGGGGGCAACGCTTGCAGAGGTCCTGGCCGGAGGCGGCGAAGCGCTACTCGCGATCGAGGCCGGCGGCGGCGCCGAGGCCGAGGCCTCGATCGGGCCCGTCGGCTGGATAGTCGGTGCGATCGTGCTGGTAGCCGCAGGCGGGCTGCTTGTGACCGCTTATCTGCTGTCAGACAGTCAGCCGGCCGCGTTGGCGCCCGGCACACAACCAGACCCTGCAGCATCGCAGTCACAGCCCCAGGTTTGCCAGCCGCCCGAAACGGTGGCCGAGCCGGCGACGACAACGGAGACGCAACAGTCTGCCGATGAGCGCCAGCGACAGTGTAGGGAGGAAAACCCGACCTACCTGACCGCGTGCGACCCCCGAACGAGCGAGCAGGTAGCGTCCGCGTTCGCGACGAGCCGCGGCATCGCCGTGGAATCCGTTTCGTGCCAGAACCTGGGGATGCGTCCCGGGGGAACCGTGAGCGCATGCGGCACCGCGCCCGCGGACTACGTTCACTGCACGATCAACAACTCGGACTTCGTCGTGTCGATGTTCGGTTGCTATTGCTGTGACGCCAACGGAGACGTCGGACGTAGCTGGGAAGGCGTCCACCAGAGCGACGGACCGGGAGAGACGGGCGCGCAGCGACGGGAGGACACACGCCAGGATCGCCGGCGCAACAGAGAGCGTGATCGACGGCGTCGCGACCGCGAGGAGGACGAAGAGTCCGAGCCCGAAGAGCAGAGTGGCGGCCAGCGCCACAAGCGCGGTCGACCGCGCGACGAGTAGGCCTCGAAAGCTCGATCGTCGGATGACGCTCGAGCGCGTCGTTTCCGCCAGCGGGACGATCGACCATCTCGAGTCCGGGCACTGGGAGCTGCAGCCACCACCACGTCCACGTCCGCGGCCCGATCGGCGAGCTGCACGCCGACAGTCAAGGGGCGGGGGACCGGGGATGATGAGTTCATCGCCGTTCGGATCCAGCCCACTGCGCTCAACGACCACGAAACGGACACTTCCGTCAGAGCGTCCAGGTCAATTGGGCTGGAGCTCAGATGCTGAGCTTGGAGGATTATCTCCACGACGAGTAGTGACCGCAGCTTCACCGGACGCCACCGGCCCACTGAGCGACTGGTTGGCCGGCCACCGCGGGAAGACCCTCGCATACCAAAAGTAGACGGTAGGGTGCTAGGATCAGGCGATGCTCCCGCTCACCCCCGTCGCTCAGAGCCTTGCCGAGAGCGAGATCGCCGGGGCGGTCGCGCGCCGGCGGCTCGCGAGCCGGGTGACCGACCACCCCGTGGCGCCCCTGGCGGACCTCGTGCAGATGGGGCGCGCCGTGGGCCTGTCGATGGCCGAGATGCAGAGGGTGACCGGCGCGGCGCGGCAGACCATCTACCGGCAGCTGCCGGCGCAAGGCGACCCCCCGCGGCGTCCGTCGCGCCAGCAAGCCACGATCGAGGTGCTGATGCTGCTCGCCGCGGAAGGCGACTTCGCCTCCCCCGCGGTGATAGCTCGCCGTGCCGGCCTTGACCCGGTCGGCGTCACCGGGCTGCTGACCGACCTCGACGGCGATGGGCTGTGCGAGTTGCGCCACGACAGCTACGCGAGCCTCGAGGCGCGCCCTGTCCCGGCGACGTACGCGGTGCTCCGCGAGCACTTCGACGATCTCTTCCTACGCCGGCCGGACGCGATCTCGATGTACCTGCGGCTGCGGCCGGGCGAGGAGACCGCTGTCGCTCAGGCCGCTGGGACGGTCGTCGCGAATCTCGAGTTCGACGTGATCGAGCAGACGGTGGCGCCGTCGACGATGGTCGGCCCCGAGTTCGCGTTCACGGTCAACGCCCCGACGATCCGTCGCGCGCTGAACGTCGCCCGTGACGTGTGGCGCGAGGTGCAGGCCGCACGAGGGCTGCCGTTCACCGAGCCCGTCATCGCGAACGTCATCCCCGCCGGCGGCCGCGCGCCGGTGACGTCGACGGTGCTGGACGCCTTCATCGAGGCGATCACGGACAGCGGCGCGCCGAACGGAGCGGACGTGCGCGAGGCTCGCGATGGCTTCGGCGGCGGGGTCTCGGAAGGCGCGCTCGCCGGCCGATGCGTGACGATGGCGGCGCTCGCGCTCCGTCGCGCAGTCGGCAACGACGGCGACCCGCGGCCGATCGTCGACGGCGACTCGGCATTTGCCGAGTACGAGCCGGCGTCCGGGGCGATCGTCCACATGGGCCAGGTCCCGGTCAAGAAAGCGGCCGTCGCTGCCTTGGACCTGGCCGTCGAGCGCCTGGGCCCGCTGCCCGGTGGCCGCCTCGGCTCGGTTCGCGCGCCGGGCGCGCCGCCGGTGATCGTCCGCGATCAGACGCCGAGCGGATGGGAGCTGACGGAGATGGCGCGCTTCGCGGGCGAGGCCGTCGGGTTCGCGGCCACGGAGTCTTACGTCGACGCGGCGCAGCTCGTCCGCCGCGTCGCCGCCGGCGACTGAGCCCCGGCCCGCCGTGAGCCAGCACGACAACCCGCCTGTGCTCCGGCAGCCCGCGGCCGCGCACGGCGTTCGTGCAAGCGGCGAGCTGGACCCGCGCGGTATGCCCCAGCCCCGCCGCCTCCGGAACCGCGGTGCGCGGCGGCTCCAAGAAGCGCCGGTGGCGGTCCGCCACTACGGCACGAAGCCGTCTTCGCCGGTGACTCGCTCGCGGGCCCGACGGCGCTCGATCGCCCGGGCGATGCGGTCGGCCACGACGGCGAGCCCCTCGCGACTGTCGACGTGGACGAGGTCGGCGAGGATCGGTGCCGCGTCCGCAACACGGCGTAGGTCGATTCCGTGGAGCACTGGGAGGACCACTTTGTCTCCGCCGCTCGTCTCACGCGCGACCATCGCGTTGAGCTCGCGCTGCGGCCACCTCTTCGCGAGGAACGCTTCGGAGAGGATCACAACGCCGAAGCGCGACGGGGCGAGCCCGCGGTTGATCTCCTCCGTGAGGCCGTCGCCCAGGACGAGCTCGGCCTCATCGAACCACACCGAATAGCCGAGCCCCGTCAGCGCGTTGAAGAGCGGGCGCGCGATAGCGTCCTTGTCCTCGCCAGCGTGCGAGAGGAAGACGTCGCGGTAGTCGTCGCTGCGGCCGGCAGATGAAGACGCTTGTTGGGCTGCGGCCGACGCGGTGGCCTGCGTCCGCGCGGCGTAGGCGGTGTAGCCGGCGGGCGTAATCCCGACGTCGTCGGCGCTCTGCGCGTCGAGCGAGCTGAACAACCGCGCGGACGGGGGCTCGCGCCTCGGGTCGCCGACCATTCGGCGCCACTCCCAGGTGATCCAGCCGTCTGCCTCCAGCCGTGCGAGCAGCCGGACGAACCGGCCGAAACCCTGCTCGTCGCTCGAGACATGGCCGTCGCGCGCAGCCAGCTCAGCGAGGCTGTAGGCGTTGGTGAGCGCGTTGCGGCGCTCGGGCGGCGCGTCGGGCGCCTCAAGCGCCGCGAGCCACGCGAAGACCTCGAGCGGGCTGTTCACCTCTCCGTCTCCAGGAGCGCGTCCTCGACGCCGTACGCGCCGACGCGCAGGAGGTCGTCGACGAGGTTGAGCGCTTCGGTATGGGCCTGCTCGCCCGTCGCTTGCGCGTGGGCGCGGATGACGAGGGTGCTTAGCTCGCGTGCCTCGGCCGCCGCGGCCGTCCTCAGGTCGCCGAGCTCTCGCAGGTGCGTGCCGACGAAGCGCCGGGCGGCGGCAAGGATCAGGTCGTCGACCCGGTCGGGCGCCTGCTCAAGCGTGATGAGAAGCTGCGGAACGGCGGTCTCGAAGGCGGACCCTTCGATGAGGTCCAGCACGAGGTCCGAATGCGGACGCAAGGCCTCGCCCCGTAGCGCGGCCGCCACCTCGGCGGCGGCCTCGCGGACCTTGGGGTGGTCGTCGCGCAGAAGTCGCTGTATCTCGGCGGCGGTCTCGGCCGGCCGCTGTGCGCAGACGCGGGCGGCGCCCCGGCGGGTGGCCGGGTCGGGCGAACTGACGACGCGCTCGACCAGGTCGGGGCGCTCGTGCTCGAGCCCGAGGTACGCGGCGATCCGCCCGCCGCCGCGCCGGACGCGCTCGTAGCCGCTGCCGTGCATGCGATCGGCGACGGTCACCGCGGCATCGAGATCGCGATGCGCGACGAACACCGTCAGCTCCTCGAACGGCTGCGTAGCGAGCGCCTCGTCCTGGCCAGCCGCCGCGAGCGGGTACGCCTGCACCGCCTCGGCCTCCGCGTGGCGCAGCGTCGCGCTGATCAGCCGGGCGACGCATGACAGCACGGACGGGCTCGGGTCGCGGGCGAACCGAGGCAGGTGCTGCGCCACGACGGCGGTGCGGCTGCCGTCCTCGTCGTGGAGGAGCAGGTCGGCGAGCGCGAGGACGAGCGACCCGCGGGCGCGGTTCATCCCGTCCGTGAACGGGTCGATGAGGGGGTAGTCGTCCTCGTCGTCGTCGCGGTTCGTCGACGTGATGACGGGCGCCGCTCCGGGCACGGGGTCTGCGGCGTTGAGCGCGCGGTCGACGAGAAGCTCAAGGATGTCGCCGGGGATCTCGGCCTTGCGGGCCGGGCGCATCGCGTCACCGAACCATTGGTCGTGCTCCGGGTTGCCGAGGGCGGCGACGTGGCGGACGAACGCGAAGACCAACTGCGGGTCGACGTCCTCCTTCGTCTCGCGCAGCCCGTGGAGGGTCGCGTCGACGTATGCGGGATCAGCGGCGACCTCGGGACCCATGCCGAGCTTCAGGAACCGTGCGGGCTCCGCCGCGGTCTGCTCGCGCAGCTGGCCAGCGAGCTGCTCGGCGCCGTCGACGAGGGGCTTCAAGTGGTCGCGCGCGCGGCCGGCGTGCTTGAGCAGCGCGCGGCGCCAATGCTCGTCGGTCATATGGGGGATCGCGCTGCCGGGGACCGGCGAGTGTACGTAGCCGGCGACGATGGTCGGGCCTGGCGTGGCGACCGGGCCGTAGTGGCGGTCGAGTTCGCCGCGACGGCGGCGGGCGGGCTCGCTCAGGCGGTCGGCCGCGAAGCCGTCGAGCAGCGTGTGCTGGCTGTAGCGGTCGCCGGGGCCCTCGGCTGGCGAGCGGAAGCCGAGCACGGCCGCCTCGAGCCGTGCGTAACGGTCGCCGGAGACGTGGGGCGTGATTGCGGCAAGCAGCTCGTGTGTCGCCCAGTACGGGTCGTTCAGGTAGCCCGAGCGGAACCGTGACGGACCCTCGAGCACATCGGCGGCAAAGTCGGCGAGCCGCGGCGCGGCGGCTCGCAGCGCCTCGTAGAGCAGCCACTGCGCGGCGTCGTGCGGGTCGGCCGCCAGCGGCTTGAGGAGCGCGCGCAGCTCGTCGTCGTCGACGGCGTCGTCGCCGGCCGCCAGCGCTCTAAGCGCAGCCGCCGCGCCGGCGATGAGCGCGTCGTCGAAGTCGTCGCCGGCTGCGGGCGGCCAGCGCCGGAACCCGAAATGGCGGTCGCGAAGGGGGCGGTCACCCTCGTCGGGGTCGCTCGTCGCCGCCATCGCGCGCAGCAGCCAAATGCTAAGCGACCCCCAGAACTGCCGCGGTGCGCCGGTGGCAGCTGCGGTGACGAGAGAGCGGACGCGGAGCTCACGGCGGCTGATCGCCGCGATCTTGCCGTCCTCGACGTGGAGCGCGCTCGGCCGGTCGACCAGGTAGGCGGCGAGGAGCTCCGCGGCCCACTCGGGCCGCTCGGCGACATCGTGCGCATACATCCACAGCTCGTGCTCGTAGCCGTTCCAGATCCCGAGCCTGACGCTGTCTAGGACGAGCTCGAAGAGCGGCCGACTGTCCGACAGGTCGGCGAAGCGCGCGACGTCGCGGATCCACGGGTGGAACAGCGGGTCACCGACCCGCGGCCGCAACATCGCGGCGACCCGCTCCGGCGACTCACGCGCGGCGGCGGCCATGATGCCCAACGCCTGGTCGCGCATCGAAGGCTCGGCGAGCCACTGCACGAGCACGCCCTCATGAGTCAGGAGCTCGAACCAGCCCGGCGTGCGGAGCGCCGCGCGCAGACGGGCGACGACCTCGGGCTCCGCCGTCTCGACCACCCGAGCGACGGCCCCCCATGCGGTCGCGGACGGCGCCGCGATCGCCCCGACCACGCCAATCGCGACGTGCTTGAGGTGAAATCGGACGCGCTCGGAGGTCAAGAGCCGCTCGAGCTGCCAGGCGAACGTCTCGGGGTCGTCGTCGTGGAGATGCAGCAGGATCTGGCGGACCTGCGCGCGGCGGAACAGTTCCTGCTCGGAGTCGACGAGGAACGCGACCAGGTCGCGCTGGTCCTTGACCCAGGCCCGGGCGAAGGCGTAGTCGAAGAATGCCTCATGAAAGAAGGCGAGCTTCCCGTTCGTCTCGCGCAGGACCCCCTCAGATGCAAGAACGTCGGCGTCGTCGGCGAGGTCGCCGGGCAGCAACGCCTCGGGGATGGCGAGCCGGCGCTTCTCGCTCATGGCCCGCGCGAGCGCGAAGATGACCTCGTCGAACCGGACCGGCGGGTCGCGTAGCGGCTGACATGCTCTGCGCTTGACCGTCCAGTAGCGGTCGAGGAGGTCCTTCGCGCTGGCGAACGCAAGCGGCTCGTCGCGGGCGTCGGGCTCTGCCTCGGCGCCGCGGGCGCGGCGGATCCGGTCGAAGACGACGAGGCGGAACGGGCTGCGCAGGAGGATGCGCTGCTCGCGCGACAGGACGCTGGTGTCCAGCTTCATCGCCGCGATCGCGTGTTCGACCTGCTCGTCGCCAAGCTCCGGGACCGCAAAGCGGTGCGGAGCCTCGCCGCCGAGGTTCAGCTCGCGGAAGCGCGGGTCGTTGAGGAGGTCGAACCGCCGGCACGCGAGGAGCACTCGCATCTGCGGGAACGCCGCCGCCTCGTGCAGCAGGTCGCGGACGACCTCGAAGAGCCGGTCGCCGCGACCGGCCACGAAACTCACGGCATCGAGCTGGTCGACGACAAGCAGAGAGAGCGCGGACTTCGCCTCCTCGGCGAGGCTCTTCACGGGGGACGTGTCGAGCGAGATGTGCTCGCCGAGCTCCTCCGTCGTCGTTACGCCCGATGCGCGGTCGAGTCGGAGCGCCAGGACGTGCCATCCCGGTAGGTCGCAGAACCGCTGGACGACATCCGCGAGCACGGCCGTCTTGCCAGCGCCGGCCTCGCCGACCGCCATGACGAGCGGATGCTCGCTGCCCGTCAGCAGCTCCGCGAGGTGGGAGCCCTCGGGACGCTCGATCGGAGGGCGCAGCAGCGCTCCGCGCGCCGCGGCGAGCCACGTCGCCGTCGCCTCGGCGACCGCGCCAGGCGCAGCGGGCGAACGCACCGGCGCATCGCGTGGGCGCAGCCCACGCGCCACGGCCTCCGCGAGGAGAGCGTCGCGGTCGAGCGTGCGGCCTGACTGCGACGTGACGATCTCCATGAGCGCCGTGGCCAGGACGTCGGGCGGCGCGCCGTCAAGCACGGTCGCGGCGAGGATGGCGTTCTCGCTCTGCAGCGTGTCGGGCTGCGGCCAGTGAAGGTGCAACGACCGGAGGATCAAGTACGCCCGCTGTTCCGAGCTCCAGACGCCTTTGGAAGCCAGCAGCTGCAGATCCTTGAGCGACTCGGCGGAGAGCCGCGCATTGAGCTGGCGGGCGCTCCCGGCCCGCCGCGCCTGGTCGGCGAGCTCGTCGAGCGCACGGCACGGCACCATTGACACGAAGCGGAACTCGCGCCCGTCGTCGGCGTGCAGCCTGGCGGCGTCGAGCACGCCTTCGCGCTTGAGCGCCGCGACCGTCCACCCGTTGCGCAGGCCGTACTGGCGCTTGACCTGATGTGCCTCGAGCGCGCCGCGACGACCGAGGACGAACTCCGCGCCGAATCCGAGCGGCGGCTCGGGCTCGAGGATGATCGCGTTCGCGTGGCCGTGCAGTACCTCAAGGGCCATGCGCACGGTCCAGGCGGCCTCGAAATGGCCGCCGAGCTTTGCGGCCTCGCCGCCGGGGCGGGGAGTCATCGGCGCGCGGAGTCCAAGCGCAGGAGAACAAGCGAACCGATCCTCATAACGAGCTCCCAGCGCGCGTGTCGGCGCTCGCCGGCAACTGCACGTTGGCAGGGCGGTTGCCCTTGCGGACGGGATCCAGGTGGCCGTAAACGGTTGTCCGCGGCACGCCGAACAGATCAGCGATCTGCTGCACCGTGCGATCTCCGGCGTCGTACAGCTGCTGGGCAAGCGCGATCTGCTCAGCGTTAAGTCGGGCTGGACGGCCGCCCTTCCGGCCACGCGCGCGGGCGGCAGCAAGTCCGTCGCGGGTGTTGGCGACGATCAGCTCGCGCTGCAGCTCGGCAAGAACAGACAGCATTCCGAACATCGCGCGACCTTCAGCCGTGGCCGTGTCGATTCCTTGCTCGATGACATGCAACCCGACGCCACGTTCGCGAAGCTCGGCGCCCAGCGTGACGAGGTGCAGCACCGATCGCCCAAGGCGATCCAGACGGGTGATCTTTAGGGTGTCGCCATCGCGCACCACGAGTAGGAGGTTGTCGAGCTCTGGACGGCTGGCCTTCGCCCCGCTGGCCCGGTCGACGTAGATGTCCTTCGCAGCGACGCCGGCGCGTCGCAGCGCGTCCATCTGGTGATCCGGACTCTGGTCCGACGTCGAGACGCGCGCGTAGCCGAAGAGCATGTGTCGAAATTACAGAAGCCCTCGGACTATTCGTCGTAGTTTTTCGACGCGGATATTCGACAGTCGCCGATCAGAGGGCGCGGGGGCGGCGTCGCCGCCCCCGTGGGTGTCGACAAACGACTGTTTGTCGCCGCTGGGCGGGCGGGACACCTTCGGGATGACGCCCTGGCGCTCGCCCTCGAACGTTGTGGCGGCCGCGGCCGCGGTCGACGCGCGTCGCCGTGCGCACCATCGCCGAGTCCTACGGCGATAAGTCTGGAAGGTGTGAACTTCGCACCCTTGGGTGGCTGGCGCTCGTCGGCCGACGTGCGATTCTCACGGCGTGACTATGAAGCACCTCACGACCACGATGGCAGCCGTGATCGCGGCAATCGTTATCAGCGTGTGCGTCGTGCAGGGTCTCCTCACCGTCGGCGAGGGCCTGCTCGTCGCTGGCCTCACGGCTATCGCCGGTGCCCTCCACGCGGTCTTCGGCATCGGCGGCGGCGACGACGGCTGGTCGGGCGGCGGCGGCTGGTCCGGCGGCGGCTGGTCCGGCGGCGGCGATGGCGGGTGCGGAGGCGCCGGCGGCGGCGGCTGCTGACTGAACGTCCGGGCCCGGGAATCCCTGCTTAGCCTGGATCCACCGTTTCTTCGGGTCGCGGTCGATTTGGGCCAGTTGCGGCTCGGTGGGGGGGTGATCGGCCGCTGGCGGGGCGTCGTGAGCGCGGGCGCGGCCTTGTGAGTCCGCGGAGG
>Ga0307502_10000298_pt1 | contig 13175 bp, 11 predicted proteins | sample 16_S_MG_FD_201364 | JGI IMG/M metagenome (GOLD analysis project Ga0307502, IMG submission 201364) | Soil microbial communities from Populus trichocarpa stands in riparian zone in the Pacific Northwest, United States - 16_S | ecosystem: Environmental > Terrestrial > Soil > Riparian zone > Trees... | reverse complement strand
AGGGCCGCATCCTGCGCTTCGAGACCTCCGGCGCCGCGCCGGTGGCGGGCGGGACGATCGACGTCGGCGCCCAGCCCGAGGGCATCGCGCTGGGGCGCCAGCTCGTGTGGGTCGCCAACATCCAGGACGGCACGGTCAACCGCATCGACCGCGCCTCGCCCTCCGTGGTGGGCGCGCCGATCGGCGTCGGCGGCAAGCCGACGGGGATCTTCGTCGGCTCGAGCGTGTGGGTGACCAACAACGCCGACGCGACGGTGACCCGCATCGACCCGTCGACCGCGCAGGTCGTCGGCGAGCCGATTCCCGTGGGACGCCAGCCGCGCGGCGTGATCGAGGGCGAGGGCTCCGTCTGGGTCGCCAACTCCGGCGACGACACGGTGAGTCGGCTCGACCCGGCGACCGGCGCGCCGATCGGCGAGCCGATCAAGGTCGGGCGCGACCCGCGCGAGCTCACCGTCGGCCTCGGCTCCGTGTGGGTCGCCAACAACGACGACAACAGCGTCACGCGGATCGACCCCAAGACTGGGAAGGTGGTCGGGACGGCGATCCCCGTCGGCAACCAGCCGCTCGGGATCGCCGCCGGAACGAACTCCGTCTGGGTCGTCAACCACGGCGACGACAGCGTGACCAGGATCGAGCCCTGACGACCATGGACACCTCCTCCTTCTTCAACTACCCGACCTTGACCGGCGAGGAGCGCGTGGCGGACGCCGCCCTGCTGGCCGGGTCCAGCGAGGAGGACTGGGACACCCTGCTCGCCTACACCGAGACGCGCCGCCTGCGCCCCGGCGACTGGCTCACCCGCGAGGGCGAGCACGACCGCGCGCTCTACGTGCTCTCCGACGGGCGCTTGGAGGCGATCGTCCCGGGCCGCGCGTCGCGGGTCATCGAGGCGCCGGCCACCGTCGGCGAGCTCGCCTTCCTCGACGGCCGGCCGCGCGCCGCGGGGCTGCGCGCGCTCACCCACGGCGAGGCGCAGCGCCTGAGCTACGAGGCCTTCGAGGCGCTGTCCGCGCGCGAGCCGCGCCTGGCGCGCGACCTGCTGCTCGACCTCGGGCGGATCGTGGCCGGGCGCCTGCGCAGCGCGCTCGAGGCGGAGCGCGACTGAGCGCCGTGGCCGCCACCGCCTTCCCCAACTACACGAACATCCCCTCGCGCCTGTCGGTGCGGGCGTGGCAGACGCTGCGCGTCGGCAGCCTCCTCGGCGGCCTGACCGTGGCGGCGCTGCTGCTCGTGGCCGAGGAGACCGGGCTCTTCATCTTCTGGAAGGTGGTCATCCCGGCGCTGCCGCTGCTGTGGATGATCGCGCCGGGCCTGTGGCGCAACCTGTGCCCGCTGGCCGCGTCCAACCAGACGCCGCGCGTGCTCGGGCTGACGCGCGGTCTGACGATCCCCGACTGGTTGAAGGAGTACGGCTACGTCATCGGGATCTCGCTCTTCCTCGTGCTCGCGTCGCTGCGCAAGGTCGGGCTCGACGACAGCGGGCCGCCGAGCGCCCTGCTGCTGCTCGGGGCGATGGGTGCGGCCTTCGCGGGCGGCCTGGTCTTCAAGGGCAAGTCGGGCTGGTGCTCGACGATGTGCCCGCTGCTGCCGCTGCAGCGCATCTACGGGCAGACGCCGTTCGCGCTGGTCGGCAACAGCCACTGCCAGCCGTGTGTCGGCTGCGTGAAGAACTGCTACGACTTCAACCCGAAGGTCGCCTACCTCGCCGACCTCAACGACGATCCGTACTGGGCCGGCTATCGCAAGCTCTTCGTCGCGGCCCTGCCCGGCTTCGCCATCGCGTTCTTCACGACGCCCGACCACCCGGCGATGTCGGTGGCGGAGATCTACGCGCGCTTCGGGCTCGGGATGCTGCTGAGCGCCGGCTCGTTCCTCGTGCTGAGCGCGTTCGCCAAGGTCTCGCCGCACAAGCTGACCACGCTCTACGGCGCCGCGCTGTTCACCATCGTCTACTGGTACGCCGGGCCGATCGAGTGGCAGGCGATCTCCGGCAACACGGCGCCCGACCCCGTGCAGTGGGCCATGCGCGCCAGCGCGATCGCGCTCGCCGCGGTCTGGCTGGTGCGCACCTATCGCAAGGAGGACGCCTTCGTCGCCGAGGCCGCGCAGGCGCCGTCGAAGATCAGCGTCGTCGCGCAGCGCTCGCTCGCCGCGCGGCGGGCGATGGGCGCCGGCGAGCCCGAGGTCAGCTTCGAGCCCGAGGGCAAGCGCGTCGCCGTGCAGGCGGGCGTCACGCTGCTGGAGGCGGCCGAGTCCAACGGCCTGAAGATCGAGGCCGGCTGCCGGATGGGCGTGTGCGGTGCGGATCCCGTCGCGATCAGGGATGGGATGGAGAACCTGGGCGCCATCGGCGACGACGAGCGCTCGACGCTCGACCGCCTCGGCCTGGCGGCCAACACCCGCATGGCATGCTGCGCGCGCGTCAAGGGGCCGGTCTCGGTGTCGTTGACGCCGGACAAGGCGGACGCGCCCAGCCCCAGTCGAATCGCCGGCTTCGCCTACGACCGCGCGATCGAGCGCGTCGTGATCGTCGGCAACGGCATCGCCGGGGTCACGGCGGCCGACCACGTGCGCCGGCGCCATCCCGAGTGCGCGATCGACCTGGTGGCCGACGAGCACCACCACCTCTACAACCGCATGGGGATCTCGCGGCTCATCTACGGCCGCTCGGCGATGCAGGGCCTCTACCTCAACCCCGACGCGTGGTACGAAGAGCGCGGGATCACGACGTGGCTGAACACGCAGGCCGTGCGCATCGACCGCAACGCGCGCACGGTCGTGCTGGGCACCGGCGAGAGCCTGCCCTACGACCGGCTCATCCTGGCGACCGGCTCGAGCTCGTTCGTTCCGCCGATCGAGGGCTTCGGCGCGCAGGGCACCTTCGTGCTGCGCTCGGCCGGCGACGCGCTCGACATCCGCGCCTTCGCCCAGCGCCACGGCGCCCGCCATGCCGTCGTCGCCGGCGGCGGCCTGCTCGGGCTGGAGGCGGCTTACGCGCTGCACAAGCTCGGCATGCGGACCTCCGTGCTCGAGCGCTCCGACCGCCTGCTGCGCCGCCAGCTCGACGCGCGCGCCGCCGATCTATTGCGCCGCTACATCGAGGGGCTCGGGATGGAGATCGTGACCGGCGCCTCCACCACGGCGATCGCGGCCAACGGCCGCGTCAACGAGGTGATCCTCGACGACGACCGCGCGCTGCCCGCCGACGTCTTCCTCGTCGCCGCCGGGATCGTCCCCAACGCGGCGCTCGCGCGCGCGGCGCGCCTGCACGTCGGGCGCGGCATCCTCGTCGACGAGCGCATGCGCACCGCCGATCCCGCGATCTTCGCCTGCGGCGACGTCGCCGAGCACAGCGGAGCCGTCGCCGGCCTGTGGCCGACGGCGGTCGAGCAGGCCGAGGTGGCGGCCGACAACGCCGTGGGCGGCGCCAAGGCCTACGGCGTCTCGGCGCCCGTGACCATCCTGAAGGTCGTCGGGATCGAGCTGACCTCGATCGGGCGCTTCGAGCCCGAGTCGCCGGGCGAGGAGGTCATCGCCCTGGAGGACGAGGCGGGCCAGCGCTACCGCAAGCTCGTCATCGACGAGCACGGACGGATCGTCGGGGCCATCCTGCTCGGCTACTCGACCGAGGTGTCACCCGTGCGCACCGCCATCGCGCGCGGGTGGGATGTCCGCCCGCGCCTGGACGACCTGCGTGCCGGGCGCTGGGACGTGCTGGCCGGCATGAGCGGCGAGCAGCCGCTGCTGGCCGCGGCGCCGGCGCACCCCGGCTCGGGGTAACCGGCGCGCGATCACGCACCGGTGACCGTCAGGCGGTGGCCGCCAGGACCGGCTCGAGCTCGGCCTCGAGGCGCTTCTTGGGGTAGGCCCCGATGACCTTCTTGGCCTCGGCGCCGTCCTTGAAGAGGATCAGGGTCGGGATCGACAGGACCTGGTACTGAGCGGCGGTGACCTGGTTCTCGTCGACGTTGAGCTTCACGATGCGCAGGTCGTCACGCTCGAGCGCGATCTCCTCGAGCACCGGGGCGACGACGCGACACGGTCCACACCACGGGGCCCAGAAGTCCACGAGCACGGGGGTCTCGGACTCGATGACCTCGGCCTGAAAGCTCGCGTCTGTGACCTCGATGATGTCTGCCATGTCGTTCTCCTGGTTGCGTGCCGGCGTCTACCAGCCACTATACAAAGTGTAGTGACCAGTACCGACGTGTCCACGCGGGGTTACCCGAGAGGGGAGGCCAGCCGCAGCAGCACGGGCCACAGGAAGACCTCGACGTTGGCCGCCAGGATGAGCACGGGGGCGGCGATGGCGGTCGTCACGACGGTGGCGGCCAGCAGTTCGTTCCAGGCCTCGCGCCGGCTGGCGAGCATCCAGGCCGCCAGCGGGAGGAAGAGGGCCACGAGCTCGGGGAGGGCGTGGGGCAGCAGGGTCAGCATGAGCATGGTGCGCCCGATGTCGAGCTGCTGGGCCAGGGTCGCGGCCTCGTTGCCGAGCACGAAGGCCTGAGTGCCCAGCGAGAAGGTCGTCGCTGCGGCGACGAAGACGATGGCCGCGGGTCCGGCCTTCTCGTGGACGGTGCGCCACCAGCCGTGGTGGTGCTCGGCCTGCATCGGCAGCGAGCTGCCCGCGATGAAGCCCGCCACGCAGGCCATCGCATGCAACGCGAGCACGAGCGAGTTGCGGAAGAGCACGTGGCCGACCGAGCCGAGGGTCGCGGGCGTGTTGAGCCCCGCGATCAGGTAGCCCGTCGGGTCGGGTGTGACGACGTGCGCGGCGACCCACACCGTCGCGAGCAGCGCGACGGAGATCGCCGCAGCGCCGAGCACCCAGGGGCGCAGGATCGCCAGCGGCGCCGCGTTCCAGCGCGCAAGCGCGGCGCGCGTATCGTCCATGCCCTGGACGAGGGCGAGCTCGCTGACGTTCACCCTGTGTCGATTCGGCGCGACGATGCCCCCGCTTGAGGGCCTGCGGCCGGATGTCGGAGGTGTGCTGCGCCGCCGCGTAGGCGCGGCACGAGCCAGGCCGCCTCGGCGGTGATCTGCCAGGACATCTTCGACGTACCGAGCTCGCGGTCGCGGAAGACGATGGGAATCTCGACGACAGCGAACCCGCGGACGAGCGCGCGATAGGTCAGCTCGACCTGGAACGCATAACCGCGCGAGCGCACGCTGGGCAGGTCGATCGCGCGCAGCACGTCGGCGCGGAAGCACTTGAAGCCGCCGGTGAGGTCGCGTACTCCCACCCCGAGCGTGCGCCGCGCGTACCAGGACCCGCCGCGACTGACCAGGCGCCGGACGATGCCCCAGTCGGCGACGTCGCCGCCGGGGACGTAGCGCGACCCCAGCGCGAGGTCGGCGCCGTCGTCGCGCACGGCGCTCAGCAGCCGCGCGAGGTCGCCGGGGTCGTGGGAGAGGTCGGCGTCCATCTCGAACACGTAGCCCGCGCCGGCCGCCAGCGCACGCTCGAAGCCCGCCAGGTACGCGGGACCCAGGCCCTGGCGGTGAGCGCGGTGCAACACCTCGACCTCGTCGGGGTGCGCTGCGGCCAGGGCGTCGGCCAGGTCGCCGGTGCCGTCGGGCGAGTTGTCGTCGACGATCAGCACGCGGAAGCCGCCGGGCGCCGCGGCGCCCAGCACGCCGCGGGCGGCGGCCACGACGGCGTCGAGGTTCTCGGCCTCGTTGAAGGTGGGCAGGATGAGCCAGGCGGGTCCGGTCATGAAGGGCCGCGTACCTTATGGGCCAACGCTCATGCCCGATCCGCCCAACGCCACCATCGCCTCGCTCTTCGACGAGCTGGCCGACCTCTACGAGCTCGACGGCGCCGTCGTCCACCGCGTCCTCGCCTACCGCAACGCCGCCAAATCGGTCCGGGAGGCGCCGCGCTCGGTCGCGGCCATGACCCGCGACGGCAAGGTCACCGAGCTGCCCGGCATCGGCCGCACGCTCGAGGAGAAGATCCAGGCGCTGATCGAGACGGGCACGATCCCGGCCATCGAGAAGCTCAGGGCCCGGATCCCGGCCGGTCTCATCGACATGACGCGGCTGCCGGGGCTCGGACCCAAGCGCGCCCGCCGCCTCTACGACCAGCTCGGCATCGACTCGCTCGAGAGCCTGCGCGCCGCGGCCGAGGCTCAGCAGCTGCGCGACGTGCGCGGCTTCGGGGCTCGGTTCGAGGAGTCGGTCATCGAGGCCTTCGCGGCCGGCGCCGGCGAGGCGCCCACGCCGAGGGTGCTGCTCAACAAGGCGCTCGAGATCGGCGACGGCATCGTCGAGGCGCTGCGCGCGCATCCGGCCTCCGACCGCGTCGAGCTGGCGGGCTCCGCCCGGCGCCTGGCCGACTCGGTCAAGGACCTCGACATCATCGCCACGGCCTCCGACCCGCCCGCGCTCCTGGCCGCCTTCGCCGCGCTCGACGTCATCGAGAGCTCGGCATCGCCCGGCGAGAACGCCGCGCGGGCGCGCACCCACACCGGGGTGTCCGTCGACCTGCGGGTGGTCGAGCCCGACCAGTTCGGCAACCTGCTGCAGCACTTCACCGGCTCCAAGGCGCACAACATGGCGCTGCGCGAGGCGGCGGTGCGCCGCGGGCTGCACGTCTCGGAGTACGGGGTGCTCGACGACGCCACGGGCGAGACGCATCGCTGCGCGACCGAGGAGGAGGTCTACGCGCTGCTCGGCCTGCCGTGGATCCCGCCCGAGCTGCGCGAGAACCGGGGCGAGCTCGCCCTGCGCGACGGCGAGCTGCCGGTGCTCGTCGAGCAGGGCGATCTCAAGGGGGACCTGCACATGCACACCACGCTCAGCGACGGCCGCGCCGACGCCGAGGCGATGGCGCTGCGCGCCCGCGAGCTCGGCCTCGAGTACATCGCGATCACCGACCACTCGGCCACGCACGGCTTCGGCAACCACGTCACCCCGGACGCCCTGCGTGCGCAGATCGAGGAGATCCGCACGCTCGACGAGCGCCTGGAGGGCATCCGCGTCCTCATCGGCACCGAGACGAACATCGCCACCGACGGCAGCCCCGACTACGACGACGAGCTGCTGGCGCAGCTCGACTGGGTCGTCGGCTCGGTCCACACGTCGTTCGCCATCGGGTCCGACGCGATGACCGAGCGGATGATCGCCGCCATCGAGCATCCGCTGATCGACGCGATCGGCCACCCGACGGGACGCAAGATCCAGTCGCGCGCGCCCTACGCCGTCGACGTCGAGCGCCTCATCGAAGCCGCCGCGCGCACGGGCACGATGCTCGAGATCAACTCCGCCCCCGATCGCCGCGACCTCGACGATGTCCACGCGCGCAACGCGGTTGCCGCGGGCGTGCGGATCGTCATCGACTCCGACGCCCACGGTCCCAACACCATGATCCACACGCGCTGGGGCATCGCGACCGCCCGGCGCGCCTGGCTGACGAAGGACGATGTGGCGAACACGCTGCCCTGGAAGCAGTTCTCCAAGCTCAGGAAGCGTGCGCGCTGAGCAGCCGCGGCAGTAGCTCGGTGCGCACGACGGCGTCCACGGCCTCGCGGCGATAGGGCGCGATCGCCTGCAGCGCGCGCTCGGCGTAGTCGGGCGCCGGATCGTCGAGCGCGGCGCGCAGCGCGGGGGCCAGGTCATCGCTGACGAGGCGGGCGTCGAGGGCGCGGGCCAGCGCCAGCGCCGCGTAGGGCCCGGGCGCCGAGGTCGTCACGAGCAGGCAGCCGTCGGCCAGCGCCTCGAGCTGCGCCACGCCGTAGTCCTCGCGCCGAGGCGCGGTCACGAAGACGCGCGCCCGGCGCAGCAGCGCGCGGTATGCCGCGGGCTCCATGGGACCGGCGGCGCGCACGCCCGGCGCGCGCGGCACGCGCGTGGTACCCGTGACGACGAGCTCCTCGTCCTCACGCCGCGCCGCGGCCCACGCGGCGAGCACGCGATCGAGGCCCTTCTTCTCCGGGTTGGCCGCGTAGGTGATGGCCGCGATGTCGCGCTGCGGGGCCGCCGGCCCCGAGGGCTCCACCGGGATCGCCACGACGACCGCCGGCGCGTGCGGCGAGGGCGACTCGGCGAGCGTCCCCGGGGCCTGGGGCACGAGCAGCGGCGCCTCGCGCAGGCGGCGGCGCTCGAGCGGGCGCTGCCACAGGCCATGGCGACCGGGGCGGTTGGCGGCCGCGGGCGCGTCGTAGCGGATCGCCCCGGGCCGCGGCCACAGCAGCGCCGAGGTCACCGTCGCGTAGACGACGGCGCGGGGCCGGTGCTCGGCGATGCCACGCTGCGCCGCCGCGCGCGCGGCACGCGCCCACACGAGGTCGGTGAGCGCGAGCGTGCGCACCTCGCGCGGGGCACGCGCCGCCACCACGGCGACGCTCGCCCCCGCGCGCTGCAGCGCTCCCGCGAGCTCGGCGTCGGCGGCGCGCAAGCCGGACGTCGAGCCCAGCGACACGATGAGGACGTCGGCCACTGCGGCGCTCAGCGCGTTCCGTTGACCGACGTGAGCGTCGGCACCTCGCGCCGCAGGCCCGGCGTGCGCACGAGCTGCATCGGGCGCACCGGCGACGTGCGCTCCACGTAGAAGGTCACGCCGTCGCGCTCCTCTACAGCGAGGACGGCGGAGTCCTGGCGCCGCCAGGCCAGCGACCAGATGAGCGCGAAGCCACAGGCCACCGCCGGGACCTGCGGGAAGACGAAGCCCACCGCGCCGCCGGCCACCGTCGAGAGCAGCAGCGGCCAGAGCCGGTTGAGGATCACCGCGGCGGGGCGGTGCTCGGGGAGCATGGTCGCCATCTTCGCGTCGGCCAGGAGCCGGCCGATGGGAGCCGTCACCTGCGCCCGGCGCCCGAGCAGGACGCCGATGATCGACGCCGCCACCCACCAGCCGGTGGCGATGAGCACGAGCGTGTCGTCGTGGTCGCTCGTGGCGCCGATGACGGTGACGATGGCGAGCATCGTCGCCGCGCCCGCGCTGAGCATGACCGTTGACTTGAGCAGGTCGACGAAGCGCACCGGTGGCTATGCGGCCAATGCGGACAGCAGCGCGCGCACTCCGACCGGCCCGTCGATGAGCACGTCGGCCTGGGCCTCGAGCTCTGCGGGTGTCTCGTCGGAGGCGACGCCGACGCAGATGGCGGTCTGCAGGCGGCCATCGGCCGCCAGCCGGCGCAGGGCCTCGAAGGCGTCGAGGTCGGTGTTGTCGTCGCCGACGTAGACGGCCGCGGTGATGTCGGTGCCCTCGAGCAGGTGCTCGACCCCGCGGCCCTTGTTGAGCGCGACCGGCGGGCGCACCTCGAGGACCTTGCGCCCCCAGTGCACGACCAGCCCGTCCTGCTCGGCGCGCGCTGCCAGTTCGCGCACGGCGGCCTCGGCCTTGGCCTCGTCCGGGGCCCCGCGCCAGTGGTAGGCACGGATCACGTCCTTGTCCTCGGCGCGCACGCGCAAGCGGTGGAGCTCGTTGTTCCACGCCTCGCGCGCCCATTCGTCCATCCGCCGCGACCAGGCCGCGACCTCGGGGTCGAGCTCGACCTCGGTCGCGCCTCCACGCAGGACCTCGGCGCCATGGTTGCCGACGTACGTGATCGAGCCCAGCGAGACGATCCGCCGCGCCATGGTCGCGCGGCGCCCGGAGACGCACGCGACCAGCCCGTAGCGCTTGGCCACGGCGATCAGCGGCACGCGCGTGGGCTCGGGCACGTGGGCGTCTTCGGCGTGGCGCACGATCGGCGCCAGCACGCCGTCGACGTCGAGCAGCACCGCGCTGTGCGGCGGGTCGGCCCGTAGGCGCTCGAGGTGCTCGGCCAATGTCGCGGCGGTGGCCACCGACCAAGTATGCCGACGATCACGCGTCGCGGAACGCCGGCCAGATTCCGGCGCTGCGGCGGCCGGCTACGCGTGCAGCCGGCGCCGCAGCGCAGCGACGTTGCGGCGCGCGACCGGGATCTCCGTGTCGTCGCGCATGATGAGCACCGCGGTGCCGTTGAGCTGCGCGCGCAGCTCGACCGCATGCTTGAGGTTGACGAGGTACGCGCGATGCACGCGCGCGAAGCCCGTCGTCGCCCAGTCCTTCTCGAGCTGGCTCAGGGGCGTGCGCAGGAGGAAGCGCCCGTCCTCGCACACGATCCGCGCGTAGTCGCCGTTGGCCTGGGCGAAGGAGATCGTCTCCAGGCGCACGAGCCGCTTGCCGCCGCCCTTGGGGTTGTCGACGGCGACCACGTCGGGACCGGTCGCGGCGCTCTCCGCCCCGTCGCTCGCCGGGCCGGCCTTGGCCGCCTCCGCGCCGCGCACGTGCTGCTCGACGCGCGTGAGCGCCGACTCGAGGCGCTCGCGCGTGACCGGCTTGACCAGGAAGTCCAGCGCCTGGACCTCGAAGGCCTCGACCGCCGCGTCAGGGTGGCCGGTGAGGAAGACGACCGCCGGCGGGTCGGCGAAGCGCCGCAGCAGGCGCGCCAGCGCCATGCCCTCGATCTCGGGCATGGCCACGTCGAGGAAGAGCGCGTCGTAGCGGCCGCCCGACAGGTACACGAGCGCCTCCTTGGCCGACGTGGCCGTGGCCACGCGCTCGACCGAGGCCGAGGTCTCGAGCAGGCGCTTGATGTCGGTCAGGGCGCGCGGCTCGTCGTCCACCGCGAGGATGGCCAGTCCCGAGGTCATAGCACGCTCCCGGCCGTCGCCAGGTCCCACGGGATCCGCAGGCGCTCGCCGGCCTCGCCCGGGGCGTCAGGGCGATCGAGCTGGAGGTCGAGCGCGCCGTCGCGGACGCGCAGGGCTACGCGCACGGACCCGGTGTGCTGCCCCATCCAGCGGCTGATCGCATCGCTGACCGGCGCCTGGACGTCGCCCGCGCCGACGGCGGCGGACGGTAGGTCGGTCACGGCCGGCAGCTCGACCTCGATACGCCCGGGGAAGCGCGCCTGTTCGAGGCGCAGGTAGACGGCGATGTGATCGAGCTCCTCGGCTGGCGAGACCGTCCGCGGGCCGCGTAGGCGATGTGACAGGAAGGCGCCGAGCTCCGCCAGCACATCGCGGGCGGTGTCCGGGTCCTCCTCGATATAGCTCGCGGCTGCAGCCAGCACGTTGTTGACGAAGTGAACGGAGACAGGTGAGACGCCAGGCGACTGCCCTGGGATTCGCTGATGCAAGCCGAATTACCTCCTTCAGGAAGCGAACAACTTACCCGGCCGCACGGTCCCATCGAGGATTCTGGCCGCTTGTCTGACACCTGGTGCCGTTCGGCGTGAGCGGTACCCTGACGGTCCCAGGGGTTGTGGCGGAGGAGGCTTGCCGGGGCTACCCTCGGCCGTGGCGGCGAGGATGAGCACCCACCAGGACACCGATCGCGAACAGCGGCTCTTCGAGCTCGTGCGCGACCCGCTGTTCGTCACCTCGCCCGAGGGGCTCTCGCTCAGGGTCAACGCCGCAGGACTCGAGCTCCTGGGCCTCACCGAGGCGGAGTGGCTCGCGCGCCCGTATCTGGAGCTCATCCATCCCGACGATCAGGACGCGGCCGCGGCGGCGCTGGCCCAGGTGCTGGCCGAGGGGGGGACGAGTGCGCCGGCGCGCGTCCGCGTCATGCGACCCGACGGCGAGGTGCGCTGGGTCGAGTCGCAGTCGACCGTCGACGCGGTCAGCGGCCTCATCTACTCCGTCGTCCACGACGTCACCGACCGCGAGCAGGCCTTCATGGATCGCCTCGCGGGCGCCTTCCGCGACGCGGCGCTCGGGATGGCCCTCGTCGCTCCGGGCGGCGCCTTCCTGCGGGTCAACTCGACCCTCTGCCGCCTGCTGGGGCACACGGAGCAGGAGCTGCTGGCCGAGAGCCTGGGCGACGTGGTCGACGACCCCGACCTGCCCGAGGCGCTGCTCGCCGCCTCGCCCGCGCTGCAGACCGAGGCGCCGCTGCGCCACCGCGACGGGCGCCCGGTGATCGCGCTCGTGAGCCTCACGCTGGTGCGCGACTCGCGCGGCGAGCCCGAGTACTACGTCTGCCAGGTGCTCGACATGACCGAGCGCTACCAGGCGCAGGCCGACCTGGCGGCCAACGAGGCCAAGCTGGCCGAGGCCCAGCAGATCGCGCGCATGGGCTCGTGGGAGTGGGAGATCGCCGGCGACCGCGTCACCTGGTCCGACGAGCTCTACCGCATCTACGGCGTGGCGCCCGACGGGGTCACGGGGTCCTACGGCTCCTACCTGGACAAGGTCCACGCCGACGACCGCGCGCGCGTCGGGCGTGTGATCGAGACGGCGCTGACCGAGCGTCGGCCATGGAGCCTCGACTACCGGATCGTACGTCCCGACGGCGACCTGCGCATGATCCACGCGCGCGGAGAGATCGTGCTCGACGAGAGCGGACGTCCCGCGGTGGTCCACGGGACCTGCCAGGACGTCACCGAGAACCACCGTGTCGAGGACCAGCTGCGCGCCGCCGAGCAGCTCTTCCGCCGCGCGTTCGACGACGCGCCCATCGGCATGGCGCTCATCGACCTCGACGGCCGCTGGCTGCGCCTGAACCGCTCGCTGTGCCAGATGCTCGGCCGCTCCGAGCAGCAGCTGCGCACCACCGAGCTCAACGAGCTCAGCCATCCCGAGGACCGTCGCCTGGACCGTCCGCTGATCAAGGAGCTGCTGGCCGGGCGCAGGCGTTCGTTCGCGATCGAGAAGCGCTACCTGCGCGCCGACGGGACGATGGTCCACGCGCTGGTGCACGTCTCGCTCATGCACGGCGACGGCGAGCGTCCGCTGTACTTCCTCTGCCAGCTCGTCGACATCACCGAGCGCCGCCGCGCGGAGGCCGAGCGCAAGGCCAGCGAGGAGCGCCTGCAGGCGATCATCGACAACTCGCCGGCGCTCATCATCGTCAAGGACATCCAGCACCGCTACCTGCTGGTCAACCGCCGCTGGGAGGAGCTCTTCGGGGTCCGGGCCGATCAGGCCGTCGGGCGCACGTCGGAGGAGGCGCTGCCCGCGTCGCGCCGGCCCGAGCACCGCGAGATCGACGAACGCGTCGCCGAGAACGGCGAGCCCTACGAGGCCATGATGGTCATCCCCGAGCCCGACGGGCTCGACGAGCGCACCTTCCTGATGGTCAAGTTCCCGCTGCGCGACATCGACGGCGATGTCTCCGCGGTGGTCACCATCGCGACCGACATCACCGAGCGCCGCCGCAGCGCCGAGGAGCGCGCCGAGCTCGAGCATCGCCTTGC
>Ga0307502_10000297_pt1 | contig 13181 bp, 9 predicted proteins | sample 16_S_MG_FD_201364 | JGI IMG/M metagenome (GOLD analysis project Ga0307502, IMG submission 201364) | Soil microbial communities from Populus trichocarpa stands in riparian zone in the Pacific Northwest, United States - 16_S | ecosystem: Environmental > Terrestrial > Soil > Riparian zone > Trees... | reverse complement strand
GCCGGGCCTCGACTCGATCCGCTCGCGACTGGAGGACGCCGACGCGGGCTGGCTGGTGCTCGGCGTCGCACTCGAGATCGCCTCGTGCGCGTCCTACGTGGCGATGTTCGGACCCGTCTTCTGCGAGCGCATGGCACTGCGCACGAGTACCGAGATCGGACTGGCGGAGCTCGGCGTCGGCTCGCTGGTGCCGGCCGGCGGGCTCGGCGGACTCGCGCTCGGCGTGTGGGCGCTGCGCCGCGGCGGCATGCCCACCGACCAGGTGGCGACGCGCAGCGTCGCCTTCTTCCTCATCAAGTGCGCGGCCAACTTCGCCGCCGTGGCGGTCGTCGGCATCGTCATGTGGCTCGGGGTCGGGCCGCCGCAGTCGCCCGCGCTCACCATCCTGCCGGCCGTGCTCGCGCTGGCCGTGATGGCCGCCGTCGGCTCGCTGCCCGTCTTGCTCGCGCGCGTGAGCGGCGACGGGCGGGTGGCGCGGGCGGCGCGCACGCTCGGGCGCGGTGTGAGGGAGGCCCTGCGCCTGCTGCGCACCGGCAACCCCGCGATCGTGCTCGGCTCGCTCGGCTACTGGGCCTTCGACAACATGGTCCTGTGGGCGTGCTTCCGCAGCTTCGGCGTCCACCTTGCGCTCACGGTCGTCCTCATGGGTTACCTCATCGGCCAGCTCGGTGGCCTGCTCCCGATCCCCGGCGGGCTCGGCGGGGTCGAGGGCGGGCTCGTCGGGACGCTCGTCGTCTACGGGGTATCGCTGCGCGACGCGGTCGCCGCGGTGCTCGCCTACCGCGTCATCCAGTTCTGGATCCCGCTGCTGCTCTCGCTCCCGGCCTTCGTCGGCCTGCAGCGCGGCCTCAATCGCCCGGAGCGCCCAGACCTGTGCGCTCCTCCGATTCCCACCTGAGCACGGGGTTGACAGCCTAGTTAGATAGCGGGTATACATAGCGGGTATCTAGCCATGAAGTTTCCGATCCTGGCCATGCTCGCGTCGTCCCCGGCCCACGGCTATGAGCTCAAGCGCGAGCTCGAGCACCACTTCGGCGCGGCCCTGCCGCCGCTGAACACCGGCCAGATCTACACCTCGCTGGCGCGCCTGGAGCGCGACGGCCTGGTCGACGCCGATCGCGTGGCGCAGGACAGCCGGCCCAACAAGCGCGTCTATCGCCTGACTGCCCAGGGGCAGGCGGCCCTCGACGAGTGGGTCACCCAGCCGACGCCGGGCTCGCGGCTGCGCGACGAGTTCTTCATGAAGCTGGTGCTCGCCGGGCGCGCGGGCATCGCCGACCCGCGCGTGCTCATCGAGCGCCAGCGCGGCGAGTACCTCCAAGGGCTGCGCGACCTCGATCGCCTTTCGGGCGCCGCGAACGGAGATTGGGCGGAGGCGCTGCTCATCGAGGGCGCGGCGCTGCACCTGGAGGCCGACTTGAAATGGCTCGCGCTGTGCGAGGAGCGACTGAACGCGGAGGTCACGCCATGGAGCAGGTCCTAGTCACCAAGGGTCTCGAGCGGACCTACGAGACTGACGGCATCGCGGTCGCAGCTCTGCGCGGCATCGACCTGGTGGTCGCCGAGGGCGAGTTCGTCAGCGTCATGGGGCCCTCGGGCTGCGGCAAGTCGACGCTGCTGCACCTGCTCGGCGGCCTCGACCGCCCCAGCGCCGGCGAGGTCCACCTCGGCGGCCGCCGGGTCGACGAGCTCAGCGAGACGGCGTGGGCGCTGCTGCGCCGCCGCCAGGTCGGCTTCGTGTTCCAGTTCTTCAACCTCATCGCCAACCTCACGATCGCCGACAACATCGAGCTGCCCGGCCTGCTCGCTGGGCTGTCGCCGCGCGAGGCGCGCTCGCGCCGTCGCGAGCTGCTCGACGACCTCGGCATCGGTGAGCTGGCCGCCTCGGTCCCCAGCCGCGTCTCCGGCGGCCAGCAGCAGCGCGTCGCCATCGCGCGCGCGCTCATCAACCGGCCCGCCCTCCTGCTCGCCGACGAGCCGACCGGCAACCTCGACAGCCAGAGCTCGCGCGAGGTCCTCGGCCTCCTGCGCCGCCACCACGAGCGCGGCCAGACCATCGTTCTCGTCACCCACGACGCGCGCGTGGCCAGCGCCGCCGATCGCGTGATCCACATGCGCGACGGGCTGATCTCCGAGGAGACCCTGCTCAGCGGCGACCGCGACCCGGGCGCGCTCGCCACCCAGATGCTGCGCCTGGAGGTCTGAGCGATGGCCCGTCTGCTCGTTCGCACCGCCCTGGCGAACCTGCGCAGCCGCCCGCTACAGACCGTGCTGGTGGGTCTCATCCTCGCGGCCGCGTCGGCGACGCTCGCGCTCGCGGTGAGCCTGCGCGCGGGGGCGGCGGATCCCTACGAGAAGATCGCGCGCGCCACCAACGCGGCCGACGTCCATGTCGTGGGGCGGGGGGACCTCGCGGCGCTGGCCCACGCGCCCGGCGTGAAGGCCGCCGAAGGCCCGTTCCGCCTCCTCGGCGTGCGCATCCGCAGCCGGCCGACGAACTACGACATCGTGGTCGAGGGCGTCGGGGCGCGCCCTCCGCGCATCGACCGCCCGAAGCTGACCGACGGCCGCTGGCTGTCCGGCGCGCCCGGCGAGCTCGTGCTCGACCGCCCGACGGCGCGCCGGCGCGGGATACACGTGGGCCAGCGCTTGGCCGTCCTGCCGCGCGACCCGCGCACCGCGCTCACCGTGGTCGGGATCGCGGTCTCGGCCGGCCGCGGGCCCTCGTGGGTGAGCGCGGGCACGCTCGCGGCGTTGCCGCCCGGCAACGATCCCATGGGACGCGTGCTCGAGCTCCAGCTGACCGACCGCGGGGCGAGCCGCGCGTTCGTGGACGACGTGCGCCGCCGCTACGCGCCCGAGCAGCTCAATGCGTATGACTGGCGCGACGATCGCCAGGAGGTCACCGACCGGACCTCGACGTCGTCGGTCGTGCTCGGCAGCGCGAGCCTGGCCGCCCTGCTCGCGGTCGGCTTCATCATCGCCAACGCGATCGGCGGGCGGATCCTCGCCTCGCGCCGCGACATCGGCCTGCTCAAGGCGGCGGGCTTCACACCCGGTGGGGTCACTGCCCTGTTCGTGGTCGAGAACCTCGTCGTGGCGGGCGCGGCGAGCCTCGTCGGCACCGCAGTGGGGATCGCGCTCAGCCCGCTCCTGCTCGAGCCGACCGCCAGCCTCATGGGCACCGCCACGCCCAGCGGGCTGCGCGCGGTCACGGTGGCGGCGGGCGTGCTCGGGGTCGTCGCCGTGGTCTGCCTCTTCACGGCGCTGCCGGCATGGCGCGCGGGCCGGCTCGGCGTGCTCGAGGCGATCGCCCTGGGGCGCACGAGCGTCAGCACGAAGCCGTCGCGCGCCGCGCGCGTCGCCGTCGCGTTGCGCCTGCCGCCCGCCGTCGTCCTCGGCGTCAAGGACGCGTTCGCCAACCGCTCGCGCGCGGCGATGACGATCGCCAGCCTCGCGCTGACCATGGGCACCGTGATCATGGCGCTCGGCACGGAGGCGACCTACCGGCGCGTCATCCAGGACTCCTCGCTGCGCGCCAAGCCCTACGAGCTGATGGTCGACGCCAACGACGTCTCTCCCGCGCATACGCGGTCTCTCCTCGGCGCGCAGTCGGCCAAGGTCGCCGGCACGGCGACGGTGGTGGGGACCACGGCCTCGGTACCGGGCAGCCCCGTCGACGTGTGGGCGCGCGCGCTCGGCGGCGACTACCAGCGCCGGCCCTACGCCGTCCGCGACGGCCGGATGATCGCCGGCCCCGGCGAGGCGATCGTCGGGCGCGGCCTGCTCGACGCGCTCGGGCTGCACGTGGGCGATCGCCTCCCGCTCGAGGCCGATGGCGCGCGGCTGGACCTGCGCATCGTCGGGCGCTACGTCGAGCCCGACAACGACGGGCGGACGGCGATCTTCGACCGCCGGTCGGTCCCGCCCGCCGCCCTCGCGCGCTTTGGACCCGTGCAGTACGAGCTCCAGCTGCACCGCCGCTCCGACGCGCACGCGGTGCAGGCCGCGCTCGTGCGGTCCTCGGGCGGCCAGATGGACGTGGAGGTGACCGAGGACGGCGTGCGCCAGGAGCGCAGCGACCTGCGCCCGGTGGTCTACGGCACCGACGCCGTCCTGCTGGCCATTGGGCTTGTCAACCTGCTCACCACCCTGCTGCTCGGCATTCGCGAGCGGGTCCGCGACTTCGCGATCTTCAAGGTCGTCGGGCTCACGCCGCGCCAGGTGCTGGCCGCCGTGACCTCCGGCGGGACGCTGCTGGCCAGCATCGCCGTGGTCGCCGGCATCGCCACCGGGCTGCCGATCTTCCACGCGTTGGTCACGGTGACAAACCCGTCCGACGGGCCTGACCTCGTCACCGCCCCGACGTGGTGGTGGGTCGTGCTCATGTTCCCCGCCACGCTGGTGTTCACGACGCTCGCCAGCGTCCTGCCGGCGCGCCGCGCCGCGGCGATCAGGCCGGCCGAGGCGCTGCGCTACGAATGAGCCAATGCGAGGACCGTGACCGTGCCGGGCGCCACCTCGGTCAGCCCGGCGTCCACGACGCGCGCGACGCACGCCCCCCGTGTCGCGAGCGCGGCGAACCGCGCTGCCCCGGGGGCGATCACGCGCCCGGGGCAGCCGGCGGCGACCCAGTCCTCGAGCTCTCCCGTGTCCGCGGCCATCACCGCGGCGTGGGCGATCTGCGCCACCGTCTTGCCCGAGCTCATCTCCGCGGCCGGGTTGAGCGCGTAGGTCACCGTGCCGGCCCGCTCGGGCGCCTCCGGCGGCGGCGGCTCGAGCGCGCTGCTCATCGCCTGCAGGCGCTCGAGCAGCGGCCCGCGCTGCGAGCGCAGGCGCGGGGGCAAAGCGATCACCGCCTCGCCGTCGACGTCGCCGGCGAGCGCGTGGGGCTCGGTGAGGACCTGCTCCCACTGACCTGCCGTGCGCGCTCGCAGGCAGACCTTGCCGGGACGCTCGCGCCACGCGGCGATCGTCTCCTCATGCTCGGGCTGGGCGGCGAACGTACGCAGGCAGGCCACCGCCGCGGCGCCCGCCAGCTCGCCCGCGCGGGCCAGTTCGGCGATCGCGCCGCGACGCAGGACGAGGTACATCCGCAGCGGGTCGCGTCCCATTTGCCCTGCTATGTTGGCGAAAAGCCGAGTCCCGCCTGCCTCCGGGCGGCGGGAACGGGGGAACCACCGGGCCGTCCTGCGGCCCAGGGGCGAATCGCCACTTTGGCGTAGCGCGTCGGCGCGAGCCCGTCAGCTCACCTCGTAGGCGCACGAGCAAGCGACGCAAGGATGGCGATGAAGGCGACGACGACCGCCGCGCTGGCGGCGATGGTGCTGGTCGTGGCGTGCCCCGGGACGGCCGTGGCCGCCCCGACCGATGCGAGCGATGGCCCGATCGCGGCAGCCGCCGCGCCGGCCACCTATGCCGCGGTCTCCGCGGCGCTGTCGAAGGTCGGCGCCTCCTATGCCTCCGGCGCCGCCGGGCCGGACGCCTTCGACTGCTCGGGCCTGACGCTGTGGGCGCTGGCCCGCGCCGGCATCGCGGCACCGCACTCGAGCTACGCCCAGTACGCCATGGGCGCAGCCGTGCCCCGCACCGAGATCCGCCGCGGCGACCTCGTGTTCTTCGACAGCTTCGGCGCCGGCCCGTCGCACGTCGGCCTCGCCACGAGTCCCACGACCGCGGTCTCCGCCACCAACCACGGCGTCATGACGCACCCGATCTTCGACGACCCCTACTGGGGCGGACACTACGTCGGCGCGCGGCGCCTGCGCTAGCCGTGCTGCTCAGCGACATCGTGAACGGCCGAGCGGTTCGCGGCGGCCTGAACAGCATCACCGAGGGGACCGACGTTCGGCGCCGCTGTCCTGTTCTGTGGTCGCATAGCGACCCCTAGGCAGGACCGTGGCTCGCAGGCGCTCCCGCGCCCTGCGGCGCCCTGACCCTCATTCCCTCGGTGATCTGGACGCGAAGCGCCGCACGCGCCCCGCGGACCAGCACCCGAACAACGTCCTCAGGAACTACACCTAGGACGCCACCGTGAAGCGCCGGCGCACGTGGTCGGCGCTCTCGGCCTCGTCGAGCAGCGCGACGGCGAAGTCCTCCATCGAGATCGCACTGTTGCCCTCGTCGTCGACGAGCAGCCGGTCCTCGCCCGTGCGGTACTCGCCCGTGCGCTCGCCGGGCTCCAGCACGGCCGCCGGGCTGACGTAGGTCCAGTCGACGTCGGTCGTCGCCGAGCGGTAGATGTCCAGCGACTCGGCCTGGGCCAGCGCGTCGGGCTTCCACTCGTCGCGGAACTCGGCCGTGTCGAGCACGCGCACGCCAGGTGCGACCTCGAGGCTCCCGGCGCCGCCGAGCACGATCAGGCGTGCGACGCCGGCGCGCGAGAGCCCTTCGAGCAGGGCGCGCGCGGCGGCGGGGAGGGTCTCGGGCACCTTGCCGAAGCCGGTCCCGACGGTGCTGATGGCGAGGTCGTGGCCGGGCGCGACCTCGGCCACGCTCGACGGGTCGGTGGCGTCGCCGGCGACGACGTTCACGCCGTCGAGCTGCGACGCGTGGGCCTCGGGGTCCCGTACGACCGCGGTGACGTCGTGCCCGCGCGCGAGCGCCTCGGCCACGGTGCGGCTGCCGACGCGGCCGCCCGCGCCGAACACGACGATCCTCATCCGTCTCTCCTCGTCATGGGCGGGGATTGTCGCTCACGCGCCGTTGCGTGCGCACGAACCACGTCAGCCCGGCGACGGTGAGGACCGCCGCCAGGAAGAAGTTCAGGCGCAGGCCGAGGACGTGCTTGGCCGGATCGACGCGCAGGAGCTCCTCGAAGATCCGGAAGGCCGAATAGCCCGCGACGTAGAGCGCGAAGAGCCCGGGCGGGCGTATGGCGCGGCGCCTGCCGAGCCACACCAGGAAGGCGGCCAGCGCCAGGTTCCAGACGATCTCGTAGAGGAAGGTGGGGTGGAAGGTGGCGCTGTCGGCGTAGCGCGCGGGCCGGTGCTCGGGGTCGATCTCGAGGCCCCACGGCAACGACGTCGGGCGCCCGTAGAGCTCCTGGTTGAAGTAGTTGCCGACGCGCCCGATCGCCTGGGCCACGAGCAGTGCGGGCGCGGCGGCGTCCAGGAAGCGCGCCACGTCGGCGCCGGCGCGGCGCAGGCGCCAGATCCCCACCACCGTACCCAGCGCGATGCCGCCCCAGATCCCCAGGCCGCCCTTCCAGACGGCGATCACCCCCCACCAGTGGTCGGGGACCTCGTTCCAGCTCGTGGCCAGGAAGTAGAGCCGCCCGCCGACGATCCCGGCCGGGAAGCCCCACAGCGCGACGTCCTGGACGAGTTCGCGCGTGCCGCCCTGCGCCTCCCAGCGGCGGGTGGTGATCGCGACCGCCGCGAGGACGGCGAGCACGTAGCAGAGCCCGTAGATGCGGATGTCGAAGGGCCCGACGTGGATCCCGTTGAACGACGGGCTGGGGATCGACCCGACGACGGGCACGCCGCGATGTTGGCAGGTCGCGCGCCCCGGCCCGCCGCCGTCGCCTCGTAGGCTCCTGGTTCGTGCCTCGCCGCCCGCGCGTCATGGTCGACCTCGAGCCGCTGCGCGCGTCGCGCGACCTGCGGATGCTCGTGCTGGGCAACTTCGTGTCCGGCCTGGGCACCCAGGCCGCGCTGGTGGCGCTGCCCTACCAGCTCTACATCCAGACCGGGTCGGCCTTCCTGACCGGCCTGCTCGGCGCGGTCGAGCTGGTCCCGCTGGTGACCATGGCCCTGCTCGGCGGTGCGATCGCCGACCGCACCGATCGCCGCCGCGTGCTCCTGCTCGACCAGATCGCGCTCGTCGCGTGCGCCGGCGCGCTGGCCACGCTCGCCTTCATCGGCTCGCCGCCGCTCTGGGCGCTCTACGTCCTCGGCGGGCTACTGGCCGGGTTCGGCGCCATGCAGAACGTCCTGCGCTCGGCGATCCTCCCCAACCTCGTCGATCCCGTGCGCCTGCGCTCGGCGCTGGCGCTCAACTTCGGCCTCTACCAGCTCACGATGGTCCTCGGGCCGGGGCTGGGCGGCGTGCTCATCGGCGTGCTCGGCGTGGGCGCCGCGTACACGATCGACGCCGTGAGCTGCCTGGCGATGGTCGCCGCCGTGGTCGTGATGGCGCCACAGCCGCCGCAGACCGATGTCGTCGAGCACCCGCCGGTCCTGCGCTCGATCGCGGAGGGGCTGCGCTACGTGCGCGGCAACCACGCGCTCGTCGGCTCGTTCGCGATCGACCTCGTGGCCATGACCTTCGGCATGCCGCGCGCGCTGTTCGCCGTGCTCGCCGTCAGCGTCTACCACGCGGGCGCCGAGGGGACCGGCCTGCTCTACGCCGCCGTCTCGGCGGGCGCGACGGTCGCCGCGCTGACCACCGGGTGGATCGAGCACGCGCGGCGGCTGGGGATGATCGTCATCTGGGCGGTGGTGATCTGGGGTGCGGCGATCGCGGGCGTCGGCCTCGTCGGGTCGCTGTGGCCGGCCGCCGTGCTGCTGGCGATCGCCGGCGCGGCCGACAGCGTCAGCGCCGTGTGCCGCAGCTCGATCAACCAGATGGTGACGCCCGACGCGATGCGCGGGCGGATGTCGTCGGTCTTCTCGCTGGTGGTGACCAGCGGCCCGCGGCTGGGCGACGTCGAGTCGGGCAGCGTCGCCGGGCTCACCAGCCCGCGCTTCTCGGTCACCTCGGGCGGCCTGGCCTGCATCGCGGGCGTCGCCGTCGTGGTGGCCGCCTTCCCGGCGCTCGCGCGCTTCGACGCCGATGAGGTCCTCGCCACGCAGGCCGCCGCCGCTCCGGCACCCGCGGCCTGACGCGTTAAGGGTCGTTTAAGGGCCCGCCCGCACGCTGGTCGTGCCCCCATGGAGACCTTCGTCGTGCGCATCTGGGTACCGGGCGACGCGGACCGCGGCGTCGCGGGGGAGGTCGTGCGCGGATTCGTCGAGCACGCCCGAACCGGCGCGACGACTCGCTTCGCGGGCGCCGACGAGCTCCTCGCGGCGCTCGCGTGCTCCCCGCCGCCCGGCGACGCTCACGGCGTCGCGGACGACGGGAACGCGGTGGGCTCGACGCCGACGTCGGTCATCCGCTCGACATAGGTGCGGTAGGCGCGCCGTGCGTCGCCGTGACGACGCGCGGCGATGAGGGCGGACACGAGCGCGAGATGCGCCTGCTCGTCGTAGGGGTCGCGCTCGAGGATGCGCAGCAAGTAGCCGGTGGCGGCGCCGTGCTCGCCCGCGGCGACGGCGTCCGCGGCGAGACCGCGGGCGCAGCCCACGTAGGCGGCGCGGGCCTCCTCGCGCAGCGAGATCGCCCAGTCCTCATATGGATCCTCCTCGAGGAAGTCCCCCGCGTACACCGACTCGGCATGCTCCAGGCGCTCCGCGGCCTCGGTGGCCCGCCCGGCGGCTCGCAGCTGCAGGCCCGCCGACGCCTCGTGCATCAGGATCTCGACGTCGACGACGACGTGGTCGAAGTCCAGCGCGAGGTAGTCGCGGTCGGCACGGACGAAGTGGTCGGGGTCGAAGCGCCGGTCGGGGTCGAGGACCGAGCGCAGGGTGCTGAGCGCGACCGACAGGCGGTTGCGCAGCTTGACCGGATCCTGCGCCGGCCACAGCGCCTCCATCACGAGCTCGCGCGGGGTCGGGTGCCCGCGGCGCGCGAGCAGCAGCTTCAGCAGGTCGCGCGCCTTCTTGGACCGCCACTCCTCCTGGCGGATCGGCCGGCCGTCTCGGCGCACGCGGAAGCCGCCCAGCGTGTCCACGGACACGGGGACGACCGGCTCGAGGGCGACGAAGCGCAGCAGCCCCGCGGGCCCGCTCGGGCTGACACGGACGCCGAGGGCGCGCAGCCGGCGCTCCGCGCGCTCCGCCGCGCTGTGGGCCGCCGGCCCCGACGAGAGCCGCGCGAGCGCGAGCTGCGTCCCCACCTCGTGCAGGTGGTTGCCCAGCTCGCGCCAGATCGCGAGCGCCTCCTCGAGCAGCGGGGTCTGGGCAGCCGGATCGGGAGCGCACAACGCCGTGAGCTCGAGCGACTCCGCCAGGCCATAGCGATCGCGCTGCTCGCGCGCGGCCGCGGAGGCGCGCCGCGCCGTTCGGGCGGCGCCCGCGCGGTCGCCCTGTGCCAGCGCCACCCAACCGAGGGCGTTCAGCGCCCACGAGCGGTCCGGCCAGCCGTAGGCGACGGCGCGCTCTGCCATGCCGAGCGCCTGCGCGGGCTCCTCGTCGACGAGGATCTTGGCGAGCTGGTAGAGGCCGGGCACGAGGCCCTGGAGGTCGCCGGAGCGCTCCGCGATCTGCAAGCCCTCCTCGTACGCCGCCCGGGCCAGCGCGATGTTGCCGCGCTCGCGGTGGACATCGCCGCGGCCGATGATCGCGTAGCAGATCTCCCGCGTGCCGATCTGCCGGTAGGTCGTGATCGCCGCCTCGTAATCGGTGCTCGCCTCGTCCAGGCGGCCGAGGCACCAGTAGGCGAGCCCGCGGTTCATCAGCGCGAGCGCCCGCAGCCCGGCAAAGCCGACGAGCTCGGCCAGCGCCGTCGCCGCGTCGAGCTCCGTGATCGCCTCGCGGTAGAGGCCCACCTCCAGGAGCGCAGAGCCCTTGTTGTTGCGCACGCGCACGGTCTGCAGCAGGTCGCCCGCACGCTGCGCCGCCTCCAGCGCCAACTCGAGGTGGCTGTCGCGGGCGAAGGGGTCGCCGTCGTCGGGCGCGACGCCGGCGGCCGCGATGTGGGCGCCTGCGAGCGCGCGATCGTCGCCCGACGCGGTCGCCCCGCGCAGGGCACGCTCGGCGAGTACACGAGCCTGCGCCACCTCGCCGCGGCGCGTCAGGATGCTCGCGCTCCAGGCGAACAGCAGCGCCTCGTCGGCGGTGTCGCCGCGGCCCGCGCTGTCGCTGCGCGCCCACACCGCGAGCGCACCGTCGAGGTCGTCTCGGAAGAGGTGCGCCTGGACGATCCGCCAGGCAAGCGGCGGCGCCAGCGGCTGCCCGTCCGGCGCCGCGCGCGAGAAGCACTCCAGCGCGCGATCGTGCTGGCCGCGGATCGTGTACGCCTCGCCCGCGAGCTGCTCGATGGCGGGGTCTCGCAGCTCGGCGGGCAGGAGCTCGGCGTAGCGTGTGACGGTCTGCGCCCCCCCGGCGGCGAGGATGCTCGCGCCCCGCCGCTCCAGCAGGCCCGCGACCTCCGGATGGGCGCCGCCGGCGGCGAGCGCCTGCAGGGCGTCGTCGAGCTGTCCGTGGGCTTCGAGCCACCGCCCTGCGCCGCGGTGCAGGGCGCGGGCCTCGTCGGCGGACCAGGGCCAGGCCTGCAGCGCGAAGCCACGGATGAGCTGGTGCAGCGACCAGCGCTCGCCATGGCGCTCGAGGAAGCGCCCGCGGCGGGCCAGGCGGTCGGTCGCGTCGGCGGCGCCCGCCACGCCGAGCTCTTCGCACAGCTCCGGGGTGAAGGCGTCGAAGAGCGCGGCCGTGCGCAGCAGCTGGCGGACGTCGGCGGGCTCCTGCTCGAAGACCTCCCGGGCCAGGTAGTCGAACACGGTCCCGCCCGCCTCGCGCAGCGCTTGCAGCGAGCGGGCGCGCGCGGCGGGCGGGATCGGTCTCAGCGCGTCGACGGCCAGCCGGACGAGTGCGGGCCAGCCCGCGGTGAGCTCGTGGAGCGCGCCCGCGAGCCCTGGGTCGCCGTCCCCGAGCCAGGGGCGCAGCAGCGCCTCGATCTCGGCGACCGAGAAGGCGAGGTCGGCGGCGCCGAGCTCGAGCACCTGCCCCTGGCCGCGCAGGCGGTCGATCGCGAACGGCGGCTGCGCGCGCGAGGCCAGGACGAGGTGGAGCATCGCCGGTGCCTGCCGGCAGAGGCTCTCGACCAGTCGCGCCGACCCTGCGGCCGCCGCGATCTCGTGCACGTCGTCGAGCACGAGGACCAGGTCATGGGTGAGGTGCTCGGCCAGCGTCGCGCAGAGCAGGCCGCCGAACGCCTCGGCGTGCAGCAGCTCGTCGCTCGCCACGCCGGTCGACGCGCTCGCCGCGACCGCGAGGTCGGCGAGCTCGGGCATCTGCGAGCGCAGCGCTCCGGCGATGCCGATCGCCAGCGAGGACAGCGCCCTGTCGCCCGCGGTCACCGTGTGCCAGGCGCAGTCGACGTCGGCGGCCCAGGCGGCAAGCAGGCTCGATTTGCCGAAGCCGGCATCCGCCGTGACGATGGCCAGACGCCTGGTCACGACGGCGTCGAGGCGTCGCTCCAGCGCGGGCCGCGGGAGCCGGCCGAGAAGCTCGCTGGGGTCGAGCTGCGCCTTCGATGTGCCCGTGATCTGCCTCGCTTGCCGGTGATCGTTCGGGGCTGACGGCCCAGCCTGGCACAGCGCGACCCATTAAGGGTCGTTTAAGAGGGCCGACCCACGCTCCGTCGGGCCAACCGGCGACTGAGACGAGCGGGGACGGAGGTCCATGATGGGGGGAACGGCGGAGCAGGGCGCGCGTAGCCGACGCGCCGCACGACGGCTGGCGGTCGTCACGGCGCTGAGCGCCATCTCGGTGCTTGGCGTCGGCGCTGTGGCGAGCGCCGATGTGAGCCAACCGACGGGCGCGACGTTCCAGGCCGTCGCCGGCCAGCCGTTCACCGGCGCCGTCGCGCAGTTCCGGTCGCAGTTCCGCGAGGCCGACAACTTCTCGGCGACCATCGACTGGGGGGACGGCGGCCCGCGCTCGGCAGGCACGATCGCCAGCTGCGCGTCGTGCGGTCCGATCGCGTACACCGTCAACGCCACGCACACCTACGCGGGCGCCGGCAGCTACACGGTCGTCACTCTCATCAGGAGCATTCCCGACTCGACGTCGGGCACGGCGAGGGGCACCGCGAACGTGACCGTGCCACCGGGCGGCGGCCCGCCCCCCGGCGGCGGCCCGCCGCCGCCCGGCGCCGCTGCGTCGCTGCAGCTGCAGCTGCAGGGCCCCGCAGCGCTGACCTTCGGCGAGCCGGCCACCTTCACGGCGCTGCCCGGCGGCCCGGGCTTCGTCCACTACCAGTGGGACTTCGACGGGAGCGGGAGCTTCGCCACCGACGGCGGATCGTCGCCGCACGTCGACCACGGCTTCGCCAAGCCGGGAGCCGTCCACGTCGGCGTGCGCGCGACCGACGGCGCCGGGCAGACGGCCGAGGCCTTCCTCGACGTCACCGTCGAG
>Ga0307502_10000296_pt1 | contig 13230 bp, 14 predicted proteins | sample 16_S_MG_FD_201364 | JGI IMG/M metagenome (GOLD analysis project Ga0307502, IMG submission 201364) | Soil microbial communities from Populus trichocarpa stands in riparian zone in the Pacific Northwest, United States - 16_S | ecosystem: Environmental > Terrestrial > Soil > Riparian zone > Trees... | reverse complement strand
GCGCGCAGCCCGCGCTCGCCGTGCTCGGCCGCGAAGTCGGCCAGCGCGCTCGCGCGCCGTGCCGCCAGGCGCCGCGCCGCCAGGTCCAGCCGGGCGCGATGGGCGTCGATCGCTGCCACCAGCTCGTCGATGCCGGTCACCGGCGCGATCGAGGAGAGCGCGACGACCTCGGTGTCGCGGTCGCCGAGCGAGCGCAGCGCCGCGTGCAGGTCGCGGCGCGCGCGCAGGGCGACCTCGCCGAGGTCGGCCTTGGTCACGACGAGCACGTCGGGGATCTCCATGATCCCCGCCTTGAGGAACTGCAGGACGTCGCCGGAGCCCGGCTGGACGATGACGGCGACGGTGTCGGCCACCTCGGCGACGTCCGTCTCGCTCTGGCCCACGCCGACGGTCTCCACGACGACGACGTCGAAGGCGGCGGCCAGCGCGTGGGCGGCCGCGCGGGTGGCGGGCGCCAGCCCGCCCAGGCGCCCGGCGGCCGCGGTCGAGCGGATGAAGACGCCGTCGTCGGCCGGGTCGAAGGGGATCCGCGCACGGTCGCCCAGCAGCGCTCCGCCCGAGCGCCGCGACGAGGGATCGACGGCGAGCACCGCGACGCTGCGCCCGCCGGCCCGCCACGCGCGCACGAGCTCGCCCAAGAGCGTGGACTTGCCCGCGCCGGGCGGCCCGGTGACCCCGACGACGTGGGCCCGCGCTTCGCCGCCCAGAGCGGTGGGGGAGACCTCGCGCAGCAGCGCCGCCACCTCCTCGTGGGCGCCGCGGGTCTCGACGAGGTTGAGCACCGCCGGCGCGGCGGTCAGGTCGCCGTCGCGCAGCCGCACGCCGAGCTCGGTGCCCGTCACGCTGATGAGGCGGCCCCGTGGCGCTCCGCCACGAGGGCCACGATGTCGCGCATGATCTGCGTCAGGTCGAAGTCCTTGGGCGTGTAGACCGCCGCGACGCCGGCCGCGCGCAACGGCTCGACGTCGGCCTCGGGGATGATCCCGCCGACCACGACGGGCACGTCGACGCCGCGGTCGCGCAGCGTCTGCACGACGGTGGGGATGAGCTCGCGGTGCGAGCCCGAGAGGATCGACAGGCCCACGACGTGGACGCCCTCCTGCAGCGCGCTGGCGGCGATCTGCGACGGGGTCAGCCGGATGCCCTCATAGACGACGTCCATGCCGATGTCGCGGGCGCGCACGGCGATCTGCTCGGCGCCGTTGGAATGCCCGTCGAGTCCCGGCTTGCCGACGAGGATCTTCAGGCGCCGTCCGATCGCCTCGCTGACGCGGTCGACCTCCTCGCGCAGCTCCTCGAGCCCCACCGAGTCGCCCGGCCCGGCGGCGGCCTCGCCCACGCCGGTGGGCGCGCGGAACTCGCCGAAGGCCCCGCGCAGTGCGTCGGTCCACTCGCCGGTGGTGGCGCCGGCGCGCGCCGCGGCCAGCGTCGCGTCCATGATGTTGCCCTCGCTCTTCGCGACGTCGCGCAGGGTGGCGAGCGCGGCGTCGACGGCCGCCTGGTCGCGCTCGGCGCGCCAGCGCGCCACCGCCTCGCGCTGCTGCGCCTCGGCCGCGGGATCGACGGTGAGGATGCCGCCGTCGGCTCCGGCCAGCAGTGGCGACGGCTCGGTCTCGGTATAGCGATTGACCCCGACGATGACCAGCTCGCCGGCCTCGATGCGGCGGATCCGATCGCTGTGGGAGTCGACGAGGCCCGCCTTCATGTAGTCCACCGCGTTGACGGCGCCGCCGTGCTCGTCGACGATCGCCATCTCGGCGCGGGCGCCCTCCAGCAGCTCGGCGACGAGCCCGTCCATGACCTTCGAGCCCTCGAAGAGGTCGGGGTACTCGAGCAGGTCGGTCTCGTAGGCCAGCACCTGCTGGATGCGCAGCGACCACTGCTGGTCCCAGGGGCGCGGGAGCCCGAGTGCCTCGTTCCAGGCGGGCAGCTGGATGGCGCGCGCCCGTGCGTCGCGCCCGAGCGTGACGGCCAGTGCCTCGAGGACGATGCGCTGGGCGTTGTTCTCGGGCTGGGACTCGGTGAGGCCGAGCGAGTTGACCTGCACGCCGTAGCGAAAGCGCAGGTGCTTGGGATCGCTCACGCCGTAGCGCTCGCGGCCGAGCTCCTCCCACAGCACTCCCATCGCCCGCAGCTTGGCGTGCTCCTCGACGAAGCGCACGCCGGCGTTGACGAAGAACGAGATGCGCCCGAAGACCCGGCCCATGAGCTCCTCGTCGACACGTTCGCGCACCGCGTCGAGGACCGCGATGGCGTTGCTCATCGCGTAGGCGATCTCCTGGACCGGCGTCGCCCCGGCCTCCTGCAGGTGGTAGGAGCAGATGTTGATCGGGTTCCAGCGCGGGACGTGCTCGACGGTGTAGGCCACCATGTCGGCGATCAGGCGCATCGAGGGCCCGGGCGGGAACGCGTAGGTCCCGCGGGCCAGGAACTCCTTGATGATGTCGTTCTGGGTCGTGCCCTCCAGTGCCCCGGGGTCCAGGCCGTTCTCCTCGGCGACGACGATGTAGAGCGCCAGCATCCAGGCCGCGGTCGCGTTGATCGTCATCGAGGTGTTCATCGAGTCGAGCGGGATGCCATCCAGCAGCGCGTGCATGTCGCCCTTGTGGGCGACGGGGACGCCGACCTTGCCGACCTCGCCGCGGGCGAGCTCGTGGTCGGGGTCGTAGCCCGTCTGGGTGGGCAGGTCGAAGGCGATCGACAGCCCCGTCTGGCCCTTGCCGAGGTTCGAGCGGTACAGCTCGTTGCTCTGCTTCGCGGTCGAATGACCCGAGTACGTCCGCATCATCCACGGGCGATCGCGCTCGGGCAGGCGGTGGTCCATGGGTCGATTGTATGGTCAGGTCGAATGGCTGAGCCCCGTCAGATCGACGTCCACCACCTCGGCAACCCGCTCGTCATCTGCTGCTTCGAGCTCGACGACGTCATCGTCGACCCCGGCCCGGAGTCCTCGCACCACACGCTGCTGGAGGCCCTCGACGCCCCGCCGCGGCGGATCCTGCTCACCCACATCCACTTCGACCATGCCGGCGCCACCGGGGCGCTCGTGCGGCGCTGGCCCGACGTCGAGGTGTGGGTCCACGAGCGCGGCGCGCCGCACCTCATCGACCCCAGCCGGCTCACGGCCAGCGCGACGCGGATCTACGGCGACGACATGAAGCGGCTGTGGGGCGAGATCGTGCCGGTCCCCGAGGCCAATGTGCGCGTCCTGCACGGCGGCGAGACGATCGGACCGTGGCGCGTGCAGTACACCCCCGGGCACGCCTCCCACCACGTCTCCTATCTGCACGAGCCGACCGGCACCGCCTTCGTGGGCGACGTCGGCGGCGTGCGCGTGGACGGTGGCCCGATCATCCCGCCCACGCCGCCGCCCGACATCGACATCGAGCGGTGGCACGAGTCGCTGCGCACGGTCGCGGCCTGGGACCCCGCGCGCCTGGCCATCACGCATTTCGGCAGCTACGAGGACGTCGATGCGCAGATCGCCGCCATGCACGAGGCGCTCGACCGCTGGGCGGCGCTGGCGCGCGAGACCGACGCCGAGTCCTACGCGGCGGCGATCATCGCCGAGATGAACCAGGCTCCCGACGCGACGGCCACGCAGGCCTTCCTGCAGGCGATGCCGCCCGACACGCTGTGGCCCGGCCTGGATCGCTACTGGTCCAAGAAGAACGGGTAGATTTAAGGGCCGTGGGACAGACCGTCGAGCTTCCACGCACGCAGGATCCCGGCACGGGTCTGGGCGGCGCGTGGCGCGTCATCGTCCGCAACGACGACCACAACACGTTCGATCACGTGGCACACACGCTCGCGCGCTACGTCCCCGGCGTGACCGTGGACGGCGGCTACGCGATCGCCGACGAGATCCACAACCGCGGGCAGGCGATCGTCTGGAGTGGCCACCAGGAGCCGGCCGAGCTGTACTGGGAGCAGCTCAGCGACGCCGGCCTGACGATGGCCCCGCTCGAGCAGGGGTAGCGGCCGCTGGCTCGGGGGCTGGTCGTCGGTCCGTTGCTGCGCCATGTCGGCGCCGGGCACGCGACCGTCTGGGTCGAGGTCGACGGGCCCTGCGCGGTCGAGATCCTGGGCGCCACGGAGCGCACCTTCGAGGTCGACGGCCATCACTTCGCCCTCGTCCACGTCACGGGCCTGCCCGAGGAGGGCGCGACGCCCTACGAGGTCGCGCTCGACGGCGAGCGGGTGTGGCCGCCCGCGGACTGGCGGTGGCCGGCGAGCTGCGTGCGCACGGTCCGCGACGACCACGGCCTGCGCATCTGCTTCGGCTCGTGCCGCTGCGCGTACCCCAACGAGCCACCGTGGACGCTGACCAAGGACGAGGACCCCGAGGGCCGCGGGCACGACGCGCTGCGCGCGCTCGCCCTGCGGATGGCCGACCAGGACCCCGACGAGTGGCCGCACCTGCTGCTCATGCTCGGCGACCAGGTCTACGCCGACGAGGTCGCGCCCGCCACCGAGGAGTTCATCCGGGCGCGCCGCGACGTCGACGTGCCGCCGGGGCTTCAGATCTGCGACTTCGAGGAGTACTGCCGCCTCTACCGCGACTCGTGGTGCGAGCCTTCGGTGCGCTGGCTGCTGTCGACGGTGCCCACGGCGATGATCTTCGACGACCACGACGTCATCGACGACTGGAACACGTCGCACGACTGGGTGCTGGAGATGCGCGCCACCGGCTGGTGGGACGAGCGCATCGTGGGGGCCTTCATGTCCTACTGGTGCTACCAGCACCTTGGCAACCTCTCGCCCGAGGACCGCGAGGAGGATCCCTGCTACCGCGCGGTCCGCGCCGCCGAGGGGAACGCCGGCGCGATCGTGCGCGACTTCGCCTTCCGCGCCGACCGCGAGGTCGCCGGCGCGCGCTGGAGCTACAAGCGCGACATCGGGCGCACGCGCATCGTGGTGATGGACTCGCGCGCGGGTCGCGTGCTCGAGCCGGGCGCGCGCTCGATGGTCGACGCGGAGGAGTGGGCGTGCATCGAGGAGTGGACGCGCGGCGACTTCGACCACCTGCTGCTGGGCACCTCGCTGCCGGTCTTCCTGGGCCGTGGGATGCACTACCTGGAGGCCTGGGACGAGGCCGTCGCCGACGGCGCCTGGGGCGGGCTGGCCTCGCGCGCCGCCGAGCGCCTGCGCCAGGGGCTCGACCTCGAGCACTGGGCCGCGTTCGGCGACTCGCTGCGCGCCCTCGAGCGCCTGCTCGGCGCGATCGCCTCGGGCCGGCACGGCAGCGCTCCGGGGACCGTCGTGCTGCTCTCCGGCGACGTGCACCACGCCTATGTCGCCGACGCGCGGCCGGCCGACGGGCAGCCCGCATGGCAGGCCGCGGTCTACCAGGCGGTGTGCTCGCCGCTGCGCAATCCGCTGGACTCGCGCGAGCGCCGCGCCATCAAGCTGGCCATGACGCGCGGCGCCGAGCGCGTCGGGCAGACCCTGGCCCGCGCGGCGCGGGTGGCGGACGAGCCCCTGACGTGGGAGATCGCCGACGGCCCGTGGTTCGACAACCAGGTGGCCACGCTCGATCTCGACGGGCGGCGCTGCACGTTCCGCCTGGAGAGCGCTGTGGGGGCCGGCGAGGACGCTCCGAGGCTCGAGCAAGTGGCCGTGCGCCAACTCGCGTGACACCAGCGCCGAGTATGCTCGACGGCCGGCGATCGTATGGACCAAGGGGAGGCCATCACCACCGCCGCGCGCGCTCTGCGAGAACAGGAGCTGCTGCGGCGCATCCACGAACACGGCGACTCGCGCGCGCGCGATCAGCTCGCCGAGGAGATGCTGCCGCTGGCGCGGGCGCTCGCCGGGCGCTACGCCAACCGCGGCGAGCCGCTCGACGACCTCGTGCAGGTCGCCTGCATCGGGATCATGAAGGCGATCGACGGCTTCGATCTCACGCGCGAGGTGCGCTTCTCCTCCTACGCGACGCCGACGGTCCTGGGCGAGATCAAGCGCCACTTCCGCGACAAGACGTGGGCCATGCGCGTCCCCCGCGGCCTGCAGGAGCTCCAGCTCCGCGTGGCCAAGGCGCGCGACAAGCTCACCCACGAGCTCGGCCGCTCGCCCACCGTCCAGGAGATCGCCACCGCGGTCGAGGCGCCCTTCGAGGAGGTCCTGGCGACCATCCAGAGCGTCAGCGCGCGCCGCACGCGCTCGCTCGACGAGCCGACCGGCGAGGACGTCACGCTGGCCGACTCGCTCGGCACCGTCGACCCGGAGATCGAGCGCGCCGAGATGCGCGCGCTGCTCGACGGCGCCTTCGACGTGCTCTCCCGGCGCGACCAGGAGGTGCTGCGCCTGCGCTTCGAGCACGACCTGACCCAGACCGAGATCGCCCAGCGCATCGGCGTCAGCCAGATGCAGGTCTCACGCCTCATCCGCCAATCGCTGGCCCGCATGAGGATGGACATCGAGCGCTCTCCCGAGCGCAAGTCGCGGATCGCCTAGGGCGCTGCGGCTTCGCCGCCCGCGACGCCGCTCGCCTCGAGACGGGACTCGTCGGGCTCGAGCGTGCCATCGACCACGAGGTCGGCCCAGCTGTAGGTCACCGGGACCTGGTACCAGCTCGAGCACAGCACGCGGAAGTCGATGAACTCGGGGCCGTGCCAATAGCGATCGAAGTCGAGCTTGCTCTCGAACTCCGCCGTCTGCAGGAACTTGTAGCGGTCGTCGCGGAAGCGGTGGACCGAGTAGGTGCGCGCGCCGTAGCGCACGGCGATCGGGGCGATGCCGGCCAGTGCGACCGCGAGCTTGTCGTGGCGCAAGCCGGTCGCGTACCAGGGGATGTGCACGACGCCGGCCATCAGGCGCCCACCTCCGCGCGGATGGCGCCGGGGCCCTCGGCCGTACGGCCCTGGCCCTCTTCGCTGGCGCCGACGAGGATGGCGATCTTCCCGAGGTGCTTGTTCTCGTGCATGAGCTGGTGGGCCTCCGCGACCTGGTCGAAGCCCATCGTACGCCACAGCACGGGCCGGACCTTGCTCTCTTCGATGAGGCGGTTGGCGAGGTTGCACTGCCAGGCGTTGGCGAAGTGCGAGCCGATGATCTGCTTCTGGCGCATCCACAGGTAGCGCACGTCGAAATCGAGGTTGTAGCCGGACGTCGCCCCGCAGATGATGACCTTGCCGAACGGCTTGACGACGAAGACGGAGGTCGGGAAGGTCGCCTTGCCGACGTGCTCGAAGACGATGTCGGGCGCATCGCCCAGGATCTCCTTGACGCGCTTGCCGAAGTCGCGCGACACGGCGAAGCGCGCCTTCTCCTCCTCCGGCGTCTCGCCGCCGCGGCGCATCATGCCGCTGAACTCGCCGCGGTCGATGAAGCCCTTGGCGCCGAGCTGCTCGACGAGCGCGCCCTTCTGCGCGGAGGAGACGACGCCGACGCAGTCCGCGCCGGCGGCGCGGCACAGCTGCGTGGCGAAGACGCCGAGGCCGCCGGCGGCGCCCCAGATGAGCACGCGATGGCCGGCCTGCAGCTCCGCGCGGTCCATGAGCATGCGGTAGGCGGTGAAGTACGTCAGCCCGTAGGACGCGGCCTCCTCCCACGCCAGGTGTGCGGGCTTGGGCAGCAGCTGCTGTGCCTGAACCTTGGTGAACTGCGCGAACGAGCCCCAGCTCGTCTCATAGCCCCAGATCCTCTGCGACGGCGCCGCCAGCGGGTCGAGACCGTGAACCTCGGGATCCTCGTAGGAGGCCTGGTTGCAGTGCACGACGACCTCGTCGCCGGGCTTCCAGCGCGTGACGCCGGGACCCACCCGCCAGACCACGCCGGACGCATCCGAGCCGCCGATGTGATGGTCCTCGTCGGGGTGGTAGCGGAAGACCGAGACCGGCTTGCCGAGCGCCGCCCACACGTTGTTGAAGTTCACCCCCGCCGCCATGACGCGCACGATGACCTCGAAGGCGCCGGGCTCGGGCACCTCGATCTGCTCGACCTGGAAGGCGTCGACCGGCTCGCCCTCGCGCTCCTGGCGGATGACCCACGCGGCCATCGTGGCCGGCAGCTCTCCCGGAGGGGCATCGATGTTCGCGACCTGCGTGAGATCAACCGCCATCTTGCGTTTGCGCTCCCAGTTCCTGCTCGCTTTTGCTGTACGTCCGCGTTCAGCGGGGGTCGGGAACCCTACTGGCGCTGGAGGTAGCCGGTGCGCAGTAGCAGCACGGCGGCGACGACGAGCGGGATGATCATCCCACCCACGCCGAGGATCAGGAAGGACTCGGCCGAGTCGATGTGGTCCACCATCCAGCCGAAGTTCATCCCGAAGAAGCCCGTGGCGAAGGTCAGCGGCAGGAAGATCGTGGCCACGATGGTCAGGCGGCTGGCCATCTGGTTGATGAGCACGTTGAGCGTCTCGGACAGCAGCTCGCGCAGGTAGTCGATCTCGTTGGCGGTCACCACGAGGTCGTCGTGGACGTCGCGGAAGGGGTGGCGCGCAACGTCGCGCTCGAGGCCGGGCAGATCCTCGATCAGGTCGCCGCCGCGGGCCAGCATCTCGCGCTGGGGGACCACGATCTGCTGCAGGCGGAAGAGCTCGGAGCGCACCTCGCTCATGCGCCGGCGGTCGGCGGGCTTGGGCCGCACGAAGGCGATCTCCTCGAGGCGCTCGACCTCGGTCGTATAGGTGTCGGCGAGCGTGCGCAGCGAGTCGGCGAGCGCATCGAGCACGCGGTAGACGAGGTCCTGCTCGGTGCGGATCTTCGCCTTGGCCGCGCGCTCGCGGGCCTCCCAGAGGTGCGCACACTCCGCGCGGCGGACCGTGACGACTTCCTTGCCGGACACGTGGACGTGAACCTCGACGAGGTCGGTCTCGTGCGCTCCGTAGAACACGATGAGCACGCGCTCGCCGTAGTCGTCGATCTTGGGGCGCTGGCCGAACTCCTTGGTGTCCTCGATGGCGAGGTCGGGGATCTCCAGCACCGCGCCCAGCGCGTCGAGGTCGGCGTCGCGGGGAGAGACCAGGTCCAGCCAGAAGAACTCCTCGCGCTCGTGCAGCGCGCGGATCGCGTCGAGATCGACGGTGTCGAGAACCTGCATCCGGCGCCGCCGAAGCTAGCGGCGGCGCCGGACAGTGGGTGGCTAGACGGCCTCGGCCAGCGCGGCTTCGGTCTCGGCGCGCTGGACGACGTCTGTCGCTCCGGCCTCGGCCGGAGCCTCGGCGCGATCGGCGATCAGCAGCCAGGCCAGCACCGCGCCCAGGACCGCGACGGCGGCGCCGATGCGCAGGCCGTTGTTGAGCGCGTAGACGAAGGCGTCCTGCACGGCGGCGCCGGACTGGCCGCCGACCCCCGCGCCACCGGCGCCGAGCGAGTTGGCGAGCTCCTGGCGCTGGGCCGCAGGCACCGCGGGCAGCAGGTCGTTGATCTTGGCCTTGCCCAGACCCGTGATGAGCGCGCCCATGGCGGCCACGCCGAAGGTGCCGCCCACCATGCGACTCATGGTCAGGATGCCGCTCGCCACGCCCGCCTTGGACGGCTCGACCGCGTTCATCCCGGCCGTGCTCATCGGCGACATCACGAGCCCCATGCCGAGGCCCATCAGCACGAAGGCGCCGATCAGGAAGCTGTAGCTGGTGTCGACCGCGAGGTGGCCCTGCCAGAACAGCGAGCCGGCCACGATCAGCAGCCCGGCCGTCATCAGCGGGCGCGGCCCGATGCGGTCCGACAGGCGCCCGGAGATCGGCGCCACCAGGATGATGACCACGGTCGAGGGCAGGAAGCGCACGCCGGCCTGCAGCGGCGAGTAGTCCTTGATGTTCTGCATGTAGAGGGCCAGGAAGAAGAACATCGCCAGCATCGCGAAGCTCACGATGAAGGCCACGAGGTTGGCCCCGAGGAACGAGCGCGAGCGGAAGAACCCGAAGTCGACCATCGGCTCGGCGACGCGGCGCTCGACGATCGCGAAGGCGATCAGCCCGATGGCCGAGATGGCGAGCAGCCCCACGATGGTGGCCGAGCCCCAGCCCCGGTCGTTGCCCTCGACGAGGGCGAGCACGAGGGCGGCGAGCCCGACGGTGATGGCGGTCACGCCCGGGAAGTCGACGTGATGCGTCGAGCTCTCGTCGCGCGACTCGCGCGTGGCGGCGACGGTGACGACGACGGCGAGCACGGCCACGGGCACGTTGAGGAAGAAGATCGACTGCCATGAGACGTTCTCGACCAGGAAGCCGCCGACGACGGGGCCGATGGCCAGGGCCAGGGCGCTGACGCCGGCCCACGTCCCGATCGCCTTGCCGCGCTCGTGCGCCGGGAAGGCGTTGGTGATGATCGAGAGCGTCGCCGGCATCATGAACGCGGCGCCGATGCCCTGGGCCGCGCGGCCGGCGACCAGCCAGGCCTCGCTCTGGGAGAGCCCGATGAAGGCGCTCGACAGGCCGAAGACCATGACGCCGAAGAGGAACATCCGGCGGCGGCCGAAGATGTCGCCCAGCCGCCCGCCGGTGACGAGCAGGACGGCGAAGCTCAGCGTGTAGGCGTTGACGGTCCATTCCAGGCCGCTGATCGACGAGTGCAGGTCCTTCTGGATCGCCGGGAGGGCCACGTTCACGACCGTGTTGTCCAACATGATCATGAACAGCGCGAAGCACATCGCGCCGAGGGTCCACCAGCGGCGGTTGTCGTCTGTGATGGCGTTGCGAATGCGGGTCATGAGCGATGGGGGAGGTCGGAGAGGGCGGAGGAGAGGCGGGAGCGCTGCTCGGGGGACAGCGATGCGGAGTAGTCCTCGAGGCCCGCGAGGCGGGCGGTCTCGATGCGGTTGATGATCTTGCGCCCGTCGGCGGTGATGCCGACGCGCTTCATGCGCCGGTCAGCGGGGTCTTCGCGGCGCTCGAGCCAGCCGCGGCGCAGGAGGCCGTCGACCATCCGGCTCGCGCCGGGGAGGGAGAGGCCGAGGCGGTCGGCGAGCTCCTTGACTGAGACCTCGTCGGCGCAATCGTCGAGCGCGTGCAGGGTCTTCATCTGTGTGATCGAGATGTCCAGCTCGCCGATGAGCGCATAGAGGCGCTGGCTGCTGCCGCGCATCAGGTGATGCCACAGCTCCAGCAGCTCGCCCGCGAGCTCTTTCGGCGATACCTGCGTCGCTGCAGTGTTTGCTTGCACGTACGCAAGTATTGCATACGCGCAGTGGTTGTCAGGTTCGGCTATCCGACCCGAGGGGTTCCAGCACCGGCCGCCGGATGTGCTCGTAGACGACCGAAGTGCGCACGTCGGCGACCTCGCGGCGCTCGGTGAGGCGGTCGATGACGAACGCGTACAGCGCGTCGGTGTCGGGCACCGCGACGTGCAGCAGGAAGTCGTCGCCGCCCGAGACGACGAACACGCCGACGGTCTCGGGCAGGGCGCCGGCCCAATCGCGAAAGGCCTCGATGTGCTCGCGCGACGGCGGGCGGATGCGCACCGCGATCAGCGCCTGCACGCGACGTCCCAGGGCCTCGAGGGCGACGTCGGCGTGATAGCCGCGGATGACGCCCGTAGCTCGCAGCGCCCGCACGCGCTCCGACGAGGTCGACGGCGCGGCATGGACCGCGGCGGCGAGGTCGCGGTTGGTCTGCCGTGCATCGTCCTGCAGCGCGCGCACCAGGGCGTGGTCGAGGGCATCAAGTTCGGTCATAGCGGCATTCTGCCGGACGTCGTACGGATTGATCCATGAATCCCGGCTGCTGAGCTACGGTGCCGCGCGATGACCGGACAAGCCGCAGAGCGCTGCGCGATCGTGATCGATGCCGACCTGGCGCCCGGACTGGCGGCCAACGCCGCCGCCGTCCTTGCCCTGACGCTCGGCGCGACCGTCGACGGGCTCACCGGTCCCGACCTCGTCGACGCCGACGGCGAGGTGCACCCGGGGTTGTTCTCGGCGGGGCTGCCCGTGCTCGGCGCGCCGCGCGAGATGCTGTCGGAGCTGCGCGCCCGCGCGCTGCAGGCCGGCGTCGGCGTCATCGACATCCCGGCCCTCGGCCAGCAGACGAACGACTACGACGAGGTCAGGGCGTACGTCGCGCGCACGCCCACCACCGACCTCGAGTACCTCGGCCTCGCCCTGCACGGCCCGCGCCGCGCCGTCAGCCGCGTGACTGGGACCTTGCGGCTGCTGGGCCGATCGTCACCGTCCGCGTCGCCCGCCGCGTGAAGGTCTTCGCGGTGGCGTCCCACGCGTAGTCGCGCTCGATGGCGTGGCGCGCGCAGCACACGTCGTCGCCGCGGGCGTAGACGGGGAGCACGATCGTCACCGTCGGGCCGCTCATCCGCACGCGGCCGCGGTAGAGCGACTGGTTGCGGAAGGCGACGCGCAGCGCCCCGCTGTCGGAGCCCTCGGCGGTGAGGACGTAGGCGGCGACCGCTCCTGCGGCGCCCCCGTTCTCGACCGTCACCACCGCGTCGGACTTGCCGTCGCCGGTGAGGTCGGCGAAGACCGGCGTGGGCGAGACGAAGCCGGCGTTCGTGCGCAGCAGCCGCTTGACGCCGCTGGTCGTGCTGGCGTCCTTGAGCAGGACGTCGCGGAAGAGCTCCTGCGGGCTCTGCGTCGGCGTCGGCTCCTGCGCGATCGCCCGGGCGCCGCAGACCAGCCCGACGCACAGCAGCGCCGCAAGCGCTCGTACCGGCATGGCCCGATGGTGTCAGACGCGCGGGGCCGCGGTCTACGGCTGCAACAGGTCGTTCTGCGCGCTGGCGCGCTCGGGACCGACCTGCAGCCGGGCGGCCCGGATGGCGCCGCCGGCGACGTGGACCGTGTAGCGCCCGGGCTTGACGTCGGCCTTCAGCGTCGCGGTGTCCTGCGGGCTGATGGGCGCGGTGACCTGCTTGAGGCCCGGGCCGGCGCCCGTCGCCTCGGCGCTCTCGAGGGTCACCCGCTGGGCGGTGCCCGTCTGATTGGTGACGATCAGGGAGATCGGGCCGGCACCGAGGCTGCGCGGCGAGACCGACACGCGCTGGTCGTCGATGTAGCCGGTGATGACGATCGGACCCGGCGGCCGGGGGTCGTTCTTGTAGTCCGCCGAGCTGCTCCCGCAGCCCCCCAGCGCGAGTGCTCCCGCGACCGCGAGCGGCGCCAACGCCGCCGTGCGCCTCATCTGCATCCGTCTCCCCGTCGACCAGACCGCTAGTGCGGCCTGTCGCGAACCCTAGTCGAGATCGAACGATCGTGGCGTTCCAGTGGACGGCGCCGTTCGCTGGGGATCGGCCGCGACTCAGTTGGTCTGGGCGGCGGCGTGCAGGTCTCGCAGCGTCG
>Ga0307502_10000295_pt1 | contig 13252 bp, 12 predicted proteins | sample 16_S_MG_FD_201364 | JGI IMG/M metagenome (GOLD analysis project Ga0307502, IMG submission 201364) | Soil microbial communities from Populus trichocarpa stands in riparian zone in the Pacific Northwest, United States - 16_S | ecosystem: Environmental > Terrestrial > Soil > Riparian zone > Trees... | reverse complement strand
GAAGGCAGGCCGGTTCGTGGTCGACACGCACGTGCACGCGCAGCGCTTCGCCGCGGGCAAGGGCATCTCCGAGCGCCCGCCCGAGAAGACGGGCGGCAGCCAGTGGGGCACGCTGGGCAAGACGATGTCGGGCCTCGAGCCCTACGACAACACGCCGCGCCTGGAGTACGACATGGCGTGCTACGGCGTCGACATGTGCGTGCTGCTGCCGGCCTTCGGGATGACCGACGAGCTCAACCTCGAGATCGTCGAGCGCTCGCCCGACAAGTACGTCGCCGCCTGCGGCGCGACGGAGTACATCCGCCGCTGCCGCGCGGGCGAGGTGCAGTGGAGCATCGACGGCGTCTGCGCCGAGCTCGACCGGCTGCTGGGCACGGGCAAGTTCGTGGCCATCGGCGAGTCGCTGCCCTACATGCCCTACCCGTGGGACCAGACCGCGCTCGTCAGCCGCGTCGACGCGATCGCCAACATCCTGAAGATCGTCGAGGTCGCCCAGCAGCACGGCGTCGCCGCGCGCATCCACACCGGTATCCCCTACGGCTACACGGCGGCCTACTCCTACGGCTACATCGGGCCGGCCAACGTCAACCCGCTGTGGATGCTCGACATCGCGGCGGCCTTCCCCGACGTGACGTTGATCTACGACCACGGCGGCATCCAGGCCGGCTCGTGGGAGCGCTTCTACGAGGAGTGCCTGACCGTCATCGCCGCCAACGACAACGTCTACGTCGAGACGGGGCTGTGGTGGCGCGAGCTCTACGAGCAGCCGATGATGGACCCCAACATCGGCCCGTCGAAGCTGCTGTGGGGCACCGACTGGGGGGCGAGCATGCAGATCTACTCCCAGCTGGGCCGCTTCCCGCCCAGCTACGCGGTCCAGCTGCGCGAGGAGGGCATCCCCCACTACCAGGTCGACTACTGGGGCTGGAGCCTGCGCGAGCTGACCTCCGTGCGCATGTCCCAGGACGACATGAACCTGATCCTCGGCGGCAACGCCGCGCGCATCTTCGACCTCGACGTGCCGCACACGCGCCTGTTCAAGCCGCCGTCGGATCGGGTCGGGCGCTAGTCGGCCTTCTACTAGGCGTCAACCGGCGCGGGCGCCTGCTGCTGGGCCTGCTGCTGGGGATGGCGGACGCGCACGAGCGCGCCGAGCGCGATGAGCGCTCCGAGGAAGGCGAACATCGCGCCCACCACGAAGGCGCGCTGGTAGCCGCCGGTGAGCGCGGCGGCGTCGATCCCGCCGGCGCCGGCGAGGTCGCTGGTGCGCTGGGTGGCGATCGTCGCCAGGGCGGCCAGCCCGAGCGACCCCCCGACCTGGCGCGAGGTGTTGACCAGTCCCGAGGCCAGCCCGGCCTCGGAGCGCTGGACGCCCGCGACGGCGGCGATGGTGACGGGCACGAACGAGCACCCGAGCCCGGTCGTGGTGACGACACCGGCCAGCAGGACGTCGCTGACGTAGGAGCCGTGGGGCGAGATGCCGGTGAAGAGCAGCATCCCGACCCCGATGAGGGTCATGCCCAGCGCGAGGATCGGCCCCGGCCCGAGGCGCGCCGAGAGGCGCGCGGCGAACGTCGACGCGACGATGATCGCGCCGGTCATGGGCAGGAAGCTCAGGCCGGCCTCGATCGGCGTGTAGCCGAGGACCTGCTGCAGGTACAGCGAGACGAAGTACCACATGGCGAAGACCGAGCAGCCGAGCATGAAGACCACGAGGTTGGCGGCCGTGAGGGTGCGCGAGCGGAAGATCGCCAACGGTATGAGGGGCCGCGGCGCGCGGCGCTCGACGAACAGGAAGACCACCAGCAGCGCCAGACCGGCGCCGGCGACCTCGAGCGTCGGCGCGGACGTCCAGCCGTTGACGTCGGTGCGCACGATGGCGAAGGTCAGCAGGACGAGGCCGGCGGTGACGCTCAGCGCGCCGGCGACGTCGAAGTGGCGCTGGCCCGCGGCCGTGCGCGTGCTCTCCGGGATGAAGCGCATCGCGCCGATCGCGCCGAGGACCCCGACCGGCACGTTGATGAAGAGGATCCACTCCCAGCCCAGCAGCTGGGTCAGGACGCCGCCTAGCAGCACCCCGGTCGACCCGCCCACGGCGCCCATCGCGCCCCAGTAGCCGAGCGCGCGGTTGCGCTCGTAGCCCTCTTCGAAGGTGGTGGTGATGATGGCCAGCGTGGCCGGCGCCACCACGGCGCCGCCGAGCCCCTGGACCGCGCGCGCGGCGGTCAGCATCCCCTGGCTGGTCGACAGGCCGCCGGCCAGCGAGGCGACCGCGAAGAGCAGCAGTCCGGCCACGAAGACGCGCCGGCGGCCGAGGAGATCGGCGGCGCGGCCGCCCAGCAGCAGGAAGCCCGCGAAGGTCAGCGTGTAGGCGTTGACCACCCACTGCAGGTCGACCGCCGAGAAGCCGAGGTCCTTGCGGATCGACGGCAGCGCGACGTTCACGACCGAGATGTCGAGGATGACCATGAACTGCGCCAGGCAGGTCAGGGCCAGGATCCAGCGCTTGCGTGCAGCGTCGAGCGTTGGTTGCACAGGCAACCGACGCTAGCAGGGGCCCTCCTTCAGCAGCTCTCTCTCTGGAACCCTCCTCCTAGGGCTGCGGCACCGGGAACGCCACCGGGCTGCGGTAGCCGTCGCGGTCGACCGCGCGGACACCGACCTGGACGTTGTCCTTTGAGAGGTCGGGGATCGTGTAGCTCGTCACGTTGCCCACCGGGATGGTGTGCGTCCACAACGCGTCGGTCGACTCGCGCCAGACGACCTCGTAGCCCGCGAGATCGGGCTCGGGGTTCGCCTTCCACGTCACGGTCGTGTCGTTGGTCAACTGCGTCGTGTCGATCTTGGCCTCCTCGGGCGCCGTCGGCGCCCACGCCAGGTTCGCCAGCGCCGCGCCGTTGACGCGCGCCACGCCCGCGGTGTACGCGAAGTCGACGAACTGCAGCAGGTCGCCGAACTGCTGGCCGTTCTCGACCCGGACGTTTTGGTGCTGGTGGGCGAAGTTCTCCGCCGGCTCGGTGAAGCGGGCCGCCGGATACCCCTGCTGCAGGAAGGGGATCTGGTCGCCGCCGCGCAGGTAGCGGTCGCGCCGCCAGACCAGGCGCACGTGCATGCCGGTGGCCGAGTTCTCGCCGACCTCCTTGGCGTAGCGCGCGAGCTGGCGCGAAGGCCCGTCGTTCTCGCCGCCGATCGACTGGCGCAGCGCGGCCTGCGCCGGCGTCTCGGTGGTGGGCACGCCCTCGGAGAACAGGCGCACGGTGAACGGGTCGCGCCGGCCCTTATCGCTCGTCGAGCTGCCGATGATGTCGTTGGTGAACATGCCCTCGACGTCCATGCCCTGCGCCTTGGCCTGCGAGGCGAAGAAGGTCGAGCCGAACAGGCCCTGCTCCTCGCCCGCCACCGCCATGAAGACGATCGTGGCGTCGAACCGGCGCTTGGCCATGACCCGCGCGAGCTCGAGCGCGGCGGCCACGCCCGAGGCGTCGTCGTCGGCGCCCGGCGCGTCGCAGGTGAAGTTCAGGACGTCGGTGCAGCGCGAGTCGTAGTGCCCGCTGACCACGTAGACGCGTCCGCCGACTCGGGCTGCGTGCCACGCAGCGTGGCGACGAGGTTGGTGACCGTCACCGGGTTGGGATTGCGCGGGCCCGGGGGCTGGACGAAGCTCTGCTTGGCGACCGTCATGCGGCCGCCGGAGGTGGCCGCGTAGCTCTGGAACTGGTCGAAGATCCAGTCGCGCGCGGCGCCGATGCCGCGCTGGGGATCGTCCTGGGAGGAGAGGGTATGTCGCGTGCCGAAGCTGGCGAGCTTCGTGATGTCGCTGTGGACGCGATGGGCGTCGATCTCGCGCAGCATGGCGCGCAGCGCGGGCGACGGGCCGTGCGGATGGTCGGCGGACGACCGCGCCTTGGCGCGCGCGGGCGCGGCGGGCGACGGCGTGGCAACGGTGGCGGCGGCGGCCAGGACGACCCCGGCGGCCAGCGCCACACGACGGACCTTGGACATGGTCCCTCCTCTGGTTGGCTGCCGGCCCCATACCCGTGCCGAGCACGCCGGATCGTGCGCGTGTTAGACATTGCCCATGGGCGCCAACGTCGTCCTCGGCGTCGACATCGGGACGACCAGCGCCAAGGCGGTCGCCTTCGACGCCGACGGCCGCGAGCTGGGCCGAGGCGAGGCGGGCTACCCCCTGCTCGAGCCGGCGCACGGCCAGGCGGTGCAGGATCCGGGCGCGGTGGTCGAAGGGACGCTCGCCGCCATCCGCGTCGCGGCAAGCGGCGCGCGCGACCATGGGGCGCTCATCGCGGCGCTCTCGTTCAGCGGCGCCATGCACTCGCTCGTGGGCCTCGATGGCGGCGGGCGAGCGCTCACGCCGCTGATCACCTGGGCCGACATGCGGGCGACCGAGCAGGCCGAGCGCCTGCGCCGCGAGCACCCCGAGCTGCACGACCGCACGGGCACGCCGCTGCATCCGATGGCGCCGCTGCCCAAGCTCGTGTGGCTCGCCGAGCACGAGCCCGCGACCTTCGCCGCCGTGCGCCGCTGGGTGGGGATCAAGGAGCTCGTGGTGGCGCGGCTCACCGGTGCGTGGGTGGTCGACCACTCGATCGCGTCGGGTACGGGACTGCTGAACCTGCGCGCGCTCGACTGGGACCGCGAGGCGCTCGCCATCGCGGGCATCGACGCGACCCGCCTGTCGGCGCTCGTCCCCGCCACGGAGCGGCTCGCGCTCGGCGCGGACGCCGCCGGCGAGGTCGGCCTCGAAGCCGGGCTGGCGGTGATCGTCGGCGCCGCCGACGGGCCCCTGGCCAACCTCGGCGTGGGCGCGGTGCACCACGGCGTTGCCGCCTGCTCGATCGGGACGAGCGGCGCGCTGCGGCTGATGGTGCAGCGCCCGGCGGTCGATCCCCATCGCTCGGTCTTCTGCTACGCGCTCACCCCGGGGTACTGGGTCGTGGGCGGTGCGATCAACAACGGCGGCGTCGTGCTGCGCTGGGCCGGCGAGGCGCTGGCGCCCGACCTCGGCCCCCACGCCGAGGCGCAGCTCCTCGCGCTGGCCGAGCGCGTGCCGGCCGGCAGCGACGGGCTGCTCATGTTGCCCTACCTGCTGAGCGAGCGCGCGCCGCACTGGAGCTCTGAGCCGCGCGGCGCGTACGTCGGCCTCACCCGCCACCACGGGCGCGGGCACCTGGTGCGCGCGGCGCTCGAGGGCGTCTGCCAGCAGCTCGCCCTCGTGCTCGCCTCGATGCGCGACGCGGGCAACGAGGTGCGCGAGATCCGTGCCACCGGCGGGTTCGCGCGCAGCGCCCTATGGCGCCAGATGCTGGCCGACACGCTGGGCATGCCGATCGGCTTCCCGGCCGGCCACGAGGGCTCGGCCTTCGGCGCCGCGCTGCTGGGGATGGAGGCGCTCGGGCTGGTCGAGGGCATCGGCCGGGCCGCCGGGCTCGTTGGCATCGAGGACGTGGTCGAGCCCGAGGCAGGGGCGGCGGCCGTCTACGCCGAACTGCGACCCACGTTCGCGTCGCTCTACGAGGCGCTCACCCCGGCCTTCCGTGCTCTGCAGCGCCACCGCTGAGCCATGCGCTCGGCGGCCCCGGCGCGTCCCGTCCCCCCGAAAGGGGCCGTGCTGGCGCCGGGGCCGCGATCGACGTCGGCCGGCGGGGGCTGGACCGGCCTGAAGGACGTCGCGAGCGCGCCTGTGCACCCGTTATGACGCCCTGTCGGACCCGATCCTTCCCGGCGATGCGATCACGCGTCAGGGAGGCCGGCGCCGAGCATGTGGACGCAGCTGCGCAGCGAGCGTTCGAAGGCGGCAAGCTGGGCAGGTGAGAGCTCACGCGTCATCTTGGCCTCGAGGCGGTCGATCTCCTCGTCGCAGCGGCTGAGCACGCGCCGGCCCTTGGCCGTCAGCTCGACGTGCATGATGCGGCCGTGATCGGGCGCGGGCGCGCGCTGTACGAGGCCCTTGTTCTCGAGCGTGCCGAGCATCTCGATCATCGACTGCGGCGTGACGTACGAGCGCCGCGCCAGCTGGGCGTTGGACAGCCCCTTGCCCGTGCGCAGGACCGACAATGCGGTGAACTGGGTCGCCGTCAGCCCATGGGGCGCGGCCATCTCCGCGATCTCGCGCCGGATCGCACGGTCCAGGCGAGCGATCACGTAGCTCACTCTGGCGTGAGGGCCGGCGTGCTCGGATCCCTCCACGGCCTCGCTCATCGCGCCGACGCTACCAAGCCCGCCGGGTGGACGGGAGACCAGAAGTACAGCCGTCCTAGATCGCGCGAGCCAGCCCCGTCGCCAGCGCCGCGACGAGCACGACGGCGATGAGCGGCAGGCGCAGCACCAGGGCGAGGCCGGCCCCCGCCAGGCCGACGATGCGGGCGTCGAGTTGCAGCCCTGCGCCGCCCGCGCTGAAGGTCTCATAGACGACGAGCGCTCCCAGGATGGCCGGCGCGACCAGGCCCACGACGGCCGCGCTGCGCCCGGAGAGGCTGCGTCCGCCGAAGGCCACGGGGCCCACCGCCTTCATGGTCGCCGTGCCGAGGAACAGGGCACCGACGACGATCCAGACGGTCGTCATGCCCTGCGCAGCCCGAGGAGCGCGGCGAGCGACGCGACGATGATCGGGACGCCCGGCGGAGCGAACGGCATGAGGGCCAGCGCGATCGCGGCGCCGCCGACCGCGCTGGCGATGGCGAGCCGGCTGCGGGACGCCTCTTCGACGACCAGCGCCAGATAGAAGGCCACGAACACGGCATCCAGGCCGAGTTGCTGGGGATCGCCGAGCACGGGGCCGGCGACGACGCCGATCACCGTCCCGGTGACCCACGAGGCGCCCTGTGGGAGCGTGGCCCCGAGGAGCAGGCCGCGATCGAAGGTTCCGTCGCCACGGCTGGAGATGACGAACGAGGCGTCGACGATCGCCTGGCCCTGGAGGGCCCGCGCGAAGGCCCGGCCGGGCAGCGACGGCCCGACCGCGAATCCCATCGGCAGCCAGCGGGCGTTCATGAGCATCCCGGCCGCGATCGCGGCGACGGCGCCCCCGCCGGCGACGAGCACGCTGAGCGCGGCGAACTGCGCCGCGCCGGAGAAGACGCAGATCGACATGACGATCGGTGCCACCGGGCCCATGACGGGCCGCGCGAGGACGCCGAACGAGATGCCGAGCGCGATCGTCGGCAAGACGAACGGCAGTCCCGCTCGCACCCCGGCCCGCAGGTTGCTCGACTCGCGCATCTCGGGTATCTTACCTGTTTACGTCTACAAGTGGTAAGACATCCACCGCCAGCGTCACCCCGGAGACGATCAAGCTCCAGGGCGGCTCGCTGTGCCTGGAGTTCGCCAACAGCGTGGACTGGACCGAGGCGGACGAGCCGCTGTCACCGCGGACCGACGCGCTCGTGACCCCATCGGCGCTCGCGCGCTGGGGGCGCCGGGTCGGCGTCGTGCGCGGGCGGCTGCCGGTCGTCAGCGACGAGGAGCTCGACGCCGCGCTCGCCCTGCGCCTCGTCCTGCACCGGATCTTCTCCGCGCTGGGCCAGGATCGCCGCCCGCGGCGCGGCGACCTCGAGGCGCTGGCCCGCGACCATGCCGCGGCGGCGGACGCCGCCCGACTCGTGGGCGCCGACGACGGCGCATGGCGCATGCAGTGGCCGGCGGCCGACCCGCGCGCCGTGCGCTTCGCGGTCGCCGTCGACGCCGTCGCGCTGCTCGCCGATCCGGCCCGCCTCGCCCGTGTGCACCGCTGTCCGGGGCCGGCGTGCGGCTGGCTGTTCCTGGACACCAGCGGGCGGCGGCGGTGGTGCTCGATGTCGACGTGCGGCAGCCGGGTCAAGATGCGCCGCCTCTACGAGCGCCAGCGACAGGCCGAGCGGCGCAAGTAACGTGTCGGCGCGATGAGGGGCGCGCTGCTCGTATGCGGGACGGCCTCCGACGCCGGCAAGAGCGTCGTGACCGCCGGCATCTGCCGGTGGCTGGCCCGCGCCGGCGTGCGCGTGGCGCCGTTCAAGGCCCAGAACATGGCCAACAACTCGGCGGTGACGCTGGCCGGCGCTGAGATCGGGCGCGCGCAGGCGCTGCAGGCGGCCGCCGCGGGCGTCGAGCCGGAGGCAGCCATGAACCCGGTGCTGATCAAGCCCTCGGGCGAGCGCCACAGCCAGGTGCTGGTCATGGGCCACCGCTACGCCGACGCGGACGCGCGCAGCTACCAGGACCTCAAGCCGGTCCTGCGCGAGGCCGTGCTCGACGCGCTCGCCGACCTGCGCGCGCGCTACGACGTGGTCGTCTGCGAGGGCGCCGGCAGCCCGGCCGAGATCAACCTGCGCGCGGGCGACCTGGCCAACATGGGGCTCGCGCGGGCGGCCGACATCCCGGTCGTGCTCGTCGGCGACATCGACCGCGGTGGCGTCTTCGCGTCGCTGTACGGCAGCCTCGCGCTGCTCGAGCCCGACGACCAGGCGCTCGTCGCCGGCTTCGTCATCAACAAGTTCCGCGGCGACGACACCATCCTCGCCCCGGGCCTGGATCAGCTCTTCGCCCTCACCGGCCGCCCGACGCTCGGCGTGTTGCCGTGGCTGGAGGGGATGTGGCTCGACGCCGAGGACTCGCTGGCGCTCGAGGCTCCGCGACCGGAGGCCGTCGCCGCGAACGGCGGCGACACGCTCGAGGTCGCGGTCGTGCGCCTGCGCTGGATGAGCAACTTCACCGACGTCGACGCGCTCACCGCCGAGCCGGGAGTCAGCGTGCGCTTCACGCGCTCGCCGGCCGACGTGGAGCGCGCCGACCTCGTGCTCCTGCCCGGCACCAAGGCCACCGTCGAGGACCTCGACCGGCTGCGCGCCGGCGGCCTCGACGCCGCGCTGGCCCGCCGCGCCGCCGCGGGCAACCCGATCCTCGGCGTCTGCGGCGGCTACCAGATCCTCGGCGAGGCGATCGAGGACGAGGTCGAGAGCCGCCGCGGGACGGTGCCGGGCCTCGCGCTGCTCCCGGTGCGCACGCGGTTCGCGCGCGAGAAGCTGCTGCGCCGCGTCGCCGGGACCGTCGCGCTGGCCGGCGGAGCGCCGGCCACCGGCTACGAGATCCGCCATGGCCACCCCGTGCGTGGGGGCGGCTCGGCGTTGGTGGACGACGGGAGCGCCGAGGGAGAGGGCTGCGTCGTGGGTGGCGTCCTGGGGAGCTCGTGGCACGGGCTGCTCGAGGGCGATGCGGTGCGTCGGGGGCTGCTGGCGTGGGTGGCGGCGCGGCGCGGGCGTCGGTGGAAGCCGGGTGTGGAACCCTTCGCCGCGGTGCGCGAGCGCCATCTGGATCGCCTGGGCGCGTTGATCTCCGAGAACGTCGACTTGGGGGCGCTGGAGGCTTTGATCGAGGGTGGCGCGCCGGCGGGGCTGCCTGTCGTGGAGTCTGGGTTAGTCGGTCGCGTTCGCTGACGGCGTTTGCGGCGCTGCGCAGCGCAAACTGCCGCATCGAGGGAAGGGAGTGTGCCCGGGCGCGGGCGCTCGCGGTCGTCCTCGGCGCGAACTGCTTCGGTTTGTGTCCGGTTTCCGCACACAAACCGATGCGGTTCGGGAAGCGCCCGCTCCAGAGGCCGACCGCCCAGGCCCCAACCACCGCTAACTCCCTTCCCTCGGTGATGCTGTAAACGTCGCGCAGCGCCACCTACGCCGGCGGCAGATTGACCGCCCGCACCGTCCACCGCCCCTCATGCGCGTGCAACACGGTCCGCGACAGCGGCGCCACGTCAACCCGCCAGAACGCCAAGGCCGGCGCGTCCAAAGCGCACACCAGCGCCGCCCGGATGACCCCCGCGTGGGTGACGGCCACCGTCCGCAAGCCGTCGTCCGCCCGCACCGCCAGCCACCCGCGCACGCGATCGAGCAACGCCAACAGAGACTCCCCGCCGTGGGGCGCCGCGGCCGGGTCCTCCATCCAGGCGGCGACGGCGGCGGGGTCCTCGGCGTGCAGGTCGGCCAGCGTGCGTCCGCGCCACGTGCCGAAGTCGCATTCGTCGAGCTCGGCGGCCACCGCCGCGGTGAGCCCGAGCGCCTCCGCGGTCTGCCGCGCGCGGGCGGCCGGGCTGCTCCAGACGGCATCGAATCGGCCCACGCGCGGGGCGAGCGCGCGCGCCTCGGCGACCCCGCGCGGATCGAGCGGCTCGTCGAGCGGGAAGGCCGGACGGCGCGTCGCCTCCGACGGGGCGTGGCGCACAAGCGTCAGGCGTGTCGTGGAAGTTCCCAATTTGCGGACTCTGCCGGATCGGCGCCATTGGAGGCGCCGACCCTTTCGATAGGTTGGCGGCCATCAGCGCGATGGTGCGAGGAAGCCGGTGGAAAACCGGCGCGGTCGCGCCACTGTGACCGGAGCAGCGACTCCGGGAGCCAGGAGACTCGCCGTCGCGATTACCGCTGCAGGGGACGCGCAATCCCCAGGAGGTTCCGCATGCAAGATGCCATCACCGCGCCGTCGGCCCTGACCGAGCGGCTCTACCCACCGGCGATAAGCCTGCGGGAGATCTGGCCATACGCACTGCTGGCGGTCGCGCTGCTGGTGCAGCTGTACTTCGTGGGCGCCGACGAGGGCGCGACGTCGCTGGTGCCGGGCCACTACGTGCATGAGTTCGTGCACGACGGCCGTCACCTGCTCGGCTTCCCCTGCCACTGAGCCGGGGGTAACGACATGATCCGCACCCTCTTGATCTGGGGGCTGCTCGCCGGCCTCTGCGGCGGCCTGCTCGCGACCGGCTTCAGCGAGGTCGCCGGCGAGCCCGCCGTCAACCAGGCGATCAACTTCGAGGACACCCAGGCCAAGGCCGCGGGTGAGCCCGAGGAGAAGGAGCTCGTCACGCGGGGCGTGCAGCGCAGCATCGGCCTGCTCACGGCCGCGGCGGTGTTCGGCGTCTCGATGGGCGGCCTCTTCGCGCTGGCCTTCGCCTTCGCCTACGGCCGCGTCGGCCGCGCGAGCCCGGGGCGCACCGCGCTGTGGCTCGCGGCCGGAGCGTTCGTCGTGGTGTTCCTCGTGCCGTTCCTCAAGTACCCGGCCAACCCGCCGTCGGTGGGCGACCCGGACACGATCGGGAAGCGGACCGAGCTGTACCTGGCGATGATCGTCTGCTCGCTGCTGGCCGCCGTCGCCGCACTGCGCATCCGGGCGTGGCTGGCCGCGCGCCGCGACGCGACCACCGCGACGATCGTCGCGGGGCTGTCGTACCTGGCGGTGGTCGTGGCGGCCGGGCTGATCCTGCCGGGCATCCACGAGGTGCCCAAGAACTTCCCGGCGACGACGCTGTGGCGCTTCCGCGAGGCCTCGATCGGCATGCAGGCGGTGCTATGGACGACGATCGGCGTGATCTTCTCCGTCGTCGCGCAGCGCGTGATGACCGGCGCCCCGGTCCTCCGGCGGCGGGCCGCGGCGAGCGGCCTGGTCGCGTCGCCGGGCGACTGATCGCCGCATCGTGCTCGTCCTTCTGAGCACCGCCGACACCGAGATCCTCGCGGCGGCCCACGCGGTGCGTGAGCTGCCCGAGGGCTTCGGGCCGGTGCGCTGCGCCAACCCCTATGGCGTCGAGGACGTCGACGCCTTCCTCGACGAGCTGCTCGACGGCGCGCGCGTCGTCGTGGTGCGCCTGCTCGGCGGGCGCCGCGCCTGGCCGGAGGGCGTCGCCGCGCTGAGGACGCGCTGCGCCCGCGACGGCGTGGCGCTGCTGCTGCTCGGCGGCGAGGCCGAGCCCGACGCCGAGCTGGCCGAGCTGTCGAGCGCGCCGGCGGCGACGCTGGCGCAGGCGTTCGAGTACCTGCGCCACGGCGGCGTCGAGAACACCGCCAACCTGCTGCGCTTCCTGGCCGACACGCTGCTGCGCGACGGCCACGGCTTCGAGGCTCCGCGCACGCTGCCCGATCTCGGCGTCTACGTGCCGGGCCGCGGCGACGTCGCGCTCGACGAGGCGCTGGCCGACCACGACCCCGGGCATCCGACCGTCGGGCTCGTCTTCTACCGCTCGCATCGCGTGACCGGCAACACGGCCTTCGTCGACGCTCTGGTGGCGGCGCTCGAGGCCGCCGGATGCGACGCGCTGTGCGTGTGGGCCTACTCGCTGCGGCCGGACGTCGAGGGGCGTGTGGCGGCGCTCGAGCTCTTCGACGGGCGCATCGACGCCCTCGTCACCACGGTGCTGGCCTCGGGCGGCTCGACGGCGGGCGATGCCGCGGTCGACGGCCACGCCGACTGGAGTGCCTGGCGCGCCGATGCGCTGGCCGCACTCGACGTGCCCGTCATCCAGGCCGTGTGCGCGACGAGCAGCCGCGCTGCGTGGGCGGCCTCGCCGGCCGGGCTGACGCCGCTCGACGCCGCCATGCAGGTCGCCATCCCCGAGTTCGACGGGCGCATCGTCGGGCCGCCGGTGAGCTTCAAGGAGCCGCTGGAAGGCGAGTCGCCGGTGGGGACGCCCGTCCTGCACTACGCGCCCGACCTCGAGCGCTGCACGCGCCTGGCGCAGCTGGCGGCGGGCCACGCCCGGCTGCGGGCGCTGGACCCGGCACAAGCCCGCGTGGTGATCATGCTCTCGAGCTTCCCGACCAAGCACGCGCGGATCGGCAACGCGGTCGGCCTGGACACGCCGGCCAGCGCGATCGCACTGCTCGAGCGCCTGCGCGACGCGGGCTACGTCGTCGAGCACGACTTCGCCGACGGCGACGAGCTCATCCACGCGCTGATCGCCGCCGGCGGCCACGACCACGACTTCCTGACCGACGAGCAGCTCGCCGCCACCACCGGGCGCCTGCCCGTGGCCGAGTACGAGGCGTGGTTCGCGACGTTGCCCGAGCAGCTGCGCGAGGCGATGATCGCCAAGTGGGGGCCGCCGCCCGGCGAGTGGTACGTCGACGGCGGCGACCTCGTGCTCGCCGGCCTGCAGCTCGGCAACGTCTTCGTGGCCATTCAGCCGCCGCGTGGCTTCGGGGAGAACCCCGTGGCCATCTACCACGACCCCGAGCTCGCGCCGGCGCACCACTACCTCGCCGCCTATCACTGGCTGCGCACGGGCTTCGGCGCCGACGCGATCATCCACCTCGGCAAGCACGGCACCCTGGAGTGGCTGCCCGGCAAGGGCCTCGGGCTCGGGCCCGAGAGCGCGCCCGACGCCGCGCTGGCGGGCGTGCCGCTCTTCTACCCCTTCGTCGTCGACGATCCCGGCGAGGGCGTGCAGGCCAAGCGCCGCGCGCACGCGGTGATCGTCGACCACCTCGTCCCGCCGATGATGCGC
>Ga0307502_10000294_pt1 | contig 13277 bp, 15 predicted proteins | sample 16_S_MG_FD_201364 | JGI IMG/M metagenome (GOLD analysis project Ga0307502, IMG submission 201364) | Soil microbial communities from Populus trichocarpa stands in riparian zone in the Pacific Northwest, United States - 16_S | ecosystem: Environmental > Terrestrial > Soil > Riparian zone > Trees... | reverse complement strand
ACTGGCTGGGCAACGAGGGCATGCCGCGCCGCTACGCCGACTACCTGGCGTCAGACGGGTTCACCACCCTGAACACGATCTCCACGATCGGGGCATACATTCTCGGCGCCTCGACGCTGCCGTTCATCTGGAACGTGTTCAAGTCGTACCGCTACGGCGAGACGACCACGGCGGACGACCCGTGGGGTTACGGCAACTCGCTCGAATGGGCGACGACGACCCCGCCGCCGCGGCACAACTTCCTCGAGCTGCCGCGCATCCGGTCCGAGCGCCCGGCGTTCGACCTGCACTACCCGCACGCGCTCGACGAGGCGCACCGCGACAAGTACATCGGTCCGTTCAGCGGGAAGCACAAGGAGACCGTGCCTGCCGCGCCGTCGGAGAAGCTGTCCGAGGCGATCGGCGCGGACGACGTCAACAAGGCCGACTGACTGACCATGCCACCCCAACCGACCCCCACACCGGTCCTTATCACCGTTACGGGGCCGGACAAGCCGGGTGTCTCGTCGGTGCTGTTCGCGGTGCTGACGAGACACGGCGTCGAGATCCTGGACGTCGAGCAGGTGACCATCCGCGGCCAGCTGGTCCTCGGGGTCCTGGTCAGCACCGACCACGACCCGGAGGGCCTGCAGGAGGCCGTCGAGCAGGCGATGGCGACCGTGGTCATGCACATCACGGTCGAGATCGGCGCCGACCCGCTGACCCCCGCCAGGCTCGGCTCGAGCCACGTGCTGGTGGTCCTGGGCCGCCCGATGCCGGCGCGGGCGTTCGCGGAGGTGGCCCGCCGGCTCGCGGCACTGGACGCCAACATCGACGCCATCCGCAGGGTCGCCGACTACCCCGTCACAGGCCTTGAGCTGCGGGTCTCCGTCGCGCAGGACACCCCGGAGGCCGACGTGGCACTGCGGTCCGCGCTGGCCGAGGTGTCCGTCCGGGTCGGCCTGGACGTGGCGGTCGAGCGCGAGGGCCTCACCCGCCGGGCCAAGCGCCTGGTCGTGTTCGACGTCGACTCGACGCTCATCCAGGGCGAGGTCATCGAGATGCTGGCGGCCCACGCAGGCTGCGAGGCCGAGGTCCGCGAGATCACCGAGGCCGCGATGCGCGGCGAGATCGACTTCACGGAGTCGCTGGAGCGGCGGGTCGCGTGCCTGGCCGGGCTGGACGAGTCCGTCATGGACGAGGTCGCGGACGAGCTGACGCTGACCCCCGGCGCCCGCACGACCATCCGCACGCTGAAGCGCATCGGCTTCCGGTGCGGCGTGGTGTCCGGCGGCTTCACCCAGATCATCGAGCGGCTGGCCGACGACCTGGGCCTGGACTTCCACGTGGCCAACGAGCTGGAGGTCGTGGACGGGAAGCTCACCGGCCGGGTGGTCGGCGATGTCATCGACCGCGCCGGCAAGGCGGCCGCGCTGCGGCGGTTCGCGGAGCAGTTCGACGTGCCGCTGTCCCAGTGCGTGGCCATCGGCGACGGCGCCAACGACATCGACATGCTGGGCACGGCCGGCCTCGGCGTGGCGTTCAACGCGAAGCCGGCACTGCGCGAGGTGGCCGACACGGCGTTGTCCCACCCGTACCTGGACGTCGTGCTGTTCGTGCTGGGCGTGACCAGGGCCGAGGTGGAGGCCGCGGACGCCGCCGACGGCCTGCCGGCGCTGCCCCGCCCATGACCGGCGAGGTCCTGGACCCGCTGGCGGCCCGGTACGTGCAATGGCTGGGCCTGCCGCCGTCGGCGACCCACGACACCGAGGACGAGGACCCATCGCAGGTCCGGGCGATGCCGGTGATCCTGAACATCGAGCGTGTGGACCCACCGGCCCGCACTGCGATATTGGAGGCCGCGGCCGCCGCGGCGGTGGCGGTGTGCCTGGATCCCCGCGCGGAGCCAGAGGGCGAGTGGCACGAGCCGGTGTCGGCCTGGATCGACGGCCGCATCCGCAAGGTGTCCCGCCGAGCGCGAGGCGCACACTGGGAAGCGGTGCAGTCCCTGCCGGGCGTGACGGTCACGGTCGAGGGGGCGTCGGCCCGGGCGCTGGTGCCGGGGCGGGTGGTCGATGCGCCGAAGGAAGTGACACGCCTGCAGATCTCGGGCAGCGAGCTGCCGGTGGACGAGCCCGGGCCAGTACCGGACGGGGTGCCGACCCTGTGGCTGAACCCGGCGGTGACGATGACCGCGGGGAAAGCGGCGGCGCAGGTAGGGCACGCGTCAATGCTGCTGGCGGCGGCCCTACGAGCGGACGGCCGAGAGGACTACTTCGCGGACTGGAAGGACTTCCGCTGCGCGGTCCGCACCCCACCACTGCGCCAGTGGGCATCCCTGCACCCTGGCGACGACCCACTGAACGCCTGGCGCCGCCGCCAGGTCGTGGCGGTCCGAGACGCGGGCTTCACAGAGGTCGCCCCCGGCACGGTGACCGTGCTGGCCCAGCTGCCGTAATCTTCGCGGTGCTCTGCGCTTAGTCGCGACCAGGATGCTTGCCTCGCAAGGTAGTATGTGGTGCATGGAAGGTGGGCTGGCTACGTCGCTGCGGCGCGGCACGTTGGAGTTCTGTGTGCTGGCGTTGCTGGAGTCCGAACCGCGGTACGGCGTCGAGCTGGTCACCCAACTCGCCGCGCAGACCGCGCTGACCACCAGTGAGGGCACGCTGTATCCCCTGCTGTCGCGGCTGCGCCGGTCCGGGTGGGTGGCCACGACGTGGCAGGAGTCGCCGGCCGGGCCGCCTCGGCGTTACTACGAGCTGACCAGCCAGGGCAAGGAGGCCCTGGCCCACTTCCGGTCGGAGTGGGTCGCCTTCCGCGCCGCCGTGGACCGCATCGTCGGAACGGAGAACACATGAACCAGCAGCAAGCGGACCGGTTGGACCGGCTCGTCGAGGACTACCTCGGCGCGGTGTCGTGGGCCTGCGGCGACCTGCCCCCGCAGCGCCGCGACGAGCTGGTCGAGGACCTGCGCGAGCACGTCGCGGCCGCCCGCGCCGTGCTGCACGAGCCGACGGAAGCCGCCATCCGCACGATCCTGGACCGGCTCGGCGAACCAACCGCGATCGCGGAGGAGGCCCGAGCGGCCGAGGGACTCGACCGGCCTGCTCCGGCACCCCCGGGCGAGGTCGTGGTCACGCGTTCGTCGCCGGCCATCCTCGGGATGTTGCTGGGGTTCGTCCTCATCCTGTGCGTAGTGCTGGCCAGCGCCGCCGTGCTCCTGCGCCACTGACCGGGCCGTGACAAGTAGTGGTCGACTGAATACTGTGGCATCCCATGACGAGCACCGAGCCATGGCCGTTAGCCGATCTCCCGCTCGTCGGGGGGCCAGACTTTCCGATCGGCATCTTCTGGCCGCCGCACCCGTTCGAGATCAACCTGGCGCGGTACCAGGAGATCGCCGCCGCCGGGATGAACTTCCTGGTCACCGGCAACTACATGTTCGACCAGTTCATCAACCGGCGGGCGCTGGACCTGGCCGGACAGGTCGGGCTGAAGGTGCTGGTCGCGTCGCCGGAGCCGCGGCTGTCGGCCATCACCACGATGCTGTCGGTCATCGACGACTCGAATGTCCAGCTGCGGATCAGCGTCGCCGACGCCCGGCGGCTGATACAGCAGATGCTCAACGACTACCAGCAGTTCCCCGCGTTCGCCGGCTTCGACGTGTTCGACGAGCCGCCGCCCCCTAAGTTCCCGACCGTCGGCGCGGTGACCGCCCTGGTGCGCGAGGTGGCGCCGACGTACCTGCCGTACTCGAACCTGGTGCCGGGCAACGGTTCCGGGTACGCGTCGTTCGTGCAGAACTTCATCGACACCGTGCGGCCGCCGGTGCTGTCGTTCGACCGCTACCCGATCCTGCAGAGCGGTCTGGACCTGAACTACTTCGACAACTGGGCGATCATCCGCCGTGCCGGCCTGGCGGCGGGAATCCCGACGTGGACGTACATCCAGTCGGTCAAGTTCGCCGGCCGGGTGGTGCCGAACGAGGCGCAGCTGAGGTGGCAGGTCAACATCAGCCTGGCGTACGGGTGCAAGGGCATCCAGTACTTCACCTGGTGGACCCCGGAGGTGGCGAGAGGCGAAGGTTTCGAGTCAGCGATCATCACGGTGGAGGGCGACCGCACGCCGCTGTACGACATGGCGACCAGGCTCAACAAGGAGTGGCTGATCCCGGTGGGCCGGGAACTGAAGCCACTGGTGTCGGTATCGACGACACACGCGAACGACAACCCGTTGCCACCGGGCGTGGAGGCGTTCCGCCCGGACAACTACATCCGCAGGGTGGAAGGCGGCGCGGTGGTGGTAGGCCAGTTCCGCGCGGCCACGGACAACGGCGCGCGGTGGGTACTGGTGGCCAACCGCTCGGACCGCTCCGACACGACCGTGCACCTGACGTTCGGTTCGGCAGCCGCCCGCAAGGAACAGTTCCACACCAACACAGCCGACTACGCGACGACAGCCAGCACGGTCTCCCTACAACTGGCAGCCGGCGGCGCGGCCCTGTTCCGCCTGAGCCCCTAACCGAACAGGTCTGCTTCGAACAGCCGCCTGAGTCCCGAGGGTTGGTGCGGCTACCCCTGGCGCTGCCAGACCACGAACAAACCGTCCTCGATCGTTGTCATCGCCTCGATGAAGGCGTCGTTGTCGAAGTTGGGGAGGGTTTGTAGGCGGGTCATCAGGTCGTCCGCCGAGGGGTCACCTGCCGGGACGGCGCAGCCGCCCCCGCCTTCGGCTACCAGCAGGAAGAACGTGTCCTCCTTCCAGGGGCCCTCCGGGGTGGTTCTGATGGCCACCTCCTTCAGTTTCTCCCAGGTCACCGATTCCTCGGTGCCGTCGGCCAGTTGCCGGCGGACGCCGTCGTCGTCGATGGTGATGCTGGTGGTCACGCACTCTCCTTTGATGAAGCCTCGTCCAGGCGGGTCAGTGCCGCTCGCACGACAGCCGGGTCGGTCGTTGTCCAGTAACTCGGTAGGGACGAGCGCAGGAAGCCGCCGTAGCGCGCCGTCGACAGGCGGGGGTCCAGGATCGCGATCACGCCTCGGTCGGACGTGGACCTGAGTAGACGCCCCGTGCCCTGCGCCAGCAGCAGCGCGGCGTGGGTCGCCGCAACGGACAGGAAACCGTTGCCGCCGCGGGCTTCCACCGCTCGTTGGCGCGCCGACGCCAGCGGGTCATCCGGTCTGGGGAACGGGATCCGGTCGACGACCACCAGCTGCAGCGACGGGCCGGGCACGTCCACGCCCTGCCACAGCGACAGCGTGCCGAACAGGCAGCTCGTCTCGTCCTCGGCGAACTTCCGCACCAGCAGTGCCGTCGAGTCGTCGCCCTGGCACAGGATGGGGATGTCCGTCCGCTTCCGCAGCTCCTCCGTCGCCTGCTTCGCCGCGCGCATCGACGAGAACAGCCCCAGCGTGCGACCGCCCGCCGCCTCCATCAGCTCCTTGATCTCGTCCAGGTAGGACTCCGGCAGGCCGTCGCGGCCCGGCGGCGGCAGATGCTTGGCCAGGTACAGGATGCCGTGGCGGGCGTGGTCGAACGGGGACCCCACGTCCAGCGCCGTCCAGCGCGGCCCCTCGATCGACTTCTCGGTCGCGGCGCCCTCGGTCGGCTTGCTCGCGCCCTCCTGCTCCGCCGGCAGGCCCCATGACCTGGCCATGGAGTCGAAGTTGCCGCCCAGGGTCAGCGTCGCGGACGTCAGGACCGTCGTGGTCTGGGCGAAAAGCCGCTCCCGCAGCAGCCCCGCCACGCCAAGCGGCGCCGCGTACAGCGCCGGCGGACGGTTCCCGTTCGGCTCGGTGCGCCACACGACGTCGCGGCGGTTGGCGGTGTCGGCGTCCCACGCGCCGAGCAGCCGTACCGCGGTGTCGTGCACCTCCTCCAGCTGCGACAACGCCAGCTTCTTCGCCGTCTGCACGTCCACGTCGCCGGACTTCTCGGAGCCGAGGCCGGTGATGCACGCGTGCGTGGCGTCCCGCAGCGTCGCAAGCGAGCCGGACAGCGGCCTCGGCATCTCGTCCAGGCGGCCCGTGGGCAGGTCCTCCATGATCATCGACAGGCCGTCGCCTGCCTCGAGCAGGCGGTCCGCGACCTCCTGGTCGACCACCCGGCCCGCGCGCCGCGCCGCCATCGTGACCATGCCGGCCGTCAGCTCGGCCGTCGCCACCGACGTGACCCGGTCGACCAGGTCGTGGGCCTCGTCGACGATCACCAGGTCGTGTTCCGGCAGCACCTGGTAGCCCTGCAGCGCGTCGATGGCCAGCAGCGCGTGGTTGGTGACGATCAGGTCCGCGCGGCCGGCCTCCTCGCGCGCCTTCTCGGCGAAGCAGTCCGTCCCCATGGGGCAGCGGGCCTTGCCGAGGCACTCGCGCGCCGACACCGACACCTGCCGCCACGCCTGCTCGCTGACGCCCGGCACCAGCTCGTCGCGGTCACCCGTCTCGGTGTCGGAGACCCACTCGCGCATCCGCGTGACCTCGCGCCCGATGCGCGAGATGGCGAACGGGTCGAACAGGGCCGCGTCCTCAGGCTCGTCCTCGACACCGCTGTCGATCTTGTGGAGGCACAGGTAGTTGCGCCGGCCCTTCAGGATCGCGAACGTCGGCTTGCGACCGAGCGGCTTGGCGAGGGCCTTCTCCAGTCGCGGCAGGTCACGGTCGATGAGCTGACGCTGCAGCGCGATCGTCGCGGTCGACACGACGACCGTCGACTCGGTCTCGACCGCGTGCCGCAGCGCCGGGACCAGGTAGGCGAGCGACTTGCCGGTGCCCGTGCCGGCCTGCACCGCGAGGTGGTCACCGGTGCGGACGGCCCGCGCCACGGCCTCGGCCATGGCCACCTGACCAGGGCGTTCGGTACCGCCGACCGCTCCGACGGCGGTCGCCAGCAGTTCGGTAACGCCCGGGAGGTCGGTGGTTGACGGCACAGGCAGACGGTACCTCCGACCACCGACGAAGCCCGACGTACCCCGACCGGGTTGTCTTGATTGCACGACAGGGTGGCACTGGTTGGCAAGCGCCGTTGATCACGAGTCTCCTCAAGCCATGACACTGCGAAGAACACTCACTGTGGCGTGCGTGAGCGCGCTCGGCATGGCCCTGATGACCCTCCCCGCGCAGGCGGCGCCCGGCGACGCGGTCGCCGAGGGTAACGCCGGCGCGACCACGATCGGGCAGACCACGGTGCCGCCGATCGCGCCGTGCTCGACCGAGGGGGAGCTGGGGGCCACCAACAGCGAGGCATCCGTGCCCAACGTGGTCACCTACTCGAACAGCAAGAGCGTGTGCACGATCGATGACGTCGGCGAGATCGCGACGGTGACCGTCACCGGCGGCCGCTTCCGCTTCGACGCGCTCCTCCAGTACAACGGCCCACGCATCCGCCTGTCGAGCTACACCGCGAAGTGCGAGACGACGCTGGACGGCAGCAAGTCGTCGTTCCAGTTCTCCGGCCTGTCGGGCATCAAGGTGCCGTCGCAGATCCCGTCGAACTACGTGGTGACCGTCCCGGGCGGCCCGGACGGCAAGCCGAAGGCGACGGTCACGTTCAACGAGACACATGCCCCGAACCCGCCGGACGGCAGCATGACCGTGCACCTGATGCACATCCGCATGTTCCCGGAGGGCGGCCCGACCGCTGGCGACGCCTACATCGGCACGGTCCACTGCTCCCCGGTGAGCTGACCCCATGCCCTGAAGGACCCCTTCGGGACGGTGAACGCCCCGAAGGGGTCCTTCAGGGCATCAGTGGTCGAGTGCCACCCGGGTCTCGGCGTTTCTGCGGGTCTTGGTCCAGCCGTTACGTCCGCGGACCAGCCGGAACAACGCGCGCCACGACGTGACGTAGAACGTGTAGATGTAGAGCGCGTAGGCGAAGCCGTACCAGACGCCACGCAGGAGGCTCACCGACGGCTCGCACTTGGCGCGGTAGATCGGGCCCCACACGAGGAACGGCAGCAGCCCGAACAACCCGTACACCGCGAACAGCAGCCACGCGCCGCCGGAGAACCACGCCCACACCTGCGCCGGATCCGCCGACGCCCGGATGCCCAGCAGCAGGAACGGAATCGGGTACACGAGCGTGCCGAGCAGCTGCAACCACGGCTGCGCCAGGTAGTACAGCATCTCCGCCGCCCCCAGCGTCGTCAGGTGCGGGGAGTCCCAGATGCGCCGCACATACCGCGCGCACTGCATCGTGCCCTGACCCCAGCGCGTCCGTTGTGACAGGAACCGCCGCAGGCTGTACAGGCCCTCCTGCGCGACGTGCGTGTCCCGCGTGAAGCCGGTCCGCCACCCTTCCGTCAGCAGGTGCACGCCCAGCTCGAAGTCCTCGAGCAGCGCGCCCCGCCACGGCCCGGACGTGTCCGCGATCGACCGCAGTGCCGCCAGCCGGGTGAACTGTCCGTTGCCGCCCATCGAGATCGTCCCGGTGATGCCGCGGGACGTCTGGATGGCGGCGATCGCCGTGCGGAACTCCAGGTCCTGCATGCGTACGAGCCCCGCGCCGAACCGCCGGCCCAGTCGGCTGCCGCGCGCCGGCAGCACGCCCCGGTTGCTCATCCACACGTCGACCTGCACGGCGCCGACGGTCTCGTCGCCGAAGAGGTGGTCCGCCGCGCACGCCGTCAGGCAGTCCGGCGCCGGCCGGCCGTCCGCGTCCACGACCACCGCGATCGTCCGCATCGGATCGGCGTCCGCGGGCAGGGAGTCCACCAGCGCCCGGTAGGCCGCGTTGAGCGCGTCTCCCTTGCCGGTACGGGCTTCCGGCCGGACCCGCCGTACCAGGTGGACACGCGGGTCGGTGAAGGACCGGACGATGTCGGCGGTGTCGTCGTCCGAGTCGTCGTCGATCACCCACACGTGTGCCGTCGCGAACGTGCCGAGCAGGTACCGGATCGTGTTCTCGATGACCGCCTCCTCGTCCCGGCACGGCACGAGGAAGTGCCAGTCGAACACCGACGCGTCACCGGGCCTGGGCGGCCGGTGTCGCAGGTACGGCACGACGATCAGGCACACGTAGGTCAGGAAGGCGACGCTCATCGTCAACGCGAGCGCCTGGGTGAGCCCCAGGATGACGGGCAGACTCATGCGGGATCTTTCTTGGGAGACCGGGTGGCGAGCCAGACGAACAGCACGAGCGCGGCGGCGCCGCCGAACACGGAGATCAGCGAGCCGAACATGGTGTGGCCGAGGTAGTAGCCCTGGTCGGTGCCGAGCCAGTTGATCAGGCCGACCAGCATCAAGAGCCGCAGCTGGTTCACGACGATCAGCACGACGAGCGCGATGCCGAGCGCGCCGAGCACCTGCCGGGTGATGTGCGGGCGCAGCACGATCATCACGGCCCCGACCAAGAGCAGCGGCAGCAGCAGGAACGCGGACGTGCACTCCGGTGACATCCGCAGCCCGAACGGCGTGTCGCCGCCGAGTCCGAAGTAGACGGTCTGGCGCGCGGCCGCCACGTACACGCCGTCCGACGTGAACAGCCGGATGAGGCCGCCGGCCAGCATCATCTCGACCGTCCGGTACACACGGTGCCACAACACCAGCGCGGCGGCCGCGAGCAGCAGGACCACGGCCACCGCCCGGTGCCAGGCGATGGGACGAGCAAGCGCGACCGTCACGGGTGATCCTCTCTGTACTGACCAAGCAATCGATCTTCCGGCGTAGGACCGGGTGACGAACATCCCTGGATCTGGTGATTGTGGACGGTCCATGGTCGCGGAGCGTTGAGAATTTCAGTCCAAGATGGACACGATCGTGAATACCGACCTCTTTACGGTTAAGGTGAGAAATTCTTGCTTACGCCGCCGCGAGGTTCTCCGATGATCAGTCGACACGGCGCAGCCGTGCCGGCACAACAAATCGGAGGAACCAAACATGCGCATGAGACTCGTGCGCCGCGGCGGCGCCATCGGCGCGGTCGTGGTGGCGTCGCTCGTGATCGGCGCCATGCCCGCGTCGGCCGCGCCGGGTGACGGCTCGGCGTACGCGGCCAAGGTGGCCGTGACGTTGCTCGGCGCACCCGCCGTGAACGTCGGCCCGCTCGCGCCGTCCAACACGAACGGCCCGACCACGGCCACCCTCGCGAGCGTCAACGTGCCCGGCATCCTCACCACCGGGGTGGTGACCAGCTCCGCGACCCTCAACCAGGACACCGGCGTCGTCCACGCGCAGGCGGACATCGCCAACGCCGGCCTCAGCCTCGCCGCGCTGACCGGCTCGGTCGGCGCCATCAACGCGACCTGCGACGCCACCCAGGCCGGCGTCACCGGCAGCAGCACACTCGCGAACGTCTCGCTCCCCGGTGTGAACGTCGGGGCGAACCCCGCGCCGAACACCACGGTCAACCTCGCGCTCGTGAAGATCGTCTTCAACGAGCAGATCCCTGGCGGGGACGGCAGTCTGACCGTCAACGCCATCCACATCTACCTGAACGCGCTGGTCGGCACGGGTGACATCGTGCTGGCACAGGCCAAGTGCGGTCCCGCCGCGCCGCCGGTGCCGCTGGCGTCCGGCCTCGGCCTGTGGCTCGGGCTCGGTCTGCTCGGCCTGGTGGCCGTGCCGGCCGCGCTGGTGGTCCGCAGGCGTCGCACCGCGGTCGCCTGAGACAGGGAGTCGGATCGTGTACCGAGCACCGACCGGAGGTGCCATCGGCGGCGCCGGTGGGCTCGCGATGACCGGTAGCGACGTGAGCTGGTGGATCGCACTCGGCGTCGTGCTGGTGATCTCCGGCTTGCTGTTGATGCACTCGGCCCGCCGTCGCCGGCGCGCCGACTGAGACCGGCGGCGGCCCCCGCCACGAGCAGGGGCCGCCGCCACCCGAAAGGAAGTGGTCGATGGACGAAGTCCTGTTGCTGGTCGGCACGAGACCGGAGGCGGTCAAGGCCGCGCCGGTCGCGCTGTGCCTGGCCGAGCACCCGCGCCTGACGCCCGCGCTCGTCCACAGTGGACAGCACGCGGCCATGGTCGAGCAGGCCCTCGCGCCGTTCGGCCTGCGGCCCGACGAGTCACTGTCCTACCGGCGGGAGACCGGTGGCCAGGCCGAGCTGTTCGCGCACCTGCTCCCCGCGCTGGACGCGTTGCTGGCCCGGCGCCGGCCGAAGGCGGTGCTGGTACAGGGCGACACGGCCACGGCACTCGCCGGCGCGCTGTCCGCGTTCTGGCGGCGGATCCCGGTCGTGCACCTGGAGGCCGGGCTGCGGACAGGTGACCTCGACGCGCCGTTCCCCGAGGAGGCCAACCGGCAGCTCGTCGCGCGCGTGGCGGCACTGCACCTCGCGCCGACACCTGTCGCCGCGGCCGCGCTGACCGCGGAGTCCCTGTCCGGTGGACCGGTCGTGGTCACGGGCAACACGGTCGTGGACGCGGCACTGCGGATCGCCGCACTGGAACTGCCCGCGGCCAACCCGGACCTGGCAACGGTCGAGAAGGAACTGGAGACCCACGGCGGGCGGCTCGTGCTGGTCACCGCCCACCGCCGGGAGTCGTGGGGTGCGCCGCTGGACGAGGTCCTCGACGCGGTCGCCACGCTTGCGTTGGGGCATCCGGACATTCACGTTCTCCTGCCGATGCATCCGAACCCCGCGGTGCGGGCGCAGGTGGTGCGTGCGTTGGGGAGCGTGCCTCGCGTGACGTTGACGGACCCACTGTCCTATCCGGACCTGGTGCGGGCGCTGCGGCGGGCCGCTCTGGTACTCACCGACTCGGGTGGGATCCAGGAGGAGGCACCGAGCTTCGGCGTGCCCGTGCTGGTGCTGCGGGAGGTGACGGAGCGGATGGAGGCGGTGCACGCGGGCTGCGCGTGGCTGGTCGGCACCGACCGCACCCGGATCCTGCTGGCGGCGGACGAGATGCTGCACACCAGACTGCGGATTCCGGTCAACAGCAACCCGTTCGGCGACGGCGACGCAGCGGCCCGGGTGTGCGCGGCGATCGCGGACCTGCTGACAAATCCCGCGACGGAAGCGGTACTGGCGTCGTAGCGTGTGGGGCATGGAGCTTGGTCGTGCGTTCGCGCGTCCACCCCGCGTCGGCAGGGTGGACGGCTGTACGTACTGCTACAGCCGGTCCGACCTGATGGTCCTCGGCGGCGATCCCGCGCTCGTGCCGGACAGCCTCGTCGCGAAGTTCGCGCGGGAGGTGACCGACCACTGGTCGGAGGTGCAGTACGGACCGCTGTGGCGTGGGCTGGCACCCCGGATCCTGAGCCTGCTGGAGCGTGCGCCCGACGAGATGTTGTTGCGTGGCCTGACCGATGCCCACTTCGCCGACTGGCGGGACGAGCAGCGCGTCGCGGTGCGTGAGGCACTGTGCGGCATGCTGGCGCGCGCGGTCACCGGCGACCGGTCGGCTCGCGACGTCGCGACGCTGGTCGGCGCGGCGGCTCACGTCGACCAGGACCTGGTGCCGTGGCTGGACTATCTCGACACGCTCGGCGCCGACGCGGACGCCGGCATCGCCCGGCTGGCCCGCCACTGGTCCGCCGGCGACGAACCCACCCTCTGGTGGCACCCATCGGATCCCGCCGCGCCGATCCGCGACTGGCTCTACTCCGACGCCCTGTACGAGCGCCTGTCCCGCGCGGGCGACCAGCTGGCGATGATCGAGATCATGACTAGCTGACGCGTGGCGTGCCGGTGAGGGTCACGCCCGCGTCGGCCAGTTCGGTCAGCGCCGTGTCCACGGTGGCCGCTGCCACTCCCGCGGTGTGGTCGAGCAGAACCCTTGTCGTGAAGCCGTTCGCGGCCGCGTCGAGAGCTGTCGCGCGCACGCAGTGGTCCGTCGCGATGCCGACGACGTCCACTTCGGACACGTCGTGGGCACGCAGCCAGTCGGCCAGTGACGTCCCGTCCGGCGAGGCCCCCTCGAAACCCGAGTACGCCGCCGCGTGCGCGCCCTTCGAGAAGACCACCCGGATACCGCCGACGTCCAGCGACGGGTGGAACGATGCACCCGGCGTCCCGGCACGGCAATGCACCGGCCACGTGTTCACGAAGTCCGGCGACGACGAGAAATGCGCGCCGGGATCGATGTGGTAGTCCCGCGTCGCCACCACATGCGTGTACGAGCCGTACAGACCGGAGATCGCCTCGGCGACCGCCGCGCCGCCGGTCACCGGCAATGAACCGCCCTCGCAGAAGTCATTCTGCACATCAACCACGATCAGTGTTGAATGGGTCGCTCCGCTCATCCGCGGCCGCCTCCCTTCCCTCGTCGCAGCGCTCGACGCTCGTTCCTCGCTCCCGAGCCCTGCTCCTCGCTCAGTCCGGCGGCGGCTTCTTCGCTGCGCTCCCGTGCTGTCAT
>Ga0307502_10000293_pt1 | contig 13282 bp, 13 predicted proteins | sample 16_S_MG_FD_201364 | JGI IMG/M metagenome (GOLD analysis project Ga0307502, IMG submission 201364) | Soil microbial communities from Populus trichocarpa stands in riparian zone in the Pacific Northwest, United States - 16_S | ecosystem: Environmental > Terrestrial > Soil > Riparian zone > Trees... | reverse complement strand
CGCGTCACGGTCTCGGTGCGCGCCACCGTGCGCGTGGTGTCGTGCCCGCCCAGCTCGGCGCCGAGCACGACGGCGACGGCGAGCACGGCGGCGGCGGCCGCCACGATGGTGGCGGCACGCATGCCCCGGCGGCGCGGCAATACGACGACGGGTGCGGCCGGCGCCTCCCCGCCGACGGCGGCGAGGGTGCGCGCCCGCAGCGCCGCCGGTGGCGGGATCGGTGCGCTGGCGCACAACAGCCCGACCGTCTCGCGCAGGCCGCGGGCCTCGTTGAGACAGCGCGGGCACTCGCGCAGGTGCTCCTCGAATGCCTCGCGCTCGCGCCGGCCAAGGCGGTCGAGGACGAAGGCGCCGAGGTCGGCGTGGCGATCAGGCAACCAGACCACGCTCCTCGAGCGCCAGGCGCAGCGCGTAGTAGGTCCGGCTGCGCACGGTGCCGACCGGCACGCCGATGCGCTCGGCGATCTGGGCGTCGTCGAGATCCTCGTCGAACGTCAGCTCGATCACCTCGCGGTGCTTGCCCGACAGCGCCGCGACCGCGTCGCGCACCTCGAACTCGTGCGCGACCCGCTCGACCTCGTCGTCGATGCGCGCCTCGGCCAGCACGGGCTCGGGGCCGGGCACGAGCCGTGGCCGCGCAGAGGCGCGGCGCAGGAAGTCGGTGGCGATGCGTTTGGCGATCATGAACGTGAAGCCGCGCACGCTGGCGCGCTGCGGGTCGTAGCGCCCGGCGCTGCGCCAGAGGCGCACGAACGTCTCCTGGACGAGCTCCTCCGCTTGGCCGCGGTCGCTCAGCAGGCGCAGCCCGAGTCGGTAGATCTCGCCCGCGTAGGCGTCGTAGAGCGCGCCGAGGGCGCGGTCGTGGTCGCCCGCCGCGACGAGCGCCAGCAGCTGCGCGTCCCGCGTGCGAAGCGCGTCCTCCTCGATCGTTGCCAGCCCGGCCTCCACCACGGGCTTCTTCGCACCAGGGGGCGATCGGGTTCACCGAGGGCCCCAACCTTCTGGTCGACGACCAACGGCGGTCGAGCAATCGAGCGCTGTCACTGAACGCCCCGGGCGCGTGCTGCGAACTGCTCCCCAACGTCAACTCCAAAGGGAGCCGGGGGAGACGCGAACATGCGACGAACAGGATGGATAGCAGCGGCCGCGCTCGGCCTTGCCCTCACCGGGGCGGGGACGGCGAGCGCCGCCGAGACGGTGTACGGCCTGACGGCCGGCGACAAGCTCGTGACCTTCTCGAGCGACCGGCCGGGCTCGACGTCGACGGCGGTGGCGATCACGGGCCTGCTGGCCGGCGAGACGCTCGTCGGCGTGGACGTGCGTCCGGCGACCGGTCAGCTCTACGGCGTCGGCAAGCTGGGAACGGATGGTCGCCTGTACCGGATCGATACGGTGACCGGGGCGGCCACGCGCATCACGACCACGCCCTTCACGCTGACCGGCACCGACTTCGGCGTCGACTTCAACCCGGTGCCCGATCGACTGCGGATCGTGTCCGACGCCAATCAGAACCTGCGTTTGAACCCCAACTCGGGCAACGCTCCGGCGGTCGACACCAACCTCACGTTCGCCGGCGGCTCCGTCGACCCCAACGCCGGCGACGTCCCGACGGTCGGCGCCGTCGCCTACACCAACCCGGTGCCGGGCAACCCGACGCCGACCTCGGGGCCGGCGGACACCCTGCTGTACGACCTCGAGGCGGGCAACGACGTGCTCGCCACGCAGGACCCGCCCAACAACGGAGTGCTGAACACGCGCTCGCCGCTGGGCATCGACATCTCGATCGTGGGCGGCTTCGACGTCGGCCCGGCCGGGAACGTCGCACTCGCGTCGGCCACTCCGGCCGGCTCCCTGCGCCCGCGCCTGTACTCGATCAACCTCGGCGCTGGCCCCTCAGGTCCGGCGGCCCGGGACATCGGGGCCATCGGCGGCTCGGGCATGATGCTCGACCCGGTCGAGGACATCGCCGTGGCGCAGGACCTGTTCACGTTCGCCGCGGTCACCGCCTCGAACGCCCAGGCGGTGTTCACGTTCCGGTCCGACCGGCCCGGCGCGCGTGGCCCCGCTCGCAGCATCACCGGCCTGCACGGCGGTGAGACGATCCTCGGCATCGACACGCGCCCGGCGAACGGCGACCTGCTCGCGGTCACCGACCAGAACCGGATCTACTCGCTGGATTCGGACACCGGCGCGGTGAGCAACCCGCGGATGATCGCTCCGTCCCTGATGGGCACCGCGTTCGGCGTCGACGTCAACCCAGCGGCCGATCGGCTGCGCGTGGTCTCGGACGCCGAGCAGAACCAGCGCCTGAACCCGGACACCGGGGCTTCGGCGGTCGCCAGCGGCGGCACCGACGCGCCGCTCGCCTACGCGGCGGGCGACGCGGGCGCCGGCACGACCCCCGACGTCGTCGCGGCGGGCTACACGAACTCGGTGGCCGGCGCCCCTGAGACGCTGCTGTACGTCGTCGACGCGGCGCGGAACTTCCTCGCGCTGCAGGGCCCGCCCAACGACGGCCTGCTGCGCTCGGTCGGCACCGGCGGCCTGGGCATCGGCGACATCACCAACGTCGCCGCGTTGGACATCGTGCCGGGGCTGAACACCCAGTTCGCGGCCTTCCAGATCGCCGGTCAGCCGGCCTCGAAGCTCTACGCCGTCAACGGCGCGAGCGCTCAGACGCCGACCGACCAGCGCGGACAGGCCGTCCCGGTCGGTGACTTCGACGGCCTCGTCAACGGGCTCGCGTTCCTGCCCACCGAGCGGCTGCAGTTCGGCGCGCCGAGCGTCGCCGCGCGCGAGGGGGACGGCTATGTCCAGATCCCGATCCTCCGCAACAGCACCGATGGCGACGGCGTGACGACGAGCGTCAGCTACGCCACCGCCGACGCCAGCGCCAAGGCCGGCGAGGACTACACGTCCACGAGCGGCGCGGTGACGTTCCAGCCGGGCGAGACCGTCAAGGTGGTCTCGATCCCGGTCCTCGACGACCGTCGCAGCGAGCCGAGCGAGACCTTCACGGTCACGCTCTCCTCGCCGGCGGGCGGCGTCGCGCTCGGCTCGCCGCGCACGACGACGGTGACCATCAACGATGACGACATGGGCAAGTGGAAGCCCGAGCATGTCAAGACGAAGGTCGTGATCATCGTCCGCGACCTGAAGTGGAACACGCTGCGCAAGCGTGGCGTGAAGGTCGTCGTGATGTGCAACCAGAAGTGCAGCGTCAGCGCCACGCTGAAGCTGGGCTCGCGGCCGATCGGCATCGTCAAGACCCGCCTGAGCAAGGCCGGCTACACCAGCACGCACGTCAAGCTCTCCAAGAGCGCCAAGCGCGTGGTGAAGCCCCTCAAGGCCACGCGGCGACTGACCGTTGCCGCGACGGCTACCGCGGACGGCGGCCGCCACAGCACGGTGGCTTCCTTCCGGGCCCGGCGGTAGGGCGCACAGACCCAGTCGGCTCTGCCGACGGGCACAAGCGGCCCACCGGCCGCGGGACGGGACTCCGGCTCCCCCCGTCCCGCGCCGGTGGGCCGCGGCGTGCCGCCGGCCGGCGCCGGCGCCGCCGTCGGACGGTCGGGGTCGAGGAATTCGCGCTCCTGCCGATACATCTCTCGTGGGAGCTGCACCGACTCTGCTGGCGGCATCCAGCGCCGCCGCCGACGCGGCACGCCAGCGCGTCCTGGAGGTCGTCGCCGGCCTGCACGAAACGATGCTCGAGCTGACCCCGCTCCCGCCCGCCCCGAGCGTGCTCGAGCGCGTCCGCGACTTCGCCAACAACTGGCAGGCCGTCTTCGCGATCCTCTTCATGAGCGCGCTGGTGGTGGTGCTGTGGCGGACGCTGAAGCTCATGCCGCAGACCAAGCCGGCCGAGCTCAAGCCCGAGGCCAACCTCGAGGTCGGCTGGGAGGACATCGCCGGAGTCGACGAGGCGAAGTCCGAGCTGCGCGAGGTCGTCGACTTCCTGCGCGAGCCCAAGCAGTTCGAGCGCCTGGGGGCCAAGGTGCCCAAGGGCGTGCTGCTCCACGGTCCCCCGGGAACGGGCAAGACGCTGCTGGCCAAGGCGGTGGCCCACGAGTCGGGCGCGCACTTCTTCTCCCAGTCCGCCTCGTCCTTCGTGGAGATGTTCGCCGGCCTGGGCGCCGCGCGCATCCGCCGCCTCTTCCGCGAGGCGCGCAAGGCGCAGCCCGCGATCATCTTCATCGACGAGCTCGACGCCGTCGGCGCGCGCCGCGGCTCCGACAACAACTCCGAGCGCGAGCAGACGCTCAACCAGCTGCTCGTCGAGATGGACGGCTTCTCCTCGGCCGCCGACGGGCGCGTCGTCGTCATGGCCGCCTCCAACCTGCTCGAGAAGCTCGATCCGGCCCTGCTGCGCCCCGGGCGCTTCGACCGCCAGGTCTTCGTCTCGCCGCCCGACGTGAGGGGGCGCGAGCGCATCCTGCGCGTGCACACCGCCAACAAGCCGCTACGCGAGGACGTCGACCTCTACGTCGTGGCTCAGCAGACCAGCGGCCTGACCGGCGCCGACCTCGCCAACATCTGCAACGAGGCGGCGATCTTCTGCGGGCGCCGCCACGGTCACGCGGTCTCGCGCGAGGACTTCGACAACGCGCTGGAGCGTGTGATCGCCGGCGTGCAGTCCTCGACCACGCTCAGCGAGCACGAGCGCCGCGTCGTGGCCTTCCACGAGGCCGGCCACGCGCTGTGTCGCGAGCTGATCGACGGCGTCGACCGGGTGCACAAGATCTCCATCGTCCCGCGCGGCAACGCGCTGGGCTACGTGGTCAACCTGCCCGACGAGGACTCCTACCTGAAGACCCGCGACGAGCTGGTCGACCAGATGACGATCCTCCTCGGCGGCCGCGTGGCCGAGCAGGTCGTCTTCGGCGCGGTGACCACCGGCGCCGCCAGCGACCTGCAGCGCGTGGAGGAGATCACCTACGCCATGATCCACCAGTACGCGATGGGCTCGGGCGACGCGCCGCAGGCGGCGCTCAAGGACCAGCCGCTGTCCGATCTCACCCGCCGCATCCGCGACGAGGAGCAGCGCGAGCTGGCCTTCGAGGCCCACCGCGGCGCATGGGACCTCATCAGCACCCACCGCGAGGTGCTGGACCGCATCGCGACCGAGCTGCTCGAGAACGAGACGCTCGAGCGCGGGCAGATCGACCGCATCATGGAGGGCGTGCCGCGCTTGGAGCGCCGCAAGCCGGTCCCCGATCTGCGTGTCGCGGCATCGGAGAGGCGCGAACCAGCCGCGGAATAGACTCCGGGCGCAATGTTCGCCCGGGTCGACCACATCGGCGTCGCCGTCGAGGACCTCGACGCCGCGATCGCCCTGCACGAGCAGGTCTACGGCATGGCCGTGGCGCACCGCGAGGTGGTGGACGAGCAGGGCGTCGAGGCTGTACTCCTCGACGTGGGCGAGAACCACGTCGAGCTGCTGCGTCCGCTGAGCGCCGAATCGCCCGTCGGGCGCTTCCTCAGCAAGCGCGGCCCCGGGCTGCATCACGTCGCCTATCAAGTGGCCGACGTCCAGGCCACGCTGACCACGCTGCGCGAGCGGGGCCTGCGGCTCATCGACGAGCAGCCGCGCACCGGCATCCGCGGCTCGCGCGTGGCCTTCCTGCACCCCGCCTCGTCGGGCGGCGTGCTCACCGAGATCGTCCAGCCGTCGGAGGGACACTGACACCATGCCTCAGCGCATCAGCATCGGCTTCCAGGCCAGCGCGCCGCTCGCCCTGCGGGTGACCGACGAGCAGCTCACCAAGCTCAACGACGCCCTCGGCAGCGAGGGCTGGCACGAGGTCGAGGCCGAGGACGGCTCCGTGCGCCTGAACCTCACCCACGTGCTCTGGGTGCGGACCGAGAGCGACGAGCACCGGGTCGGCTTCGGGATCGCGTCTGCGGGATAGCCTCGCCAACCTGCATCGCGCCGTGGCCCGCGCCGACCTGCGCCTGTATCGCCTCGTGCGCTCCGCGGCGCGTCCGCCGGTGTCCGACGCGGTAGGGCGCTTCTCGCGCCTGGGCGAGCACGCCGCGCTGTGGTTCGCTCTGGGCGCCGTGGGCGCGCTGGCCGACCGTCCGCGGCGCGCGCGCTGGAAGCGCGGTGTCGTGGTCGTAGGAGCGACGTACGCCACCAACACGGCGATCAAGGCGGTCTTCCGCCGCCGCCGCCCCGCGCTCGCGGACCTGCCCGCGCTGGTCGCCACGCCGACGGGGCTCAGCTTCCCCTCGGCGCACGCCTCCACGTCGTTCGCGGCCGCGCGCGCCTACGGGCGCCTGCTGCCCGCGGGCCCGCTCTACGCCACGGCGGCCGCGATGGCGTGCTCGCGGGTCTACCTCGGCGTGCACTACCCCTCCGACGTCGCCGGCGGAGCGCTGCTCGGGCTGGCCATGGGGAGCGCGGCGCGATGAAGGTCGGCATCGTCGGGATGCCCAACGCCGGCAAGTCGTCGCTGTTCAACGCCCTGACGCGCGCGGGCGCCGAGGCGGCCAACTACCCGTTCACCACGATCGAGCCCAACGTCGCGGTGGTGCCGGTCGTCGACGACCGGCTGGAGCGGGTGGCGGAGACGATCGGGGCGTCGAACCTGGTGCACGACACCATCGACTTCCACGACATCGCCGGCCTCGTGCGCGGCGCCCACGAGGGCGAGGGGCTGGGCAACCAGTTCCTGGCCAACATCCGCGAGGTCGACGCCATCGTCCACGTCGTCCGCGCCCACCACGACCCCAACGTCGTGCACCCCGAGGGCAGCGTCGATCCGCGGCGCGACATCGACACCATCGAGACCGAGCTGCTCTACGCCGACCTCGAGCAGGCCGAGCGCCGCCTGGAGCGTGTGACCAAGCAGGCGCGCGGCGGCGACAAGCAGGCGCAGGCCGAGGAGCGCTGGGTCACCGACGTCGTCGCCGCGCTGCAGGCCGGCCGCCCGGCGCGCACGGTCCCGGTGCCCGCCGACGCCCCCGACGCGCTGCGCAACCTGCACCCGCTCACGGCCAAGCCGGTGCTGCTGGTGGCCAACGTCGACGAGGGCGACGATGCCGTGCCGCCCGAGGTGGCCGAGCACGCGGCGGCGATCGGCGCGCTGGCCGTCGCGGTCTCCTCGCGCATCGAGGCCGAGCTCTCAGAGCTCGACGACGACGACGCGAGCGCCATGCGCGCCGACATGGGGATCGGCGAGTCCGGCCTGCGCCGTGTCGTCGACGGCGCCTTCGCGCTGCTGCAGCAGATCGCCTTCTTCACCGCCGGCGAGGACAAGCCGGCGCAGTCCTGGCACATGCGCGAGGGCCTCACCGCCTGGCACGCCGCGGGCGCGATCCACTCCGACATCCAGAAGGGCTTCGTGCGCGCCGAGGTCGTCGGCTGGGAGGCGCTCGTCGACGCCGGCGGCTACGCGGGCGCCCGCGACCGCGGCGTCCTGCGCCTGGAAGGACGCGACTACGTCATGCGCGACGGCGACGTCATCACGGTGAAGTTCACGCCATGACCGAGCGGACCGCCCGCTAGGGCGTCTCGACGTAGTCGCGCGCGGCGAAGCGGTCGACCCGGCGGTGGAAGAGGTCGCCGGCCTTGCCGCCGATGATCGCGAACAGCAGCGTGACGACCAGCGCGGCGGCCAGGGTGATGAGGCCCGTGGTCGTCAGGGACTGGTCGCCGACCGCCACGTTGGGCAGGTTGAGCTGCTGCAGGACGTCGTACTCGCTGCCGCCGATGACGGCGGCGATGGCCAGCGCGGCGCCGAGGACGATCGTCCACATCCACACGCCGATGCCCTGGCGGGCGCCGTCGAAGCGCGCCATGCGCCCGGCGACGTAGCCGCCGCAGTACCACGAGAGCGCGAGGATGGCGAGCACGAGGATGGCACCGCCCAGCCCGATCGTCTCGGCGTCGCCGTTGGCGACGTCGTTGATCTCCGAGACGCCGATGGCGACGCCCGCTGCGGCGACGATGCCCAGCAGGATCGCGGCGAGGCCGATGGCGCTCAGCAGTCCGAAGAAGGCGCTGCCCCAGCGGATGCCGCCGAAGCGGTCGCGCTGGCGGGCGCGCATGGCCACGACGGTGTCTTCGCCGACCACGGCGGGAATCGTCCGCGGCTCGTCCTCGCGCACCAAGTCGGGGTCGCGGTCGCGGGCGGGCGCGGCTTCGTCGCGCGTGAAGCGATCGTGCTCGACCACGCGGTCGCGCTCGACGACGTTCGTGTCGCGGTCGGCCACACGCGTGTCGGGATCGGCGGCGGGCGTGGAGACGCTGGTCGCCGGCTCGTCGCGCTCTTCTACGGCGACGGCGCCGCCGTCGGTCTCGCTTGCTGGTTCGTTCGTCCTGCGAAAGCGTCCGAACATCGGGGAGCCTCCTCCCGTGGGGGTTCGGACCAGGGGTTCCCCGTTACGCCGCTGCCCACGCGTCAAGTCGCTCCGCAAGCCGGTTCATCGAGCGCTCGCGGGCCGCGGCGGCGGCGCCGGCGAAGTCGGTCGGCCCGTCGGGCGGACGCTCCACGCCGGCCGGCTGAAGCGTCGCGATCTGCCTGAACGCGCGTAGCTCGTCGGCCTGGTCGGTCAGCGATTGACGCACGCGCGGACGCAGGCTCATGGGCAGCGCCAGCAGCGCGTCGAGGGTGTCGTGCTCGTTGAGCAACTCGCGGGCGGTCTTCTCGCCGATGCCCTTGGCGCCCGGCAGCCCGTCGGAGGGATCGCCGCGCAACGCGATGAAGTCGGGGACCTGGTCGGGGCGAATGCCGTAGCGCTTGCGCACTTCCGCGGGTCCGATCGGCTCGGTCTCGCCCTTGCCCGCCGGCCACAGGACGGTGACCGCGTCGGAGACGCACTGGAACATGTCCCGGTCGCCGGTGAAGAGCAGCGCCTGCCCGCCGGCGTCGGCCTCGACCTCCGCGAGCCCGCCGAGCAGGTCGTCGGCCTCGAGCGTCTCGTGGCGCAGCACGATCCAGTTGAACGCGCCGAAGAAGGCGGCCGCATCGGCCCATTGCGGGACGAGCTCCTCGGGCATGTCGATGCGGTCGGCGTGGTAGGTGGGATACAGCTCGACGCGGTAGTGCGCGGCCTCCTCGCCGAAGCACAGCACGACGGCCCGCGGCGAGTAGCGCTCCACCGCCTGCAGGACGAGATTGGAGACGCCGAGCAGCGCGTTGACCGGCGTCCCCTGGGCGTCGGTGATCGTCTTGGGCAGCGCGTAGAAGGCGCGGTAGAGCAGCGATGGCGTATCGACGGCGAGCAGCGGACCGGGCATCGCGGCTGATCCTAGGGGGTGCTCTAGCCTGCCCGCGGTGCGGCGCGCGCTGTCCTCGGCGACGTTACCCCTCTACGTCGGAGGCTTCCTCGGGCCCTTCGGCGGGGGCGCCATCGCCGTGCTCTTCCCGCAGCTGCGCGATGCTTTCGACGCCACGACCGGTGAGGTGGCCGCTGCGATCCCGGCCTACTTCGTCCCGTTCGCGGCGGTGCAGCTCGTGTCGGGCACGATCGGCGAGCGCCTGGGGCGCCGGCGCGTGGTGCGGGCGGGCTACCTCGTCTACGGGGCGACGACGCTCGCCGCGGCGGTGGCGCCGACGATCGGACTCTTCATCGTCGCGCGCGCCGCGTCGGGTACGGCCAACGCCTTCCTCACGCCGCTGCTGCTGGCGGGCCTGGCCGAGGTCGTCCCGCGCGGGAGCCTCGGGCGCGCCGTGGGGACCTTCGCCGCGGTGCAGACGTCCGCCATCGCCCTGGCGCCGGCGGTCGGCGGCGTCCTGGGCGAGATCGACTGGCGGCTGGCCTTCATCACCCCGGCCGCGGTGGCGGCCGCCCTCGCCTTCTTCCCGCCGCCCGATCCCGAGCGCCTGCCCGACGCCGAGCCGGCGCGCTGGCGCGCGGTCCTCACCCGCCGCGTGGGCCTGCTGTCGGCGGCGGCCTTCGCCGCCTACGCGGGCGTGACCAGCCTCGGTTTTCTCGTCGCACTGCGCTGCAGCGACGGGTTCGGCCTGGGCTCCAGCGCGCGCGGGGCGGTGCTGGCCGGCTTCGGCATCGCGGGCATGGTCACGGGCCGCCCGTCGGGCCGGCTGGTCGATCGCCTCGGCCGCATCTCGGTGACCGTCGCGGGCGCGATCGCCTGCGCGGTGTTCGTGGCCCTCATCGGCGCGGCCGGGAGCGTGGCCACCCTGACCCTGCTCTGGCTCGCCGCCGGCGCGGCCTCCTCGCTCATCTGGGCCGGGCTCAACACGCTGACCATCGAGGCCGTCCCGGCCAACCGTGCGGGGGCGACGTCGGTCATCTCGGCCTTCAAGTTCGCAGGCAACGCGGCCGCTCCGGCGATGTGGCTGCCGCTCTATGCCAACGACGTACGCCTGGCCTTCCTCGCCGCCGGCGGCGCGTCCGCGCTGGTCGGCGCGCTCACGCTGCGGCTGCGCTGAGCGCGCGACCATCTAGATTTCCCGCCCATGCTCACCATCACCGGCATCGACGAACTCAAGGCCAAGGTCGGCGAGGAGCTCGGCGTCAGCGAGTGGCACGAGGTCGATCAGGCCGAGATCGACGCCTTCGCCGCTGCCACGGGCGACGACCAGTGGATCCATGTCGATCCCGAGCGCGCCGCGCAGTCCCCGTTCGGCTCGACCATCGCCCACGGCCTCTTGACGCTCGGGCTCGGCCCGCGCTTCACCTACGAGTCGTACTCGGTCGAGGGCTTCGCCTTCGGCGTGAACTACGGCTACGACCGCGTCCGCTTCCCGGCGCCGCTGCCGGTCGACTCGCGCGTCCGAATGCGCGCGACGCTCGACAGCGTCGACGACGTCCCCGGCGGGATCCAGATGAAGGTCACCCAGACCTTCGAGCGCGAGGGCGGCGAGAAGCCCGTGTGCGTCGCCGAGCAGCTGGTGCGGCTCTACACGGGGGGCTGAGGCTGGTCTGGTCGTCCGCGTGGCGCTGGCGGCGCTGCTTGCGCTTACAGCATCACCGAGGGGAAGCGGACCCGGGGCGGCGCGACCGCGGGCGGTCGTCCTCCGAGGGGCGAGTTGCCCGCAGGATGGTCACTAACTGTTGTCCTGCAACAGCAATCGACCACGCTAGGGCCGGAGCGGCCCGGCCGGGCGCGGCGGGCACTCCCTTCCCTCGATGCGGCAGTAAGCGCCGCGCGGCATCGCAAGCGCAGCGCGGACGAGGCCGCGAGCCCTAGAAGACGCGCACGGACGGCCCCACGGCCTGCCCGTAGACGACGCGATACACCCCCGGCCCGGGCACAGCGACCGAGTAGCGCCCGCCGCGCAGGACCGTCGCGTCGGTCGCGGTGACCCAGCGCGTGCCCTGGCGGCGCTCGACGCGCAGCCAGCGGCCCGTCCGCGCCGGGGCGATGGTGCCCTCCAGGCGCGTCGCGTGCGCGGCGGCGGCGCGCGCGACGGGGGAGACGCCGCCCGTGGGGTCGGCGGTGGGCGGCGTCGGCGCGGGCGCCTTCGGCTTGGGCTTGGGCTTGCTCGCCTTGGAGGTCACCGAGGTGAAGAAGGCCCACGTGTCGTAGAGCCCGAAGGCCGAGCGCAGCTGCGGCCCGGTGACGTTCGTCACGCCGCGGGTGCCGACGATCTGCGCGCGCACGACGCGCGGCGAGACGCCGCGCTGCAGGACCTTGATGCGCTTGAAGCGCCCCAGGAGATAGCGGTGCAGCTTGCGCTGGACCTGGGTGGCGGTGAACCGGAACGGCCCCCAGCGGTGCTTGGGCGAGACGCTGTCGAACGGGTCCTCGACCGCCTTCAGCCACGGCTTGGGCTGCGAGCCGACGAACGAGTTCTCGACGGCCTCGGTCTCGCCGCCGGAGGTCGAGAAGAAGTAGGTGGTCACGGGCTGGCCGGCGTAGGTGACGACCTGGCCCTTGGTGGCCGCCACGGCGGCGTCGGTGTTCGGCGTCTCGGCCGCGACGCCGCGGTAGACCTGCGAGCGCGTGTCGGCGTACTGGTCGAAGACGGCGCCGCCCGCGCGGCTCGTGATGGCGTAGGTGCGCGCGGCCACCGCCTGCGCCTTGAGCGCCTCCAGGGGCCACGCCGACGGGCTCTCGGCGCTGACCACGCCGCGGACGTAGTCCTCGAGGTCCAGCGCGTTGACGGCGACGAGGCCCGACCCCGAGGCGCTGATGAGCAGCGATCCGCGATACAGGCCGTCGCGCACGCCGGGCACCGACGTTCCCTTGAGACGCAGCGGCTGGTTGACCGGGGCATCCACACGCAGGGGCCCGGGCGTGGTGGCGACGCTCTTGCCGGTCGCGTCGCGCAGCACGAGGCCCGCGGCCGAGCGGCGCACGCTGTAGGTCGCGGCCGCGTCGAGCTTCTCCTCGCCGGCGTTGAGCGCGCCGGTGAAGGCGATCGACTTCTTGGAGCCCTGCAGCAGGACCTTGACCTCGGGGTTGGCGTCGAGCGCGCCCAGCGCGGTGCCCGTGTAGTAGTGGCCGAGGATGAAGTCGTAGGTCTTCAGGTGCAGCGAGTAGCCGTAGGTGCCGTACTGGCTCATCCCGATGCCGTGGCCGAATCCGGCGCCGGTGATGGTCAGCTTCGTCGCGGCGTGCGCCGCCGGGGCGGCGGCGAGCAGGAGCGCGACGGCGGCGAGGACGAGCTTGCGCATGCCTCTTCCCGAACGCCACCGGGATGGGGGAGTTGCGGTGCTAGCTTGCATGCGATGGCTCAGGGTAACCGGCGCGCCAGCGACGTGTTCGTCGAGTGCCTGGAGGCGGAAGGGGTCAAGTACGTCTTCGGGATCCCTGGCGAGGAGACCCTGGATCTCAACCAGTCGCTGGCGAGCTCCTCGGTCTCCTTCATCCCTGTTCGACACGAGCAGGGCGGGGCCTACATGGCGGACATGTACGGGCGCCTCACGGGGCGCGCCGGCGTGTGCCTGGGCACGCTCGGGCCGGGGGCCATGAACCTCGTCACGGCGATCGGCGACGCGTTCCTGGACCGCGCGCCGCTCGTCGCCCTCACCGGCCAGGCCGACCTCGAGCGGATGCACAAGGAGTCCCACCAGTTCATCGACCTCGTCGAGCTCTTCCGGCCCATCACCAAGTGGAACGCGCGCGTGGCGAGCCCCGAGATCATCCCCGAGGTCGTGCGCAAGGCCTTCAAGGTGGCAGAGTCCGAGAAGCCCGGCGCCACCCATCTCGAGCTCCCCGAGGACGTCATGGCCGCGCCCCTCGACGCCGCGCCGCTGCCCCGCCGCCGGCCGGTCGAGCCCGAGCCCGCGGCCCGCGAGCTGCTCAAGGCCGTCGACCTCATCCGCAACGCCATCAACCCCGTCGCCCTGGCCGGCAACGGCGTCG
>Ga0307502_10000292_pt1 | contig 13289 bp, 12 predicted proteins | sample 16_S_MG_FD_201364 | JGI IMG/M metagenome (GOLD analysis project Ga0307502, IMG submission 201364) | Soil microbial communities from Populus trichocarpa stands in riparian zone in the Pacific Northwest, United States - 16_S | ecosystem: Environmental > Terrestrial > Soil > Riparian zone > Trees... | reverse complement strand
TCGACGTGGTCGTCCTGTCGCACGCGCACTGGGACCACGTCCAGAACGCCGACCTCTTTCCCGGCGCGACGGTGCTCGTGCACGAGGACGAGCCGTCCTCCGGTGACCCCGTCACCCCGTCCTGGACCGGTGCCCTGTTCCGGCACGTCGGGGTCCGGACCGTCGGGGACCGGGAGACCATCGCGGCCGGTGTCCACACGCTGCACCTGCCAGGGCACACGGCCGGCTCGATGGGGCTCGTCGTCGAGACGCCGGAGGGCCGCCACGTCCTCACCGGCGACGCGGTGTCCAGCGTGGCGGCATTCCGTCGTGGACAGTGCTCCGTCATCCATCACGACGCGGCGCAAGCCAGGGCGTCGGTCGAGCTGGTCGGCGGCCTCGCGGATGTCGTCTGGCCGGGTCACGACCGGCCGTTCACACCTCAGGACCTCGAGAAGGAAACCATGACAAAGCTGCCTCCCGCCCCCAACCTCCTGCTGGACCCGGCGACGATCACGCCGTTCGACCGCGGCAGCGGGGTCGTGACGATCCCGTACGTCGGCAAGTGGAACAGCGAGCAGAACCTCGTGACGACCGGACAGACCGTGTTCGAGGTCGGCACGGGACTGCCGCTGCACAGCCACAACGTCGAGGAGTCCGTCCTGGTGCTCGACGGGCTGGCCACCGCCCAGATCGGGGACGACCTGTTCGACCTCGTGCCGGGCCAGGCGACCTGGGTGCCGGCCGGCGTCCCGCACCGCTTCGTCAACCGAGGCGAGGACGTCATGCGGATCTACTGGGTCTACGGCGGCCGGTACGTCACCCGCACGATGACCGAGACCGGGGAGACGTTCGAGCATCTGTCCGAGCACGACCGGGGCGGCGTCCGATGAGCGTCACGACCATCAACCCGGCGACGGGCCGCACGCTCGAGACGTACGCCAGTTCCGATGTCGAACCCTTGCTGTCCGCCGCTCATACGGCGACCACGCGCTGGGGTCTGTCGCCATTGGACGTTCGGACGGCGACCGTGGCACGGCTGGCGACGGTTCTGCGGGGGCGGGCGGACGACATCGCCGCGCTGATCACGGCGGAGATGGGCAAGCCGCTGGCCGAGGCGTTGGGCGAGGTGGAGAAGTCGGCGGTCACGGCGGAGTTCTACGTCGCGCGCGCGGCGGAGTTCCTAGGCGACAGGGCGGTCGCGATCGACGGCGTCGACGCGTGGGTGGCACGCGAGCCGCTGGGTCTGGTGCTGGCGATCATGCCGTGGAACTTCCCGCTGTGGCAGGCGATGCGGTTCGCGGTGCCGGCGGTCACGGCGGGGAACGGGGTGTTCCTGAAGCACTCCCCCAACGTGACCGGCAGCGCGTTGCTGATCCAGGAGCTGTGGGAGCGGGCCGGGCTTCCGGCCGGGGTGTTCACGACGGTCGTGGTCGAGGAGTCACGCGTGCCGCGGGTCACGGAAGGCCTGATCGCCGACGACCGGATCGCGGCCGTCACCCTGACCGGCAGCAACCGCGCGGGGTCGGCGGTGGGCGTGGCCGCGGGCCGGGCGGTGAAGCCGTCGGTGCTGGAGCTGGGTGGCTCCGACGCGTTCGTCGTGCTGTCCGACGCCGACGTCCCGGCCGCGGCGACGGCGGCGGTCAGGTCGAGGTTCTTGAACGCCGGCCAGAGTTGCGTGTGCGCGAAGCGGTTCATCGTCGAGTCCACTGTGGCCGACGAGTTCACCGACGCGTTCCTGGCCGGCGTCAAGGAGTTGGTGGTTGGCGACCCGACCGCGCCGGAGACGCGGATGGGCCCGTGCGCCCGCGCCGACCTGCGGGACGCTCTCGCACGGCAGGTCAAGGAGTCGGTGGCCGCAGGCGCACGGTTGTTGACCGGTGGCGCCGAACTGCCGGGCCCTGGCTACTTCTACGCCCCGACAGTGCTGACCGGCACCGGCCCCGGCATGCCCGCGTTCGACGAGGAGACGTTCGGCCCCCTGGCGGCGATCGCCGTGGCGACCGACGAGGAGGACGCGGCCCGCCTGGCGAACGCGACCCGGTTCGGCCTGGGACTGAGCGTGTGGAGCAGGGACCCGTCCCGGGCCGCCGCGTTCGCCAGACAGGTGCCGACCGGCGCGGCGTTCATCAACGCGATGGTCGCCTCGGACGCCCGAATCCCGTTCGGCGGCACCAAACAGAGCGGCTACGGCCGCGAACTGTCCGACATCGGCATGCACGAGTTCGTCAACACGCGCACGTACTGGTCAGCCCACTAACCTCGCGAGTCCCGCGTTCGAACACCGCGAGTCCCGCGTTCGAACATGCCGAGTTGCGGTTTCGTGCACACCAAGACCCGCACGAGACCGCAACTTCTAGCGGACCTGGTAGTTCAGGATCGCGATGCCGTTGTCGAGCTGGGTCACGCCGTCGAGCTTGAGCTGGGTGAGCGAGCCGTCGCGGTACAGCAGGTCCTGCGGGCCGCCGCTGCGGACGAGCAGCGGGTGTACCCACAGGCGCAGCTCGTCCAGCATGCCGTGCTCCAGCAGCGCGTGGGTGAGCTGACCGAAGCCGTACTGCACGATGTCCTTGCCCGGCTTGGCCTTCATCGCCTCGATGGCCACGATCGGGTCGCTGTCGATGACCGTCGTGTTGTGCCACTCCGGGTCCTTCAGCGTCGACGACACGACGTACTTGTCCATGGCGTTGATGTGGTCGCTGTACGCGTCGCCGGACCGGGTCGGCCACACCGGCGCGAACCCCTCGTAGGTGCGCCGTCCCATCAGCAGCGTGTCGCACGACAGCACGAGGTCGGCCTGGAGAGCCTCTCGCCGAGAGCCGGGCAGGGCATCCGTGCTGACCACGGATCGACCACGGAACCGACCACGAAAGCCCGCGGGTCGTACATCATGGGCGGCGTGGGCTCGTGGCCGTTGGACGACATCTCCGCCCGGGAGGCGGAGGTGCTCGCCGCCGTCGGCGAGCACCGGACGAACGCGCAGATCGCGAGCCGCCTGCACATCTCCGTCCGCACGGTCGAGAGCCACGTCTCCGCCCTGCTCCGCAAGTGCGGCGCGAACGACCGCCGCGAGCTGGCCGTGCTGGCGATGGAACTCGAGGCACAGCCCGAGCTGCTCGAGGCCAGGACCAGCTTCGTCGGCCGTGCCGACGAGCTGGCGGCCACGTTGGCGGCGCTGGACACCGGCAGGTTGGTCACTCTCACCGGGCCGGGCGGCGTCGGCAAGACCCGGCTCGGGGTCGACGGCGAGGAGGCGCGGACCGTGCCGTCGCTCCCACTCAGGTCGGACGCCGAGGCGTTGTTCCTCGACCGCGCCCACGGCGTCGACCGCGCGTTCACGGCGGCACCGGACCTGGTCACGGCGGCGTGCGCCCGGCTGGACGGGCTGCCGCTCGCCATCGAGCTTGCCGCCGCACGGGCCGCGGCCATCGGGATCGACGGGCTGCTCACCGCGCTCGAGGACCAGCTGCAGGCGGTCATCGGCGCCCGCGGCGGCGCGAACCGGCACCACTCGCTGCGCGACGTGCTCCGGTGGAGCTATGACCTGCTGGAACCGCCGGAGCAGGCGCTGTTCTGCCGGCTCGAGGTGTTCGCGGCCGGGTTCGACCTCGACGCGGCGGTGGCCGTCTCGCCGGCCGACCCCGCGAGCACGGTCGCACACCTGCTCGGGCGGCTTGTGGAGAAGAGCCTGGTGGTGCGGCATGCCGGGCACGTGACGCGCTGGCGGCTGCTGGAGACGGTCCGGGCGTTCGCGGCCGAGCAGCTGACCGCCGGCGGGACGCATGCGCGGGTGGAGCGTGCACACGTGGAGTGGGCGAGCCAGGTCGCGGCGGACCTCGAGACCAGGCTCGACGGCAGCGACTGGACGGCACGGCGGTCACGGCGTTCGTCGAGGCCCGGCTCGCGATGCACCGCGGGGACACCGCCGATGCCGAGCGGCTGGTGTGGCACGCGTTCGAGAGTTCCCGCAGCCGTGGTACCGGGCGTACGCGAACGCCGCCGGCGCCGAGCTGGCCGTGGTCGCCGGCCTACCCGACGCGAAGGACCGACTCGAACACGCGGCCGCGGAATGCGACTGGGCGGCCGCCTGCGTGGCGCGGGTCAGGGGCCGTCTGACCGGCGTTCGCCGAGGCCAGGGAGATCTGGCGACGCATCGGCGCCCGGTTCGACCTGGCCTCCACCTAGGGCGGGAACTCCACCCTGACGCGGATGCCGCCGCCCTCCCGCGGTGTCAGCGAGACCTCCGCGTGGTGCGCGGCCGCGACCGCTGTCACGATCGCCAGGCCGAGGCCCGCGCCCTCCCCCACCCGGTCGCGGGTGCCGCGGCGGAACGGTTCCACCAGCTCCGCCAGCCGGTCCGCGCTCACCTGCCGGCCGGTGTTCGACACGGTCAGCGTGCGGTCGGCCGTCGCGAGCCACAACTGTCCATTCGGGACGTTGTGCCGAATCGCGTTGCGGATCACGTTGTCCACCAGCAGGTCCAGCAGGACCGGATCGCCTTGCACCGCCGTGGGGGCCAGCTCCGCCGACACCGTGAGGCCATCCGGTGCGAGGCGGTCCAGGGAGGTCCGGACGAGCGTGTCCAGCCGCACCGGCTCGATGGCCGACGTCCCGTTTTCGCTCCACGCCAGTGCCAGCAGCCCCTCGACCACCCGCTCCTGCCGTGCCAGCACGGGCCCCAGCGACGACGCCAGCTCACGCAGGTCCTCGCTCGCCGACGGGCCACCGGCCGCCACCTCGACCAACGCGCGCTGCGTCGTCAGCGGCCCGCGCAGCTCGTGCGACGCGTTCGCCGCGAACCTGCTCTGCGCCTCGAACGACCGCTGCAGCCGGGCCAGCATCGCGTTGAACGTCTCCGCCAGCTCACGCATCTCGTCGTTCGGACCGGACACCGGGATCCGCTCGTGCAGGTTCTGCTCGGACAGCCTCCGCGCCGTGCCCGACACCGTGTGCACCGGCCGCAGCACCCGGCCGGCCACGTGCCAGCCGAGCCCACCGGACAGCAGCGTCAGCACGCCGACCCCGATCGCCGCGCCCCAGATCAGCCGCTCCCGCAGGTCGGCGCGCGCCTGCGCCTTGGCCGCCTCGGCCGCCGCGACGTACCTCTGCTCCTTGTGCGACGGCGCCGGCGACACCTTCTTCACCGACGCGATCCCGGCCTTCTGCACCGGGTCCGCCGCACGCGCCGGCAGGAACGACAGCACGATGATCAACGCCGCGACCGCAGTGCCGGACAGGGCGATCAGCCCCGCGTACAGCAGGGTCAGGCGCAGCCGGGCGGTCAGCCTCACGGGATCCGGTACCCGGCCCCGACGACCGTCGCGATCACCGGTGGGTCGCCGAGCTTCTTGCGCAGCGTGGTCATCGTCGTGCGCATGCTGTTGGAAAATGGGTCGGCGTGCTCGTCCCACGCCCGCTCCAGCAGCTCCTCCGCGCTCACCACCGCGCCGTCGGCGGCCAGCAGCTCGTACAGCACCGCGAACTCCTTGCGTGCCAGCCGGATCAGCTGACCGTCCCGGAACACCAGCCGCTGCGCCGCGTCCAGCGTGATGCCCGCCCGGGCCACGACCGGCGCGCGGGCCGGCCCGGAGCGGCGCAGCAGCGCGTGCACCCGCGCGACCAGCTCGTCGAACGCGAACGGCTTGCCGAGGTAGTCGTCGGCACCCAGGTTCAGGCCCGCCACCCGGTCGCGGACCGTGGTGGCGCCGGTCAGCATGAGGATCTTCGTTCGGTCGCCGGTCAGCGCCCGGCACACCTCGTCGCCAGGCACACCGGGCAGGTCGCGGTCCAGCACCACCACGTCATAGCTCGTCACGGCGGCGCGGTCGAGCGCCTCCTGCCCGTCCAGGGCCACGTCAACACTCATCGCGTGCCGGCGGAGCCCCTTCGCGACGGTCTCGGCCAGCACGGCGTCGTCCTCGACGACCAGCACCCGCATGCCACGCAGTACACACGGCCGGACATCAAGAAAGCTTCAAGAGTTCCGCACATGCTCCGTTGATCCGCCCTCCGCGAGCCTTGCCGGCATGAGACGACTGATCGTGCTGCTGGCGCTCGTGCTGGCCGGATGCGGCACGCCGCCTGCGGACCAGGGTGGCGACGACGTGGCCAAGGCAGCCATGGACTTCGTGAAGTGCATGCGGGACAAGGGGTTCGACCTGCCGGACCCGACCTTCGACGACGAGGGCCTGCCGCACTTCGGCGAGATGCGTGGCGCGGTCAAGGACCCGGACTTCGACGCGGCGCGACGGACGTGCGCCGAGCCGTTGAACGCGGCGCTGGCCGCGGCGGGCAAGGAGGTCAAGAAGCCGACCGACACCTCCGTGCTGCTGCCGTTCGCGCGGTGCATGCGTGAGCAGGGCATCGACTTCCCCGACCCGGTGCCGGGACGCCCCCTCGAGATCCCGAAGGCGGCGTTCAACTCGCCCGCGTGGGAACCCGCGGCGCAGGCCTGCGCGGACACGGTGCCCGACGAGTGGAAAGAGCTGCTCGAGGCGCCCATGCCGCAGAAGGGGACGAAGTGAGGCGCACGGTCGTCGTGGTGCTGGTCGCCGTCGTGGTCGCGGCGGGCGGCGTGGTGCTCGTGTGGACCGGCCTCGACCGGCCCACGGCGGCCCCCGCGGCGACGAGGCCGCTGCCGACCGTGCCGGTGACCAGCGGCGACCTGTCGACGTCGGTGCGCCAGCCCGGCGAGCTGGGGTACGCGGGCAGCTACCAGCTGATCGCGCAGCTGTCGGGCACCGTCACCGCGGTCCCGGCGGCCGGCCAGGTGGTCGACCGCGGACAGCGGGTGCTGGCGGTCGACCAGCGGTCGGTGGTGCTGTTCTTCGGGGAGGTACCGCTGTACCGGCCGCTGGCCGACGGCGCGACCGGTGCGGACGTCCTGCTGCTGGAGCAGAACCTGTCCGCGCTCGGGTACGGCGGGTTCACCGTGGACTCGACGTTCACGGCCGGCACCGCGGCCGCGGTGCGGCGCTGGCAGAAGTCGCTGGACCTGCCGGAGACCGGCGTGGTCGACGCGGGCGCCGCGGTGGTCGCCCCGGCGGCCGTGCGGATCGCGTCCGTCACGCCGGTGCCCGGCGAGGCGCTCGCCCCCGGCTCGGTCGTGGCGACCGCGACGGGCACCGGCCACGGCGTGCGGGTCGAGCTGGACCGCCGGTACCGCGCTCTGGCGGTCGCCGGCGGTGCGGTGCGGGTGTCGCTGTTCGGTGGGACGGCGGTGGACGGGCAGGTCACCGCCATCGGCACGACGGCGACCGAGGCACCGGACAACGGTCAGCAGCCGACCGCGAACCAGCAGCAGACGCTCGGCGTGGACATCACGGTCACGAGCCCGGAGTCCGCGCTGGGCGGGGTGTTCGAGGGCCCGGTGACGGTCGAGTTCCCCGGCGAGTCCCGCCAGGACGTGCTGACGGTGCCGATCGAGGCGCTGACGCTGGACGCCGGCGGCGGCTACGCGGTGGTCGTGGTGGTCGGCGGCAGGCGCCGGACCGTGCCGGTGACCACGGGGTTGGTCACGTCGAACCGGGTGGAGGTCACGGGCGTCGCGGAGGGGATGCGGGTGGAGGTGCCCGACCTGTGAATACTCTGGAGTTGCACGGGGTGTCACGAAGTTACGGGGACCTGACCGTCCTACACGAGCTCGACCTGACCGTGCCGGCGGGTGCCGCGGTCGCGATCGTGGGACCGTCCGGGTCGGGAAAGACGACGCTGCTGCAGATCATGGGCACGCTGGACCGGCCGAGCGCCGGCACGGTGCTGGTGGCGGGCGCGGATGTGACGCGGATGTCGGACCGGGACCTGTCCGGGATCCGGGCCCGGCACATCGGTTTCGTGTTCCAGCAGTTCTACCTGACGCCGACCCAGTCCGCTGTGGACAATGTGGCGACCGGGTTGCTGTACACGGGAACGCGCGCCGCGGACCGGCGACGCCGGGCGGTGGCGGCGCTGGAGCGGGTCGGGTTGGGACACCGCCTGTCGCACCGTCCCGGCGAGCTGTCCGGCGGGGAACGACAGCGGGTGGCGATCGCCCGCGCGGTGGTCGGCGAGCCGGCGCTGGTGCTTGCCGACGAGCCGACCGGCAACCTGGACTCACGCGCCGGCGAGGAGATCGTGGCGCTGCTGCACGAGCTGCACGCCGACGGCGCGACGGTCGTGCTGATCACCCACGACGCGGACATCGCAGCCACGATGCCCCGCCGCATCCGCGTCCGCGACGGCGCGGTGGAGTCGGACGAGCTGGTGATGTCATGAAGTCACATCTCCGACTGGCGGACGTGATCCCGTTGGGGTTACTGGGCGTCCGCGGCCGGCCGATGCGGACCGCGCTGTCCGGCCTCGGCATCGCGATCGGGATCGCGTGTGTGGTCGCGGTGCTGGGTGTGTCGGCGTCGAGCCAGGCCGGGCTGCTCGCGCAGCTCGACCGGCTGGGCACGAACCTGCTGACGGTCGAACCCGGCAACAGCGCGTTCGGCGACCAGTCGGCACTTCCCGCGACCGCACCGGCGATGATCGGCCGCCTCCCGGGCGTCCGGCAGGTGGCGCACGTCGGCCGGGTCGACGGCGCGGTCTTCCGCAACGACCGCATGTCACCACTGTCGACCGGCGGCATCACGATCCTCGCGGCGAGCCGGTCGCTGCCGGCCACCCTCGCGGTGCCGGTGGCCGCCGGCCGCTGGTTCACCCCGGCCACCGAACGCCTCCCGGCCACGGTCCTCGGCGCGACGGCCGCCCGCCGCCTGGGGATCACGTCGGTGGCCGGCGACCCCCGCGTGTACCTGGGCGGCCAGTGGTTCACGGTGATCGGCATCCTCGGGCGGGCGGAGCTGGACCGTGCCATCGACGCCGCCGCGCTCGTCGGCTACCCCGCCGCCCAGTCGCTCCTGACCTTCGACGGCGCCCCCACGACGGTCTACGAACGCTCCGCGAACGAGGCGGTGGCCGGCCTGGTCCCCCGCCTGGCGAAGATCGCCAACCCGGCCGACCCGAGTGCGGTGGAGGTGAGCCGCCCGTCTGACGTGCTGGCCGCGCGAGGCGCTGTGGCGACCGCCTACCAGGACCTGTTCCTGGCGCTGGGCGGTGTGGCGCTGCTGGTCGGCGCGATCGGCATCGCGAACGTCATGGTGATCGGTGTGCTGGAACGTCGCGGCGAGATCGGTCTGCGGCGCGCGCTCGGCGCCACCCGCCCGCACATCCGCCGCCAGTTCGTGACGGAGTCGATGCTGCTGTCCACGGCCGGCGGCCTGGCCGGTGTCCTCCTCGGCGCGGCGATCACCACGGCGTACGCACTGGCCCGCCGGTGGACGGTGGTCGTGCCGGCGAACGCGCTGTTGGCCGGCCTGGTCGCGTCCCTGCTGGTGGGCACGCTCGCCGGCATCTACCCGGCGGCCAGGGCGGCCCGCCTCTCCCCCACGGAGGCACTACGAACCTAGCCGGCGCACCGAGAGCAACGTCAGTCCCAGGTCGCGGACCCGGCCGAGCAGGCCGTGCAGGGCGGCCTGGTCGACGACCGGTCCGCGCAGCGTGGTGGTGCCGTCGCGGTCGCGGGTGAGGGTCGAGCCCTCGAACCAGACGGACCAGTGGTCGTCGAGGTGGCCGCTGACGCGTAGCTCGTAGTCCGCGGTCATGCCGGCTGCCGCAGTCGAGCGGTGGCGTGCCACAGCGAGACGCCGAGTCCAGCCAGTGCGATCCCGACCGGGACGGCGGCGAAGCGGCCGACGGCGTGAGGCAGCGGCGGGAGGACGAGCCCCAGCACGCCGGCCTCACGGACCTGCCGCAGGTAACCCCGAACAGGCCGAGGACCGCCATCGCCATGGTCAGGTAGTGGGTGATCGCCCAGACCGGCCCGGTCACCTCCGCGATGACCTCGGTGGGGTGGATGAACTGGACGAAGATGAACAGCACGCCGGCCGCGACGCCCGCTGCTCTCGCGACCTTGTCTGGGTGATCATGGGTCCGCTCCCCTTGTCGTCGTGCTCCGGGACGAAACTAGGGACGGAGGTGGTGAGCGGGCGTCACCACATGATGTGACCCGGGTGGTGACTAGAGCAGGCCCTGCTCCTCCGCGCGGCGGACGGCCGCGCGCCGGCTGGTCACGCCCTGCACCTCGCGCTCGCTCAGCGGGTCCAGGGTGGCTTTTCTGTGCGGCAGAAGGAGGTCCGCCCGGCTCGGCGCGACCCGGCGCAGGTCGACCTCGGCAAGTCGTCACGCCGTGCAGCACAGGTGCCGCACTGGTCAGGCGGGTTGGCTGCTCCGGGCACTGTGCAGCTCGTGGACCGCGTCGCGCCAGTGGGTGGCCAGGTCGGCGGGGTCGGGGGCGCCTTCCGGGGCGAGGACGGACAGACGCGTGTGGTCGCCGTAGCTGACGAGGAAGGCGAAGCAGGTGTGGGCGGGCGGCAGCCACGGGATCGTGGTCACGTCGAGCACCGGCGCGTCCATCAGAGTCAGCGGGGCCGGCACGCGCAGGCTCGACAGCGTCATCGAGATCTGGGTGTGGTCGGTGATCCGCTGCATGGCCCACATCGCCGCGCGGGGGTCGGCGGCGCGGGTGAGGCCCGCCCAGGCGCGCCGGTACCGGGCGGTACGCTGCCGGCCGGCGGTGGCCATCACCTGTCGCAGCCGGTCGGTGAGGGTGGCCGTGCCGCAAGGCAGGGCCACCCGCATGAACCCGAGCCGGTTGACGAAGGCGTTGGTGTCACCGGGATCGCGGGTGTCGACGGGGATGTTGACCTGCCGGCGGGTGGCGTCCGGCCAGGGCGCCCAGCGGTCCAGGGCGGCGGACATCGCGGCGAGGTGGACCTGGTTGACGGCCGCCCCGGTGCGGTCCGCGACGTCCTTGAGCATGGCGGTGTCCACGGCGTCCCAGCCGAGTGTCCGGCCGGTGCCGTACGCCCCACGCGGGACGGGCGGGGCGGACCGGCAGGTTCGCAGCAGGTCGGGGTAGATCCGCGCGGCGGCGGCCCAGCCACGGCCGGTGGGTCGAGTCCGGCCGGCGGTGATCGTGGCGTCGCCGAGGAGGGCCGTGACGGTCCGCAGCGCGGCGGCCGCGTCCTGGCGGGCGTGGTGCACGAGGTAGAAGAGGCGCCAGGAGTCGTCGTCCGCGGACACCCAGAGTCCCCATGGCGGGCGCGCGGGATCGAACGGGCCGAGCTCCTGCGCGGACAGCAGTTCCGTACCGCGCGGGAGCACCCGGACGTGGTTGGCGATGTCGAAGTCCGGGTCACGCTCCCAGGTGACGGACTGCCGGGCCACGAGTCGGTGGGTCAGGAGCGGCAGCCGCTCGACCTGCGCGGCCACCCGCGCCCGCAGCTCCTCGACCGGCGGACACGCCCCGGCGATCCGGAAGACGAGGCCGTAGCAGGTATCGCTCGGCTCCGGCGAGATCTGCCCGAGCCGAGCGAACGTCGTCCCGAGAAAGTCCGCGGGGACCGTGGATAAGTCGTCCATCACACGCCTTCGGTAGCTCGCACCCTCGACGGCTGCAAGTATCGACGTCCCGGCTATGACAACGTCTTGTCTCCTGCTTGCTTCTCAGTCGCAGGCGACGTTGATCGTCAATGGTGCCGGCTTCGCCCGTCGTAGGCGGGTGGCCTGTCCCGACCGCCCGAGGGCGCTACGCCCGATGGCGCCAATTAGTGCCATCGGGCGCCGTAGGCCGTGCCACGGACCACGTCGCGGAAGACAAGTTGAACCTCGTCGGCCCGGTTGAGTAGGACACGGCCTCGGTCGCGCGGTGGGCGGCCCTGCAGACGGAACACCGACTGGGGCAGACGTTCGCGGTCGAAATGGATCCGCAGTTCCAGATAGTCACACGGACGCACGGGGACAAAAGAGAACTGTCGTGGCCGTACCGGATTCCGGGACCGCACCCAGAAGTCGTGCGACTCCCCGGCCGGCAGCGGCGCCGGCAGCACCAGCATCCCGCCCCGCAGAGTGCCCCCGCTCAGCACCGCCGGCTGCCCGAACACCGTCGCCAACTGGATCTCCCGCAGACCATCGTGCGCCGCGACGATCCGATGGTTCTCCAATGCCTCGGTGACCGGCCCTCCCAGTGTCACGAACACCCGCGTCGTCGCCGTGTGCCAACTCGCCACTGGCTCCACCGCACTACGCAACCGCAACGGAGTGAACGCCAGCTGTGCCAGCTGGTGAATCGCGTCGTCAATCCGTCGGCGGGCGGTGCGCGGGTCCCTGCCAATACGTTCCGCGATCCACGTCACCCGCTCCTGGTACAGCGGATGACGGGCCGCGGGAATCAACCCCAACGCCGCTAGCACCGCTATCCGCAAGTCGTCCGGCAGGTCCGAGGCCAAGTGCTCCAGCCGCCGCGCGACCCGCACCCGAATTTCCCCCGGACCGTCCTTTTCGGTCACCCCACAAAGGTCACGCAGGGTGTGCCCGACTCGCTCGCCGACATTGTTGACGCACAGGCCACGCCCCTTGCGCAACGCCTTGAGATCGCTGACCAACTCACGAGAAGCATTGTTCTCAAGCCCCTCGTCAAGCGTGCTATCCACCCAGCCAGTCGTCGGAATACGGTTTCCGCCGCTGGCCATAGCGAGTGTGGGTTGGGCGATACGATTCGCCGACTCCGCGACCCGGGCCAACACGGTCGACAGAAATGTCGGAGGGTCTGGAGTACCAAGCCTACGAGCCCTGGAAGTGCCCAGCGGGGATGCTGCTCGGGTGAGAACTTCATGTAGACCCATCGAAATATTGAAGTCCATTGGCTCGGGATCAGCGGCATACGCCTGTCTCACCAGGTCGCGCAGGCCATCGTCTCGCCTAGTCACAGCTGCTCACCTTCGTCGGTTGGCTCGCCAAACTGACGGACCAGCGGTCTAAGTCGCGCTCTGAGCCGCTGCACCTGAGTGCGAACGGTCGAGTTGGTGACGCCGAGGATGTGAGCGATCTCCGAGTACTCAAACCTCTCAATAAAATACAAGACTCCAACGGCCCGCATTCCAATAGGTTGACTCTCTAACAAATGCCGTACGGCTTTGAAGATCGTGAGCTGGTCGAGAACCTGTTGATAGTTGTCGCTCGCTACTGGTCGATCACACTCTTCGCTGAAGGATACAAATCGTCCGTTCCGCCGATACCAGTCGGCGACCTTCTTAACCGCTATACCAATGATGTAAGACTGATTGTCTCCCAACGACCGCGTACGCCACTGTTCCCAGTTCTCCACCATCACGACGTAGGCCTCCTGCGTGGCTTCCTGGGCTATGTCACGATCTCCGGCTACGCGACACGCTGCGGCGAGCGTCCTTTCTACGGTGGCGACGTAGAAGGCCTCCACCGACCCCGGA
>Ga0307502_10000291_pt1 | contig 13330 bp, 10 predicted proteins | sample 16_S_MG_FD_201364 | JGI IMG/M metagenome (GOLD analysis project Ga0307502, IMG submission 201364) | Soil microbial communities from Populus trichocarpa stands in riparian zone in the Pacific Northwest, United States - 16_S | ecosystem: Environmental > Terrestrial > Soil > Riparian zone > Trees... | reverse complement strand
CGAGACCGGCCAGCACCTGCTCGGCCTGCGGATCGACGTCAAGGCCTCCGAGCGCCTCACGCGCGGCATCCTGCGCGGGCGTCGCGTGCGCCAACGCGAGGCGCTGCGCCGGCGCGTCGACGAGCGCTTCGACCCGGCCAAGGCGATCGAGGCCACCGCGCGCTACCTGGACTTCGCCAAGGGCAAGCTCGGGCGCGACGACCTGGCCGTCGTCTCCTACCACATGGGCGTCGGCAACCTGCAGCAGGCGCTGATGGGCTACGGCGAGGGCATCGTGCCCTACGCCCAGCTCTACTTCGACTCGAGCCCCCTGCGCCATGCCGCGGCGTGGCGCAAGCTGGCCTCGCTGGGCGACGACTCCTCGACCTACCTGTGGCGCGTGCTCGCGGCCCGAGAGATCATGCGCCTGTATCGCAGCGACCCGGCGGCGCTCGAACGCGAGGCCGTCCTGCAGTCGCACAAGGGTTCAGCCGAAGAGGTCCTGCATCCGCCCGAGCGCACGATGGTCTTCGGCGACCCCTTCGCGGTCGGCCGCGCGCGGGCGTCGGGCCAGCTGCGCGTGATCGACGCGACCGTCCTCAGGCCCTACGGGCTGCAGTTGGACTCGCACATGGGCGAGCTCGCGCGGCGCATCGACCAGTCCCCGCGCCTGTATCGGGCGTTGCGCCCGCAGGCGCTCGCCGTGCTGCAGGCCATCGGCGCGGCGACGCAGGCGATCGGTGCCACCAAGCCGCTGATCGTCACCAGCACGGTGCGCGACAAGCGCTACCAGCGCGTCCTCGCCGCCACCGACCGTGAGGCCACCACCGCCTACTCGCTGCACACCACGGGCTTCGCCTTCGACATCGCCCGCGTCTACCGCAGCCGCGCCCAAGCGCTGGCCTTCCAGTTCGTGCTCGACCGCCTCACGGCGCGCGGCCTGATCGCGTGGGTGCGCGAGCCGGGTGCCATCCACGTGACGGTGGCCTCGAAGTAGGGGTGCCGGAGGCGGCGGACACCGGTGGCGACCCTGCTTGTCGCTGGCCGACAGCCGCCGAAGGTGGGTCCCCCCGGCCGAAGGCCGGAGGTCATCAGCGCGTCAGCGCAGGCGCACACGGCGCGTGACCGTGATGCGCTGGCCGCGCTGGTCGACGGCGCCCACGCGCAGCGTGGCCACCACCTTGCGGTGGCGGCGCAGCGCGGCCAGGATGCGATCGGTGTCGCGCTCGGACGGCGCGAGCCTGAGGCTGAGGGCCTTCGTCCCGTCCAGCGGCTTGGTCTGGGCTCGGACGCGCAGCGCGCGCTTGCGCCCGGCGACCTTCACGGTTCCCCCCACCGTCGCCGTGCACGGCCGGTCGCACGCCACGCCGACCGCCACCGCGAACCTGGTCGCGAAGCGCTGGGGCGTCGTCGCCCTCGCCGTCACCTGCAGCCGCTCGGTCGCGTCGTGGGCGGCATCGCCGCACGGCGGCGCGCCGGGATCGCCCAGGCGCTGGATGCGGTTGTTGTCGACGTCGGCGACGTACAGGGTCCCCCGGCAGTCGACCGCGACGTAGTGCGGGTGCGAGAACTGGCCCGGTCCGCTGCCCGGCCCGCTGCCCACCCGTCCGAGGAAGGCGCCGCCGGCCGAGAAGCGCTGGATGCTCGACACGGACCAGTCGGTGACGTAGAAGCTGCCGTCGGGGCCGGCGGCGACGGCGCCCGTGGTCTCGAACTGGCCGTCGCCGCTGCCTTGGGAGCCGATGGTACCGAGGAAGGCGCCGTCAGCCGTGTAGTGCTGGACGCGGCGTTGCTGCTGGTCGGCGGCGTAGATCGTCCCGTCCGGGGCAACGGTGACGCCCTGCGGCGACGAGACCTGGTCCGGCTGCGCGGTGATGCTGAAGCCCTGACCGATCGAGCTCGCGAACTGGCCGCCGGGCGTGAACTTCTCGATACGGCTGTTGCCGCTGTCGGCGACATAGACGAAACCCGCGCCGTCGACGACCACCTGCTTGGGATCGTTGAGCTGGCCCGGCCCGCTGCCGTAGTCGCCGAAGGCGCGAACGAAGCGGCCGGTAGGCGTCCACACCGACACGCGCGAGCGGTTGCTGCCCGCCTCGACCACGTAGACGTTGCCGTCCGGACCGATGGCCACGCCCTCGGGCAGGCTGATCTGGTCCAGCGGCGGGGGGTCGCCGTAGTTCGCCGGCGGGCGCGGGCGCCCGAACGTGCGCACGTACTGGCCGGTGGCGGTGTACTTCAGGACGCCGCCGCCGTTGTAGTCGGCCGCGTAGACGTATCCGTTCGCGTCGGCGGCGATGCCGCCGAGCTTCTGGTACTGGTTGGGCGCTCGGCCGGTCGCGCCCCAACTGGCCAGCGGCTGCTGCGCCGCGGCGGAGCTTGCGAGCGCCGCCAGCGCCGCCAGCGCGAGAGCTAGCGCGCGCCCCACGTCGGATCACGCACACCGCGACGTAGGAGCTTGGGCTTGGCGCGGCCGGCGACGGGGACGACGTAGAGGCCCTCGTTGCGCGTGAAGGCGACCTGCTTGCCGTCGGGCGAGAAGACCGGATCGCCGTCGGGATTCGCGGTGGTCAGGTCGCGCAGGAACTCGCCCGTGGCCGGGTTGAACAGCGCGATTGCGCCGCGGAAGGTCTGCTGGTAGTTGCTGTCGTCGACCCACGGCTCGGCCACGGCCACGAGGTAGCGCCCGTCGGGAGACGCCGCCGGCTCGGAGAGCGTGCGCCCACCAGGGTCGATCGCCACCATCCGCTCGCACACCTGGTCTGCCTCTGGAGGTGCCGCGGCGCAGATCCCCTCGGGCCGGGCGCCGTCGCCGGGGACCGGGTAGGGAAGCATCACCTCATCGCGCAGCCAGCCGGTGCTGCTGGTGGAGCGCGCCACGGTCGCCCCCTTGTCGCCCGAGATCGGCCGGGTGAACAGGTAGGGAACGAAGCCGTAGATCGGCGGCGAGTAGTACGGGTACGTGTAGCCCGGGGAGATGATGTCGTTGACGCTGCGGATGTAGGCGACCTGCCTCCCGTCGGGCCGCATCCGCGTGACCGCCGTCCCCGCGGGCTCGTTGATCACGCGGGCGTGCGTGGCGTTGCCCTGCGCGAGGTAGAGGCGGTTGCCCTTGATGAAGCTGAGCTTGGTGCCCTTGGTCGACAGCGACGGGCTCAGGTAGACCGGCCCCTTCGCCTTCCCGTCATGGGTCAGGTGCGTGACCTTCTTGGGATGGGCCGAGTCGATCCGGCAGAGGTTGGGCACGCAGACGTAGACGATCGACGAGGCCTGTGCGCTCGCCACGCACGCCAGTGCCAAGACCACGGCCAGTGCCCCCACCGTCCGACGTCGCCTCATGTGCCTGTAGGTGCGACGTTACACGACGGCGCGCAGCGCGTCGAGAAAGTTGCGGGCGGCCGCGCGCGTTCCCGTCCGCGGCGTCAGCGCGTACAGCGCGCGGCGCGGCGGATCGTCGCGCAGCTCCAGGACGGGGACGCCGTGCAGGTGGCCGGCGATGAGGCGCGGCGTGAGCGTGACGCCGAGCCCGGCGGCCACGAGGGCGCGAATCGCGAGCACGTCGCGCGCCACGAAGGCGATGTCGGGCTCGAAGCCGGCGGCAACGCACGCATTACGGACGATGCCCCGGTCGGAGGGCGCGACCCAGCGGTCGCGCGCGAGCTCGGCCAGGCGGACCGTGCGCCGGCGCGCGAGGCGGTGCTCGGGGCCGACGGTGATCACGAAGGGCTCCTCCAGCAGGTCGTGGCGGCGCAGCCCCGGGTGCTCGCGTGGGGGCGCGGCCGCGTCCTGGAAGAGCACGGCAACGTGCAGGCTGCCGTCGGCCACCTGTGCGGCGAGCTGCTCGACGGTGCCCTCGACCGCCTCCACGCGCTGGGGCACGACGCTCGCGATCGCGGCCGGCACCAGCGTGGCCAGCGCGCTGGGGAAGCCGCCGACGCGCAGCGCGGCGCGGTCGTCGCCAAGCTCGGCGAGCTGGGCGTCGGCCAGGGCCAGGCGCGCCGCCAGCGCCTGCGCGTGGTCGAGCGCGACCGTCCCCGCGTCGGTCAGCGTGAGCCCGACGGGGCCGCGGTGCAGCAGCCGCGCGCCCAGCTCGCGCTCGAGCGCGGCCACCTGCTGGGAGACCGCGGGTTGGGTCAGCGAGAGCTCACGCGCGGCGGCCGAGAACGAGCCGGCCTGCGCGACCGCGCGGAAGGTCAGCAGCCGGCGTGGATCCAACATAAGCCCAGATTATGCCATAGCTAAATCCATGATTTGAACTAATGGCAGCCGGCGGCCACCATGAGGCCATGCTCTATCCCATCGCCTCCATCGAAGCCCTCGCAGCGCAGCGCCGCCAGCTCAACGGCTGGGGCCCGCCCGAGCAGGACGACCGCGCCGACGCCTACGTCGTCAGCGCCCCCAGGAGCTCACGCGCGGCGCGCGCGGTGTTCTCGGCCGTGATTCCCAGCTTCTCCAGGACCAGCGGCCCCGGCGCGCTCGCCCCGAAGCGGTCGATGGCCACCACGCGGTCCACCCAGCGCTCCCACCCCTGAGAGACGCCCGCCTCGACTGCCACGGAGGGCAGCCCGGGCGGCAGCACCGCGTCGCGGTAGGCGTCGTCCTGGGCGGCGAAGAGCTCCCACGAGGGCATCGAGACGACCCGCGTGCGCACGCCGTCGGCGGTCAGCAGCTCGGCCGCGCCGATGGCGACCGACAGCTCTGACCCGGTGCCGACGAACGCCACCTCGGGGTCGTCGTCGCCGCGCAGCACGTAGGCGCCGCGGGCGACCCCGTCGAAGTCGGCGTCGGGCAGGATCGGCAGGTCCTGGCGCGAGAGGATCAGCGCCGCCGGCCCGTCGAGGTCCTCGAGGATCGTGTGCCACGCGGCGGCGGTCTCGTTCGCGTCGCCGGGCCGGATGACCACGAGGTGCGGGATCGCGCGCAGCGCCGCGAGGTGCTCGACGGGCTGGTGCGTCGGCCCGTCCTCGCCGAGGCCGACCGAGTCGTGGGTGTAGACCCAGGCGACCTCGAGGCCCATGAGCGCCGACAGGCGGATCGCGCCGCGCATGTAGTCGGCGAACTGCAGGAAGGTCGACCCGTACGGCCGCACGATCCCGCCGTGGCCGGCCATCCCGTTGACGACGCCGCCCATGCCGTGCTCGCGCACGCCGAAGAAGACGTTGCGGGCCGGCCGTCCCTGCTTGTAGTTGAGCTCGTGGCCGCCGGGGAACTCGGTCTTGGTCGACTCGCTGAGGTCGGCCGCGCCTCCGACCATGGTCGGCACGTGATCCGAGAACGCCGCCATCGCCTGCTGGCCGGCGGAGCGCGTGGCGAGCTTGTCCTTGCCCCACTCGATGTTCTGGAGCGCCTCGCGCACGCCGGGCAGCGGCTTGCCCGCCCACGCGGCGTCCCACTGGCTGGCCAGCTCCTCGCTTCCGTCGCGCCAGGCACGGAAGCGCTGCTCCCACTCGGCCTGCAGCGCGCCGCCGCGCGAACGCTGGTCGAAGTGCTCGCGAACCTCGTCGGGGACGACGAAGTGCGCGTCGGGATCCCAGCCGAGGACCTCCTTGGTCAGGCGCACCTCGTCCTCGCCCAGCGGCGAGCCGTGGGCCTTGCTCGTGCCCTGCTTGTTGGGCGACGGCCAGCCGATGATCGACTTGACGCGGATGATCGACGGGCGCTCCTCCTCGCGCATGGCCTGGTCGATGGCCACCTCCAGCGCGCCCAGGTCGTTGGCGTCGTCGACGGTCTGCACGTGCCAGCGGTAGGCCTCGAAGCGCTTGGCGACGTCCTCGGTGTCGAAGCTCAGCTCGGTCGGGCCGTCGAGCGAGATGTCGTTGTCGTCGTAGAGATAGACGAGCCGGTCCAGGCCGAGCTTGCCGGCCAGCGAGGCCGCCTCGGCGGCGATGCCCTCCATCAGGTCGCCGTCGGACACGATGGCGAAGACGTGGTGGTTCTGGACCTCGGCGCCGAAATGGGCGCGCAGGAAGCGCTCGGCCATCGCCATGCCGACGCCGTTGGCGAAGCCCTGGCCCAGCGGCCCGGTGGTGATCTCCACGCCGGGCGTGACGTGGACGCGGTCGCGCTCGGGGTGCCCGGGCGTCAGCGAGCCCCACTGGCGGAAGTTCTTGAGCTCGTCGAGCGGGAGGTCGTAGCCGCTGAGGTGCAGGACGGAGTACAGGAGCATCGAGCCGTGGCCGGCCGAGAGGACGAAGCGGTCGCGGTCGGGCCACTGGGGATCGGCGGGGTTGTGCTGCATGATCCGCGCGAAGAGCAGATAGGCCACGGGGGCCATCGCCATCGGCAGCCCCGGGTGCCCGGAGTTGGCGGCCTGGACGCCGTCCATGGACAGCGTGCGGATGGTGTCGATGCTGAGGCGATCGATGTCGGTGGAGGCCATGGCCGCGTAGTATCGCGCGCCGGCCCCGATCGGCTAGGCGCCGCGTCGCGCGAGGCGCAGCAGCGCGTCGCTCGCCACGCCGTTGGCGGGCGTGTGGCCGCCGGGACGCCCGGCCCAGACGACGCTCGCCACGCCGCTGACCGGGTCGAAGGCGGCCCGCGGGTCGAGCGCGGGCTCGCCCGGCGCCACGGCCTCGGGCGCCGTGAACGTATCGGCCCCGGCCGCCCGCAGCGCGGCGAAGATGCCGACGCCGTCCTGGCTGTCGAAGGTGTGCTGCGCGAGCCCGGCCCACGTCACGAGCGCGCCGCCGTCGGGCGCGATCGCCGCGTCGCCTGCGGCGCCGCTGGGCGCCACGCCCTGGTAGGCCCCGAAGCGCCCGCTCCCGTCGGAAGCGGCCACGCGGACCGGGTAGGAGAACGGGCCCTGCGACCCCGGCGCCGGGTCGAGGGCGACGCCCGACCACGTGACGAGGCCCCGCCCGTCGGCCCCGAGGGCCGCGGCGACCGTGCCCGCCGGGCGATCGACGGCGCCGCCGGGATCGATGACCTGGGCGGGACGGAAGACGCTGTGGCCGGCGGGCAGGAACGCGGCCCGCACCACCCAGGGCCTGTTCGCCTCCTCGCCACCGTCCTGGGTGCCCCACGCGACGACGGCGCGGCCGTGGGCGCCCACGGCGACGTCGGCCTCGACGAAGCCCGCGTTGGCGCCGAGCGTCCGGCGGGTGCTCCATCCGTGCCCGGGACGGCGCACGAAGGCGTCCAACGTTCGCCGGTTGGCGTACACGACGACGATCGTGCCGTCGGCGCCGTAGCCGGCGGCGATCTGGCCGCCGTGGTCGGTCGGCGTACCCGTGGCATCGAGCAGCGTGACCGCGCGACCGAAGCGCCCACCGGCGCTGCGCTGGGCCACCCGCACGCGGTAGCGCGCGTCGAACTCCCGCGGCGCGCGCTTCGGGGTGAGCTCGACCCAGGCGGCGACGGCGTCGCCGCGCGGGTCCGCCGCGAGCGCGGGCGCTCGCACCAGCGTGGCGCGCGTCAGCTCGTGCGCGCGGCTGAGCGCCCCCGCCGCCGTGGCGATCGAAGCCGACAGCCGCACGCGGCGGTTGGCATTGGCGGCGCTGGAGAGCACGACGCTGCGCAGCACGAGCGCGCGGTCGTGGCCGTAGAGCGCCGGCGGCGCGGCCAGCGAGTCGGGCACGCTGCGCACGAGGGCCGGCGCAGCGGATGGCGCGACCACGCCGACATGCCCGGCGAAGCCGTCGTTGCCGCCTTTGTACGTCACCGAGATGGCGCCGGGCAGGCCGCCGGCGCCGGCCGGCTGGCGGCGCGTCAGCCAGCCCAGGGCACCGACGCCATCGGGCCAGAAGGCGATCGACGGCTGCTCGACGTAGTCGGCGACCGGTCCGACGCTGGCCGCGGGCGACCACGGTGGGTCGGCGCCGGCCGCGACCGGCAGGATCCCGAAGCCGGCCGCCGCGAGCAGCGTGGCGAGGACGGTGCAGCGCATGTCACCGCCAACGCGCCGGCGACGTGGAAGGTTCCGCTGGAGCTACGGGCCGAAGAAGAAGCGCGGCCCGCCGCGCTCGCGCCCGCGCAGCTGCGGCCGGTCGCCGGGCTTGGCGTTGACGAGGTCGTCGACGTGGGCCTTGAGGCCGCTGAGGATGTCGTCAGCCTGGCTCTGGGTCAGCTTCTTGTCCGCCACGGCCTCGTCGAGGTCGGCCTTCCGGGCGGCCACGATCGCGTCCTGCAGGCCGCTGACGTCCTTGCCCTGCGCCTTGGCCACGTCGGCCAGCGAGTCGCCCCCGCGCAGCTTGGCGCGCAGGTCGCTCTCGCTCAGGCCGAGGTACTTGGCCGCCGCGCCGACGTCCGCACCGAACGCCCGGAGCGCGAGGTGCGGCCCGCGGCGTACGTCGGGCCCGCGGAAGCGCAGCGTCCCGTTGGCAATGTTGTCGATGTGCGACTTGAGGTTGGAGAGGATGTCGTCGGCCTCGCTCTGGGTCAGGCGCTTGTCGGCGACCGCCTTGTCGAGGTCGGCCTTCGCGGCGTCGAGAATCGCCTGCTCGAGCCCCGCGAGGTCCTTGCTCTGAGCCTTGGCGATGGCGGCCAGTGACTGGCCGTTCTCGAGCTTGGTGCGCAGGTCACTGGCGTCGAGGCCCAGGTACTTCGCCGCGGCGGCCAGCTCGTCGGCGAGGAAGGGCTTGCCCCCGAAGCCGAACCCCGGGGGTCCGCCCGGTCCGCCCGGACCTGGTCCGCCCGGCCCGCGCCCGAAGCGGCCAGGCCCGCCGAGGACGCCGTCGCCGGACTGGATGCGCGCCTTGAGCTCGTCGGCCTGCGCCTTGGTGATGCGCCCGGCGGCGAGGTCGGCGTTGACCTGATCGACGGCGGCGGCCTTGGTGGCGTCCTTGAGCTTCTCCGAGCTGACCCCGAGGTGCTTGGCCACGGAGTCCAGGAAGTCCGACGTCCCCGACCCGCCGCCCGAGGCCGCGACGGCCGCTCCCGTTCCGCCCGCGACGGCGATCGCCGCCGTTGCCGCCATCAGTGCACGCCTCGACCCGAAGTTCGCCATGCCCGGATCCAAGCAGCCGACTCGAAGAAGAGCCGAAGAACGGCGATGAACACGCGCCCAGCGGCGGTCGGCGGGTGAGGTCCCTCACCCATGCGCTTGAAGGCCCTCCCCCGTCCGCACGGCGAATCACCCCTGACCGCTGGCGGCCATTTCACGCCGTGGCACCCACCCCCCTGCCGCAGGATCGACTTCGACGGAACGAAGGAGGGGGGAAGGAAGTCGTGGAGCCATTGCAGATCGCGAAGAGCGGTACCCGCCGGGTGCTGGTCATCGCAAACCATCCGGGCATCGTGTACGCGTTCAGGCGCGTGCTGCGCCAGACATCCGGGTTCACGCTGGTCGGCTATGTGGCCGGTCATGCGCCGGTCGGCGCCGTGCTGGCCGACTCGCGGCCGGACGTGGTGATCGTGGACGACCTCGGCGCACCGCCGCAGGCCGTGAAGCGCATCGCCGACGTCCATGCCGCGCTGCCGGAGGCGAAGGTCATCCTGCTCGTGCCGGACACCAGCCTGGATTGGCTGGAGGACGCGGTGCGCGCAGGAGCACACGCCGTGCTCAGCAAGACGATCGACCCGGTCAGCGCGGGAACCCTGCTGCGGGAGATCGTGCGTGGCACGGTCTTTCATTGCATGGCCGACCCGAGCATTCGGGCGGGTCAGTCTGCGCCGGAGTCGAGCACAGCGCACGAGGCGCTGGGACTCACCCAGCGCGAGCTCGAGCTGCTGCGCCTCGTCGCGTCTGGTGCGACGAACAACCGCCTCGCCGGTCAGCTCTTCGTGACAGAGCAGACCGTGAAGTTCCACCTGTCGAACATCTACCGCAAGCTCGGAGTGGCCAACCGTACTCAGGCCAGCCGCTTCGCTTACGCACATGGACTGGTCCCAACAACGGCGGTGGCGCCGGTTGCGGACGCGATTGAAGACGTCGTCATGAGGGCGGCGTAGATCCACCAGGGGGGCAAGAAACTGATGAGCGCTGTACCGCTGCCTACGCAGCACGCGACAGCGGGCTTCCGAGCCCGCACCACGCTGGACGAGACGCCCAACGATCGCCGCACGGTCGCTATGGCCGTTGCGCGCGGACGTGAGGGCGATCGCGAGGCGATCCGATTCCTCTACGTGCGTTACTCGCACAACATCTACGGCTACGTGCGCAGCATCGTGCACGACGAGCACGAGGCCGAGGACATCACGCAGCACGTCTTCGCGAAGCTCATGACCGTCCTCGTCAAGTACGACGAGCGCGGCGTGCCGTTCTTCGCCTGGCTGCTGCGCCTGGCGCACAACGCCGCCATCGATCACCTGCGCGGGCGCCGCGCGACGCCCGCCGAGGAGGTCTTCGGTGCCGACGCGCGCGCCGACGACTCGGCGGTCGATCGCTCGCACTGCCTGCACGAGGCGCTCGCGGCCCTGCCCGACGAGCAGCGCAGCGTCGTGGTGCTGCGTCACGTGGTCGGGCTCACGCCCGGCGAGATCGCCTCGGCCATGGGCCGTAGCGAGAGCTCCATCCACGGCCTGCATCACCGCGGTCGGCGCGCGCTCCAGGCCGAGCTGACCAGCCGTGACTCCGCTCCGTCCATCGCGATGCTGGCGGCGGCGGCATGAGCGCGACCCATTCGCTTGCCGCCACCGCGGGGATGGCGGTCCCGTTCGTTCGCCTGGACCGCGACGACCCCGAGCTGCTCGAGGAACTGCTCGGCGAAGTGCGCGCCGTGGCCGAGCAGGCCGCCTTCACGCTGGGCGCCTACGTCGAGGACTTCGAGACCGACTTCGCGGCCTACTGCGAAGCCGACGAGGCCGTCGGCGTGGCCAACGGCACCGACGCGCTGGCGATGTCGCTGCGCGCGCTGGGCATCGGCGCCGGCGACGAGGTGATCGTCCCGGGCAACACGTTCATCGCGACCGCCGAGGCGGTCAGCATGGCGGGCGCGACCCCGCGCTTCGTCGACGTCGACCCCGAGACCGGCCTGATCACCGCCGAGATCGTCGAGCGCGCCATCAACCCGCGCGTGCGCGCGGTCATGCCGGTGCACCTCTACGGCGCGACGGTCGACATGGACCCGCTCCTGGAGGTCGCCCGCGCGGCCGGGATCGCCGTGGTCGAGGACGCCTGCCAGGCACACGGCGCCCGCTATCGCGGCCGGCGCGTGGGCGCGCTGGGCGACATCGGCTGCTTCAGCTTCTACCCGGCCAAGAACCTGGGCGCGTGGGGCGACGGCGGCGGCGTGGTCACCAACCGGCCCGAGCTGGCCGACCGCGTGCGCCTGCTGCGCTCGCACGGCGAGCGCCCGCGCTACCGCCACCGCGTGGTGGGCACGACCGGCCGTCTGGACGCTCTTCAGGCCGCGATCCTGCGCGTCAAGCTGCGCCATCTCGACGACTGGAACGCCCATCGCCGGCGCGCGGCGGCTCAGCTGCGCCGCGCGCTGCAGGGCACCGGCGTGCAGACGCCCGCCGGCCCGATGGACGACGGCGACCACGTCTATCACCTGTTCGTCGTGCGCTGCGAGGACCGCGACCTGATGCGGGAGCACCTCGCGGCGAGTGGGATCGCGTCGGCCGTGCACTACCCGGTGCCCGTGCACCTCACGGAGGCCTACGCGGAGCTCGGCTACCAGCCCGGCTCGCTCCCGATCGCCGAGGAGATGGCCGAGCAGGTGTGCTCGCTGCCGATGTTCCCCGGGATCGACGAGGACCAGATCAGCGCCATCGCCACGGCCGTTGCCGCGGCGCCCACCCGGATGACAGTCGACACGGCGGACGCACGCCGCGAAGAGGAGATCTCCTAGCCATGCGATCGGACATCGTGGATTTCGCCAGCCTCGCCCGAGGCCCGCAGATCCTTGGCAAGCACCGGCAGGACGCCAAGCCGCTGGGCGTGGCCGTGGTGGGCTACGGCTACTGGGGCCCGAACCTGGTCCGCAACGTGATCGAGCGTCCCGAGCTCGAGATGCGCACGCTGTGCGAGATGAGCTCGGCGCGCGCGAGCGCGTTCACCCAGAAGCACCCGGGGATCGCGGTCGAGAGCAACCTCGAGGACGTCCTGTGCGACCCGGAGATCGACGCGGTCATCGTGGCCACCCCGCCGCGCACGCACCACCCGATCGTCAAGGCGGCGATCATGGCGGGCAAGCACGTGCTCGTGGAGAAGCCGCTGGCCACCACGAGCGCCGACGCGCTCGACCTCGTGGAGCGCGCGGAGGGTCAGGGCGTGGTGCTCATGCCCGGCCACACGTTCGTCTACAGCCCGTCGGTCAACAAGGTCCGCGACCTCATCCGCGAGGACGTGCTCGGCGAGGTCTACTTCGTGACCTCGTCGCGGATGAACCTCGGCAAGTACCAGCCCGACGGCGTGATCATGGACCTCGCGCCGCACGACCTCTCGATCCTGCTCTACTGGTTGGAGCAGCCGATCGTCGAGGTGGCGGCGACGGCGCGCAGCATCTTCCAGGCCGACATCCCGGAGACCGCGTTCATCACGCTGAGCTTCGAGGGTGGCGCGCAGGCCAACGTCCAGATCTCCTGGCTGGCCCCGCGCAAGGTGCGCGAGATGACGATCGTCGGCAGCCGTCGCATGATCCAGTACGACGACACGGCGACCGACGAGCCGGTCCGCCTCTACGACCGCGGCATGGAGTTCAGCACGCCGGCGAACTTCGGCGAATACCAGCTCACCTACCGCACGGGCGACATGGTCGTCCCGCGGATCGATGCCGCCGAGCCCCTCAGCCTCGAGCTGCAGGACTTCGCGAACGCCATCAACACCGGCAGCGAGCCCCGCTCCAACGCACAGCTGGGCCTGCAGATCGTGACCGCGATGGAAGCGGCCGAGATCTCCCTGCGCCGCCGGGGCGAGCCGATCGAGATCGGCGACCGCGCGCGCGCCGCAGCAGCCTGATCAGCTGAGCAGACCTCTACGCGGCCCCGGAGCGAGTCCTTCGTTCCGGGGCCGTCGTGTGCTCAGGGTGTCACTGTCCTCCAGCGCGCCCGGTCGGGCGAGGCGTCGACGTTGCCCGCCGCGTCGGTGGCCCGGACGTACGCCGAGTGGCGCCCGACCGACAGGCGGCTGTAGGTCTTCGGCGACGTGCACTTCGCCCACGCGCGCTGGTCGAGCCGACACTCGAACGACGCGCCGGACTCGTCGGCGTCGAAGGTCAGCTTCGCGCTGGTGCTCGCCGAGACCGCGGGCGGGGCCGACTCGATCGTCGTGTCGGGAGCGTGCGTGTCCACGCGGAACGACCGCGTCGCCGGCGAGGCATCGGCGTTGCCCGCCGCGTCGGTCGCGCTGACCGCCACGCGGTGGCTGCCGTCAGGCAGCACCGGCGTCGTCCACGGGCTGGCGCACGCCGCCGTCGCGCCGAAGTCGACCTGACACGAGAAGGCCGAGCCGGGCTCGGTCGCGGCGAAG
>Ga0307502_10000290_pt1 | contig 13333 bp, 16 predicted proteins | sample 16_S_MG_FD_201364 | JGI IMG/M metagenome (GOLD analysis project Ga0307502, IMG submission 201364) | Soil microbial communities from Populus trichocarpa stands in riparian zone in the Pacific Northwest, United States - 16_S | ecosystem: Environmental > Terrestrial > Soil > Riparian zone > Trees... | reverse complement strand
AGCCACCCGAGGTCGGCCCAATCGGCGGGCAGGCGCGTGGTTCCCTCGGGATAGAGCTCGTCGGGGTCCTGGCCGACCAGCGCGATGGCGTCGCGGTAGGTGACGTAGTTCCACATCGCGTGGTGGCTGTCCTGCAGGGCCGCCAGGCGCCGCGAGCCGATCGCCGCGGCGGCGCCCGCGGGCGCGGTCCACGTCAGCACGTTGGTCATGCCGCCTCGTCCTCGCGCACGAGCCGGACCACGCGGTAGATGTCGAAGCGGTCGGCCTCGACGGCCGCCGGCTCGTAGCCGGCGTCGCGCGCCCACTCGAGGATCTGCTCGACCGGTCGCAGGCGCCACACGCAGCGCCCGCCCTCGCGGTTGACCCACACGCGAGCGATGTGCTCGATCTCGGGGTTGCGCGTCTGCACGTTGAAGACGATCTGGGCCGGACCGACCAGCGCGGCGAGGTCGTGCAGGTGGCGCTCGATGAGCGCGTCGTCGTGGTAGATGCCGTAGAGGCCGAGCTCGACGACGACGTCGGGGGAGGGGCGCAGCGCCTCCAGGGCGTCGCGATCGAAGGCGTCGGCCTGCACGAACTGCACCCGCTCGGCGACGCCGAGCGCCTCGGCGTCGCGGCGGGCGGCGGCCAGCGCCTCGGGATCGGTGTCGGCCACGATGGCGCGGGCGCGCGTGTGGCGGGTCAGCGCCGAGAGCAGATACGGCGCCGGCCCGGCGGCGAGGTCGGCGATGACGGGCGCGGGCGCGCGCTCGGCGCGCAGCGCGTCGAACACCGCGTGCTCGGCCAGCGTGCGGATGTCGCGGAAGGCGACGCACGTGCGCCGGCGCAGCAGCCGGCGGTCGATCGCGCGCCCGACGATGGTGCGCCCCGAGGGCCGGTTGGCGTAGACGTGGGCCATGAAGGGCCCGGAGTCGAAGCCGTGGCGGTAACCGATGCGCAGGCCGTCGCTCAGCAGCGCCCCGGCGCGCGAGCACGCGCGCAGGGCGGCGAAGCGCCAGGCGCGCGGCGAGATCGGCGACAGCTCGCGCTGCAGGTCGGCGAAGCTCGGCAGCGCAGCCTCAGCCGGCATGCGCGTAGCGCGGGGTCTCGACCAGCTCGCGGACGCGGTAGAGCTCGTGGGCCTCGGCGGCCCACCGCGCGCCGCCGCCCGCGGTCAGCGGGGCGAGCGCGGCGCGCATGCGGCGCACGTCGGCGGTGACCTCGTCGATCGCGGCGCGGTCCTCGCCGTCGGCGGCGTCGCGGTAGACGGCCAGCAGCTCGGTGAAATGGTCCAGCGAGCCGAGCGCGTAGCCCGCGAGCTCGTCGAGCCCGCCGAGGTCGTCGATGCGCTCGTAGATGACCTCGCCCTCGGGCGGGCAGTCGTAGGCGTCGGGGTCGACGCCGTGGGCGAGCGCGCGCTCGCGGAAGAGCAGCATGTGGCGCGCGTTGTCGGCCACGAGCTGCGCGACCAGCGCCTTGGCCTGCGGATCGGCGACGGAGGGGACGCGGGCGGAGAAGAGGTCCACCCACGCGCGCATCCCGTAGGCGTGGCGGGCGAAGACCTGGCCGAGGCGCTCGCGCTTGGCGAGGACCTGGCTGAGCTCGGCGACGTTCTCGAGGGCCATGGGGAGCGGCGTTTACTTTCGGAAACGGTCGTTGACAGTAGTGGTGTGAAGATACTCCACGCTCACCCCGCTCGCCAGGCTGTTGGAGACCCAGCACAGCGGTCGCGCCCGCTCGACCAGGCGGGCCAGGACCGCGGGCTCGAGCGCGGCCTCGGTGGTCACGACGAGGTGCTCGTAGCGCAGCTCGCCGTCCACGCGCTCGCCGGTGACCGTGACCTTGAGGTCGGGCACCTCCAGGTCGCGCTTGCCGGCCGCGAACCCCACCGCGAGGCAGAAGCAGCTCGCCAGCGCGGCGCAGAACAGCTCCGTCGGCATCATGCCGGTGTCGGTGCCGCCCGAGGTCTCGGGCTCGTCGACGCGGATCGCGTGGCCGCGCGCCTGTACGTCGGTGGCGAAGCCGCCTCGCCAGGTGGCGACGACCTCCAGCGCCATCAGCGGCTGGCCACGGCCAGGAAGCGCGCGTAGGCCGCCTCGTGCGCCGTCGCGGCGGCGTCCCATCCGTGACGCGTCGCCACCGCGCGCCCGCCGGCGCGCAGCCGCGCGGCGAGGCGCGGGCTCGCGGCCGCACGGACCAGCGCGGCGGCGAGCGCGCCGTGGTCGCCGACCGGTGCCATGAGCGCGCTGTCGCCGTCGTCCAGGTAGGTCCGGAAGACGTCGAGGTCCGACACCACCGCCGGCAGGCCGGCGGCCAGCGCCTCGAGGACCGCGAGGCCGAAGCCCTCCTTGACCGAGGGCAGCGCGAAGACGTCGGCGGCGCGGTAGAGGCCCTCGAGCTGCGCGTCGGTGACCGGACCGAGCACGCGCACGGAGCCGTCGAGGTCCAGGCGCTCGCGCAGCGCGTGGAAACGGCCGATCTCGTCGCGGTGGTCGAACAGCGTCGCGCCGCCGGCGACGAGCAGGACGGGGCGGCGCTCGGGCATGGCCTGGCGGGCGGCGGCGAAGGCGCGCAGCAGCGTCAGCGAGCCCTTGCGCGGCTCGATCCCGCCGACCGTGAGGATGGCCAGCTCGCCGTCGAGGCCGGCCGCGTCGCGCGCGGCAGCGCGGTCGCCGGCGTCGCGCGGCGGGCGGAAGCGATCGACGTCGACCCCGTTGGGGACGCGCTCGGCGTGGACGCCGAACTCGTCGCGCAAACGCGCGATCCACGGCGTGGAGACCACGAGGACCCGGTCGGGGGCGACGATCGATCGCTGCTGGCAGGCGATCAGCGAGGGCGAGCGGAAGTCGTCGACGTGGTGGACGGTGCGCACCACGGCGTCGACGGCGCCCTCGTCGCGCAGGGTCAGCGCGGCGTTGGCCGAGATGCAGTCCTGGGCGTGGACGACGTCGTAGCCGCCGTCGCGCAGCGGCGTGCGCAGGCCTTCGGTGTAGGCGTCGATGAGCGCGCAGATGCGCTCGTCGAAGGGCGCGTCCGGGGCGACGTGGGGCACCACGTGCGCCGGCACCGGCGGCATGCGGAAGAAGCCCGCGCCGGGCGCACCGATCGCGAAGAGCTCGACCTCGTGGCCGCGCGCGGCCAGCGCGCCGGCCACCGACAGCGCATGGACGACGCCGCCGCGGGGGCGCACCGAGTAGGTCAGCATGGCGATCCTCACGCGATCGCCCTCGCGGCCAGCCGCGCGGCCGCCGCGTTGGCGGGCGCCACGGCGGCGCCGGCCGCGCGCAGCAGGGCGGCCTGGCGTCCGGCGTCCTGGGGGTCGGCGTCGGTGCCGCACACGCGCGCCACGACCGTCGCGCCGGCGGCGACGCGGGCCACCGCGCCGGCCAGCTCGGAGGCCGGGTCGGGATGGGCGCCATGGCCGCAGACGACGTCGAGCAGCACGCAGGCGGTGCGGCCGTCCTCGGCGGCGGCCTCGAGCAGCTCCAGGCGCGTGCCGAGGTCGACCATCGGGTGCGGGCGGCCCTGCGTGTAGCGCTCGGTGCCGAGGTCCAGGACGACGTGCCCGTCGCCGGCGACCGCCTCGGGCTGCGTGTCCACCGAGCCGACCAGGGGCGCGAGCACGACACACGCCTCGTGGGCAAGCGAGCCGCCTGAGTACAGGCCGAGGATGCGCCCCGGGCGAGCCTCGACCTCGACCTCGACCTCGTCGCTGGCCGCCGACGCCCCGGCGGCGGCGAGCGCGGCCGCCTCCAGCGTCGGGTGGACCTCCCAGCCGGGCAGCTCGCCCTCCCAGCCCACGAGCGCCGCCACCGCGCGCATCCCGCCGGGCACGGCGCCGTCCAGCGCGTCGAGCGCCTCGGGCTCCTTGGCCACCAGCAGCAGCGTCTCGGTCGCCTCGTCGCGCGCGAGCATCGCGAGGCCCTGGCGGACCATCGTGCCGCCCACGGCCGTCGACAGGTCGCGTCCGCCCACGCCGATGATCTGCGAGACGCCGCTGCCGGCGGCATCGAGCAGGCACGCGACCTCCTGCGCCCCGGTGCCGGCCGCGGCGACGATCCCCACCGGCCCCGGGCGGACGACGTTCGCGAAGCCGAGGCCGATCCCGGCGAGCATGGCGGTGCCGCATTCCGGACCCATCACCAGCAGGTCGCGCTGCGCGCCGCGGCGCTTGAGCGCGACCTCGTCGGCGACCGAGACGTGGTCGGAGAACAGGAAGACGTGCAGTCCGCGCGTGAGCGCGCGGTGCGCCTCGAGCGTCGCGTACTCGCCGGCGACCGAGACGAGGGCCACGTTGGCGCCGTCGATCCGCGCGCCGGCCAGCGTGCGCGGGCGCGCCGGCCCGCGATCGGCCTGCGCGGCACCGCCGCCGCCGGCGAGCAGGCGCTCGACCTCGGCCAGGACCGCGTCGCCGAGGCCGTCCTCGCCCTCGACGGCGACCACGACGTCGCCGGGCCGCGCGTCGGCGCTGGCGCCCAGCGCGGCCAGCGCGCTCAGGTTGGCCGGCGTCCCCATCACGACCTCGCACGCCGCGACGCCTTCGCGCTCGCGCAGGGTCCGCGCGATGCCCATGAGCCGCACGCTGTCGGCGTAGCGATCGGAGAGCGTGCGGACCTGCCAGCTCACGCGGCCACCGGGGCGGAAGCGAAGACCGATGGCCCGTCGTCGTCGGGCACGATCCAGGTGCCGTGGTGTCCGCGCACCGCGGTGGCCAGGTGCGCGGCGTCGGCGATCACGGCGCTCCCGCCCTCGCTCACGAAGCGCGCGGCGCCCTCGATCTTGGGCCCCATGCTGCCCGGCGGGAACTCGCCCTCCTCGAGGTGGCGCAGCGCGTCGGAGACCGTGAGGCGCAGCGCCGCCCGCGACGCCGGCGTGCCGAAGCCGATCTCCACGCGCGGCACGCCCGTGACGAGCACCAGCAGGTCGGCCTTCAGCGACACGGCCAGCTCGGCCGCGCAGCGGTCCTTGTCGATGACGGCGTCGAGCCCGACGAGGTGCCCGCCGCGCCACGCGACGGGGATGCCGCCGCCGCCGGCGGCGATGACGAGCACCCCGCCCTCGGCCAGCCGGCGGATGTGGTCGACCTCGAGGATCCGCAGCGGGCGCGGGCTGGGGACCATGCGCCGCCACCCGCGTCCCGCGTCGGGGGCGACGTGCCAGCCGCGCTCGCGGGCCAGGCGCCGCGCCTCGTCCTCGGCGAAGAAGGCGCCGATCGGCTTCGTCGGCTCCGCCGCCAGGGCCGGGTCGTCCTCGGCCACGAGCACGCGCGTGAGCACCGTCGCGGTCGGCAGCGAAGGGTCGACGGCGGTGAGCGCCTGCTGGAGCAGGTAGCCGATCTCGCCCTGCGTCATGGCGTCGAGGACGTCGAGCGGCAGCGCCGGCGCATGGGGCTCGCCGATCGCGTGCTGCAGCGCCAGGGCGCCGACCTGCGGGCCGTTGCCGTGGGTGAGCACCACCTCGTCGGCGCGCCCCATGCGCGCGATCGCGCGCGCCGCCTCGAGCGCGTGCACGGTCTGCTCGGGCCACGTCCCGCGCTCGTCCTCGCGGATCAGGGCATTGCCCCCGAACGCGATCACGAGCCGAGCCATGGGCGCCTCAGGCCGAGCGGATGGCCAGCCAGATCGCCCGTGCCGGGCGGTCGGACGGATTGCGCCAGGAGTGCGGGTGGGCGGTGCGGAAGTGGATCGAGTCACCCTCCTGCAGCTCGTAGTCCTCGCCGTCGACGGTGAAGCCCATCTCGCCCTCGAGCAGGACGACGAGCTCCTCGCCGGGGTGCACCATCGGCTCGGGGCCGCTGTCGGCGCGCGGCTCGACGAAGGCCTCGGCGCCCGCGGCGAAGAACGGGCCGTAGCGCCCCGAGACGTTCTGCAGCACGAGCCCCTGCTTGGAGGTGTAGAGCTGGGCGCGCTCGTCGCGGCGCACGACCGTCACAGGCCGCAGGGGGTCGGCCTCCTCGATGAAGTAGCCCACGCTGCGCCCGAGCGCCGAGGCCACCTTCATGAGGCTCGTGATGGTCGGCGTCATGCCGCTCTTCTCGATCTTGTGGATCGCGGCGGGGGAGAGGCCGGCGCGGTTGGCGAGCTGCTGCAGCGACCAGCCGCGCTCGGCTCGCGCCTTGGCGACCTTGGCGCCGAGAGCCGAGACCGTCTGCTCGATCTCGGAGGCGAAGTGGGGTTCGGCGGTCATCAACTTTCCAATACGAAATCTGCACTATCGGAAAGGCCAATGTCAACGGCCGATCGTTTCCTATCGTAGATGGACCGCCGGTCGCAAGCGCCTCGACCGAGAGTCGTGCCGCGCACATCTCCCGCACTGATCGCTTGACTCGCGCCTCGCGAGCCCGATAGAACAGCATTCGCGATCCGACACGATCGGCCGGCGCGCGTATCGTCCGGCATCTGCGTTCCCTACAGGGGGTGCGACTGTGGCCAAGACCGACCTCGCCGATGCACCGGCGGGCACCGAGCTCTTCGACGTCCAGGAGAAGGTCTTCCCCGACGTCCAGGCGCAAGACGGCGAGTCCGCCTACACGTTCATGCACACCGTCCCGTACGAGGGCTCGGTGGGACTCGTCAACCTGCTCACGACGACCCGCGTCCAGCGCAAGGGCTTCGACACCAAGCTCGTCCTCTACGGCCCCGGCGTGCTCATGGCCTCCGGGACGCGCGGCTTCCCGAAGGTCGGCGACGAGGCCTTCCCCGGCCACATGGCCATCAACAACCAGATCCGCACCTTCCTCGACGAGGGCGGGACCGTGTACGCCTGCCGCTTCGCCTGCGGCGCCCTCTACGGCTTCCCCGAGGACTTCCTGATGGACGGCGTCACACCGTTCCATCCACTCGACGTCCTCGACGCCGCGCTCACCGCGTGGCGCGATCGCGCCTTCCAGCTCAACACCTGGACGGTGTAGCGCCCGGCGATGCCTGCCGTACGCGAGGACGCCGTTGCGGCGTGGCGGCGCGCGGAGGCCCGCGTCTACCCGACGGTGATGGTCGACGCGGCCATCTACGAGCAGTACCTGACGATGGTGCGGGCGGTGGCCGACGAGCTGGCCGACGTCCGCACCGAGGACGAGCTGGTGACCGCGTGGGAGCAGCGCCGCGAGCTCGCCACTGCGGTGGTCGCCCGCCACGCACCGTCCCTGCGGGCGTTCATGGACCTCGAGGCGGTGCGCGACGCGGCCTTCTGCCATCGCCACCGCGACATCACGCGCTCGCGCGGCAAGGAGATCGCCCGCGAGCGCCTGGAGCAGGCGTGGCGCGACCAGTCGGAGTGGGTCGTGCTCTTCGACGACGTCACGCCGCTGGGCTCGCACCGCCTGGAGATGCACGTGCGCTCCGGCCGCGGCCTGCACGCCTCGTGCAAGCGCGACGTCGACCGCCCCGCGACCTACTCCCTGGAGGTCGTCCAACTCGATCCGGGTACCGGCACGTGGCTGCTGGACAAGCCGCCGCTCATGCCCGCCCAGACCTACCGCACGCCCGACGAGTGGGAGGCGCGCATCGCCCAGGCGAGGGCGACGTTCGGAAAGGACTGACCATGGTCACGACCCATCCGCAGCGGATCATCGACGCGCACTGCCACATCGGCGAGATCCCGCCGTGGAAGTTCTACGACCTCGAGCACCCGGTCAAGCCGACCGTCTACGACTACCGCTCGACGGCGGAGTTCGTCAAGAACCACATGGACGAGTTCAAGGTCGAGCGCGCGCTCACGATGTCCAACTACGGCGTCCCGCTCCACGAGATCTCCTTCGACCTCAACGACGTGGTGATGGACGCCGCGACGACCAACGACCGCATCCTGGCCGCCATCTGGGTCTCCTTCCTGCCGCGCAACGCGGAGATGACGCGCAAGGCGCTGAAGCTCGCCGCCGAGTCGCGCGTGGTGGCGCTCAAGACGACCTTCCTGCTCGGGGGCAACCCGGACCCGGGGTCATGGGACGACGAGACGCGCGCGCTGGCCGACGAGTGCTTCGACGCGTGCGAGAAGCACGACCTCATCTTCCACTTCCACACGAGCCCCGGCGGCAACTCGGACATCACGAACTTCATCCCGCTCGTCGAGGCCTACGGCAAGCGCTGCAAGATCTACCTCGTGCACTTCGGCGGCGGGGTGTCGGGCCACATCCGCCTGGTGCCGAAGTTCCTGCAGTGGGTGCAGGACGGCTACAAGGTCTACACGGACACCTCGTGGGCGATCGGCTTCGGCGCGCGCTGGCTGCTGACCGAGATCGAGAAGACCGGCGTCGGCGGCGACCGCGTGTTCTTCGGCTCCGACGAGCCGTGGTCGGACTTCGCCAGCGAGTACTGGAAGATCAACGGCATCCGCGGCATCTCCCAGGAGCTCAAGGAGCGGGTCTTCTGGCGCAACTACGAGGAGCTGTTCGCCGGCCATGGCTGAGCACGCGACCCTGCCGCTCGACGACCGCCGGCTCGTGGTCGAGCTGCAGTCGTTGGGCGTCCGCGTCGAGGACGAGACCGGCGGCGGCGTGCAGGGGCGCAGCGGCGGCGCCGGGCCGTCGGACGCCGGCTTCCTGTGGGTGCGCGGGCTGCCGCTGACCGTGCCGATGCACGCCGAGTACGCGCAGCGCTCGCCCTACACGCTGCGCATCGGGGCGCGTGGCGCGCGCCTGGAGCGCGGGGGCGAGTACGTCGCGCCCGTCGTCGTGCCGCCACGGCCGCGCATCTACGACATGCAGACGGCCGACGGGGTGCCCTACTGGAAGATCGCGCTGCTGCACCTCGACTCGATCGCCTCGACCGTCGTGCAGAAGTGCATCTACTGGGACACGCCCGAGCAATGCGCCTTCTGCGGCATCGAGCTGACGCGCGGCGCGCAGACGGTGGCGGTCAAGACGCCCGCGATGCTGGCCGAGGTCTGTACCGCGGCGCGCGACCTCGACGGCGCCGTCGACGTCACGCTCACCACCGGCTCGCTGAACCGCCGCGACCGCGGCGCGCTCTACATCTCGAAGTGCGCGACGGCGATCAAGGAGGCCTGCGGCCTGCCGGTCCAGGTCCAGTTCGAGCCGCCCGACGACCTCACCGTGCTCGACGAGGTCCACGCCGCCGGGGTCGACGCGGTCGGGATGCATCTGGAGACCTTCGACCCCGAGGTGCTGGCGCGCGTGGCGCCGGGCAAGGCGCAGACCGGTATCGACGGCTACCTCCGCGCCTGGGAGCGCGCGGTCGAGGTCTTCGGGCGCGGGCGCGTGAGCACCTACGTGATCCTCGGGATGGGCGAGGACCGCGCACTGACCGAGGAGGGCTGCCGGCGCGCGATCGAGATGGGCGTGTATCCCTTCGTCGTCCCGCTGCGCCCCGTGCCGGGCACGCTCATGGCCGACGCGTCGCCGCCGGCCCCCGACTACGTCGCGTCGATCTATCGCTCGGTGTCGGCGATGCTGGCGCAGGCCGGCTTCGACCACGCCGACGCGGGCGCCGGCTGCGCGCGCTGCCAGGCGTGCTCGGGCCTGTCGGCGTGGGAACGCGTCTTCGAGAAGGAGCGCTGGCGTGAGCTCGCCGACCGTCGAGCGTCCTAGGGCAGCGGACATCGTCAGTTGCCGGCTGTGCGGCGGCCCCCGCCAGCGGGCAGCCCACTTCGCCGTGCGCCGGGCGGTGTTCGTCGACGAGCAGACGTTGTTCGCGGCCGACGATCGCGACGAGCGCGACGCGGCGCCCGCGACCCTGCACGCGATCGGCCTCGCCGGCGGGCGCGTCGCGGGGGCGGTGCGGCTGTACCCGCTGCGCGGCCGCGACTGGAAGGGCGACCGCCTGGCCGTGCTCCCGCAGGCGCGTCACGGGATGCTCGGCGCGCGCCTGGTGCGCTTCGCGGTCCGCACCGCGGGCGCCCGTGGCGGCGAGCGGATGGTGGCCATGATCCAGCTCCCCAACGTGGCGTTCTTCGAGTCACTCGGCTGGCAGCGCGACGGTGTGACCGTCGCCTTCCACGGCCGCCCGCACCAGCCCATGGCGATCGCGCTCACCCCGCCCGCGTGAGCGGCTCGGCGGCCAGGTCCCACACCTCCGCCGACTCCCCGCCGCCGGCCAGGCGCAGCACGCGCGAGTCGTCGAAGGCGCCGCACGGCGCGCAGGCCAGGTCGCGCCGCGCGAAGGCGGCGCACGCGGCGTCGACGTGCTCGGGCGCGGCGGCGAGGACGAAGCCGAAGCTGGGGAAGGTCAGTAGCCAGCGCTCGAGCGCGACGCCGTCGGGTCGCGGCACGGCGTCGACGTCCAGCGTGGCCCCGCAGCCGGCGAGCTCGAGCAGCTGCAGCAGCGAGCCGGCCATGCCCGGCATCGAGACGTCGCGCGCGGCGTGGCACAGGCCGCGCTCGGCGACCTCGACGAGCGCCTCGCCGTCCTCGCGCAGCTTCGCCGGGTCGCGCTCGCGCAGCGAGCTCCAGATCGGCGGGTCGTGGCCGCGATCTGAGCCCTCCAGGCAGAACGCGCCCAGCAGCACGTCGCCGGGCCGCGCGGCGCTCGCGCGCAGGGGCGTGGTCACCGTGCCGGTGCAGAAGGCCGACAGCGCCGCCGGCGCGCCCAGCGTGAGGTGCCCGCCGACGACGGACACGCCCAGCCGGCCGGCGGCCCACGCGAGCCCGTCGAGCACGCGCTCGGCGTGCGCGCGGTCGGGGCTGACGAGCGTGTCGACGAGGGCCAGCGGGCGCCCGCCCATGGCGCGCACGTCCGCCACGTTGGTGGCGACGGCCGCCGCACCGGCCGCGAACGGGTCGGCGGCCAGCAGCGCCGGAGCGATGGCCTCGCCGCACAGCACGAGCTGGCCGTCGCCGTGCGCGACGAGCGCGGCGTCGTCGCCGTCGAGGGCGAAGGGGAGGCGGTCGAGCAGGCGCAGCTCGCGCTTGGCCTGCAGGCCGGGAGCGGCGCGGATGGCGGCGGCGAGATGAGCGAGGTCGGTCATGACGCGAGCGCCAGCGTGCTGCAGGGAGTGAGCGCCGTCAACGTCGGGCTGTCTTCCTTCGCCGACGCCGTGCGGGCGCAGGGGGCTGAGGTGGTCGACGTCGACTGGTCCCCGCCCGGCGGCGGCGAGCCCGGCGTCGTGGCGCTGCTCGAGCGCGCGTGGGGCGCGCAGGGCGAGCGCGTGGACGCGGCCAACGCGGCCGCGCTGCGAGCGATCGAGGGCGCGCGGCCCCACGCGGTGACCGTCGCGCCGGCGGGCGAGGTGATCGACGCATTCGAAGACAAGACGCTGCTGCACGCCGGGCCGCCGATCGACTGGGAGCGCGTGTGCGACCCACAGCGCCGGGCGCTGGTCGCGGCCTGCCTGCTCGAGGGCTGGGCCGCCGACCGCTCGGAGGCGGATGAGCTGCTCGACGTCGGGGAGGTGCGCCTGCGCTGCGGCAACGAGTACGGCCACGTCGGGCCGATGACGGGCGTCTGCTCGCCCTCGATGGCCGTCTGGGTCGTGCAGGACGCGGGGTCGGGGACGCGCGCGTTCTCGACCCTCAACGAGGGGCCGGGGCGCACGCTGTGGTTCGGGGTGGGCGACGACGAGGCGATCGAGCGGGCTCGCTTCCTGCGCGACCGCGCCGGGCCGCTGCTGGCCCGCCTGCTGGAGCGCACCGGGCCGATCGACATCCTCGACCTCGCCGCCCAGGGGCTGCAGATGGGCGACGAGCTGCACATGCGCAGCCAGGCGGCCACCAACCTGCTCTGGCGCCGGCTGCTGCCGGCCTTCGCCGCCGAGGGTGGTGAGGACGTCGCCGCCGCGCTCGCGGGCAACCACCTGTTCTTCCTCAACCTGGCCATGGCCGCGGCGAAGTGCGCATCGCTGGTGGCCGCGGGCACGCCGGGGTCGACGCTCGTGACGCTGATGGCGCGCAACGGATCCGACATGGGGCTGCAGGTCGCCGGGCTGCCGGGCCGGTGGTTCACCGCGCCGGCGGCGCCGGTCCAGGACGCCCTCCTGCGCGAGGGCTTCTCGCCCGACGACGCGGCGCTCGACATCGGCGACTCGGCCGTGCTCGAGTGCATCGGGCTGGGCGGGATGGCGGTGGCGGCCGCGCCCGCGGTGGCGGCCTTCTTCGGCGGCGGCGCGGCCGACGCGGCCGCGCGCTCGCAGCTCATGGGCCAGATCTGCGCCGGGCGCTCGGCGCGCTTCACGCTGCCGGCGCTCGACCACGAGGGCAGCCCGGTGGGGATCGACGCGCGGCTCGTGGTCGAGCTCGGGGTGGCGCCACAGATCACCACCGGCGTCCTGCACGCGACGCAGGGGGCGGGCCAGATCGGCGCCGGCATCGCCCATCAGCCGCTCGAGCCCTTCCGGGCCGCCCTGGCCGCGTTGGTCGACGAGCTGGAGGCGACGTGAGCGTGGCGGCGATCGCCGCGCCCGCGCTGGCGCGGCTCCCGGCGGGCTGGCGGGCGCTGCTCGGGGCCTCGACGCGGATCGACCTTGACGGCTTCGTCGTGCTGGTCACGCCGCCCGGGACGCCGTGGCTGCCCAACGCGATCGCGCTGGGGTCCGGCCCGACGGTGGTGTGGGACCCGGTGGTGGCGCGGATCGAGCCCGGTCCCGTGCTCGCGGCGCGCGGGACCGCGATCCTGCGCGCGCTCGGGGTCGCGCGACCCGCCGGCGTCGCCGGCGCCCTCTCCGGGGGCGGCGCCACGCGCCCGCCGCGGGCGGCGGTCGCGGCGCTGCTCGCCGCGCTGGCGACCGGCGACGTCGGAGCGCTGCGCCGCGCGGCGCTCGCCCTGCTCGGCCGCGGCCCCGGCCTGACCCCGGAGGGCGACGACCTGCTGGCGGGCGCGTGCCTCGCCGCTGCCGCGGTGGGCGACCCCGTCGCGCTCCCGCCCGGCGTGCGCACGTTGACGACGCCGCTGTCGGCGACGCTGCTCGAGCTCGCGGTGGCGGGCGCCGGCCCGAAGCCCGTTCATGCGCTGCTGGACCTCACGGGCGAGCGCTGGCGCGCCGCCCTGCGCGAGCTCGAGCAGCTCGGCGCGTCGAGCGGCCGCGCCATCGCGCTCGGAGTCGGCGCGGCCGCCGCGGTGCTCGGCGCGCGCGACGTGCGCAGCGTCCCGCCGCGCGCTGCGCGACACTTCACGGCATGACAGCGCGTCATTGCTCGACCACCCCGAACGGCGACCTCCCAAGGAGGCCCTCGCGATGAGCCACCCTGAACGGCGACCCGGCGGCGGCCTCTCGCGCCGCAAGCGCGAGCAGCGCGCCTACTACCTCGTACTCGCCACCGGCGGCCTGGCCGTCGCGGCGGTCGTGGTGCTCGTGCTGTCGATCGTCGGCATCGCGAGCTTCGGCCTGTTCATCCTGCTCGCGGTCCTCGCCGCGGTCGCGGGCTTCCTGCTGAGGCGGGCGGTGAGCCCGTAGCTAGTGGCCCTAG
>Ga0307502_10000289_pt1 | contig 13340 bp, 9 predicted proteins | sample 16_S_MG_FD_201364 | JGI IMG/M metagenome (GOLD analysis project Ga0307502, IMG submission 201364) | Soil microbial communities from Populus trichocarpa stands in riparian zone in the Pacific Northwest, United States - 16_S | ecosystem: Environmental > Terrestrial > Soil > Riparian zone > Trees... | reverse complement strand
GGCTGTCGAGCTCCTCGGGAAGCGAGAGCCGTGGCGCGCCGCGCTCGCCGGCGCTCACGAAGCGCCGACCAGCAGGTCGAGCACGGTGAAGCGCTCGCCTGCCGCCGGCAACGTCGGCTGCCAGCCGGGATCCAGCGCGCGGTAGGACTCGGGGTCGGCCTCGAGCAGACCGAGCAGGACCTCGGCCACGAGGCGCCCACCGACCTCCCCCAGGCGCTCGCCCGCGCCGCGGACGTGGGCTTCGCGCAGCACGTAGAGCCACAGCGGGGTCTCGCCCTCCCAGCCGAACGGCTCGAGGCCCGCCTCCTCGCGCGTGAGCGCCTGCGCCCCGATCGCGCGGGCCACGGCCTCGCCCGAGGGCAGGCCGATGGCGGCGCCGCGCTGCAGGTCGCGGGCGGCGAGCGAGTGGTAGGCGTCGACGTCGACGTCGCCGGTGATGGCCAGCGGCAGGCCGATGAGCGAAGCCGCCAGCCGGCCGTCCATGCGCTTGGCGGGCTGCGCCTCGGGGCCGAAGAGCAGCCGCCAGTCGATGCGGTGCTCGGGGGCCACCGGCCCGAAGCCGACGAGGTCGGGGAACACCGAGTACTCGGCGCCGCCGGGCTGCAGCCGGTAGCGGTGGCGGATCTGGCCGTGGCCATAGCGGAAGGCGGCGTCGGCGAACTCGAAGGGGATGACCGGCGTGCCCTCCGGGCGGTAGCAGCGCCGCGCGGGGTCCTTGACCTCCTCGACGAGCGCAGGCCCCACGAGGGCCGGCAGGAAGTCCTCGACGATGACCCACTGGTAGTGCCACATCGTCGCGCGACGCGCGGCATCGAAGCACTCTGTCGCGTCGACGCCGTCGTCGCGCAGGCGGTCCACGAGCCGGTTGTGCGCGCCGATCAGGCCGACGTGCAGCTGCGAGATGAAGACGTGCACGTCGTTGCGCGGGTCGCCGACGAGCGCGGTGCCCTGCGCGTTGCGCGGCACGTCGCCGTCGCCCGTCAGCAGCTTCGCCGGGTCACGCGCGTCGTAGAGGAAGGGCGCGCCGACCGGGCCGGCGCCGTAGAGGCACTCGAGGTTGGCCCGCGGCGAGCGGAAGTTGGCGATCGTCGTCGCGTCGGCGTGCGGACCGATCGGCGAGCGGTCGGCGGCGGGCACCGCCGGCCGAAGGCCGGTGGTCGGATCGTGGGCGATGAACTGCCCGAAGAAGGGCCACCCGGCGGCCGCGGTGCCGTCGTCGCCGGTCGCGTCGCTGCCATCGCACAGCCCACCCGCCACCCCGAGCGCGAGCAGCGCCGCCTGGTCTGACTCGAGCGCCGGCAGGTCGGGGAAGGCGCGCCCGTAGCGCCCTCCGACCGGCGCGATGGGCGCGTCGATCGCCCGTTCGGGAGCGAGGCAGTGGTCGCGGACCGGGTGCGCGGCGACGGGCACGGGAGTCCGAGACTACCGAGGCGAGTTGGCGCATCGGCGCTCAGAGCAGTCGCTGGTACAGCGCCACCGTCTCCTGCGCGATGGCGGGCCAGGCGAAGCGCTCGACTGCCCGCGCGCGGCCGGCGCGCCCCATCTCGTCGGCGCGCGCGGGATCGCGCACGACCGCGTTCAACCCTTTGGCGAACGCGGCCGCGAAGGCGTCCGGGTCGCGCGGCTCGCCGGTGGCGTCGTCGCCGGGCTCGATGGGCACGAGCAGGCCGGTGACGCCGTCGTCGACGACCTCGACGATGCCGCCGGTGGCCGTGGCCACCACCGCCGTCTCGCAGGCCATCGCCTCGAGGTTGACGATGCCCAGCGGCTCGTAGATCGACGGGCATGCGAAGACCGTCGCGTGGCTGAGGATCTGGATCACCTCGGGCTTGGGCAGCATCTCGTTGAGCCACAGCACGTTGCCGCGCTGGGCCTGCAGCTCCTCGACGCGGCGCGCCACCTCGGCGCCGATCTCCGGCGTGTCGGGCGCGCCCGCGCACAGCACGAGCTGCGCCTCGGCGTCGACGTGGCGCATCGCCTCCAGCAGATGCGCGACGCCCTTCTGGCGGGTGATGCGCCCCACGAAGACGATGGTCGGCACGGCCGGGTCGATGCCGTGGCGCTCGAGGACGTCGGTGCCCGGGTCGGGCGCGTACTCCTCGGTGTCGATGCCGTTGTAGATGACCGACACGCGGCCCGGGTCGATCGCGGGGTAGGCCGTGAGCAGGTCGACGGCCATGCCGTCGGAGACGGCGACGATCGCGTCAGCCGCCTCCACCGCGGTGCGCTCGCAGAACGAGGACAGCGCGTAGCCGCCGCCGAGCTGCTCGGCCTTCCACGGGCGCAGCGGCTCGAGCGAGTGCACCGTGACGACGTGCGGGACGTCATGGACGAGCTTGGCCAGGTGGCCGCCGAGGTTCGCGTACCAGGTGTGGCTGTGCACGACGTCGGCGTCGGCCGTGCCGGCCGCCATCGTCAGGTCGATCGACATCGCGCGCAGCGCGGCGAGCTCGGGAGCCGGGCCGGCGAGCGCGTCCCACGCCTCGTGGCCGATCGCGCCCTCGCGGTCGGCGCCCCAGGCGTGCACGTCGACGTCGATCAGGGCGCGCAGCTCGCGCGCCAGGTACTCCAGGTGCACCCCGGCCCCGCCGTAGACGTCGGGCGGGTACTCGCGGGTGAGCAGCGCGGCCCTCATGCCTCCACCGTCGTGCCCTTGGGGATGACGACGATCCCCGCGGCCGAGACGGTGAAGCGCTCGCGGTCGGCCACCGGATCGACGCCGATCTGCGCGCGCGGGGCGATCCGCACGTTCTTGTCGATGATGGCGCGGCGCACCACCGCGCGCCGGCCGATGTCGACGCCCTGCATGACGACGCAGTCCTCGACCTCGGCGTAGGAGTGGATGTGCGCGCCCGGCGAGAGCACCGAGCGCCGCACGGTCCCGCCCGAGATGACCACGCCGGCGCACACCATCGAGTCCAGCGCCTGCCCGCGGCGCCCGCCGTCCTCGTCGAAGACGAACTTCGCCGGCGGCAGCGGATCGGGCCAGGTGAGGATCGGCCACTCCTGGTTGTAGAGGTTGAACTCGGGCTTGACCGAGATGAGGTCCATGTGCGCGTCGTAGAAGGCGTCGAGCGTCCCGACGTCGCGCCAGTAGCCGCGATCGGCATCGCTGGCCCCCGGCACCTCGTTGAGCGAGAAGTCGTAGACCTGCGCCTCCCCGCGCGCGACGAGCGCCGGGACGATGCTGCCGCCCATGTCGTGCAAGGAGCTCTCGTCGTCGGCGTCGGCCGTCACGGCGTCGAGCAGCGCCTGCGCCGTGAAGACGTAGTTGCCCATCGAGGCGAAGACCTGGTCGGGCGCGTCGGAGAGGCCGACGGCGTCGGTCGGCTTCTCGCGGAAGGCGGAGATCGTGCGCCCGTCGGCGGCCGTCTCGACGACGCCGAACTGGTCGGCCTGGTCCAGCGGGGCGCGCAGGGCCGCCACGGTCACCGCCGCGCCGCCGGCGATGTGCTGGTCGACCATCTGGCGCGGGTCCATCCGGTAGATGTGGTCGGCGCCGAAGACCGCCACGTAGTCGGGGTGCTCGTCGTGCAGCAGATTGAAGTTCTGGTAGATCGCGTCGGCCGAGCCCGAGAACCAGCGCGGCCCGCGGCGCATCTGCGCGGGCACCGGCGCCACGTAGTTGCCCAGCAGCGGCGACAGCCGCCAGGTGGTCGAGATGTGGCGGTCCAGCGAGTGGCTCTTGTACTGCGTGAGCACCACGATCTTGCGGAACCCGGCGTTGACGAGGTTCGACAGGGCGAAGTCGATGAGCCGGTAGTTGCCGCCGAAGGGCACGGCGGGCTTGGCGCGGTCCGCGGTCAACGGCGCCAGGCGCTTGCCCTCACCGCCGGCCAGCACGATCCCGAATACGTCAGGCATTGCTCGGACCCAGCGCCCCGGCCACGAGCTCCTCGGCCTCGGCGATGACCCGCTCGAGGTGCTCGTCGCCCAGGAAGCTCTCGGCGTAGACCTTGTAGACGTCCTCCGTACCCGACGGGCGGGCGGCGAACCACGCGCTCTCCGACACGACCTTGACCCCGCCGATCGGGGCGCCGTTGCCGGGCGCCTCGGTCAGGATCTCGCGGATCGGCTCGCCGGCCAGCTCCGTGCCGGTGACCTGGTCGGAGGAGAGCTTTGAGAGCACGGCCTTCTGCTGCGCGTCGGCGGCTACGTCGACGCGCCGATAGGACGGGCGCCCGAAGCGCTCGGCCATCGCGGCGTAGCGCACCCCCGGGTCGTCCCCGCCGCGGGCGGTCATCTCGGCCGCCAGCAGGCAGGGGATCAGGCCGTCCTTGTCGGTCGACCACGGCGTCCCGTCGCGGCGCAGGAAGGACGCGCCCGCGCTCTCCTCGCCGCCGAAGCCCAGCGTCCCGTCGAGCAGGCCGTCGACGAACCACTTGAAGCCGACCGGCACCTCGACCACGCGCCGCCCGAGGTCGGCGGCCACGCGATCGATGATCGCGCTCGACACGAGCGTCTTGCCGACCGCCGTGTCGCCGGGCCAGTCGCGGTTGCCGCCGAACAGGTAGCCGATGCACACCGCGAGGTGGTGGTTGGGATTCAGCAGCCCGGCGCCCGGCGTGACGATCCCGTGACGGTCGGCATCGGGGTCGTTGGCGAAGGCGACGTCGAACTGGTCGGCGAGATCGCGCAGCTTGGCCATCGCGTAGGGCGACGAGCAGTCCATGCGGATCTTGCCGTCCCAGTCGCGCGGCACGAAGCGGAAGGTCGGGTCGACCTGGTCGTTGGTGATCGTCAGGTCCAGGCCGTGGCGCTCGGCGATCGCCGCCCAATAGGCCACGCTCGCGCCGCCCAGCGGATCGACGCCGAGGCGCAGCCCGCTGTCGCGGATCGCCGCGAGGTCGACGACCGCCGGCAGGTCGTCCACGTAGGCCGACACGTAGTCGTGGCGCTGCACGGAGCTCGTGTCCTTCGTGCGCTTCACGTCGCGCAGCCCGCCCTCGAGCAGCGCGTTGGCCTCGCGCTGGATCGCGCCCGTGACGTCGGTGTCGGCCGGCCCGCCGTGGGGCGGGTTGTACTTCACGCCACCGTCCTGGGGCGGGTTGTGCGACGGCGTGACGACGATGCCGTCGGCCCGCCCGGGCGCGCGGGTGGGTGGGTTCCGATTATGTGTGAGGATCGCGTGCGAGATGGCCGGCGTCGGCGTGAAGCCGTCGTCGGCGTCGACCATGACCGCGACGCCGTGCGCGGCGAGCACCTCGACGATCGTGGCTGCCGCGGGCTCCGACAGCGCGTGCGTGTCGCGCCCCAGGAACAGCGGGCCGTCGATGCCCTGCTCCGCGCGGTAGCGACACACCGCCTCGGCGATGGCCAGGACGTGGGCCTCGTTGAAGGTCCGTGCCGTCGAGGTCCCACGGTGCCCGGAGGTGCCGAAGGCGACCCGCTGGCCGGCCTGCGCCGGGTCGGGCCGCTCGTCGAAGTAGGCGCCGATGAGGGCGTCCACGTCGACGAGGTCGGCCGGATCGGCCAGACGGCCCGCGTGCTCGCTGACGCTCATCCGCCGCGGGACCGCCGGCCCTGCCACTGGTCGAAGGCGACCGCGACGAGGATGAGCACGCCGATGATGATCTGCAGGTAGAACGAGTTGATGGCCAACAGGTTGCCCCCGTTGTTGAGGGTGCCGACGATGAGCGCCCCGGCCGCGGCGCCGAACGCCCCGCCCTTGGCGCCGAACAGGCTCGCCCCGCCGATGACGCACGCGGCGATCGCGTTGAGCTCGTAGCCCGTGCCCGCCGTCGGGATGCCGGCGTTCAGGCGCGACGTGAAGAGCACGCCGCCGACCGCCGCCAGCAGTCCGGCGATGGCGTAGACGCTGACGAGCACGCGCGTGACCGGGACGCCGGCCAGGCGCGCCGACTCGGGATTGGAGCCCACCGCGTACACATAGCGCCCGAACACGGTCCGGCGCAACACGAATGCCGCGACGAGGACGACGACGGCGAACATCCACAGCAGGTTGGGCAGCCCCAGGAACGAGCCGTTGGCGATGTTGCCGAACGAATCGGGCAGCGGTTGGACGGTGCTCGCGTCGGTCAGCACGAGCACCACGCCGCGCGCGATGCCGAGCATGCCCAGCGTGACGATGAAGGGCGGCAGCTTGCCGTAGGCCACCAGCGCGCCGTTGAACACGCCGATGGCCGTGCCGGCGGCCATGCCGACGAGGATCGCCGGGACGATGCCCACGCCGTGGACGAGCAGCTCGGCCGTGATGCAGCCGGTGAGGCCGAGGACCGAGCCCACGGAGAGGTCGATGCCGGCCGTCAGGATGACCAGCAGCTGGCCGACGGCGATGATGCCGAAGACGGCCACCTGCCGGGCCAGGTTGGCCATGTTGTCGCCGGTCAGGAACTCGTCGGAGCCGAGCGTCAGCGCGCCGAAGAGGATGAGCAGGACGATCAGGCCGCCGGCGTCGCGTCCGAAGACGTCGCCGAAGGTCAGCACGCGCTCCTCCTGGGTCACGCTCCCGTTCGGCACGGGCGCCCCGGCAGTGGCCGGCTCGAGGGTGGTGGCCGTCTGGCGGCCGCGGATCTTCAGGGATGGCATGTCTTGTCTCCTCGTTATTCCGTGGCGCCCGTCGCGCCCGCTGTGCTGCCGCCCGTGCTGGCCAGGTGCAGCACGTCCTCCTCGGTCGCCCCCGCCGCGGGCAACTCGCCCGCCACCGTGCCTTCGCGCATCACGAGCACGCGATCGGCGAGCCCGAGCACCTCGGGCAGGTAGGACGACACCACGACGACGCCGAGCCCTTCGGCCGCGAGGTCGCCGATGACCTTGTAGATCTCGGCCTTGGCCCCCACGTCGACGCCCTTGGTCGGCTCGTCGAACATGAGCACCTTGGCCTTGGTCGCCAGCCAGCGGGCCAGCAGCACCTTCTGCTGGTTGCCGCCCGACAGCGAGGACACCGGCTGCTCCCAGTTGGCCGCGCGCAGGCGCAGGCCGCCCAGATACTGGTCGACGATGCCGCGCTCCCTGCGCTTGTCGACAATCCAGAAGCGCGAGATCTCGTCGAGGTGCGCCAGCGAGGCGTTCTCGCGGATCGAGAGCTCGAGCAGCAGCCCGAGCTGCTTGCGGTCCTCGGTGAGCAGGCCCATGCCCGCCTGCACTGCCCGGCGCGGATCGCCGGGGCGCACCTTCTGGCCGTCGACCTCGATGTGGCCCGCCTCGACGGGGTCGGCCCCGAAGATGGCCCGCAGCAGCTCGCTGCGCCCCGAGCCGAGCAGGCCCGCGATGCCCACGATCTCGCCGGCGCGCACCTCGAAGTCGATCGGCCCCGAGGCGCCCTGCGACTGCAGGCCGTTGACGTGCAGGCGCGTCTCGCCGATCGTCCGCTTCCCCGCGGGGTAGAGCGACTCGATCTTGCGCCCGACCATCGACGCGATGAGGCTGTCGTGGTCGAACTCGGCCATCGGCTTGCAGGTCACGAGGCCGCCGTCGCGCAGGATCGTCACGCGATCGCCGATCTCGAACATCTCCTCGAGGTGATGGCTCACGTACATGATCGCGTGGCCCTCGTCGCGCAGCCCGTGGATGCGGGCCAGCAGCGCCTTCGTCTCGCTCTCCGACAGCGCCGTGGTCGGCTCGTCGAAGATGAGCACGCGCGGGTTGGCGCCGAGCACCTTGGCGATCTCCACGAGCTGGCGGACGGCCAGCGACAGCGTGTTGACCTCGGTGTCCGGATCCAGCCAGTCCAGCCCGACGCGCTCGAGCATCGTGCGCGACTGGCGGCGCAGCTCGGCGGGGCGGGTGATCCCGCGCACGGCGGGCAGGTGCCCCATGAGCAGGTTCTCCGCCACCGACAGGTCGGGCAGCAGGCTGAGCTCCTGGTAGACGACGCCGATGCCGGCCTCGCGCACCTCGGCGGGGCTCGGGTTGCCGACCTCCTGGCCGTCGATCAGGTACTCGCCGCCGTCGCGCCGGATGGCGCCGGTGAGGATCTTGATCAGCGTGCTCTTGCCGGCCCCGTTCTCGCCGGCGAGGCACATGACCTCGCCGGCGCGGAGCTCGAGCGTGACGCCGTGCAGCGCCTTGATCGGCCCGTAGGCCTTGGCGGCGTCGCGCAGCGACACCACCGGGGCCTGGACGGGCAGGGTCGGGGCCGACTCGGGGATGACCGTGGCGCCCATGGCTACTGCGCCTTCGCGGTCGGCGGGTTCAGCAGCGGCTTGACCGTCGCCGAGCCCATGTTGGCCTTGTCGGCCACCACCGCGCCCGGGTCGAGGTTCAGTGGCGGCTGGCTGCCCACGGCGGCCATCCCGGCCTGCACGACGCCCTGGTAGCCGAAGAAGTACGGGTTCTGGACGACGAGCGCGTCGATCGAGCCGTCCGTCAGAGCCGCGTTCTCCTGCGGGTCGGTGTCGAAGGCGACGACCGGGATGCGGTCGGCGGCCTTGTTGTCCTTGATGGCGCGCGCGGCGCCGGTGCCCGAGGTGTTGTTGTCGGCGAAGACCCCGACGAGGCCCGGGTTGGCCGTGAGGACGTCGTTGACCTGGCTGGCCGCGGTGTTGAGGTCGTTGTTGTTGTAGCGCGTGGTGGCAACGCGGAGGCCAGGGCACGTCTTGAGGCCCGCGCGGAAGCCGGCGTCGCGGTCCTTGAGCGTCTGGATGCCGGCCACCGAGGACTCGATGAGGATGTCGCCGGATTCCTTGCCGGCCTTCTTGGCGAGGTCGCACATGCGCCGACCGGCCTGCTCACCGGCCTTGACGTTGTCGGTCCCGATGAAGCCCTCGACGTCGGTCGTGACCGCCGTGTCGGCGGTGACCACCTTGATCCCGGCCTGACGGGCGCGCTTGATCGCGCTGTTCAGCGCGTTGGACGAGTTGGCCGCCAGGACGATGGCGTCTGCCCCGCGCGAGATCGAGTTCTCGATCAGCTGGACCTGCTGGTTGATGTCGGTCTCGGAGGTGGGCCCGAAGAGCCCGACCTTGAGGCCGTAGTCGCCGCCGGCCTTGCTCGCCCCGGCGAGCATCGTCTGCCAGAACGACGAGTCCGACGCCTTGATGATCACGTCGACCTTCTTGCCGGCGGCCTTGCCGCCGCTGCCGCCGCCGCTGGAACTCGACGACCCTCCTGCTGCGCGTCCGCCGACCACGCCCACCACCAGCGCGATGAGCACGATGACGGCGACCAGCGACAGCGAGAACTTCACACGACCCTTGGTCATTATCTCTCCGACCCTCTCCCCCTGTTTGGACTCTTTCCCCGGAACTCCCCAGATCCAAGGAAACGTTTTCTGCAGCTGCCGGCACTGTAAGGAGCTCGAACACCTCTGTCAAGAGAATACGTTTCCTTGACAACGGTGCGTATACTTCTCGAAGCCGATGGACACTGGGGATCACGACATCACCGCGCCGCAGGAAACGTTCTCTGATGATTCGGCCACAGCGGCCAACGCAGGGAACGGCCGGCGCCCGACGATGAAGCAGGTCGCGGCGCTGGCCGGCGTGAGCCTCGCCACCGTCTCGCGCGTCGTCAACGGCGGGCCGAGCGTGCGCGCCGACCTCGCCGCGCGGGTGCACGAGGCGGTTGAGCTGCTCGGCTATCGCCACAACCAGACCGCCAGCTCGCTGCGCCGGGCCGATCGGCTGTCGGCGAGCATCGGCCTCATCTTCGAGGACGTCGCCAACCCGTTCTTCTCGGCCGTGCACCGCGGGGTCGAGGAGGTGGCGCGCGACCGCGGCGTGCTGACCTTCGCCGGCAGCTCCGACGAGCGGCCCGAGCGCGAGCGCGAGCTGGCCGAGTCCTTCAGCGCACGGCGCGTCGACGGTCTCATCATTGCGCCCGCCTCGACCGACCACAGCTACCTGCAGCGCGACCGCGCAGCCGGCGTGGCGCTGGTCTTCGTCGATCGCCCGGCGAGCTTCGTGGACGCCGACGTCGTGCTCACCGACAACGCCGGCGGCGCTCGCGCCGCCGTCTCGCACCTCATCGACCACGGACATCGCCGCATCGCGTTCCTCGGTGACCGCCCCGATCTGCACACGGCGACCGAGCGCCTGCGCGGCTACCGGGACGCGCTCGCGCGCCACGGCATCCGCGAGGAGGCGCTCCTGATCCGCACCGCGCACGCCAGCCCGTACGCGCTGACGCGCGAGCTGCTGCTGGTCGAGGACCCGCCGACGGCACTCTTCACGAGCCAGAACCTCATCACCATCGACGCCGTCCGCGCCATCCACGACATGCACATGCAGCGCGAGGTCGCGCTCGTCGGCTTCGACGACGTGGCGCTGGCCGACGTCGTCCAGCCCGGGCTCACGGTGATCGCCCAGGACCCGACGGCCCTCGGGCGCACCGCCGCCGAGCTGCTCTTCTCGCGCCTGGACGGCTACCTGGGGCCCTCGCGACGCGTCGTGCATCCCACCACGCTGATCGCGCGCGGCTCAGGCGAGCTGGCGCCGCGGGGCGGGTCATGAGCGCCGGCCCGCCCGAGCCCGAGGGGCGGGTCGCGAGCGCTGCTCCGATCGAGCCCGACGACGTCATCCTCGTCGGCGGCGAGGCGCTCTACGACCTCGTCTACGACGGCAACGAAGACCTCCAGGGCCATCCCGGCGGCGGGCCGTTCAACACCGCCCGCACGATCGGACGCCTCGGCCAGCCGGTCGCCTATCTGGGCCGCCTGTCGACCGACCGCTTCGGGACCAGGCTCGAGCGGATGCTCGCCGCCGACGGCGTGCGCCTCGACGCCGTCGTGCGCACCGACGAGCCGACCACGCTGGCGCTCGCCGAGCTCGACGAGACCGGCAGCGCCAAGTACCGCTTCTACGAGCGCGCCACGTCGGCCCCTGGGCTGACGCCCGAGATGGCGCTCGCCTCGTTGCCGCCCTCCGTCGGGATCCTGCACGTCGGGACCCTGGGCCTCACGCTGGAGCCGATGGCGACCGCCCTGGAGGCGGTCGTCGAGGAGCTCGGCGGGCAGGCGCTCGTGATGGTCGATCCCAACATCCGCCCGTGGGTCATCGGCGACGCCGACAGCTACCGCCGGCGCCTGCGCCGGGTGCTGGCGCGCACCGACGTGGTCAAGGTCTCCGAGGAGGACCTCGCCTGGCTCGAGCCGCAGCGCAGCGCTGCGGCCGCCGCGCGGATGCTGCTCCAGGCCGGCCCCCGCGTCGTGCTCCTCACGCGCGGCCCCGACGGCGTCCAGGTGGTGACCGGCGCGGGCGACGTTCCCGTTCCGGCACCCGAGGTCGAGGTCGCAGACACCATCGGGGCCGGCGACGCGTTCGGCGGTGGCTTTCTGGCCTGGTGGCGCTCCCAGGGCTTCGGGCGCGACGAGCTCGCCAACCAGGACGCGGTGGTCGCGGCAGCCACCTTCGGCGCGCTCGTCGCCGCGCGCACGGTGCAGCGCCCCGGCGCCTCGCCCCCTTTCCTGCACGAGCTCGGGCCGGCGGCGCCGTCGGCACCGGTCGCCGACGCATAAGTCGTCCGCGCGCCGCCGGTACCGTGGTCGCACGGTGAGCGGCGACGATCACAGGGCCTTCGGCGCCTACGACATCCAGCGCGAGGTGGGGCGCGGCGGCATGGGCGTCGTCTACCTCGCGACCGATCGGCGGCTCGGCCGCCGCGTGGCGCTGAAGGTCATCGTGCCCGAGCTCGCCGCCGACGCGCAGTTCCGCCAGCGCTTCGAGCGCGAGGCGCGCGTCGCGGCGACGCTCGAGCACCCGCACGTCGTGCCCGTGTACGAGGCCGGCGAGGAGGACGGCTCGCTCTTCATCGCCATGCGCTTCATCGACGGGCGCGACCTCGCCACCGAGGTGCGCGACCACGGGGCGCTCGCCAGCGATCGCCTCGCTCGGATCGTCCTACAGGTGGCCGGCGCGCTCGACGCGGCGCATCGCTCCGGGGTCGTGCATCGCGACGTCAAGCCCGCCAACGTCCTGCTCACCGGCACCGGCGAGGACGAGCAGGCCTACCTCACCGACTTCGGCCTCACGCGCGAGGCCGCGTCCGAGAGCGGCCTGACCCTGACCGGGCAGTGGGTCGGCACCGTCGACTACGCGGCGCCCGAGCAGATCCTCGGCGAGCCGACCGACGCGCGCTCCGACGTCTACGCGCTGGGCTGCCTGGCCTTCCAGGCGCTGACCGGACAGCCCCCGTTCCGCGGGGCGCCGGCCGCGCGCCTGTTCGCCCACATGAACGACCCGCCGCCCTCGGCGTGCGCGGCGCGACCTGGGCTGCGCTCCGAGGTCGACGCGGCGCTCTCGCGCGCGCTGGCGAAGAAGCCCGACGATCGCTTCCAGTCGGCCGGGGATCTCGGCCGCGCACTCGCGGCAGCGCTCGCCGGTGAGGCGGCGATCGAGCCCGAAGGCACCGTCGCCACGGGGCCCGCGCTGACCGGCGTGCCGGCGGTCGAGCAGATCGCGACGGCCGAGCCGACGCAGCAGGCCGCCACCGTCACCCGGCGCTCGCCGATCAACGACCAGGCGCAGGACACGACGACGTTCGCGGCGCCGATCGACCCCTCCGCGCCATCGGAGACGACGCTCGTGGCGTCGGCCGGGCCGTCCGCGCCGCCGGCGCCCAGCCGCGCGCGCCAGCCGCGGGTCCTCGCCGCGATCGCACTCGTGCTCATCGTCGCCGCCGCGGCCGCGATCACCGTGCTCGCGGGCGGCGGTGGTGGTGACACGTCCTATGCCGACAGGGCCAAGGACGCTGCCGCCGACCTCGCGCGGGCGAACCGCACGCTCTCGGATCGCTTCACCGGCCTGACTCCCTCCACGCAGAGCGCGACGATCACCACGGCGACCGATGCCACCACCATCGCCGCGCGCGACGCGCAACGGCGGATCGGCGCGCTGAAGGCCGACGACGACCCGACGCTGGCGAAGGGGCTCACGCGTGCCATCGCCGCCGAGCAGGCCTTCCTCGGCCAGGCCGGCGCGGCGGCCGGAGCGCCGTCGAGGGCCGACACCCAGGCGCTGCAGAGCGCCGCCGGCCGGATGACCGACGCCTTCGCGGCGCTCTCGGGCAAGATCGGCGGGCTGCGTGGCGTCGAGGGCGTCCCCGGGCTCACCGGCTGGGTGCGCGCGCGCAAGGCCTCCGCCCAGCGCCGCCAGGGCGTCGACGCCTTCGTCGAGGCGGTCGACGCGGTGCTCGCCGGCGCGCGGCCTGGCCGTGCGCAGATCTCGCGAGTCCGGACCGACATCGACAACGCCACGATCACCCCGGACGCCGCGCGCACGGGCATCGACCAGGTCGTGGCCAACCGGCAGGCCGCGCTCACCGCGGCCCGCGACCTGCCCGTGACGCAGACCGACGCGGCGGGCCCGATCAAGAACCTGCTCGTGGAGTCCTTCCAGCGCTCGCTCGACTACGACCGCGACCTGCAGGACGGCGCGGCCGCC
>Ga0307502_10000288_pt1 | contig 13350 bp, 16 predicted proteins | sample 16_S_MG_FD_201364 | JGI IMG/M metagenome (GOLD analysis project Ga0307502, IMG submission 201364) | Soil microbial communities from Populus trichocarpa stands in riparian zone in the Pacific Northwest, United States - 16_S | ecosystem: Environmental > Terrestrial > Soil > Riparian zone > Trees... | reverse complement strand
AACTCGATCTCCACCGCCACGAACGCCATCATCGCCTCCAGACTCGACGCCACGATCGAGTCGGGATTCGCCACGAATGCAGGACATTCCTGGATATGAAACGAAACTACCGGACAAAGCACTAGCGTCGGCAGCGGTGGGGCAAGTCAACGGCGACAGCGCGAACCACAACCCGCTCGCGCTGGACGCCGAGACGATGCGGGCTATCGGCCACCAGACGGTCGACATGCTCGTCGACATGTTGAGCGATGCGCAGGCGCCGGCGCTGATCCGCGCGAGCCCGCAGGAGATGGCGCGGCGCGTCGATGCCGCGGCTCCCGAGCAACCGCGTCCGTTCCCGAGCTGTTGGAACAGCTCCGCGACGACGTGCTGCCGTTCATGAGCCGCCTCCAGCACCCGCGCTACTTCGCCTACATCCCGACCTGCGGCACGTTTCCCGGGGCGCTGGGGGATCTGATCGACAGCGCCCTTGGCGTCGATGTCGGCTCGTGGACGCAGTCCGCCGGCCCGAGCCGGCTCGAGCTCGTCGTGCTGGACTGGTTCAAGGACTGGATCGGCTATCCGCCTGAGGCGGCCGGGATCCTCGTCAGCGGCGGCTCGGCCGCCAACATGACCGCGCTCGCCTGCGCGCGCGAGGCGCTGCTCGGCCCGATGACCGACCGCGTCGTCGCCTACGTCTCCGATCAGACGCAGTCCTCGCTCGCGCGCGCTGCCCGCGTGCTCGGGTTCCGGCCCGAGCAGGTCCGCGTGCTGCCGACCGATGACCGCTACCGCCTAACGCCCGAGACGGTCGCGGCCGCGATGGATACCGACGCCGCCGCCGGGCTGCAGCCGCTGCTCGTCACGGCCGCCGCGGGCTCGACGAGCACCGGCGCGGTCGATCATCTCGCCGGGCTGGCGGAGGTCTGCCGCGAGCGCGGGGCGTGGCTGCACGTCGACGCGGCGTACGGCGGCTTCGCCGCGCTGACCGAGCGCGGGCGCGCCCAGCTCGCCGGCATCGAGCTGGCCGACAGCGTGACGCTCGACCCGCACAAGTGGCTCTACCAGCCGATCGAGTGCGGCTCGCTGCTCGTGCGCGACGGCGCGCTGCTGGCGCGCGCGTTCGAGATCACGCCGGACTACCTGGCCGACACGATGGTGCAGCAAGAGGTGAACTTCGCCGATCGCGGCCTGCAGCTCACGAGATCGGGCCGCGCGCTGAAGCTGTGGCTGTCGATCGGCCACTTCGGGCTCAGCGCGTTTCGCCGTGCGATCGACCGCTCGCAGGATCTCGCGCTGCTGGCGCGCAGCGCCACGTCGAGGAGAGCGACGAGCTCGAGCTGATGTCACCGGCACAGCTCGGCGTCCTGTGCTTTCGCCGCAACGTTCCCGGCGCCGACGAGGACGAGATCGCGCAGGTCAACGGCGCGCTCGTCCAACGCTACGGCGCGAGCGGCGACGGCCTCGTGTCGTCGACGCGCCTGCGCGGGGTGTACGCGATCCGCCTGTGCGTCATGAACCACACGAGCACGGAGAACGACGTCAGGAAGGTGCTCGACTGGTTCGTCCAAGCGCCGTTGCCAGCGCCCGCAGCAGAGCCGCAGGCCGCGGCCGCGCCTGTGCCCGCCTCGGCGCCGTCACAGACCGATCCGATCGCCGACGGCTGGCTCGGCCCGCCGCAGATCGAGCCCGAGCGGCTTGCCGCGCTTGCTGTCTTCGAGGGCGTTCCGGCCGGCCAGCTGGCCCGCATCGCCTCCTGGGGGCGAGAGCTGCGCGTGCCGGCGGGCGAGGCGGTCGTGCGCCGCTGGCAGGCAGCGCGCGACTTCTTCGTCATCGTCGAGGGCAGCGCAACCGCCGACCGCGACGGGGAGCTACTCCGCGAGCTCGCCGCCGGCGACTTCTTCGGCGAGATCGCGGCACTGGACTGGGGCGCCGGTTACGGCTACGCCCGCTCGGCGACGGTCACCGCGGCGACACCGCTGCGGCTGCTCGCCCTCGGCCCCGCCGACCTCGGCCTGCTGATGCGCGACGTACCGGCGGTCGCCAAGCGCATCGAGCGCGCTCGCCGCGAGCGGATGGGCCGCTAGACCTGACGGCGGCTACTCGCCGATGACCTTGATGACGAGCCGCTTGGGCCGGCCGCCGTCGAACTCGCAATAGAACACGGCCTGCCACGGGCCGAGATCGAGCCGACCCTCGGTGATCGGGAGCACGACCTGGTGGTGGACAAGCAGGTTCTTGAAGTGCGCGTCGCCGTTGTCCTCGCCGCCGCGGTGGTGGCGGTAGTCGCCCGGATCGGGCGCGAGCTGGCTCGCGACATCGTTGGCCGGAGGCTCCCAGGACGGCGGCGCGAGCTTGTCCAGCCACTCCAGCGCGTCCTCGAGGATCCCCGGCTCGTCGTCGTTGACCCAGACGCCGGCGGTGATGTGCATCGCCGAAACGAGCACCAATCCCTCCTGCACGCCCGACTCGCGCACAGCCGCCTCGACGTCGTCGGTGATCCGCACGAACTGGCGGCGCTGCTTCGTGGTGAACGTGCGATAGACGGTGTGCGAAAGCATCGGCTTGAGTCCACGGCGGCGCCCCGCTCGGTCGCGGAACTCTAACGCTCCTGCACGTGCGCCGAACCCTCAAACGGGGCACAATCAGGGCGCATCCTGCCGGGATCGCGAGAATGACGAGGGAGTGACGACGATGCGAACGACGTTCCTGCGCCAAGACCGGCGCTAAACCGACCGGTTCACATCATGGAACTCGGGCTCGACGGGAAGGCATGCATCGTCACGGGCGCCACGCGCGGCATCGGCTCGGCGACCGCCCAGATGCTCTGCGCCGAGGGCGCGCAAGTGCTGTTCGTCGCTCGCGACGCGGCCGAGCTGGAGCGCGAGAGCGCGGATTGCGGCGGCCAGTTCCTGGTCGCGGACGTCACGAAGCCGGCCGACGACGAGCGCATCGTCGCGACATGCGTCGAGCTGTTCGGTTCGGTCGACGTGCTCGTCAACAACGCCGGCACGAGCTTCGTCCGGTCGCTCGAGGAGCTCACCGACGAGGACTGGCAGCACCAGTGGGAGCTGCATGTCATGGGCCCGATGCGGCTCATGCGCGCGGCCGCGCCGCGGATGGCGCAGGCGGGCTGGGGGCGGATCGTCAACGTCTGCTCGTCCGCCGGCAAGCGCCCATCGCTGACGAACCCCGCCTACGCCGTGACGAAGGCCGCGCAGCTGTCGCTCTCGCGGGTGTTCGCCGACCGCTTCGCGACCGACGGCGTGCTCGTCAACGCGGTCGCCCCGGGCGCCGTCTCCTCCTCGCTGTGGCTCGACGAGGGCGGTCTTGCCGAGCAGACCGCCCGGGCGCGCGGCATCTCGCGCGACGAGGCGCTCGCCGCCCAGGCCGCGAAGATCCCGCTCGGGCGCTTCGCCGAGCCCGAGGAGATCGCTGCGGTGATCGTCTTTCTGTGCTCCGAGCGCGCGAGCACCGTCACGGGCGCCGCCTGGTCGGCCGACGGCGGCACGGTTCCGAGCATCATGTAATCAGCGGCGCAAGCATCTGCGAGAGCCGGTTGCGCACGTGCCCCTGGGTGCAGCCGCCGGCCATGGTACCCCGCGCCCGCCTGCTAGAACTGGGTCTAATGGCCGTCCTCACCGACCTCATCGGCAAGACCTATCCGACGTGTACATACGCCGTCGGGCGCGAGAAGATCCGCGAGTACGCCTACGCCGTCGGCGAGACAAACCCGCTCTACATCGATGTCGAGGCGGCTCGCGAGGCGGGCTACGACGACGTCGTCGCACCTCCGATGTTCGCCGTCGTCTACGGGCTGGCGGCGACGTGGCCGGTGCTCTTCGACCCGGAGCTCGGCATCGACTTCTCCCGCATGCTGCACAGTGGACAGGAATTCGAATGGGGGCCGCTCGTCGTCGCCGGCGACGAGATCTCGACGATCGTGCGCGTCAGCGACATCTCCGAGCGCCGCGGAAACAGCTTCTACGTCTTCTTGTCGACCTCCACAAACCAGCGCGGCGAGACCGTCTGCGTGGGCACCTGGAGAAACATCGTGCGGGCGGCGTGAACGGCATGGACTTTGCGCCAGGCGATCAGATCGAGGGTCTGAAGATCACGCCCGACAAGTACCTGACGGTTCGCTACGCGGGCGCGTCGGGCGATTTCAACCCGATCCACATCGACGAGGACTTCGCCAAGATGGTCGGGTTGCCGGGGCGGATCCTGCACGGGCTCTACACGATGGCTCAGGTGGCGCGTGCGCAGACCGACGCCGGCGGCGGACCGCAGTCGCTCAAGCGCTTGAGCGTGCAGTTTCGCGGCATGGGCGTGCCCGAGCAGGAACTCAGCGTGACGGGCACGGTGCGCGAGTGCCGCGACGGCGTCGCGATCGTCGAAGCGCACTGCGAGCAGAACGGCTCGCGGATCATCCGCAACGCAGAAGTTCACCTCGCCGTCGAGTAGCGGCCGCGAACGCGAACGACCCGCCTTTCGGCGGGTCGCTTGACGTCCTGCGCGGGCGATCGGGGTGGCTGCTCCGGTGCTCAGCTGACGCCGAGCTTCTCGGCGGCGCGGCGCGTGCCCTCGACGCGGTTGGCGATCTTCTGGAATGCGATCTCGCGGGCGTAGTCGGGCGAGCCGTGGTTGGGCTTCTCGTCGATCGAGAACGGCGAGAAGCCGCAGTCGTCGGTCGTGCCGAGGCGTTCTTTGGGGATGAAGTCGGCGGCACGCACGATGTTGTCGCAGATCTCCTGCGCGCTCTCCGGACGCGGCGACTGGGTCACGGTGACGCCGATGTAGCACATCTGATCCTCGCGGCTGTGCTGCCCGATCGACTCGTAGACGGGGTCCTTGTCGCGCTCGGAGGCGAGTTGGATCAAAAAGTAGCCGGCGTTGATCTTGAACATCTCCGGCAGGAGGTTGTTGTAGGGGACGTCTGCTGAGTGGACGGAGTCGCGGTCGCCGCCGGGGCAGGTGTGCAGGCCGATCTTGGTGCGCTCCTCGTCGGAGAAGTTCGCCAGGACGCGGTTGTTGAGCTCGATGAAGTGCGGCAGCAGCCCCGCGCCCGTCCACGGGTTGCGTGGATCCTCGCGGGTGGCCAGACGGCCTTCGGTGAAGTCGATCGACACCCTTGCGGCGCCGGCCTCGAAGGCCTTGCGGATGTCGGTGACGCACTCCTGGACGATGTCCTCCTCGAACTCCTCGCGGGAGTAGCCCGCGACGGGCTCGTTGAGCGGATACAGCAGCGCCAGCATCGATGGTGCGATGACGGCCTGCTTTAGGGGCTTGGTCGCATACTTGATCGACTTCGACAGCGAGTCGGCGGCGTAGGCGTTGTACTTCAGCGGCCCACCGGTGAGCTTGGGCAGTTGGCGCCCGTGGCCGTCGGCGAAGATCGCGAAGAACTGGCCGCCCGGACCGAGGTTCGGCGCCAGGCCCGTACCCGCGAGCGTGTCCGTGATCGGGTAGGTGGCGAAGGACGACCAGCGCTGCTCGCCATCGGAGCTGATCGGCGCACCCGTCGCCTCACTGCGCTCGATCGAGTCCTTGGAGGCGGCATCCTGCTCCTTCTCCAGATCCTCCTTTGAGATGTTGCCGGCGTCGTAGTCGGCGTAGGCGGCTTGAAGCGTGCTGGGCCGCGGAAGGGAACCCACCGGCTCGGTAGGAATGCCGGTGTCGGTCCGTGGATCGTAGTCTGCCATCTGCGTACTTCTCCTCGCTGTTGATTCACCGCATGGTGCCGTTTGCGGCGCTCGTATCGAGTACGCCGCCGCTGTGCCCAGCATCCTCGCCTAGGTCTTCCCTCTCGGCGCTCACCGTCGAGCGAGAGAGACAGACCCGTCTTCCTCTCACACCCGAACATATCTCTGCCCGCCGGATCGCGTCAACCCCGCGGGGTTGCGCTCAAGGAGCCCCGGCTGCTCAATACGTGCCGACGAACTGCCATCGGCGCTGTAGGACTGCCGGTCGTAGTCGATAACACAGGACACGGACCACCCACGAAATGGCAATCCCGTCGCGAGGCGGGTACGCAGAGCCAGGGGCCTGCTCTTGCGCAGGCAGCCCAGCCGTCGAAGGAGGCAGTCCATGAGTCATACGCCTGCCCGGCTCGCCGTGCTCGCGGCGATGCTCGCCGCGCTGGTACTCGCGCCGCCAGCGATCGCCGGCCGGGTCCCCGGTCTTGCCCTCAAGGCCAAGACCAAGCAGCACGCAACGCATTGCGCCTCGAAGGCCAAGCGCGGGCACGGGGCCAGCGCGTGCAAGAAGGCGAAGAAGAAGCTCGCGACGAGCCCGAGCTCGGCGTGCACCGGCGTCAGCCGCAAGCGCGTCAAGGGAAAGCGGACGTCGGCCTACGTCCGCTGCGTGACAGCGGCGCGCAAGAAGGCCGGCCAGGACCCAATCGTCGACAAGCAGGCTGACGACGGCGCCGGCGTCGACTCGCTCGATCCCGGTGAAAGCGAGACCGATCATCCGGATGACGACATGCCGCTCGCCGACGGGCCACTCGACGGCTCCTCCGACGACCTCGCCGACGCCACCGATGGGACCCCGGACGCACCGGAGATCCCTTGAACTCCGTACCGCGAGCAAGGGACTGCTGCCCGTCGCCGGCCCGGCGGGCGCCGCTCGTACAATCGAGGGGTGCTCACACCGCGCCAAGAGCTGATCCTGCGCAAGGTCGTAGTGGCCTACCAGGCGACTGTCCAGCCCGTCGCTTCCCGGACCCTCGCCGCCGACCCTGAGCTGCAGGCCGGCCCGTCGACGGTGCGCCACGAGCTTGCACAGCTCGAGGAGCACGGGCTCCTGGCGCATCCGCACACCTCGGCCGGGCGCATCCCGACCGACTCCGGCTACCGTTATTTCGTCGATCGCCTGCTGCCGAGCATGGCGACCGTCGGCTCGAGCCTCGAGCTCGAGCTCACCCGCCGCCAAGTCGACGAGGCGATGCGCGTCACGACGGAGACGCTCTCGCAGGTGACGAACCTGCTCGCGGTCGTCTCCGCACCGCCGCTTCAGACGGCGACGATCCGCCACATCGAGGTTCTCCAGCTGCAGCCGCAGATCGTGATGGTCGTGATCATCACCTCGACCGGCGGCGTGTCAAAGCGCGTGCTGCCCTTCGGGGCGCCGGTCGACAGTGGTCTTGTCGGCTGGGCCGGTGAGTTCCTCAACGAGGCGCTCGACGGTCTCGGGCTCGGAGCGCGCAAGCTGCACTCGCGCCTGATGGACCCGACGCTCCCGCACAGCGAGCGCAGATTCCTCGACAGCCTGATGCCCGCGTTCAGCGAGCTCGCCGCAACCGCCGAGGACTCGCTCTACGTCGACGGAGCGGCACGGCTGCTGTCCGAGCACCGCTTCCAGGATCTCTCGCAGATCAACCAGCTGATGCACATGCTCGAGAGCCGCGTGACCCTGCTGGAGATGCTGCGCACCGCGCTGGACGAGCGCGACGTCATCGTGCGGATCGGCGCGGAGAACGAGAACCCGGCGCTGCGCTCGCTGGCGATGGTCACCTCGGGATACGGGCTGGCGCTGCGCCCGCTCGGCACCGTCTCGCTGATCGGTCCGGTGTCGATGGACTACGGCACAACGATCCGCACCGTGCGTGAGGCGGCCCACCAGCTCTCGCGATTCATCCAAGACGTGTACGACCCGTCGTGAAGCGCGATTGCTACGAGGTGCTCGGCGTCGGTCGCGACGCGGGCGACACAGAGATCAAGAAGGCGTTTCGCAAGCTTGCGCGCGAGCTGCACCCGGACGTCAACAACCACGACCCGCAGGCCGAGGAGAAGTTCAAGGAAGCCGCCGAGGCCTACGAGATCCTGTCCGACGCCGAGCGCCGCCAGGTCTATGACCGCTACGGCCACGAGGGCCTCAAGCGCGGCGGCCAGAGCCCGAACTTCGAGGGTTTCGGCTCGATCTCCGACCTCTTCGACGCGTTCTTCGGGGGCGGCTTCGGCGCGGGCTTCGGCGCCGCCGGGCCGCGTGGGGGCGCCGACCAGTCCGTCGCCGTCGAGATCGAGCTCGAGCAGGCCGCCACGGGCGCCGCGGTCGACGTGCGCTACGAAGTCGTCGACCGCTGCGAGCGCTGCCACGGAAACGGCGCCGAGCCGGGAACGCCGATCAAGACCTGTGAGCGTTGCGGCGGAAACGGCGTGCTGCAGGCAGTCAGCCGCACGCCGTTCGGCCAGGTCGCGCGGACGGTCGCCTGCGATGTCTGCTCAGGCGACGGCAAGATCGCCGAGCGTCCGTGCGCGCGCTGCAACGGCCGCGGGCGGGAGATGCTCACGCACGCGGTCAGCATCGACGTCCCGGCCGGGATCGACGAGGGCCAGCGCATCCGCGTCCCGGGCCGCGGTCACGCGGGCGAATCCGGCGCGGCGTCCGGCGATCTGTACGTGCACGTCTCGATCCGCCCGCACGAGCGCTTCATCCGCGACGCCAACGACCTCGTCACCGTGCTCGACGTGCCGGCTCCGGCGGCGGCCCTGGGCGCGAAGTTCGCCGTGCCGACGCTCGAAGGCAGCGAGGACGTTCACGTGCGCCCGGGGACGCAGTCCGGCGAGACGCTCGAGCTGCGCGGCCGTGGGATGCCGCTGCTGCGCCGGCCGGGGCGGCGCGGGGACCTGCGCGTCGTCGTCAACGTCATCATCCCGCGGCATCTGAGCGACGAGCAGCGGCGGCTGTTCGAACGGCTGAACGAGACGATGACCGACAGCAACACCAGCACGGACGAGTCGGTGTTCGCGAAGCTCAAGCGCGCGCTGCGCGCGTGATCCGCCTCGCGGTGCGGGTTGCGCGCGCCGATGCCGAGGTCGCGCTGGCGCAGCTGCTGGAGCTCGCGCCCGCCGGCGTGGAGGAGGTCGACCACGGTGACACCGTCGAGTATGCCGTCTACGGGGCCTCAGGTGAACTGCCCGCGCTGCCCGACCTGCGCGCGGCGGCCGGCGCCGCGCTGGTGAACATCACGACGACGGAGGTCGCCGACGACTGGGCGACGGCCTGGCGCAGCTTCCACCGTCCGGTCACGATCGGTGACCGGATCCACGTGCGGCCGCCGTGGGCCGAGCCGCCGGCGCAAGCGAGCCGGGACCTGCTGGACATCGTCGTGGACCCCGGGCAGGCGTTCGGGACCGGCGCGCACCACACGACGCGGCTGTGCCTGGAGGCGCTGCTCGCGCTCGCGCCCGAGGGCGGTCTGGTCGATCTCGGGTGCGGCTCGGGCGTGCTCTCGATCGCGGCGGCGAAGCTCGGCTGGGCGCCGGTGCTGGGCGTCGATCACGAACGCGAGTCGGTCGTCGCGGCGCGCGCCAACGCCGTCGTCAACGAGGTCGAGATCGACGTGCGCCACGCCGACCTGCGCCACGGCGGCCCGGTCCCGGCGGCCCCGACCGTCGTCGCGAACCTCCTGCGCCCGCTGCTCGCACAGATCGCGCGCACGGGCTTCGACGGCGAGCCGCCGCGGACGCTCGTCGTCAGCGGGCTGCTGCGCGGCGAGGCCGACGCGATCGCGACCGCGTTCGGCACGTACGGCCTGTACGAACGGACCCGCCGTGGGAGCGGCGAATGGGCCGCGCTGACGCTTGTGCGCTGACGGGTTCGACTCGGCCGCCTGACCACGGAGGTGCACGTGCTGGGCGGGCAATGCGAACCGCGCCAGTGTCGCCGGTTCACCAGGACTGCGGCGATCCAATCACGAGCGCGTCACGGGTTGGTGAGCGGCGGGTTCACGACAGGGGAGTTCAGGCAGGAGGACGACGCGGCCCGCTGTCCGGCGATGGAGTCCGGGGGGCGCCCAGCGCTTGAGCAGTTCCTCGGCCGGCGGCTCGAACCCGCGCGTGTAGCGCGCCCCAGTCGTGCTCATCGACGAGCTTGGCCCCGAGGTCGGCCACCGCCTCTGCGAGCTCAATTCCGACGCGGATCAGGTGCTTGCGGTAGGCGCCTGTCTCCGCGACGCCGAAGCATGCGCGGATGGGCTCGTCCTACTCTGAGCAGCAGTTCGGCCAGATCGCGTAGAGCACGTTGGCTGCGCCGGTCGGTCCGAACCGTCGGATGACTGTGCCGGACTCACGCCGTAGCCAGCTCGCCTGGCGATGGCGCAGGTCGGCGTAGGCGCGGGCGATCACGTCGAGGCTGGCATCGTCGAGCTCATCGAGCGTGCGGTCCGGCCCCGGGAGCGGCGGACACCATTCCTGTCACCAGTCCCGCAGGCTCTCGTAACTGATCGGCTCGTCCTTGACCGCGAACTGGCGACAGCCCCATGTTCGGAGCCAGGTCAGTCTGCGCCCCGAGGCCGAACAGCACGAAGCAGCGACCGTGTCGCCGAGGCGCGCGCGTCATCGCGAACGCCTGCCGAGATCCGCCGGCTGGCTCGCTGATCTGGGCGACGCGCGGCGCTTCTCGTCCTCCAGGCAGGCGGTGCGCTGCGCGGGCCTGGACATCACCGTGCATGAGTCCGACACCCGCCGGCGCGCCGGGCACCTCTCCCGCCAAGGCTCGCCGGTGCTGCGCTGGGCGGCCTTTGAAGCGGCGCAGTGCGCGGCGCGACCAAGCTCACCAGACCACGAGTACTAGGTGGCGCTCACAGAGCGCCTGGGCGCAACGCGCGCCGCGTTGACGATCGCGCGCAAGTTGCTGCGCCGCGCACACCACACCCTGCGCGAGCTCGGCGACGACGCGATCGCCGCCCCCGGCCAGCTGACGTCCGAGCGCGCGCTGCCCGTACATCAGTGATCGACCGCGGCCGGCTCCTCCAGAATTCCACGTTGCCATCGACGACACGACGATCAGCGACCCTGAAAGATTGAGCGGCCGCACCGCTCACCGCGGGATCACCCCCATCAACGATCTCGTCGCCGCGCCCTGCCCGGGGCTCGAGCACCAGATAAGGCTGGGCACCCGCGCGCCCACACCACCCACCACGCCGACCAAGGAGGTGCCCGCCGCTGCCCGCACGAATGACCACAACCTGCTCAAGCGCATGACCAGCAGATGCCTGCCGGCCCACCGGGCCTTGACGATCGCCGTGCCTACAGATAAGGCGATTCTGGGACACGACCGGCGGCAGCAGTGCGGCCGCGATCGTCATAGCGATGTGGCGTTCGGCTGACTCAGGCGTTGCAGGAGTGGCGCGAGGGTGCGTTGGACTACCGCGTCGGCGCTGTCATAGTCAACCGTACCGAGCATGGATTTGGTTCCTCCGTTCGGTCGATGGGCCCGCGTGGTTGCGCAACGAGCTACGCGTGGCAGACGACGGGCACTGGAGTACCGACGCTGCATCTTGCAGCGTCGGTTACAATGAGGGCATGCCAGTCGCTCTGCCGTTCGTCACGCGCCGCGAGATCGCTCGCGAGTACCGTCCGGACGGGACGGTGTCCGACGAGTCTGCGATCAGAAGCCTGCGGGACAAGCAGTCGCTCTCGGCCGGGATCAGCGTCGTCGCCAGGAAGGGCTCGGGCAAGCTCGGCGGCCGGCTTCACGTGTACAGCGCTCTCAATCGCGAGGCGGCACGAGCCGCGCGGCGACACGATTACGTCCTCGCCGTCCGGATTGCGAAGGCTGCCCGCGCCCTCGAATCAACGCCCGAGGCCAGAAGGGTCACCAGCTTCCTCGTGGAGGCGATCGCGCTGACGACCACCGCTGACTTGGCCCGCGTGCTCTCAGAGCCTGAGCTGCTGCCCGACATCACGTCGCTGCAACGGCGCTACGCCGAGGCGCTGAGAAAGCTCGACATCGCGGGTCCAGCGCTGTTCACCGGCTATGTCGCGCAGATCACCGAGACGGAGGCGTGGCTAGACCTCACGGGTCTAAGTGCGCGTGTTGCGATTCCCCGCGTCGTGGTCGACCTGGCCGGCATCGGCGCGGTCGGCGCCGCGATCGCTGCCAGCTGGGAGATTCTTGCCGGCGGCCGCACGCTGATGACCGTCGAGCCCGCGCTGGATGCTGTGCCCGCACTGAACGCTGATGGGGCACCACTCGTCGATGTGTACGGGACGCCATGGGGACGGGTGCTCAGCGAGACAGACGCCGAGGCGCTGCTTATCACCGGCGCGCCGACGATCGCGATCCCGGCGGGCATCCCCGACGTCGAATGAGGGTCGACGAGCTGACGGTCCGCGCGGCGACCAGCGCCGACCGCGAACTGCTGGCTGCGTTCTCATGCAGCTCAGGAGAGCCATGGGAGGACCTCATCGAGGAGCAAGTCCGCGGTCCGCTCATAGGGCGCTACCTCAGCACGCCGCCGTACTTCGATGGCCGGCTGTTGCTCGGGCTCGATCGCGCTGGCACCCTGCTCGTTATCGGCGCGCATCACATCGAGCCAACGCTCCATCCTGACGTTGGCTACACCGAAGTCGTCGCCGTGGCGCTCGAGGCGCGCGGGACGCTGGTGGAGTTGCCGGGGGGAGAGCGTGTCTCGCTGGGGCATTTCATGCTTCTGACGATCTTCCGGCAGATGCGCCGGCTAGGTCGCCATCGCCGAACGTTCGTGCGGGTCGATCGGCGCAACGCGCGCAGCCTCTCCTTGTTGCACCGTGTCGGGCTTGCAGAGCAGCAGGCCGACCCCGACAACGCGGAGCTCGTGCGCCGCTGGGGCGAGCTGCCGTGAGCTCAGGTGGCGTGAACCACAGTCGTAGCGGGCACCAAGTCTCGATAACGCCTCTTATGTGAACACGGACGTTTATTAGCCTCCTGGATGCTCTCGCACAGCGGTCTCGTGCGCGCCGCCATCCGTCGCAATCTGGTCGATCCATCCCCGGGTGTCGCAGCATCTCAGATTGCTTGCGATCGACCTGGGCCGGCATGCGCGCTGCACGACGCGAACTCCTCGATCTCGGTCGTCCACGCCCATATCGCAGGGTCTGATCTACAAAAACGAGGTCTTCTCAGTTGACATAACGCCTCGGCCACTTCTGGGGCCCGGCTTCAGCGGCGTGACGCCCAGCCGCCATGTCTACGCGCTGCTGTGGGCCGCGAAGCTCGCCCGCGCCCGCGGCGAACACAGCGCCGCGGTGAGGCTGATCGACGAGGCCGAGGACCTCCTGTCCGCGTTCGAGGATCCGGTGGCCGCTAATTCTGGGCGGTGGCGTCGCGTGTGGCGGTCCGGGATGCGTCGAGCGGAGTGGTGGAGGGTGTTCGAGCGGCCGTGGCGTGAAACGCCTGACGAGCCCGGCGAATCGCCGAATCGCCCCGGCCCGACCGCAGTTCGCAACGGCTGATCGGCCGTCCACCGGATTGCCCGCCACTCAGGCGCTTTAACCGGAAGTTTTCGTGGTTGGGCTGCTGAGTCGCCTGGATCGGCGGGCGTTTTGGCCATCTTAGGGCGGCGGGTTCTGTCTACGTGGTGAGTTTGATGTCGAGCAGCTGTAGGGC
>Ga0307502_10000287_pt1 | contig 13372 bp, 13 predicted proteins | sample 16_S_MG_FD_201364 | JGI IMG/M metagenome (GOLD analysis project Ga0307502, IMG submission 201364) | Soil microbial communities from Populus trichocarpa stands in riparian zone in the Pacific Northwest, United States - 16_S | ecosystem: Environmental > Terrestrial > Soil > Riparian zone > Trees... | reverse complement strand
CCGCTGCCGGACGGGCAGTGATGCGCCGGCCGTTACGGCGGCAGCGTCACCCGGCCGGTGGCGAGGTGACCGATGACGGCACGTGGGTGGACCGTTCCCTACCCGGCAACAAGGCGCTCATCGCGCGCGGCAAGGAGCTCGAGCTGCGCGAGCGGCAGGCCGAGATCGACGCGAAGACCGCCGCACGAAGCCATTACCTGCGGATGCAGAAGTGGGTCCTGCTCGGCGTGGGCGCGCTGATCCTGCTCACCGTGCTCACGCTCGTCGTCGGCCTGTGGGTCGGCGCGATCCCGACCTCCTTCGCGACCGAGCTGGCGCGCACCATCCTGCCGATCCTGCTCGGCGCCGCCGCGACCATCGTCGGCGCCTTCTTCGGCGCCGGCGCGATCGTCAATCCGAACCGCTTCGACCGTGATCGTGACCAGTGAGTGGGGACACCGGGATGAGTCCGATCAGCGGCAGGTCCGCGGGTGGTTCGTCACCGGTTTCGAACCAGGTCCCGTCCAGGGGTTCTAGCCCGCTGACGCGCAGCGGGGGTCGCTCCGCATGCCGGCGGGCGGAGCTGGTGTCAGGCATTCGTTTCGCCCCTCCCCGGCGCCCGGCGCTCCCTCGCCGCACCGAGTGCCGCCACGGGAAGTCCTTGCAGGTCAGCAAGGCCATCCGGCCTGAGCGTAACCTTCTGAGCACAGGATGACAACACTCGGTAAGTGTCGATTACGTGTATCTGCCGTGTTGCATCCGCACCAGCACCACACATACACTTAACCCGATTGCCCGAACCTCACGCAACTGGATGTGACCATGTCGGCTAAGGGCGCACGGACCGAGTCCGCTGGGCAGCCAAACTCCGCGAAGGCAGAACCGAAGAGGATCAATGTTGCCGTTTCGCCGGATACTGTCCGTGCTCTTGAGAATGTCATTGAGCGTGAGGGGGTGACGTTGACTGAGGCGTTGCGGCGGTTGGTCGGGTATGGGGATTTCGTGTATCGCGCGGTTCGGGAGCAGCGGGAGCAGTTGATTGTGAAGGGGTCTGAGGGGTCTCGGGAGGTTGTTCTTCTCTGATGGGGTTCCGGTGGCCGGGCGGGGGCGGGCCGGGGTGCGGTGTGGGCAGGGCTTGGCAAACGGGGTTGGCGGGCAGGGCGGCTTCTACTATTTGCTCCTTCTAGCCTCGGCTCCTTTCGAGCCGGGCTCTGCCCATTCTTTTGGCTTCGGTGCCTTGACGGCCCTTATCTCCGCTAGTCCGTTGTGAAGCTTGTGCCCAGGGCTTGCCAGTCGAGGACTGGGGCCGCCAGGTCTCGGATTGTGGCCAGTAGGCCTAGGCGGGCTGCTCGGATTTCCTTGTCCTCCGCCATTACCAGGATGTCGTCGAAGAAGGTGTTGATTGGGGTGGTCAGGGGGGTGGCTGCCAGTACGAAGTCCGCCAGGGACGTGTTCTGCATTGCTTCCCGCACCTTTACCAGTGCCTGGTGCAGTGCTGTCTCTGCCGGTTCTGTCAGCTTTGCCTGGTCGTAGGTTGCCTCGGTGTCCGGGGGGACGATGCGGCGGACCCGCTGTAGGGCTGCCACCAGGGTCCCGAAGTCCTTGTCGCCGACTCGTTGCTCGATTTCTCGGAGGGTTGACTCGGCTGCCGCTGGGGCTGTGGCCAGTGGGAGTACTGCTGCCACGTGCCTGTGGTCGTGGCCTGCGTCCAGTAGCTGCTGTTCGTAGCGGCGGGTTACGAAGTCCGCTACCTCTTCCAGCGTTTTCTCCGGGACCTCGATGCCTTGTGCGCGAACTTCTTCCGCCGCTGCTGCCAGGCCCTTTGTCAGGGTGATGTCCGACAGACTCGGGTGTGTGCGCAGGATCGTGAGCACGCCCGCCGCCGCCCTGCGTAGGCCGAACGGGTCCGAGCTGCCGGTGGGGGCCGCGCCCACCGCGAACAGGCCCACCAGCATGTCGAAGCGGTCCGCCAGGGCCAGTACCGCACCCGGGATCGTTGCCGGGGGCTTGTCGCCTGCCGACCTTGGGCGTTCCATGTCGAACAGGGCCTCGGCCACGGCCTCCGGCTCGCCTGAGCGGGCTGCGTACTCGCGGGCCATGACGCCGGCCAGGCTGGTCAGTTCGATGACCATCTGGGAGGCCAGGTCGAACTTCGCCAGCGCCGCCGCGCGTTCCAGGGTTGCTTTGTCCTGTGTGGACAGGCCGTTGCCCAGGGTTGCCGCTTTCGCGGCGATTCTTGCCGCGCGGTCGGACATGGAGCCCAGTTTTTCCTCGAAGGCCAGGCGGGCCAGGCCTGCCTTCATGGTTTCCGGGGCCACCTTCAGGTCCGCCCGCCAGAAGAAGCTCGCGTCCTCGTAGCGGGCTCGCAGCACCGCCTCGTTGCCTGCTCGCACGGCCTTCTGGTCGCAGTCGCCGTTGGCCACCGCCACGAAGTGTGGGAGTAGGGCGCCTTCCGGGGTGCGGACCGGGAGGTAGCGCTGGTGCTTGCGCATCACCGTGGTCAGGATTTCCTGCGGCAGTTCCAGGTAGGTTTCCGAGAAGCCGCCCAGGATCGCGTTCGGCTCCTCCACCAGGTTGGCGATCTCGTCGATCAGGCCCGCTTCCGCGTCCACGTCGATTGTTCCCTTGACGCTCGCGGCCAGCTCGCCTGCCGTTCGGACGATCGTCTCGCGGCGGGCTACCACCGATGCCACGATTTGGTGCGTGGCCAGGAAGTCCAGGTAGCCGGCCGCTGTCGGGACCTCTACCGCCGGGGTTTCGGCCGTGCGGTGGACCCTCGTGGTGCGGCCTGCCGTCAGGGTCGACGCCGTTACCGGGACCACCTCGGTGCCCAGCAACGCCACCAGCCAGCGGACTGGGCGGGTGAACGACAGCTTCCGGTCGTTCCAGCGCATGTTCTTGTCGGCGCGTAGTTCCGTCACCACCTCGCCGAGTAGGCCGCTCAGGACCTCTGTCGCGCCTCGGCCCAGGTCGGTCTTGGTTACGCCCACGTACTCGACACCGTCGACGTCCACGCGTTCCAGTGCCGTCGGGTCGATTTTCTGGCCTCGGGCGAAGCCTGCCGCCGCCTTCGTCGGTTCGCCTGCCGCGTCGAACGCCGCTGATGCCCTTGGGCCGCGGACGAAACGCTCCGCGTCGGGTTCCGCTGGGGCTACCTCGTCGACCAGAACGATGATGCGGCGCGGGGTCGCGTGGACCTCGATGTCGCCGTGGGACAGGCGGGTCGCGGCCAGCTTGGACCGCACCGCGTCGCGGACTGCCGCCGCGCTGCGGGTCACCTCGTGCGGTGGGAGCTCTTCCGTGCCGATCTCGAACAGGAGGGGCGCGGGCTCGGTGACCGTGGCGAACGTGGTCGGCTGCGCGGCCGCCGGGGGTAGGTCGGACAGGCCCAGCGGGTGGTCCAGTTCCGCGCGGCGTTCTGCCCACAGCGTCGACACCTCGCGGGCCAGGCCGCGCATTCTCGCGAACGCCTTTGCCCGCTCCGTCGTCGACACGGCGCCTCGGGCGTCCAGTACGTTGAACGTCTGCGAGCACTTCAGCACGTGGACGTGCGCCGGGACGGGCAGGCGCAGGTCCAGCATGCGCCGCGCCTCGTTCGCGTAGTCCTCGAACAGGCGCTTCTGGGTGTCCACGTCCGCGTCGTCCAGGTAGAAGCGGCTCATCTCGTACTCGGCCTGGCCGAACGCCTCGCCGTATGAGATGCCCGGGGCGTAGGCGATGTCCTTGAAGTGGCTCACGTTCTGGAGCGCCATCACGATGCGCTCCACGCCGTACGTGATCTCCACCGACACGGGGTCCAGGTTCTGGCCGCCGGCCTGCTGGAAGTACGTGAACTGGGTGATCTCCAGACCGTCCAGCCACACCTCCCAGCCAAGGCCCCACGCCCCCAGCGCCGGCGATGCCCAGTTGTCCTCGACGAACCTGATGTCGTGCGCGTGGATGTCGATGCCGAGCGCTTCCAGGCTCTGCAGGTACAGCTCCTGCGGGTTGCCCGGGTCGGGCTTCAGGATCACCTGGAACTGGGTGTGCGTCTGCAGCCGGTTGGGGTTCTCGCCATACCGGGCGTCGTCGGGCCGTACGCTCGGCTCGACGTAGGCCACCCGCCACGGCTCGGGACCGAGCACGCGCAGGATGGTCGCCGGGTTGAGGGTGCCGGCGCCGACCTCGGTGTTGAACGGTTGCACGATCATGCAACCCTGGTCGGTCCAGTACTTGGTCAAGGCGAGCAACGCGTCCTGCATGGTCAGCACACCGTAAAACCCTAATGACCGGCGCATCGGGAAGACTGGGCGGGTGCCTCGATGGCTGGTCTACGGCACCGCGACGATCGTCGTCATCCTTCTCGCGGTGGTCGCGCTCGCCTATTTCTTCCAGCGGCGGCTCATCTACCTCCCGACCCGTGGGGCGGTGCCGCCGGCCGCGGAGGTGCTCACCGGTGCCCGGGACGTGCGGTTGACGGCCGCCGACGGGGTCACGCTCGGGGCCTGGTTCGTGCCAGCCTCCGCGCGTGACCTGGGGTTCACCGTGCTGGTCGCCAACGGGAACGGGGGCAACCGGGTGGACCGGGCCGGGCTGGCTTCCGCGTTACGGGAGGCCGGTTTCGACGTGTTGTTGTTCGACTACCGTGGGTACGGGGACAGCACCGGCGACCCGAGTGAGGCGGGGCTGGCGCTCGACGTGCGGGCCGCGCGGTCTTACCTGGTCGATGACCTGGGGGTTTCTTCGTCGCGGCTGATCTACTTCGGGGACAGCATCGGCGGTGGGGTGGTCACCGAGCTGGCGGTCTCCCACCCGCCGGCGGGGCTGGTGCTGCGGTCGCCGTTCACCCGGTTGGCTGACACGGCTGCCGAGCACTACCCGTTCCTGCCGGTGCGGCTGCTGCTCCGGGACCGGTATCCGGTCGTCGAGCACGTGCGGCGGATCCGGGTGCCGACCGTGGTGGTCTACGGGTCGGCCGACTCGATCGTGCCGCCGGCGCAGAGCCGCGCCGTCGCCGACGCGGCCGCGGGGCCGGTCACGGTGGTGGACATACGTGGCGCCGACCACAACGATCCGGTGTTGCTGTCCGGGTCGCGCGTGGTCGGCGCCGTCGTCGAGTTGGTCAGCTGACCTGCAGGTTCTTGCGGTGGGCGTACGCGGCTCGGCGCTCGGTCTCGTCGAGTCCGCCCCAGATGCCGTACGGCTCGTAGACGGTCAGCGCGTGGTGGCGGCACTGCACGATCACTGGGCATCCCCGGCAGACCTCTTTGGCCCTGGCCACGCGCTCTTCCCGTGCCTGGCCGCGCTCGGCGCGCGGGTGGAAGAACATGTCGCTGTTCTGGCCGCGGCAGGCGGCCAGGCGTTGCCAGTCCCATGTGTCAGCGATCGGACCGGGCAGCCGGGAAACGTCCACCATGGCAGGGCTCCTCCATCAAGCTCGCTTGGCTCTACGCCCTGGTGGTACCCGGCCCATCTGGCGGGCAAACACGCGCCTTGCGATCCGATGGGCTGGTGCGTTGTCGCTGGAAGGGGCCATGATGACCACCGGGACCAAGGGAGGGCAGTACCGTGGCGCGACCTATCTGGAGCGGAGCCATCAACTTCGGGTTGGTGACCATCCCCGTCGAGCTGTACAGCGCGACGGAGGATCACACCATCAGCTTCCGCCAGTTCGAGCGGGGCACGTCCGACCGGATCCGCTACAAGCGGGTCAACGAGCGGACCGGCAAGGAGGTGCCGTTCTCCGACATCGTCAAGGGCGCCGACCTCGGCGGCGGCGAGTACGTGATCATCGAGCCGGAGGAGCTGGACGCCATCGCGCCCGGCCGATCGCGGACCATCGACATCAACTCGTTCGTCGACCTGGAGGAAATCGACCCGATCCACTTCCAGCGGACGTACTGGCTGGCGCCGGCCAAGGAGGAGTACGGCAAGTCGTACGGCCTCCTGCTGCAGGCCATGGAGAAGACCAACCGGGCCGGTATCGCGTCGTTCGTGATGCGGGGCAAGGAGTACCTGACCGCGGTGCGGGCCGGGGACGGGCTGCTCGTGCTGAACACGCTGCTGTTCCCCGCGGACATCCGCGACCCGGCGCAGGAGCTGAAGTCGCTGCCCGAGATCGCCACCGCGCGGGGCAAGGAGCTCGACATGGCGGTCAGCCTGATCGACTCCATGTCCGACGAGTGGCGCCCGGAGGACTACCACGACGCCTACACCGAGCAGGTCGAGAAGCTGATCGACACCAAGCGCGAGGGCCGCGAGGTCGTCGCGTCGGAGGAGCCTTCCGAGCCGACGAAGGTGGTCGACCTGTTCGAGGCGCTGTCGCGGAGTGTGGAGAGCCGAAAGAAGGGGCGCGCGCCGTCCCCGTCACCGGCGCTCGACGACCTGAGCAAGGCCGACCTGGACAAACTGGCCAAGGAACTGGACGTCAAGGGCCGCTCCAAGATGAACCGCGACGAACTGGCCAAGGCGGTGGCCGAAGCCCAAAGCTCAGCCGCCGCCTCGTGACCTCGCGAGTCCCGCACCCATGCACCGCGAGTCCCGCGTTCAGACATAGCGAGTTGCGGTTTCGTGCACACGGGGCCGGGCCAAGATCTGCACGAAACCGCGACTCGGTGTGGGCGAACGCGGGACTCGCGAGGTTAAGGGCGCTTGTAGAACGGGAGTTTGACTACCGAGACCGGCATGGCCTTGCCTCGGATGTCCACCGTCAGCTTGGTGCCGGGTTCCGTGAGTGACGGCGGGACGTACGCCATCGCGATCGGGTGGCCCAGGGTGGGGGACAGGGCGCCGCTCGTTACCGTGCCTACCTGGTCGTCGCCGTTCAGGACCGGGTAGCCGTGGCGGGCGGCGCGGCGGCCGTCGCCGACAAGTCCCACCAGGACCTGTTCTGCCGTGCCGGCCTCGTCTCGGCGCTGTTCCAGGGCGGCGCGGCCCACGAAGTCGGCCGTCTTGTCGAACTTCACCACTCGGCCCAGGCCCGCGTCGAACGGGGTCATGTCCGCCGTCAGCTCGTTGCCGTACAGCGGCATCCCAGCCTCCAGCCGCAGCGTGTCGCGGCACGCCAGGCCCGCAGGGACCAGGAACTCGAACGCCGACACCGTCGCCCACACGTCCTCCGCGTGCGGGGACTCCGCGTACACCTCGAAGCCGTCCTCGCCCGTGTAGCCGGTGCGGGCCAGCAGCACGTCGTGGCCGCCGATGACGGTCGGGACGCAGCCGTAGTACGGCAGCGCGGCCAGGTCCGCGTCCGACACCGCGCCGATCACCTCTACCGCGCGTGGGCCCTGGACCGCGATCAGCGCGCACGCCGTCGACCGGTCCACCACCTCCACCGTGAAGCCCTCGGCCCGCGTCTTCAGCTCGGCGAACACCACCGCCGAGTTGGACGCGTTCGCCACCACCATGAAGTGGTCCTCGCCGATCCGGTAGACGACCAGGTCGTCGAGCACGCCGCCCGCGCCGTCGCAGATCATCGTGTACCGGGCGCGGCCCGGCTTCACCCCTGACAGTTTGCCGACCAGCGCGTAGTCCAGCGCCCGGCCCGCCTCCGGCCCGGTCAGCTCGATCTCCCCCATGTGCGACAGGTCGAACAGGCCCGCGGCCTCCCGCACCGCCTTGTGCTCCCCCAGTTCGCTGCCGTACCGCAGCGGCATCGACCAGCCGGCGAAGTCGGTGAACGACGCACCGAGCTTGGTGTGCACGTCGTTAAGCGGCGAGAGTGTGCTCATGGCCCCGATCCTGCCTGCTGGGACGCCCGCCCGTAACAACGGGGGTATGCCACCCGCGCCGGGTGGCATACCCCCGCGGCTACCTACGGGAAGAGCGTCAGCCCGGGGTCGATGCCGATGGCGGCCACCTGGTCGACGGTCAGTGGCGGTGTCGCGATGGTCGGCGCGCCGCCGGTCTTGACGTCGGTGCCGATGTTCGAGGACTCGACGATGACCGACGTGCCGTCCGCCCGGGTGATGTCCACCCGGTTCATGGTGGTGCCGCCCTCCAGCGCCCGGGTCTGCCGGAGGATGGTCTCGCCGTGCGGTCCCTGCCCCACCTCGCAGTAGGTCTGCTCCCCGCTGCCAGGTGGGTCGCACTGGTTGCCGAAGTCGCCGTTATCGTAGGCCGGGGCCAGGAGGACCAGGACGTTGCCGGTCCCGTCCGGCAACTGGACGGTCGCCCGCGTCATGAAGTAGCTGTCCACGTCACAGACCGGCTTGTCGACCGGTGTCTCCCCGGTGACCTGGAACAGCTCGAGAGGCCCGTGCGTCACACCGTCGGGGTACTGGTTCCCGGGGTTGACCACGAACTGCGCGTTCGGCAGCTGCCCGTGGAACAGGGTGCCCAGCACCGGGTTGAGGCGGGCGATGACCGCCGCGGGCGTCTCCACGTCGGGTTGGGAACACTGCTCCGGCGGCGTTCCCGTCGGACCCTTCATCGACGTCGAAGACGACGAGGACGGCGGTGCTGACGGCGATGTCGTCGACGTCGGGCCGCCGACCCGAACCCCGCCGCCGTCGTCACCCCTGGTCATGGTGTATGCGACGACACCGACACCCAGCACCACCGCCACGCCGGCCGCGACCACCGGGTTCGCCACCCGGCGAACCCGGTCCGCGCGGCGGCCGCGGGTGATGACCGCCTCCACGTTGACCGTGGACGGCGGCACCTCCCCGATCGCGTCATCGAAAAGCTGCTTGTCCATTTTCTTTCCCGCACCTCTCCGGCTAGTCGGCCTCGGCTGCCCTGGCACGCAACGTGTCGAGCCCGCGCGCGGTCTGGCTCTTCACGGTGCCCGCCGAGCAGCCGAGGATCTCGGCGGTCTCCTCCACCGAGAGATCGAGATAGAGGCGCAACACGACGGCGGCCCTGCGCCTCGGCGGCAACCCGCCGAGCAGGTCCAGCAGCTGGGCGCGGCTGACCACGGCGAACTCCGTCGGTGACGACAGCTCGGGCAGCTCCTCGACCAGTTGCTCACGGCGGTGCCACGGCCTGCGCTTCTCGTCCAGCCAGGTGCGCAGCAGCGCCTTGCGGACGTAGGCGTCCAGGCTCTGCGCGCCGCCGACCCGCGACCAGTGCCGGTACAGCTTGCCGATCGTGATCGACACGAGGTCGTCCGCGGTGTGCCAGTCCCGGCACAGGAGGTACGCGGTGCGCCGCATGACCTCCATCCGTGCCGTCACGTACTCGCGGTACGCGTTCTCCTCGGACTGTTTCACCCGCGACCTCCCCGTGTCGTGCCTCTTACACGGGCTGGAACGCGCGCTGTGCCATGCGGGGTTGCTTCGCGAGCGAAAGTGGCCGGAGCGTGCGCCGTCTGGACTGAGGAGCGCGCGGAGGCGCGAGGAACGAGCGCCGAGCACGCGACGAGGGAAGACGGCGTGTTAGCGGAGGGGAAACGGAGCGAGCCATCAAACACTGTCAAGGTGAAAACCGTAGGGAATTTCCAGACGGTGTGCGGCGAGCAGGTCGGCGTCGGCCAGTAGCTCGCGGGTCGGGCCGTCCGCGACCACGACGCCGTCGTCGATCAGGACGCTGCGTGGGCAGAGCTGCAGGGCGTACGGGAGGTCGTGGGTGACCATCAGTGTGGTGCGCCCGAGCGACAGCAGGACCTCGGCCAGCTCGCGGCGCGCGACGGGCTCCAGGTTCGCGGACGGCTCGTCCAGCACGAGGATCTCCGGGTCGCAGGCCAGGACCGTGGCGAGTGCGACGCGGCGGCGCTGCCCGCCGGACAGGTGCAGCGGCGAGCGGTCGACGTGCCCGGCCATGCCGACGGCGGTCAACGCATCGTGCACGCGTTGTTCGAGCTCCTTGCCGCGCAGCCCGAAGTTCGCCGGGCCGAACGCCACGTCCTCGCCGACGGTATGCATGAACAGCTGGTCGTCGGGGTCCTGGAAGACGATGCCGACGCGGCGGCGGATCTCGTGCAGGTTGGCCTTGTCGACCTCGAGACCGGCGACCTCGATGTGCCCGGCGCCCGCGGTGAGGACGCCGTTGAGGTGCAGGACGAGCGTGGTCTTGCCGGCGCCGTTGGGGCCGAGCACGGCGACCCGCTCCCCCGGCTCGACGCGCAGGTCGACGCCGTAGAGGGCCTGGTGGCCGTCGGGGTAGGCGAAGGCGAGGCCCTTCACCTCGAGCGCGGGGGTCACGTGAGCACTGCCACGCCGAGGACCGCGGCGGTGGCCAGGACCGGGGTGAGGCCGGCGAGCCAGGTGGCGGGTCGGGCGGCGACGCCGCGGTCGGGCATGGCGCCGGTCCAGCCGCGGGAGAGCATCGCGAGGTGGACCCGTTCGCCGCGTTCGTAGCTGCGGATGAACAGGGCGCCGATGCCGCGTGCGGTGGCGCCGACCTGCCAGAGGAAGCGCGGGTCGTGGCCGCGGGAGATCCTGGCGAGCCGCATCCGCCGCGCCTCGCCGGCGATGACGTCGAGGTAGCGGAGCATGAGCGTGGCGATGGTCGTCAGGGCGGCGGGTGTGTGTAGGCGCTGGAGGCCGACGATGAGGTCGCGCGGGGTGGTGGTCGCCGCGAGGGTCAGTGAGGTGAGGACGCCGAGGGTGCCTTTGGCGAGGATGTTCCAGCCCGCGAGCGCACCGGCCGCGCCGCCGAAGACCGGCATGAGGATCGCGACGAGGACGAACGGGATCTCGATGAACGCCCGCTTGGCGAAGTGGCTGACGGGCACGCGCGCGATCCGCCCGACGGCGACGACCAGGACGAGGTAGAGGCCGAACGCCCAGAACTCGGTGCGCGGCGTGGCGACCACGCAGAGGACGGTGAGCAGGGCGGCGACGATCTTGACCTGCGCGGGGAGGCGGTGCACGGGCGAGTCGGCGGGGTGGTGGAGGAGATGGGCGTGGCCGGCACTCATGACCCCGACCCTTCGCTGGCGGCCCGGCGGGAGAGGTGGCGAGACGGGCGAGCGGGGATTGCGTGGTGCCATGAAAGGCGCGGGGCGGTCACGGCTGGCTCCCGGGGTCGGACCCGCTGCTCGCGGAGGTCTCCGACCTGCGTGGGCGCCTGCGAAGCAACCAGAACAGCCCGCCCGCGACCACCGCCGTGGCGAGCACCCCCAGTACCCCCGCCACACCGGTGAAGCGGCTGTCGCCGCCGACGGTGTAGTCCGCGAGCGGGCTGTCCTTCATGTGGTGGTCACCCGAGCGCTGGGCGATGCAGTCCCCCTTCAGCTGCTCGCCCTGGTCGGTGTGCACCACCTCGCACCCCTTGAGGGTCGCGCTGTCCAGGCCGTCCGGGTTCGAGTCGGCGAAGTACGACAGCACTCCGGCGCAGATCAGCGCCACCAGTGCGAACCCGGCGAAGAAGTGCCACCGCTTCATGCCCGCACCTCCAGCGGCCTGGCCGTCCCGCGCAGCAGGTGCACGAGATCCGGTCTGACCGCGGCCACCGCGGTCACCGTCAGTGCCGTGATCACGCCTTCGCCGATCCCGATCAGGGCATGGAGGCCGATCATCGTGCCGGCCACGCCGCCAAGCGAGAACGCGGCGTCACCGCCGATCGCGAACTCCAGGACGAAGCCGAGGGACGCGATCACGGTGTTGCAGAACGCGGCCGTGAACGCCGTCGCGAACAGGCCTGAACGGCCACGCGTAGCCAGCGGCCGCAGTGCCAGCGCCACCAGGTAGCCCGCCGCCGTCCCGATCAGCGCCATGTTCGTGATGTTCGCCCCCAGCGCGGTCAGCCCGCCGTCCGCGAACACCAGTGCCTGCACGACCAGCACGATCCCGACGCACAGCGCGCCGACCCACGGGCCGACCAGCATCGCGGCCAGCGCGCCGCCCAGCAGGTGACCGCTCACGCCGGGCAGGATCGGGAAGTTCAGCATCTGGGTGGCGAACACGAACGCGGCCACCAGCCCGGCCATCGGGGCGGTCTTGTCGTCGAGGTCGCGACGGGCGCCGACCATCGCGGCGGCCATGCCGAGTACCGCGACGGCACCGAAGATCAGCGACGTCGGCGCGTTGATCAGGCCGTCGCTCATGTGCATCGCTACGGATTGGGACACGGAACTCAGCCTAGATAGCAATGACAGGCAATCACCAGGCATTTGCAACAACGGTTTTGTGCCTAAGCTGTGGGTGTGACGGTCGACACGCCCATCCACGTCCGGGAGCCCCTGCGCTTCCAGCAGCCGCGCGACGCCGGCATGACGTGGTTCGCCCTGCCGTCCACCACCGTCACCGTGATCATCAACCTCGCCGAGCCGTTCGGCGGGCTGCCCGGCGCGTTCATCGCGGGCCCGACCGACCGCGGGACCGTGGTCGACCAGCACGGCGAGATCGACTGCCTCGACCTCAAGCTGACCCCGCTCGGCGCCTACCGGCTGTTCGGCGTGCCGATGAACGAGCTGGTCAACCAGATCGTCGACCTGGCCGACGTCGCGCGACTGCGCCCCGACCGCCTGCGCGAGGACCTGGCACGCCTCACCGAAGAAGGCCCGGAGCCGGCGCCGGAGGTCACGCACGTCTGGCGGCGCCTGCGGAAGGCACACGGCAACATCCCGATCACCGAGCTGGCCGGCGAGGTCGGCTGGAGCCGCCGGCACCTGGTCAACCGCTTCCACGCACAGATCGGCCTGCCCCCGAAGACCGTCGCCAGGATCCTCCGGTTCGAGGAGCTGCTGCGCCGGCTGCCCACGACGCGGATCGCGGAGGCGGCGACGACCTGCGGGTACTACGACCAGGCGCACATGAACCGCGACTTCCGCGAGTTCGCCGGCACCACGCCCGGCGAGTACCTCGCGCGGTTCCCTTCCGTCCAATACCCGTGGGTGCCCGCGACCTAACGTGCTCGCATGAGCATCTACCCAGCGCTGCGCTACACCGACCCGAACACCGCGATCGACTGGCTGACCAAGGCCTTCGGCTGCACGCGGGAACAGGTCTTCCACGACGACGACGGCGTCGTGCAGCACGCCGTGCTGTCCCTCGGCACGGGCCGGTTCATGGTCGGCGGCACCCGGGAACCCGGCTGGCTCGGCGGCGGCGCGGCCGACCCACTCGCCTCGCCGATCAGCCTTTACGTCGTGGTGGCCGACCCGGTCGCCCACCACGACCGGGCGGTCGCCGAGGGCGCGACGATCGTCCGCGAGCTCGAGCACATGGACTACGGCTCACACGAGTACTCGGCCCGCGACCCGGAGGGCAACCTCTGGTCATTCGGCACCTACCAGCCCTAGGGACCGCTGACCCACAGCCACGCCTGGTCGACGAACTCCTTCATCGCCACGTCCACCAGCTCGACGCAGTCCGGGACGAGCGGCGCGTAGCCGGGGGCGACCTCCCGGTGCCCAGGGTCGAGCACCAGCACCGCGAGGTCGGCCGCCGGGTTCTCGGCCACCGCGCGGCGCAACGGCTCGCTGTCGACCAGCCGGCTGATGTTCACCACCAGCGGTCCGGCGAACCCG
>Ga0307502_10000286_pt1 | contig 13420 bp, 17 predicted proteins | sample 16_S_MG_FD_201364 | JGI IMG/M metagenome (GOLD analysis project Ga0307502, IMG submission 201364) | Soil microbial communities from Populus trichocarpa stands in riparian zone in the Pacific Northwest, United States - 16_S | ecosystem: Environmental > Terrestrial > Soil > Riparian zone > Trees... | reverse complement strand
GACGCCCCGTCAACGGGTAACCCGGCGCCGGGTCGAACGAGGCGTCTGCGGCGAACACGCCCTTGCCTGGAACGTGGTTGACCTCCAAGCGGATTCCCTCCGGATCACGGAACGACAGCGAGTAATACCCAGGCGCCCACGGCCCCTCTTGGGGAGGACGCACCACGTCCGCGTCGATGCTCTGCAGCACCGGGTAGAGGTCGTCGATGTCCTGCCGGCTCCGGGCTCGAAAGCAGAGATGATCCAGGCCTGAGCTTCCCTCGAGATGCGGGTGATCAGCGCAGCCGGGATCGACCCGTCGGATCCCGAGCGCAGTCCGGCCGCCGATGTAATAGACGAAGCCGTCGTCGCGGTGAACGGCGTCGAGACCCAGCTCCGGCATCAGCCGGTCGTAGAAGCGGATGCATTCCTCGAAGCGAATGACCCGCAACACCACATGCGCGACGCCATTGATCTCCACGCGCGACCTCCCAGAGCTTGCGTATCAGCCGCGCCACCCTAACCGCCGCTCGTGACCTTGCGCTCGACGAGGCGGGCGCGCGGCCCGATCCCACGGAGGGGGCGGGATTCGAACCCGCGGTCCGCTCTCACGGACTCTGGTTTTCAAGACCAGCGCATTCAACCGCTCTGCCACCCCTCCGGACGACAGAGCCTAGATGCGTGCCGCGGGGAGATCCACCGGACCCTGGGCCTGAAAAAGCCTTCTCGTCCTCAAGATCGCCGGAGTTCTGCGCGCGATGGCGACCCCCCTTAGACTAGGGCGGACCTGCCCCAGGAGAGGTGGCCGAGTGGCTGAAGGCACTCGCCTGCTAAGCGAGTATGGGGATTACACTCCATCGCGGGTTCGAATCCCGCCCTCTCCGCTACCCTGCACGACCCAATTGCGCCCGTAGCTCAGCTGGATAGAGCGTCGGTCTACGGAACCGAAGGTCAGAGGTTCGAATCCTCTCGGGCGCGCTCCCGACAAGCCCCGCTCACGCGGGGTTTTCTCATGTTCAGGCGTCATCGGACGTGGACGTGGCGTCGGCGATCGTGCCCACAACGTGCCCAGCCGTGCCGTTCTGGCTGTCGTAGGCGTCAAGTAAGGCGCGGTCCTGGTCCTCGGCGTCCTGGGCGAGATGGCCGTAGGTCGCGTCGATCATCTGCAGGCTCGTGCCCATCCGGCGGGCGAGAGTGAAGATGTTCATCCCGGCCGCGAGGCTCCAGGTGGCGAACGTGTGGCGCATGTCGTAGATCCGCCGATGCGGTAGGCCGGCGGCACGGAGAGCGGGCATCCACTCGCGCGCGCGGAAGTTGTCGATGTTGATTCGACCACCCCCCGACGCTGGGAACAGGATGGCGCCGGCCTGCGGAAGCCGATCGAGTGCGTCGAGCACCTTCGCGCGCAGCGGGACGCGGCGCCGGGAGCGCTCAGTCTTGGTGTAGCTCTTCAATCGACCCTTGGCGAACGCGCGCCGCACGGTGAACACGCCGCCATCCAGGTCGACATCGTTCCAGCCCGCCCCGAACGCCTCCTCGGGTCGCACGCCGGTCCCGACGCAGAAGACCACCAGCGGCCCGAACGGGCCGAGCTCGCGCGCGAGCGCATCGACCTCCTCCCAGGACTCAAACGGCGTGAGCTCCTCACGGGGATGTACCGGGTTCTTGACGTCCGTCGCGACGTTGTGCTCGATCCAGCGCCAGCGGACAGCGGCACCGAGCACCTGCCGCAGGGCCGTGTGGGCACCATGGCGCATCTTCTCCGGCAGGCTGGCCCGCCACTCCGCGATCGCCAGAGCATCCAGCGAACCGATCGGCTGCTCACCGAAGTACCCCGTCGCCTTGCCGAGGTACTGATCGAGACGACTCCTGCTCGAGGGCGCGCCCTCGTATTGCCTCAGGAAGATGTCGATGAGCTGCTGCAGCGTGACCTCCGGCTGGTAGAGCGGTCCGAGGCGGGCCTTGCGCAGCTCGTCGTCGAGGACATGCTTGGCCTCGGCCTTCGTGCGGAAACCGCTGCGTTGGCGTCGGATGCCGCGGCCGTCGCGGTAGCGGATCGCCCAGCCAGTCGGGGTGCGCTTGATCTCCCCGGTACGCGCCTGCCCGTGCCGGCGCGTCACCGCCGCGGGTCCTCGAAGTCCAGCGCGGCCTCGATCTCGCTCCAGCGAAAGCGCACCGGATGAAAGCGCCCGGCGCGCAGTCGGCGGCCGGGCAGCACGCCGTCCTCGAAGTAGCGCAGCACCGTGCACGGCGCGACCCGGAGGCGTTCGGCGACCTCGCGGGCCGTCAGGAACGGCTCGAACTCTCCCGGCCCGACCGCCGGGCTCATACGGTGCGTGTCTGGTCCTGCGTCGTGTCGCATCGGTCCTCCCTCCTTCGGTTTCGGTGGTCGTAGAGCGCTTCGCGCGCCAATTCGCGGTGTTCGCGGGCTCTGGCGGCGGCTTGAGCGGCGAGGTAGGCATCGGCGGTTGTGAGATGACCAATCCCGACGAACTCGAACCGCGTGACACGCCGTTCGGGGGCGGTCTGCGCAAGGTCGCGCTCTTTCTGGTCGCCGTTGGCGCGTAGCTCGTCGCGGACGTGGTCGGCGCGGGCCTGGCGCAGGTCCTTGAGCCGTACTGAGAAGCGCCGGGATTTCGTCAGGCAGTGGCCGCGGTAGCCGAAGGTGTGCGCGCACGCCGCTAGCCGCCGGTCGCGCGGATCGCGCTTGGCGGGTTGGAGGGGGGCGGCAGTGATCGCGCACACCTCCGCCACCGGCACCTCGAGGCCGCTGTCGAGAACCAGGCCGTCCTTCGTACGACGAGTGATCTGGCCGACGTGCTCGTCGCCGATGTGCAGGCGGATCAGGACGCGTTCGTCGCTGCTCATCGCCTGCACCACACGGAGCACAAGCTCGTTCGGATACCGATGGGACGCGGGCGCCGGCCGCGGCCCCCGGGGCGGTGGTGCGGGGAGTGGGTCGGCGGCGATCGCGTCGCTCACGCGGTCATCAAGCTCGAACGAGGTTTCGAGGTAGCGGCGGGTGTGCTCACGGACCCCGACGTGCTCAACCTCGCTGCGGTCGATGCGGTGCAGCAGGCCGCCTGCTTGTTCGGTGCTCTTGGTCGTGTACTTCGCCAGATAGCTCGCGGGCCGGCGGCGCTCCTCATCGGTGGGGAGCTGTTGGACGTCGAGCTGCTTGCCCCAGCGGACGACGCCTACGCCGAGCTCGTCGGGCAGGTCGACCTTGACGTCCTTCACGGTCGCGCGGAGCGCTTGCTCGAGCAGCTCGCTCGTGAACCGCTTGTCGGGTGGGCGGATCTCGTCGTTGCGGTAGTCGGGCATCCGCTTGTCCAGGCGGATGACGGTGTGCAGGTGCACGAGGCCGCGGTTCTGGTACTCCGAGACCTTCACGTAGGAGACGCGGACCAGCTCGCGCAGGCGCTTCTGCGTCATGTCTGTGATCGCGGCGAGCTTGCGGGGCAGGTAGATCGTGCTGCGGCGCCACAGCTCGCCGAGCAGGTTGTTCCAGATCACCGCGCCCTCGTAATCGAAGCACTCCGGGCACAACGGCTCCCCGAGGCACGGATCATCGGGACCATGCACGCGGCTGCAGCTCAGGGGGTTGCCGTGCTCGCAGACCGGCCGATCACGCCGCGGATGACAGCGCAGAGGCTTGCCGTCCGGACCGAGCAGATGGGCGTGCACGAGCCCGAACGACGGTGCGGTCAGCGTCGCGAACAGGGCCGGGTGCCCGCTCACGGTGTCGGGCACGCCTTTGCCACCGCTGAGGCCGGCGGCGATCAGGTGGTAGGCGTCGCGGCGATAGCGCTCCGCGCACGGTCCGCAGACCGCCTCCCTACGGTTCCCGCACGCCTTGCGCAGCAACCCGTCCGGCTCACCATCAGTCGTCCACACCTGACGGCGCCGGCCATACCCGTCGCAGACATCGACACGGCCCTGCAGCCGCACCGGGCGAGAGCAGTAACCGGAGGAGCGAAGCTGCGCCTCAAACGCCGGATAGTCCGGGCTCGTGAGGCGATCGACGACGCCGGCCAGCAACGCCCCCTCGAGGACCGGTGTTGTCATCGGTCGAACTCGCGGTAGATCGCGTTTCTGAGCCGCTCGTCGGCGGTGCTCGGGAACATGCCGAGCTGCTCGACGCCTGTGGTCTTGCGCTCGCGCGGGACACCGACCGGAGCCGGCTGGCCGCGCGTGATGTGTGCGTGCTTGTCGCAGACGGGCACGCGGACCGCGCAGCGCACCAGCTGCTGATAGGTGCTGCGGTCGCCGATGACCGGATCAACGCGCCCGAGGCTGCGGTACTGCGCCGGCCGGACCTCGAGCTCGTCGACCGCGGGCAAGCCGCACCAGGCGCAGTCACGGCCGATCACGCCCTGACCGTTCACGACCCGGCCTCGCTGCTATCGGTGGCGCCGCAGCAGCGGCACGCCTGGTCGGACGGGTCGGCAAGCCAGGCGTGCACGATCGTCGCAGCGGTCTCGCACCCGCTCTCGCAGCGCAGCTCGTCGAGGCAGTCGGCGCACAGCACGGTGTCGTCCTCCATCACCGCCAAGCCACCGGTCATGACGCCTGCCGTTCGCTATGACCCTGCGCATCGTCCTTGCGGGCGGTGGGTAGCTCGACGATCTCGGCGTCGACGTCGCGCTCGGCGGCCTGGAAGAGCTGCTCGCCGTCCAGGCCGCGGCGGGGTGCCGGGTAGTCGACGTTCATCTTGGCGATGTCGTCGTCGGTCACGTAGCCGGCGCGGACGCGTGTGGGTTCGCGGATGCCGTCGACGCGGACGTACCCGACGCCCTGCAGACCGGTGGGGATGCGGTCACAGCGGGCGCCTTGTTCGCGGGCGCCGTTGCCGAGGACCATGTCGACCTCAACAGACCCATCAAGCCGCAGCCCGACCTTCGTCGGAAACAGGTTCCGGAGGGCGAGGACTTCGCGGCGCGGGTCTGCAGCGCCGCGACAACACACACGCCGACCGCGCGGCCTTGCGTCAGCAGCAGCCCGAGGGCCTGGCTGATGCGGTCTCTGAGCTTGCGGTCGGTCAGGTACGCCGTGAGGTTCGCGATCTCATCGATCACGACCAGGATCAACGGGTCCGCGATGGTCGGGGCGTGCTTGCGGACCAGTCCGTCGGCGAGGCCCTGCGCGCGCTGCTGCATGACCTTCACGGCGTCCTCGAGCAGCCCGGCGATGCGCTCGTAGGGCTGCTCGTCGTCGAGCACCGGGGCCGCATAGCGCGCGTACCGCGGCCGGCCCGGGCCGAGCTCCATCCCGAGCTTCGGGTCGATCGCCCACACCGCGACACGGCCGTCACGGATCTCGGGCCCCAGGCCTCTCAGTAGCGACTGCAGGACCGAGCCCTTCCCGGCGCCGGTCGCGCCGGCAACGAGCATGTGCGTCCCCAGGACCTGCACCGTCCACGGCTCACCGTTCTCCTGTAGCCCGATCGGCACCGCCTCCAGGTCCACGCGTTCGCTGACCGGCAGTGCCGGCACGGTCTCGACGAGCGGATCGCCGGTCGTGAACTCAAGCCAGACGCGGCCGGGCCGATCCTCACGGACGCGACAGGAGCTGGCGCCGAAGCTGTGCGCGAGCTCGGGGGCCGCCCTTTCGAAGTCCTCAGTGCACTGCCCCAGCAGCAGCCGCACGAGCACCCGATCACCCCACCGTGTGCTCGTGACCTTGGCGATCTTCGGGACCGCCTCACGCACACGCGTGCGCTTCCCCAGCCCCGACAGCGTCATCGTCGAGCGCCAGCGGCGCTCATAGACCCACCAACGCACCCACGGACTGCGCACCCGACGACCAACGATGCGGTCAAACGAGGCGCGGTGCGCGATCCGCCAGACCAGCAGCGCGACCGCCAGGTAGATCGTGAGAGCTTGCGCGTCGTGCACACCGACCAGCAGCACCAGGGCAGTGAACGCCGCGACGGGCAGCGCGAGGAGCGGGCGCTTGATGACCGCCCAGGCCAGCAGCAGCCAGCCGCAGAAGAGCACGACCACGACGGTCACGATCGTCCGGACGATCCCGCCGATGTCCGGCGCAACCTGACCGACGTTCATCGCCAATCACCCCCTTCCTGTGCCAGGCGTCTCCGGCCCTCGCGGGTGAGGCGGAAATACAGCTCGGCCTCCACCAGCCCCAGCGCCTCGAGGTCAACGAGCACATCCAGCAGCTCGTCCTCCCGGGCGAGCGGGTGGTGGTCCTTGTGCTCGAGCTGGTAGCGCAACTCCGCTTCACCGATCCGGACCGCGTGATCGACCCGCACGAGGATCTGACGCTCCGTGTCTGCCGGCACGCGCGACCACAGCATCGACGCTTTGCCCGAGCCCGTCGCGCCGGCGAGCAGCACCGGAGCGCCCGTCGCGGTGCTCATGACCCGCCTCCAGACCCCGGGGTCTTCTCGGCCGCCTGGCGGCCCTCAGACCGGATCGACTCCGCCCGGTACGTCTGGCCCGAGCGGCCGTCCATCTCCCACGCCTGCTGGGTCATGCCTGTGACGCGGACCATCTCGCCCTGACCGACCTTCGGATCGCCCGCGACCGTCAGGCGGATGATCTCCGCATCCCCATCGCCTAGCGCGACGACCTGCACGCGCCACAGCACTTCGCCGTTGGCGTCGGTGCGTCGTGCCCACGCCTCCCTGGGCTTGCCCTCCTCGAACTGGCGCAGCTCCTCAGCCGGAGCGACGACCAGGAACTTCAACTTCGACGTGTCAATCGGAAACCGCATGACAGCTCTCCTCGCTTGTATAGGGGGTATACACAGCGCAAGATACCGGTGTTCGCCGTGCTGTCAAGAGCCCCTATACACCCTGGCGGTTTCACTCGCCTCTTCGGCAGGCCTTCCGTCCGCGCGCTGCAACTAGGGTGGGCACCGTGACGGTCCGCAGGACGCCCGAGGACATTGCGAACATCGCCGACCCCGTCGAGCGCGCACGTGCGGCGGGGGAGCTACTCGCCGAGCATCAGAGCGCCGTGGTTCAGCTCGCTCGCATTCGCCGTCAGGCGGTTGCTGAGCTTCGCGCCAGCGGCCTGTCCTACGCCCAGGTCGGACAGCAACTCGGTCTGACTCGTGGCCGTATTGCGCAGCTGAAGACCGGCACCGTCGAGCAGACGTTCTTCGGCGGTACCGTCGTCACGATCGCCACTCCGCTTCGCGCGACTTCCGCGGGGCGGCCGCTGGTCGCCCAGGAGGACGTGGACGCGGCATTGGTCCTCACGCGGTTCCTCGACGGCGCTGACATCAGCACCGAGCTGCAGCACGTCGATACTGCTGGCGAGCTTGATCTGTCGGCGCCCGCGCTGGTTGCCATCTGCGGACCGAAGTCCTCGCCGGTCATCCAGCGGCTTATCGCCGCCGACCCCGCGTTTGAGTTCAGCGCGGACGCTAACGACCGGTGGCGCATCATCGATCGGTCATCGCGAGAGGTGTATGGGTCGCCGATCGACGACGACCCCAGCGCCGACCGCGACGTGGCGTATCTCGCGCGGCTTCCGCGGCCCGGTGGCGCACCTCCGATGCTGATCGTGGCCGGCGTTCACGCTGTTGGATCGCTCGGCGCCATCACCTACCTCACCACGACAGACAACCTCCGCCAGCTGCACCGCACTGTCGCTGATCGCCCGTTCTCGATGGTCATCGAGTCGCAATTCGCGCGATCCCCACTACAGACGCTTTCAGCCCACGCGCTCACCGAGCCCGCCATCCACGAGCCCTGATGCAGCCGGGCTCCGATGTGGAAACACGCCACATGACCTCGGCGCTCGGGCAGCTCGAGCTCTGCAACCTGGCCGCGCCGGGCAAGGCACAGAGCGAGGACCTCGTCCAGGCCGTCGACGCGGCCGCGTGGCTGTTCGATGGCGCGAGCGCGCATGACGACGCCGACGCGTGCACCGACCACGACGCTTCATGGTTCGTATGTCAGCTCTCGCAGGCCCTCGCCTCCGAGCTGAGCCGACCACCCGACCGCGATCTGCGCGACGTCTTGGCCATCGCCATCGGCCGGGTCAGCACCCTGCACACGCAACTCTGCCCGCAGGTCCCCGCCGGCCACGGCCCATCGGCGACCGCAGTCATCGTGCGCCGTCGCGAGCAGGCGTTGGAATACCTCGTCCTTGGCGACAGCACGCTCCTCGTCCAGACGGGCGAGGGTGAGGTCCACCACCACAGCGACAAGCGGCTCAGCACCATCGCGCCAGACGTGCGGGACTCCATCCGCCGGGCGCTACGTGACGGCTGCGGCTACGACCACGCGGCGCATTGCGATCGCCTCCGAGCCCTGCACGCGGCAGAACGAGCCATGCGCAACCGCGACGACGGCTACTGGATCGCCAGCGACGATCCGCGCGCCGCCGGTCACAGCCTCACCGGCCACTACAACCTCGCCACCGCCGCCGCAGGGGCGCACCGTGTCGTCCTCCTCAGCGACGGAATCGAACGCGCCATCACGCACCTACACGTCTACACCGACTCGCGCGACCTGCTGGACAGCTTGTTCGATCCCGGCACCCTCGCCACTATCACCCGCATCCGCCACGCCGAACTCGCCGATCCCCACGGCTCGCAGCATCCACGCACCGCACCCAGCGACGACGCCGCCGCCATCACCTGCGTTCTCCTCCACACGCCAGCAAGTTGCCACGACGACTGACCTCCCGCCTTCTTACGCCGTAGGTCGTAGCCGGCACTCATGAGGCCTGGGCCCGACCAGCGGCCCGAACTCCCGTGGACCGCCTTTCGGCGGGTCGATCGGCGCGATCGGTCTGCAGGTACCACAGAGGTTGCTTGCGTTCGAGTCGGGGTAACGCTGCGATTAGCCGGCGGGCGGGCAGTTGTGACCGCCCCCGGTCGTGTTGAGCCAGTGGAACGCCTATCGCTGTGGCCCGGCGATACGCAGTCCGCGGACGCGGATCGCAAATCCACGGGAAGGGACGACACGATGCTCGAGCTCGAAGACCGGGCGACGCACGCCACCTTGTCGCCGACGTCCGCCGAACACGGTCGCACGTATCTGAGCGCACCGATCGAACGGATGCTGTTCGCACGCTGCGCGGCCGGTGACCGTCGCGCCCGCAACCGGCTGATCGAGCGGTGGTTGCCGCTCGCACGGTCGGTTGCGCGCCGCTATCAACGCCCGAACGAGCCACTTGAGGATCTTGTGCAGGTTGCCTCGCTGGCGCTCGTCAAAGCGATCGATCGCTATGACCCGGCGCTTGGCAACGCGTTCTCGAGCTACGCCGTCCCGACGATCACCGGTGAGCTCAAGCGCCACTTTCGCGACCGCAGCTGGGCGGTACGTCCACCACGCGGACTGCAGGAGCTCACGCTCCGCGTCGAACGCGCCGCGACACGGCTCACGGCGCAACTTGACCGTGCCCCGACCGTTCGCGAGCTGGGCGCCGCAACCGGCAACAGCGACGAGGAGATCCTCGAAGCGCTGCACGCGCGCAACGGCCGCGACGCGCTGTCGCTGCAACGATCGATCGGCGCCGCCGATGACCAAACAGCGCTACAGGACATCCTCGGCGCCGACGACAACGGCTACGCCCAGGCTGAGATCCACGCTTTTCTCGCCGATCTCATGACCGGACTACCGCAACGAACCCGCGTGATCCTGCGTCTTCGCTTCCAAGACGACCTGACCCAACAGGAAATCGGCGCGCTGTTCGGCATCAGTCAGATGCAGATCTCCCGCATCATCCGACAGGCGATCAGCCAGATGCGTGAGATCGCAGACCAACACGAGCAGCTGGCTACGCAGCGCGCCCAAGCCGCGTACGCCCTAGCCTAGCCAGAGCACCCTAAACGCGTGCGACCCTTCCGGCCTCAAGGCACCGGAAGGGTCGCACGACTACCACGCTCGGAGGCCCTGCCGAGCGCCGTTGATGCTTAGGCGTGATCGACCTCGGGAGCGGCCGGGTTGGTCCCAGACGTGCCCGACGCCGGACCGGCGTCGCCTTCTCCCGTGCCATCGCCGACGTTGCCCTCGTCCTCCGGGATCGTCGGGCTATGTACCGGGGTGCCCGGCTCGTCGCCGCTCTTCACGTCGTCGGCGTCCTTCAGCGCGTCCTCGCCTTGGCCAGCTACGTCATCGATCATCTGATCCTCCCGTTGCGTTGTGGATGTGCGTCGAGCGTTGAGATCTACCGTTCTGAGTCGCGAAATGGCAGGAGATCGACGACGCCCGAGATCTCCAATACGCGCAGTACCGCGCGGGATGCGCGCAGCAGCGAGAGGCGGTCAGAATCTGCGCGCGAGCGGGCACTCGCGCTCAGCATCATCCGGATGCCGGTCGAGTCGATGAACGTCAGTCCTGACAGGTCAAGGATGATCGCGATGGCGTCCGTCGCCTCGACGCGCTTTAGCTCTTGCTCTACTTCAGGAGCAGTGGCCAGGTCCAGTTCTCCCTCAAGCGCGATGACGTGAACGTCGCTGTCGCGGTCGGATGTAAGCGTGAGGGTGCCGAGCTTTCGTACAAGCTCGGCGCGTGACTCGGAAGTGATCTGTTCGGACATGGCCGTGAGGGACTACGGCGATGGTCCGATACAGCCCCATCAGAAGGGCGGCCGTCCCGTCGTGATACGCAAGCCAGGCGCCCGCGAACACTCGAGCTCCCAGCCCGTCACGCGGATTGTAAGGCTGGCATTTCCTCCGTGCAAACAGGCCACGGCCAACGGCCGGGCTGCCACTCCCGGCAGGGCATGCGCGGTTACTCGGGGAGCGCTTGCTTCGCCGAGGGCCGCGCGGCCACCGGCTATTCGCGGCAGCGCGCGTCCCGCGGACCCAGCATCAGCGGGGGCGGTCGATGGCCCGTCCCCGCCGACGGCCATGTACCCCCGCGCGGCGGATGTAGCACCCTCACTCGTCATCTGTCGAGATCCAGCCGCTCAAGGCAGCGCGGCCAGGCCGCCGCCGGATCTACCTGGGCGTGGTCACGCTGATGAGGCGGCCTGGAAGCCCTCGTCGTGTCGTGTTTGGTCGATGTCTGCGATCGCCGGTGGGGTGGGGGCGAGGATGAACGTCTCGATCGCGATGTCTGGGTCGATGTGGTTGGCGCTGAGAAACGCGATCACGGTGCGCCCGGTGATCCCTTCGATCCCCGCGATCAGGTCGTCGCCCATCACCTCTTGGAAGGTCGTGCGTGTCAGCAGGACGAGCTCGCGGCGCTCTTTCTCGACGAGCGTGGTTTCGGCTTTGGTCAGGGTGTCTTGCAGCACGACGGTGACCATGTCGTCGTTGAAGAACGTGCGCGCCTTCGTGGGTCCACGGCCGGTGTACTGGCTGAGAAGCCGCACCGTCAGATTGGAGATCGCGGCGCTCTTGGACCCTCCCGGGGAGGAATGGGCAGTGTCGGTGCCGGGCATCGCCGGCCTCCCAGCTCGCCTCCTCCCTAGGCTCGGGCCACGCGAAAAGTAGGAAGGAGACGGGGAAGAACCCGTCCGCGCGGCCCGCGTTCCCCCGTTGTCCCAGCACCCCTGTTCGGGCCGCTGTCCAACTGGAACTCGCGTACCTTGAAGGCTACCGCGCGGACGGGCGATCCCATTCTCGCGCTCCAGGCATATCAGCGCGCGCCGTAACGCGCGACCGTTGCCTACCAGCGCGCGAAATATGTCAAGAACACGACACGCTCGCGGTAGCCCCCGCGTCGACCAGCAGCGAGCACAGCCACGCATCAAAATGTTGCAGCCGGCCGCGCCTGGTGTCGGCCAGCGCTTGCCCGGATCGGTGAGGGCGCCAACGCCAGCAGAAGCCATGGGCAGCGCTCGAAACGCATGTAGCGCTGACGATTCGGGGAAGCCTGCCCACAGCGAAGCGCGTCGGATCGGCGCGCGCCGCAGCGAATATCCCCTGTCACGCGGCAGGCGTCCTAAGTGGCGCTCCCGACACCAGGTTGTATCCGAACCTTGGAGCAGCCGTGGCTCAGACACCCACCCCCGGCCCGACGCATCCTGACGATCGGGCTCATCGCGACAAGCGGTCGATATCACCGCCGCCAGGCCCGCACGCAAACCTTTCGCCCGCGACACCACTGATCGCCGGCGCCGACGAACTACTGCGCTGCGTTCCTCGGACACGACTATGCGTGCTCTGCGGCCAACCCCTTCGCGCAGGCCAGCACATGCTCCGTGTACACGGCAGCACCATCCACGCCCGCTGCAGCAACACGAACCGATGACGTCTCCGTGCAGCACATCGTGTCCGTGCGGTGGGGGGCGGCGCTCGAGCGCACCTTCGTTATCCGCTGCTGGCCGTTTCGGCGTGTGGTGCTCCGACGGGTTTCGACTCTGGTGAGCCGCGCTGGCGCAGGAAGACTGACAGGATCGCCATCGATCCGATCGCGAGGAACTCAGATTGCCAGTTCTGCAGCGTGCGGTTCCAGAAGTCCGCGGTCGTGACGTATGTCGGCCAGGAGACGGTGGCGGCCTGGTGGTCGAGCTGCTCGGCGTTGTAGACGATGCGTCCGGCGAGTGACTGGGCCAGCCAGGAGGCGATCCAGATCGCCGTCATGACGAGCAGCAGGGAGTTTGAGAACACCGTGGTGCGCCAGCCGCCGGCTTTGGCCCAGCGCGGGGAGTCGGGCTGGGTGTGCGTGCCGAGTCGTTGCTGCTCGTCGCTCTCGCGCCCGACGCGGTCTGGCTTCTTGGATTCGTTTGAGCCCTTCTGGATCAGCCAGATCGTGGCGAAGATGTACAGCGTGAACTGCAGGTACTCCGATTGCCAGTTCTCCATCACGTCGGCCCAGAACACCGCCGAGGTGACGTAGTGCCCGAGGCTGATCGGATCGCCGTTGTGCAGTGCCTGGCCGTGGTTGAAGGTGTCGGCGCCGGAGATCGCCTGTCCGATGAGCGTCGCGAGGAAGATCGCGCCGAACGCCAGGCTGAGTCCGTTGTCGCGGACGAAGCGCGCCATCGCTAGTGCTCCAGGATCCCGAGCACGATCGCGTACGCCAGCGCGGCGACGATCAGCGCGATATAGACCATGAACATCATCCGGACGCTGCGCATCAGCCCTGCTCCTCGCATTCGAAGGGACCACTGGATCGCGGGCGGCAGCCCAGCGCGTCGATGCGCCATCCATCGCGCATCGCGCTCAGAAACACGCTCTCGCCGCTCGCGAGGTCCACGCGCGCCGAAGTCGCGTACACGCGCACGGCCGCGATCGGCGATCGGCGCGCCTTGACCTTTCCGACAGCGCTGGCACAACGACGTAAGGATTGTTCTTGCGTGATCGTCGTTCGTAGCGCCGGGCTGAGCTGCATGCACGCAGCGGCGCCGCGGCGGGTTTCGAGCGCCGAGAAGAACCGCATCGTCACGGCGCGTACCTGAGCACGGTCGGCGCCGGTCCCGCAGCCCGACAGCGCAACAAGTCCGACAACCACGAGCATCAGGCGACGGGCCTGCACCAGCGCAACCTATCGCTGGCGCCCGACACACCG
>Ga0307502_10000285_pt1 | contig 13458 bp, 14 predicted proteins | sample 16_S_MG_FD_201364 | JGI IMG/M metagenome (GOLD analysis project Ga0307502, IMG submission 201364) | Soil microbial communities from Populus trichocarpa stands in riparian zone in the Pacific Northwest, United States - 16_S | ecosystem: Environmental > Terrestrial > Soil > Riparian zone > Trees... | reverse complement strand
GACCTCGTCGACGAGGTCATCCTCCACCAGGTTCCCGTCCTGCTGGGCGCCGGTCGCAGCTTCCTCCACGAGGTCTCGGAGCACGTGCGCCTCCGTCTGCTGGAGGCCGTCCCGGCACCCGGCGTGACCCATCTCCACTACGAGGTGGTCCGATGATCCTCGTCACCGGCGGGCTGGGCATGATCGGCGCCCACACCGCCCGCGCGCTCGTCGATCTCGGACACGAGGTCGTCGTCACCGCGCACCGCCGGACCGAGGTCCCGTCGTTCCTCGCCGGCCGTGTCACCGTGGAGCACCTCGACGTCACCGACCGGGCCGCCTTCCTCGCCCTCGCCGGTCGCCACGACATCAGCGACATCGTCCACCTCGCCGGCAGCCTTCCCGACGAGGACCCGGTCCGCTTCTTCCGCACGGAGACGACCGGCCTGCTCAACGCGCTGGATGCCGCCCGCACCTGGGGCGTCCGCAGGTTCGCCGTCGCCAGCAGCCTCGGCGTGTACATCGGCCGGACCGAGATCCCCTGGCACGAGGAGCTCGCGCTGCCCGCCGCGGTGCTGCCGCACCTGATCGTCGCCTTCAAGAAGGCCGTCGAGCCACTCACCACGCACAGCCTCCAGGGCAGCGGCGTCCAGCCGGTCGTGCTCCGGATCGGGACCATCTGGGGACCGCTCGTCGATCCGGAATCGCCGTTCTTCCCCATCCCCTCCTACATCAGCGCCGTGCTCCGCGGTGAGGAGCCGCGGCCGCTGCACGCCGACGACGGCGGTGACCGCTGCTATGCACCCGACGCCGGGCGCGCGATCGCCCTCCTGATGACCACGGAGACCCTGCGGCACGACACCTACAACGTCTCCAGCGGCCGGCCGGCGACCAACCGCGAGTTCGCGGACGCCCTGGAGGCGATCACCCCCGGCCTGCGGCTCGACCTCCTGCCCGGACGCCGGGACGGCCCCGGCGACGACCCCTACCTCGACACCACCCGGCTCACCCACGACACCGGCTTCGCGCCGTCCTTCGACATCGCCACCGCGGTCGCCGACTACGTCGCGTGGCGCGCCGACAACCCCCGCTGAAGGAGCACACCATGCTTGACTCCGACGTGCGCCGTGTTCTCGGCGGTACCTCGATCGCTCACCTCGCCACCGTCCTGCCAGACGGCTCGCCCCATACCGTGCCGCTCTGGGTCGACGCCCACGGCGACCAGGTCGTCTTCCTCACCGGTCCCCACTCGCGCAAAGCACGCAACCTGCGCCGCGACCCCCGGATGGCCCTGTCCATCGCGCCCGTCGACGACCCGTTCACGCCGGTCGTCATCCGTGGGCGGGTCGTCGAGTGGCTCGAGGGCGACGCGGCCTGGGAGATCATCGACCGGATCTCGGCGAAGTACATCGGCGCGCCCTACCCCCGAGGAGAGGAACGCGTCGTTGCCGTGGTCGAACCCGAGCGGCAGACCGTCGGCATCGGATGAGCGGCGCACCCCCAACCCTGCCGCACCGGCCCCCGATCGGGGCGACCTGCAGTCGCGCCGCCAGGCTTCGTCGAGAAGGCGCGCAACACGGCCAAGGTGTAGCCCTGCGTCGTCAGCCGGGCAGGTCGTCGGGCAGCGGAATCTCGAGCGGCGGGCGACCGGGCGTGTGGTCGTCCCAGGACTCCCACGCCAGTCCGTCGCGACCGGCATGCTCGCCCGAGCCGCCGAGCGCGAGCAGCACAAGCCGCTCGGCTCCGGCGTTCGTGAGCTGGCGCCGCGCGGCAGGCCCGACGCGGACGAGCCGATCGGGGCCGAGCACGTGCTCGACGCCCTCGACGAGCAGCGTCAGCTCGCCCTCGAGCACGAGGAAGACCTCCTCCTGATGCTCATGTGCGTGGATGCGCCCGCGCGCGCGGGGCGGCAGCACGATGAGGTTGCAGCCGAACGAGCCGACGCCGAGCTCGCGGCGCAGCCGCTGATAACGCTTGGGCGTGTCGCGGTCGATGGTGGCGAAGGCAAGCGAGTCGTCGGTCACGGCGCCGCAGGGTAGTCGAGCGCTCAGCGCAGCGTGCCGGTGAAGCGGTGACCGGTCAGCCTGTCGCGTTGACCGGGTCATCGCCAACTGTCAGCGGTCCGCTTACCGTTGGTGAGGTCATGGCCGACAGGTTTGATCGGGCCTCCTGGGAGCGGTGCTGGTCAGAGGCGCTACGCGACGGCGCGCATGCCGTGACGCGACGCCCTCCGAACGCGTATCTGCTCGCCGAGGCGACGGACCTGCGCCCCGGCTTGGCGCTCGACGCCGGTGCTGGGCACGGAGCGGTGCTGTGGAACTGGCACGCCCCCGCGCTGTGGAACCGCTTCATCATCGAACTGGCCAGGGTCCTTGCCGCACGGGCGGGGCTCAGCGAACGGGAGTGGCGCACGGGGTCCGCATCGCGTACGCGAAGGTCGCCGAGTTCCAAGCCCGCGGGCTGGTGCACTTCCACGCCATCATCCGCCTGGATGGCGCCGACGACCGCGCGACCGCGCCCGGCGTCGATGTCACGCCGCAGGAGCTGTGCGACGCGATCCGTGAGGCCGCCGTCAGTGCCCGACTGGACGGTGATGCCGGCGACGGCCAGACAACCAACATTCGTTTCGGCGAGCAGCTGCACACCCGCGTCCTGGCCGGCGCCGAAGACGGCCGCGAGCTGAATCCCGGACAGGTCGCGGCGTACGTCGCCAAGTACTCCTGCAAGGCAAGCCACGAACAGCTCACCAGCCGCGACACAAACCTCGGCCGGTGGCGTGACCGCGGCGTGCCCGAGCAGCTCGTGCAGATGGCCGCCGCCGCGCTGCGCCTCCACGGAACGGCCAGGGCTTCGGGACCTCGGCCGGTGGGTGCACATGCTCGGCTTCCGCGGCCACTTCGTCACCAAGTCCCGCAGCTACTCCACCACCCTCGGCGAGCTACGCGCCGCCCGCGCCGCCTACCGCGCCCACCAGGACGAACGGCCCGAGGACGGCGATGACTCGACGGTCGTGCTGTCCGTCTGGCAGTACCTCGGCTCCGGCTACCTCAACCCCGGCGACGTGCTCCTCGCAGCCGGCATCGAAGCCTCCCTACGAGCCGCACGAGAAGCGATGCTCGATCTGCGCCGCGGGCCACCATAAACGAGCACCCAGCGCCCGCCGGCTTGACCTCCGGCCTTCTACGCCAGAGGTTCGTCGACCCGTCGAGGGACAACTCTCCGACTTGGGGAGACAGCACCGCCAACCTACGATCTACGCTCCTTCGGTCGAATACTCCAAGCACCACTTCGCACAGCTAGACCCAGCGCGGACACACCGGATGTCCAAGGCCGACGGCCTGCCCTTGGCTGTCGGTGTCGGATGTCGTCACGCAGGGACCCGTTCTGGCCGAGGGTCGGCCTGATGGCATCCACAGCGCTTCCACTGAGCTACAAAGCGCGATTTGGCGCGTTCTGCGGCGACGCCTCACTGGGGGAATGAGAGGTCTCCTCAAGGAAGTCGGCGACGGTAGCACCGTGGGGGACCATCTTGACTGCGGCAGGGCCTCGGGATCTGGTGGCGCCGCTTTCGTTGGCTAGGGAGGATGGGCGGCTGTGCTGACAGTGGCCGTATTCGCTGGAGCGTTCGTCTTCGGAGCCTTCGTGGGGCTCGCCTACCGGCGGCGATGGCTTTGGACGGGCTTACCGGCAGCGTCTGCTGAGAGCACCGGCGCTGAGGATCGCCCAGCGAAGACGCTGTGGGACTGGCTTCAGCTGCTCGGGATCCCGGTCGCGCTGGCGTTGTTGGCATTCTTGGTCACCGACGCGCAGAGTCGCCGTGACCAGTTGCGCGCGGCAGACGCGGAACGCGAGAACACTCTGCGGACCTATCTCGCGCAGATGTCAAACCTCGTGCTCGACCGCCGGCTTCTGGCTTCCAAGCCGGGAGCGGACGTGCGTAATGTCGCACGAACGGCCACGCTGACCGCAGTGCGGCGCCTTGACGGTCCTCGCCGAGGCTTGGTCGTGCAATTTCTTGCTGAAGCGCGGCTCCTTCGTGGCGAGAAGGACGAAAGCGCCAAAGTGGTCGTCGCCTCCGCGGACCTGAGCGTAGCGGACCTGCGCGGGGCGAACCTCAGTGGGGTGAACCTCCGCGCGGCGGACCTCCGTGAGGCGAACTTCAGGGAGGCGGAGCTCGGTGGGGCGAACCTCGGTGGGGCGAACTTCAGGGAGGCGGAGCTCGGTGGGGCGAACCTCGGTGGGGCGAACCTCGGTGGGGCGAACCTCGGTGGGGCGGCCCTTAGTCGAGCGACCCTTAGTCGAGCGAACCTCACGAGGGCGAACCTCAGCAGGGCGAACCTCACAAGGGTGAACCTCAGTCGGGCGAACCTCACAAGGGTGAACCTCAGTCGGGCGAACCTCACAAGGGTGAACCTCAGTGGAGCGGACCTCACAAGGGTGAACCTCAGCAGGGCGATCCTCAGCGGAGCGGATGTCAGCGGGGCGATTCTCCGCGGGGCGGACCTCAGCAGGGTGATCCTCAGCCGGGCGGATCTCAGCAGGGCGATTCTCCCAGGGACAATCCTCCGAGAGGCGAACCTCAGCGGGGCAATCCTCCGTGAGGCGAAGTTCCGTGAGGCGGATCTCAGCGGGGCGGATCTCAGCGGGGCCGATGTCGGCGGGGCGGACCTCAGCGCCGTGTTCCTCCGCGGGGCGGATCTCAGCGGGACGATCCTCAGCTCGGCGGACCTCAGCGGGGCGGACCTTCGCGGGGCAAACCTCCGCCGCGCGAACCTGCGCGGGGCTCACCTCAGTCGGGCGAACCTCCGAGGGGCGGACCTCAGCGGGGCGGATGTCAGCGTGGCGGACGTCCGCGCGACGAACCTCCGCGGGGCGATCGTCAGCGGGGCGGACCTCCGCGGGGCGCGTGGTGTCAATGTGACGGATTCGCGTGGCAAGCCGAGTCATGGGCCGCCGTAGTCGAAACGAGTGGTGACCGACGAAGCACGGTCATGCGAATTAGGATCTAACTAGGCCAGTGAGGAGCAGCCGGCGACCCTACGCGCGGGTACGACCCCCAGCTCAATCGCGTGAGCGGGACCTCGGCAGCGACGCTCAGCGTCGAGTCGTGTTGAGCAGCACCGAGACGTTGTTGGAGAACTGGTTGGCGACGGCGAGATCTGGGCTCGAATCGCCGTTGAAGTCGCCCACCGCAATGACCGCGCCTGGCTGCCGGCGGGGAAGCTGATCGGGGAGACGAAGCGACCCGCGAAGTTGCGCAGGACCGTGACGGTGTTGGCGCTGCCGCCGTTGGCGACCGCGAGGTCAGGCGCACCACCTCGGCGCGCAGGACAGCACCGCACCACCCTTGTCCGTCAGCGTCCCGCTCGCCGAGCACGTCGTGCGCTGCTGGGACGCGCGCTGCTGGGCCGCACTGTCTCCGGTCAAAGGCGTGGAGCTGTATGACAGCGTCCTAGGTGACTGGCCACGCGGCCGGACGCGCGACGGCGGGCTGTACCTCGCGCGGCTCGCGAGAGCCTGCGCGGATACCGGCGAACTCGACCGCGCCCGTGCCGAAGGCCGCAAAGCCCTCGCCATCGCCCGCAAGACGAGATCAACCGTAGCTGCCCGCGAACTCAAGCAGCTCACCGCCTCGCTCAACGACAAGTGAGACGCCGCCGCGACCGGCCCTCCCCCGTTGTCCCAGCCGCGGTCCTCGATGACGTGCTTGAGGAAGTAGAGAAGTCTCAACGAACCCGGGGGCGAAGCGTGTGTGGGTACCAGCCGGGCGGGGCGGCGTGTGTGCGCTGCTGTGCATTAGCCTGTCAGGGACGATGTGCCCGCGCTCAGCGTCCAGCGCGTCAACTACACCGCTGACGACAGGCCGGTCGAGGTCACGGTGACGGTCATCAGCGCCGACCGCTACCGCCTCGTCTACGAACTCGGCGAGGATTAGAAGGGAGCGCCCATGGCGGAGTTGGTGACGGGCGATCGGGTAGCGCGCCTCGGCGAGCTGCGGCTCGGCTGCTCTGCCGTGATCTTCGATGAGTCCGGCCAGCGGGTGCTGCTGATGCAGCGCGACGACAATGGGCTCTGGTGCCTGCCCAGCGGCGGCATGGATCCTGGCGAGAGCGTCACGGAGACCATCGTTCGCGAGGTGCAGGAGGAGACGGGCCTGGCCGTCGGGGTCGTCGGCCTCGTCGGCGTCTATTCCTCCCCGCATGTGCTGGTCCAGTATCGGGATGGCAACCGGTTTCAGATCGTGTCGCTGTGCTTTGCCGCAGAAGTTCTCGGAGGAGAGCTGCGCACGACCGATGAGGCCGTGTCCGTGGGATATTTCACCCAAGATGAGGTGTCTGCGATTGACGTGATAGCCAACCACGTCGAGCGGATCCGCGACGCGTTCGCCTACCAAGGATCTGTGTTCATCCGCTAGATCACGCGTGGCCGGCGCCGCCGCTCATGATCGCGTCCCAACGCGCCGGTCAGGTCAGATGAAGTGGGGGTTGTCGATCACGTCGCCCGCGATGTCTGGAGCCGAGCCGCCGTTGGCGGTCGCGTCCTCCAGTTCGTCCAGGGCGGCGTCGGCGCGGAAGTGCTTGCAGACCGTCGGGCAATCGCGCCGATTTACGGCGGCGAGGCTGCGTCGGTGACGCTCGCCGAACCACACCGCCTCGAATCCATCGGCGATGTTGCCCAGCGGCGGGCGCTCACCCAGGCGCTCACGGAAGAGGATGCACGATGGAATCGTCCCGTCGGCCTTGATGACCATGACCAGCGGCCGCGTGCGACACGGGCCGCTCGGCTGCTCGCGCAGACCGAGCACCTGATCCCACGACCCGCCGCTGCCATCGAGGACGAAGTCCGATCCGTGACGCTGCTTGGCCTCATCGATCGCCTTCGCCGACTCCCTCCAGTCCTCTCGGCGCGTCGGGTGCGAAACGAACGCCGGACGGAAGACGACGTGTTGGACGCCGTGGCTCGAGGCGAGGTCCGCTGCCGCGAGGATCTTGTCGCGCTCGTGGTTGATCGGCGGAACCACGAGATAGGCGAGACGGACACGGGTCGCGTCAACGCGCTCTGCAAGGGCGCTGACGTTGCTCAGCACCTTGGCGTAATGCCCCTGCGCCGCACGTACGCCGTGAAGCTCGCAGTACGTCTCCTCGTCAGGCCCGTCGAGGCTGATGCGGATCCATTCGAGATGGTGTGCGACCGCGAGTATTCGCGTCAGCCGCACGCCGTTGGAGACCAAGCCGATGCGGGCCTGCTCTCCATCTTGCACGCCGACGTCGTGGATGCGCTGGATGATCTCGCTGACCCGGGGATGGTTGGTGGGCTCGCCGCCGCCGACCAGCTCGAAGGCGCGCGTTCCGTGCGCGTAGGCCGTCTCGAGGAACGGGATGAGACGGTCGGGATCGATCGAGCGCAGCGCGCGGTGCGGTCCACTCCCAAAGCAGCAGTGCACACAGGCCTGATTGCACGCGCCATCTGTGAGGTCGATCTCGATCGTGCTCGGCGTCGGGATCTCACCATCAAGAAGCGTCCTCGCCCGCTCCAAATGATACGGGTGAAAGAGTTTGTGAAGGTGATACGGATCGCGCGCAGGAGCTGCCAAGAGTCGGGTTCGCTCATCGGCTTCACTCGGATCGGGCATGCTAACCCCAAGCTTGAGGGCGGCGCTCGTTTTCAACTACGTACTAGAGAATCCCTGAACCGACGAACGGCCCCGTACGATGCTTGCCTAGACATGCCGGGCACGATTAGGATTGGGAAGGCCGGAGGGATCAGCTCGTCTTCCGGAAGCGGCGGCGGACTGTGGCGCGATCACGATTGGGCGAACTGGCGCCGGCAGGTCTTCGGCGACGATCGGTGCTCCCGGCATGCGTCCCTACGACCTGCGCCACGCTTCTGCTCACTGCTGCTCGCCGAGGACCTGTCCGTGGTCGAAGTCGCGCGCCAGCTGAGGTGTCCCGTGCTTCCGGGAAGCCCGCCTTCGGACTCGAACCGAAAACCTCTTCATTACAAGTATCTGCGGCAGCGTGACAAGCCTGATGAGGAGCGGGCATGAGCGGCGTCTCCGGTCCTGCTCCTGCGGCGGTTTCGGTGGGCGGCGGGTACCCGGACGTCACCCGGCGTACGCAGCCTGATGTACCCGTTTCGTACCCTCACGCCGAGCTGGATCCGGCGACCGTCCAGGGCTTGGTCGCGCGGGCGAGTGATCCCAAGCGCGACCGCTGGCTGCAGCAAGTCCGCCGGACCGGCGCGTGCCGGCATCCGGTCCGCCTGCGCGGGGTCGTGGTGCGCGGCGACGAGCGCGTGTACTCAACCGCCGATGAGCCCGATGGAGCGCTGATGGTGCGCTGCGGCAACCGGCGTGAGGCGTGCTGCCCGTCGTGCGCGCACGAGTACCGCGGCGACATGTGGCAGCTCGTCTACGCCGGTATGGCCGGCGGACGCAAGGGCGTCCCCGAACAGGTCGCCAAGCACCCCCAGGTTTTCGCCAGCCTCACGGCACCGTCGTTCGGCCCGGTCCATAGCCGACCTGACAACGACCGGCAGCGGTGCCGGTGCGGCAAGCTCCACGATGCCGACGACCCGCAACTCGGCGAGGCGATCGACCCGACCTCGTATGACTACGAGGGCGCGGTGCTGTGGAACTGGCACGCCCCCGCGCTGTGGAGCCGCTTCACGATCGAGCTGGTCCGCGTCCTCGCCGCACGGGCCGGCATGAGCGAGCGCGCCTGGCGCCAGCGCGTCCGTGTCGCGTTCGCGAAGGTCGCCGAGTTCCAAGCCCGGGGACTCGTGCACTTCCACGCCATCATCCGCCTCGACGGCGCCCAGGACCGCGCCACCGCACCCGGCGTCACCGTCTCCGCCGCCGAGCTGTGCGACGCCATCCGCCACGCGGCCGGCCGCGCACGCTTCGACGGCGATGCCGGCGACGACCAGACAACCGAGATCCGCTTCGGCGAGCAACTGCACACCCGCGTCCTGGCCGGCGCCCAAGACGGCCGCGAGCTACACCCCGGCCAAGTCGCCGCGTACGTCGCCAAGTACTCCTGCAAGGCAAGCCACGAGCAGATCACCACCCGCGACAGCGACCCCGAGCGCTGGCGCGACCTCGGCGTTCCCGAACAACTCATCGCGATGGCCGCCGCCACGCTGCGCCTCGCGGACCGTCCGGGCCTGCGCAGCCTCGACCGGTGGATACACATGCTCGGCTTCCGCGGCCACTTCGTCACCAAGTCCCGCCTCTACTCGACGAGACTCGGCGATCTGCGCGCCGCCCGCGCCACCTACCGCGCCCAACAAGACGAACGGCCCGACGACGAGGTTGACAACAACCCAACGGAGGTCCTGTCCGTCTGGCAGTACCTCGGCTCTGGGTACCTCAACCCCGGCGACGTGCTCCTCGCCGCCGGCGTCGAAGCCTCCCTACGCGCCGCCCGCGAAGCCATGCTCGACCTGCGCGGCGGACCACCATAGCCCTGGAACCTGACTCACGACGAAGACCCGCGCTGGACCCCGTGCAAACCGGATTCGAGCCCGAGCCTCCGGAGCCAGAGCTGCCTGTCGACCGAGCATCCCGCCGAGACTTCAACTCGGGGCGGTCGGAAAGGGCGAGTAGTCCTCGCGCAGCGATGTCGCCTGGAGCAGGCGGCCGACGAGCTTCACGGTCACGGCTTGGGCGTCGGCCAGCTCAGACGCCGCGCTGAGCCGATGCACCCGGGTGAACGTTGGGGCGTTGTACGCGATGGCGTGTCGTCGCGCGAGGATGGGGGGCATGTTGGACCTCGCGAACTGCGCCATGCCGACACCGCCTTGGAGACCGACGATGGTCACGCCGAGGTCCACCGCGCCGTAGTAGCTCGCAGCAGCGTAGAGCTCGCCCACCGCCGCGACGAACGCGACGACGCTTCCCGCGATGTTCAGCTCGAGGATGTATTTCAAGGGGTTGGTGTCGTGCGCGTTCTCCGCGATCACCTGAGATGAGCCCGGGGAGTACAGAACAGCGCGGCCGTCGATGTTCACGGTCGCGGCGGTCATGTAGTTCCCCGCTTCCTCGCAGGGCGGGTCTTCGTGCTCGGACGACATCCTGAATGCGTCTGCGCCCTCGGCGTGCCAGTGGACAAGCCCGCCGAAGCCAGAGTTGCCGTTCGGGACGAGGCGGGCGGCGTTCCTCGCGGCAGCATGAATCCGCTCTTGGAGCTTTGCGCGAGTGCCTGCGGCTATCTCTGCTCGATCCCAAAGCCCTTGATCCGGCGGCACCGGCTGCGCGATGGCGTAGAGCACGCCAAGATCGTGGTCGGTCGGTCTGTATGGGACGTGTGCGATGGCCTCGGCGAGTCGAGCCCGTAGGTCGACCTCCTGGTGCTGTCGGCGCGCGTAGAGCGCGGCCACCTCAGCCTCCGACAGCAAGCGGTTGCCCTTCTCCCCTCGGCCGTAGAAGCGTCGGTCGTTGTTGACGGTGACCTGGTGTGGGGCGCGCGGCGATGGCGGCACGATGACGAGCAGGAAGCCGTGGGCCTGATTGTCCGGCAGCGGGTACTCGCGGAACTCGACGTGCGGGACCTCAGTGATGGAGGTCTGCACGATCTGGTCAAGCCGGTCGGCGGCACCCACGAGCGCGATGGGCGACCGGACGGTCAGACGCTTGTGCTCGTCCTCGCCAACCCCGTAGAGCAGCACCCCACCCGCCGTCGACATCGCAGCGATGTCGACTGCCGCCGAGGCGTTCTTCTTCGGCCCGGGCAACTCCCGCTTGCCATCGAAGGAGGAGGTCTCCTCAAGTCGGCCATCAGCGATGGCCTCCTCGATGGCGGCGATATCCGCTGGTACCCACACGTCGGCCAGCGTAGCCCGCGATCACGACGCCGGCGCTCGCGCCGCTGACGCCCTTCCCCCGAGTCCGGCCCCGCCGGACCTTGATCGCCTCATCAGCGCAGCCGGGCGGGGCTGTCCAGTGCCGCCCGGCAGGGCCGAGCGGATGCGAGCCGCGCAGCGGGGCACTTGACCGCCTCGACCGGCGCAGCTACGCGCCGTCGACGAGCTGGACGTTGCCCTGGTCTACGCCCTCATGGGGCGTGTGTCCGTGGTGAGCCGGCCGTGCCGCGGCCGCCGGCCCGGAGGGCGTCAGCCCGTAGGGGCAGGTGGGCCGAAGGCAGCGGCTCGGCCGGCGGCGCGCGAAGCGCGCCACTTGAGGGAGTAGAGAAAGTCTCAACGAACCGATCCGGGGGCGTCCACGACGGCGGGGTGCGCACCTGCCGGACTCGGCGCCGTCCTTGCCGTCTAGCGCGACGAGGGTTTCGTCGACGGCGATATCGCGGAGAATCTACGCGTGGCAGATTCAGACGCTCGTCGGCAGAAGGCGCGAACGCGCCGAGACAAACGGCGCGTAGCTTTGGATAGGCGACGAGACGATACGGCCCGGCTCGCGCAGGCGAGGGCGGAGCTGAAGAGTCAGTGGTTGAAGCTGCGAGCGCTTGAACGCGTCCAGCGTAAGCGGGCGAGGGCCGATCGTAAGCGGCACCGCGTAGAAGAGCAACGCCCGCGGGTCGTGAAATCGCTGGATGAACGCGTGGCGGACGGATTCGACGATAAAGCGTCGCCTTTCCGGGCGCGTTATCTGGACATTGCACTGGAGCGGTGGTCGGAAATAACGAGGACGGCACGACGAACGGCGATATTCATCGTGGTACTTGGGGTTGGTTTTGTCTTGGTAGCTGGCGCGCAAAAGGCGGAGTTCACGTTAGGACCGTTGAAGCTGACGAATGTGTCCTCGGTTTTGACGATAGTCCCGGCCATTGTCTCATTCGCTCTGTACGAATTAGCGGCACTAATGTTAGCCGCTTCAAATCATAGTAAGATCGTTGAGGCTTTGGTAGAGCGGTTCTATCCGTCGATTGCAGCGAATGATCTCGATCTCGTGCTGGCGCCAGCGACGGCGAGCCTATGGGGTCATGAGGTATGGCTCGGTATGCGGCGCAGGGCGGAGCCGGGTCTAGTGGCCGTTACGCTTAGTCGGTTGAATTCATGGCTTGGTATGACGGTGATACTTGCGCCTCTACCGTTCTTGGTTCTCGCCTTTAACCATCTGTACCAGGATGCGCGTGCAGATAAGTTGGCCGTGAGCGCAGCGGCTGTGTTTGCGGTCGTGAACGTACTTCGGATGTTCCTTCTGTTTGTAGACTACGCGATCGATAACGTAACAGAAGCAAGGTCCGTAAGAGAGGCGAATCCGGAGGTTGACGGTGCAATGAAGGCATGGCGTGAGGCGAGGTCTGCTTTTATGCATGAGGTACGGTCTGTGTTTAGGGGACAGCGCGATTGAGTTGCCTCTGGCTGGCGTTCGAGCGGTGTTATCGCGCGGTGTCATACGAAGTCCATCGGGCTCCGCAACCGGTGGGATGGCTACCCCGAATATCGTTAGTCATCGATCACAACCCCAACTCCCGCAGCGATGAACCACGCGCCGATACCCACGCTCACGCGCTGTCGGGGCGTGGTTCTGAGCATGTGTCGGGCAGCGAGTACCCGTTGCCGTCGTGAGTGGATGCCAGAACCCAGTCGCGGTAGGCGGGGTTGGCGTCGGTGACGGGTACGGCGAGGACTTGGGGTGTGTCATACGGGTGGTCGCGGTTGGCGCGTTCGATGATGGCTGGCACGAGTGATTGGCGGGTGTGGAGGATGACGAGTGCTTCGTTGTCGTCCTCGACGGTGCCTTCCCAGCGGTAGATCGAGCGGATGCTGGGGACGATGTTTCCGCAGGCGGCGAGGCGGTCGTTGACGATCGAGCGGGTGAAGTCTGCGAGCCAGTCGGCGCTCTCGGCGGTGATGCTCACGTCAGCGATCTGTTCCATCGGTGGCTCCCTTGGTGTCGATGAGGTCTTGGACGATCTGGCGGGCGTGGTCGTCGGTGCGTGCCATGGCGCCCCAGCCGGTGACGACGATGCCGTCGTAGCTCATGCCGACCCAGCGTCCCCATGCGTGGGTGCCGTGTGGATGCAGGGCGAGGTACATGGTGCCCTTCGAGCGCACTGCTCCGTCGGTCGATCGGTACCAGCCCATGAGCGCCTCGTTGTCCCAGAGGCGTAGCTCGCCGCGCCAACGGTAGCTGCCTTCCTCGACTGGGCGCGCTCGTTCGGCGTCGAGCTGCAGCAGCTCGCCGCGCTGGTGGACTTCGAGGGTGTGCGTGTCGATGCGCGCAACGCCGTCCTTCCATGTCTGCCAGCCGGCCCACCATGCGCCGCTGAGGTCGAGGTCGTGGGTGACCTGTCCGGCGAGCTGGGCGAGCGAGATGCCGAGGGCGTCGGCCAGGGCGACGGCGGCTGACAGCACCGGCTGCTGCTCTCCTGCTTCGTAGCGGGCGAGCTGACGGACGCTGACGCTGGCAGCCCGCGCCAGCTCGGCCTGGGAGAGGCCGAGCGCGGCGCGACGAGCGCGGATGACGTCTGAGATGTCCACGTAGGCAGGATGACGGACGTTGAAGGCACGGACAAC
>Ga0307502_10000284_pt1 | contig 13487 bp, 11 predicted proteins | sample 16_S_MG_FD_201364 | JGI IMG/M metagenome (GOLD analysis project Ga0307502, IMG submission 201364) | Soil microbial communities from Populus trichocarpa stands in riparian zone in the Pacific Northwest, United States - 16_S | ecosystem: Environmental > Terrestrial > Soil > Riparian zone > Trees... | reverse complement strand
TGGGGCTCGCCTTCGCGGGCCTCGATGCGTCCGCGCTCGTGCTCGGGACGATCGCCAGCCTGCTCGTCGGCATCGCGATGGCACTCTATGCCGCCCCCATCCCGCTGCCGCGCTGGAATCGCCGCGCGATCGGCGATCTGCTGCCCTACGGCGGCCCGGCTTCGCTGGCCTCCCTGGCGTGGACCGGCTTTCGCAACGGCGACTACGCGATCATCGGCGCCCGCCTGGGACCCGTGCAGGCCGGCCTGTATTGGCGCGGCTACCAGCTGGCGGTCGACTACCAGCGCAAGATCAGCATCGTGATGACCGAGATGGCCTTTCCGGTGCTGTCGCGGACCGCGGGCACCGACGAGATGCTCGCGCTGCGCCAGCGCATGGTGCAGTTGCTGACGGTCGCGCTCTTCCCGCTGCTGGTGCTCCTCGTCCTGCTCGCCCCGGTCGTCGTGCCGTGGCTGTTCGGCCCTGCCTGGGAGGGCGCCGTCCGGCCCGCGCAGATCCTCGCGGCGGGCGGCGCGGCCACGCTGGTGATCGACGCCGCGGGGTCGGGGCTCGCCGCGTCCGGGCGGACCAAGGCCATGCTCGGCTACGGCGTAGCGCACTTCGTCGTCTACGCCGGCGCCGTCTGGTTCGTGGCCGCCCGCGGCCTGGTCGCGGTCGCCATCGCCGCGGCGATCGTGCACACGATCTTCCTCTTCGTCGCCTACCAGATCCTGCTCGGCGGTCGTGGGGCACGCGCGATGCGCGCGCTCTGGGGCGACGTGGCGGCGGCGATGACGTCCTGCGTCGCGCTGGCGGCAGCCGGCATCCCGACGGAGCTTGCGCTCAAGGGCGCCAACGCTCCGGTGCTCGTCCACCTCACGCTCGTGACCGCCGCGGGCGGGCTCGCCTATCTGATCGTCCTGCGGATGTGGTTCCCGCAGTCCTGGAACGACGTCCGCGCGGCCATGCGCCGGCTCATGCCCAGCGCGGGCCTGCGGCTCCTCGCCCGGCTGCCGAAGCCGCTCGTGGCACGGCGTTCGGGCAGCGCCGCCTAGCGGCTGGCGACGCGGCGCGCCGGACGCAGCGCCCGGGCCAGCCGCCGGCGCGCGAACTCGCCGGCGCGAGCGGCGTTGAGGCCGGGGCCGGTGGTGAAGCGCCGCGCGGGCAGGGTGAAGGCGGTCGGGACGAGGCTCTGCGCGTGCAGCGCGCCGAAGACCGAGTCCACCGAGAGCGGGTCTGATCCGGGCGACGGATCGCACATCCCCAGCGGGAAGAACTGCCGCGCGGTGTGGAAGTCCAAGCCGACGAACGGCGCGAGCCGGTGCCGGGAGGCGATCTCGAGCGCCACGGCGCTGGCGGCCCAGCCGTCGTACTTGCGGTTCCAGACCTCGACGGCATGCGCCAGCGCCAGACACTCGGCGGACAGCGTGCGCCAGGCGTCGCGGCGGCCTGGGTGGGCGAGCATGGCGAACGCGCCGGCCGCCCGCGCGTCGGCCAGCAAGTCCTGCGTCGGGCGCCCGGCGCCGAGGAAGTCCTCGGCGCCCCAGACGGGGACGTGCACGCGGTTGGCGCGGTCGCTGTACTCGATGCCCGGCACGAGCAGGGCGCCGTGGGCGCTGGCCTCGATGCAGGCGGCGCGGTAGGCCCGCCATCGGCCCGCGTCGAAGGTGTTGTCGTGCTCGGCCATCAGCACGGCCCGGTAGGCGCGCTTGGCGAATGCGCGTGCGAGGTCCTCGAGCGCCCACTGCCCGTCGTACGACCACGCAGAGTGCACGTGCGCGGCGATCCGCAGCGTCATCGCGAGCGCCGGGGAGCGGCCGCCAGCACGGTCTGCAGCGTGTCGTCCAGGAAGATGCCGGGGTGGCGCGGCGACCAGTTGTACCAGCGCTCGGCGCGGCGCACGCGGGCGACGGCGCGCACGGTCTCCCAGCGCGACGGCCACTCCTCGAGGGCCGCCGAGCGCGGGCCGCGCAGCACGCTCAGCGTGTGCAGGATCTCGCGCCCGAGGTGCCGGCAGACGAGCTCGCGACCGTCATGGGCCTTCGGCGTCACCGCCGGAGGCGCGGCGATGCCCAGCTTGTCGAGCGCCGCCCACGCCGGGTACTCGAGGCCGAGCCGGCGGGCGAGCGCGAGGCTCCCCCACGTGCGCCCGTTGAGCTCCATGAACCACGGGGCGCCGGAGCGATCGCGCAGGAACTCGAGCATGAACAGACCGTGCCAGCCGGCCGCGGCCATCATGCGCGCGCCGCCGGCGACGAGCGCCGGATCGGGCACGGCCGATGCGCAGGCGCTCGAACCCGAGCCCTGCGGATTGACCATCCGCAGCCGCCGGTGCGCGCTCCAGTGCAGCGTCTCACCGTCGGCCGCGAACCCGAACAGCCCCTCGCCGGTGCCCGCGATCCAGGGCTGCGACAGGATCGGTCCTGTGCCCTTCCAGCCCGCGACGGCGGCGCTGAGCTCGTCGCGGTCGGCGCACACCTTGGCCGAGCCCTTGCCGAGCCGTCCGTCGTGCTCCTCCAGGGCCAGCGCGGGCTTGAGCACGAGGGGAAAGACGTCGAGGGCCAGCGCCTCCTCGGCCGCCGCGAAGACGTGCGTCTGCGGGACGGGCAGCCCCGCGGCCCGGGCGAGCTCGATCTGCCGGCGCTTGTCCAGCGCCAGCTCGGCCTGCTCGCCGGTGGCGCCGATGACCGGCAGCCCGAGGCCCTCGGCGGCGCGGTCGCACAGCCAGACGGCGGAATCGTCGAGGGCCATCAGGGCGACGGCGCCGAGCGAGCGTGCGAGCGCCCGCAGCTCTTCGACGGCGGCTGCGGCGTCGTGCTCGGGCGCGGTCAGGCCGTGGATGTCCACCTGCGGGTGCCGGCGCAGGGCCGGGCGCGCACCGCGGCGCGTGAACGCGGCGACGGGGAGCCCGGCGGCGAGCAGGCTCAGCGCGGACTCCGGGCCCGCCAGGGCCTCGGCGAAGCCGATCAGGATCGGGCCCGAGGGTCGTGCGCCGTTCAGCGCCATCGCTTCACCAGCTGCTTGAGCCTCCTGCGCGCCGCCGCGGGCGGCGGGTCGGGCACGGCCAGCGCGTCCGGGGCGTCGACGACGGTCACCGAGGTCCGGGCCTGCAGCCAGGCGTCCTCGCGCGCCGGTCCACCATCGCTCGTGTAGACGTGGTCGTAGCCGGCATCGCGAAGGCGCCCCAGCACGTGACGATCGTAGGCCCCGAACGGCACCGAGGTGCGCGTGACGGGCGCGTTCACGGCCGCCGCGAGGACTCCGCGCGCGTCCTCGAGCTCGCGCGTGAGCTCGCCGGCGTCCAGGCGGCGCCAGTTGCGGTGATCCATCCCGTGTGAGCCGATCGTCATACCCGCCTCGCGCAGGCGAACAAGGTCCGTCTCGGCGAGGTGCTCGGGATGCTGCAGCCGGCCGGCGAGCACGAAGAACGTCGCGGTCATGCCGCGTTCGAGCAGCGCGGGAAGTGCGACGTCGATGTCGGTGCGGAAGCTGTCGTCGAACGAGATGCGCACGTCGTCGCGGCCATGGATCGCGTCGAGGACGGCGAGGTAGCGCTCCTGCGAGAGCCACACGTGCGCCTCCTCGGGCGTCAGCTCACGCGGAGGCGCCCCGACGCCGTGGAAGGTGAGGTTGTGCACGCGCACGGGCGTCACGCCGTGCCGTGGCGCGCGGTTCGCGACCTGAGCGCCGCCACGAGCGCCGCCGCGTGGCCGCGCGCGTACCCGGGCCGGCGCAGGCCGGCCACCGAGTGGGTCGCGGCGTCGACGGCGATCCCCACCCGCTGCATGACGGCCGACGGGCGCGAGGCATGCTTGCGCGCGAAGCGGATCCGGCTGTCGGCCAGGATGGCGAGCAGCGCGCTGCGCGGCGCGGAATGCCCGCCGACGTGGTTCACGGTCGCCGACGGCTCGTAGCGCATGCGGTGGCCCGCCGCGACCAGGCGCGCGCACAGGTCCATGTCCTCGCAGTAGAGGAAGAAGCCCTCGTCGAAGCCGCCGATCGCCTCGAGCGCGGGGCGGCGGCCCAGCATGCAGGCGCCGGAGATCCACTCCGGGTAGGCGACCTGCTCGTAGGCCTCCGGCTGGCGGTTGATCTCGTTGGCCCATGCGGCCCGCGCGAAAAGGCGGTGGGCGAAGAGGGCCTGGGCCCAGATCGAGCTCGCTCGCTGCCAGCGGCGGATGCTGGGGATGAGCTCCCCGTCGCCGTCGAGCAGCCGCGGGCCGACCAGCGCGACGTCGGGCTCGGCGTCGAGCACGGCGACGAGCCGGTCGACGTCCTCGGGCTCGATCCGCGCATCGGGGTTGAGGAAGAGCACCAGCGGCGCGTCCCCCGCCGCCATGCCCGCATTGCAGCCGAAGCCGAAGCCGCCGTTGCGCCCGGCGTCGATCGCCCGGACGGGGAGCCCGGCGATGGCATCCAGCGATCCGTCCGTGGAGGCGTTGTCGACCACGGTGATGGCGATGTCCTCCCGGCCGAGCAGCGGTTCCACGCAGGCGCGCAGCGTCTGCGCGCTGTTGTAGCTGACGACGACGACGTCGATGCGAGCGGACATCAGGCGAGGACCATGGGATTGGAAGGTTGCACTGTCAGATCAACGCGCGACGGACAGGCCGGCTTGCGCCTGCTCAGCGCGCGCGGGTCGCTCGCAGCGGCAGCATGCGGTCGCGCATCTCGGTCGCCGCCCGGCGCAGCTTCGGCCATGGCCGCCAGGTCGGCGCGGCGACGCGGTTGGCGTCGACGTCGCCGACGCCGTGCAGGCGGACGTCGAGCGTGCCGTCGGACGTCAGCGGCGCTTCGGCCCCGAACGGTCGCACCGTGGGATCGCTCCCCAGCGACCAACCACGCATCCCGGGGCCGCCGCGCGCGTCCTCGGGCTCCTGCACCGCCAGCACCTGGGCTCCCGCCGGGGGCACGACCCGCAGGCGGCGCGCATAGGGCGCGATGACCAGGCGGTCGCCGCTCAGACGTTCGGCATAGTTCGACTGGGCGATCTCCCCCACCGAGGTCCAGCGCACGTCGCCGACACGGTTGACCTTCGCCGCCGCCTCGGCCAGCGGCTCCAGGCCCCCGGCGACGTCCTCGTGGTGACCGTAGACGACGAGCGGATGACGCAGGAAGGCGCGCAGCGCGATGTCGGCCTGCGAGGAGGAGAGCGGGATGCGGGGGATGACAGGGCACCCGGCGACGAAGTCCGCCGGCTGCCAGGCCGCCAGGAGCGGCGCGCTGGGCGGACGCTCGGTCCACGGCCGCGGGTGGATGGCGCACAGCGCGTCGAAGCCCACGATGGCCAGGGCACGCGCGACGTCCTCCGAGCACAGGCCGTGCGGGGGCATCATCACGCGGTCGACGCGCAGCCCGCTGCGCCGCTCGAAGCGCTCGATCCGCCGCAGCGCCTGGGCGGCCGTGGCGAGCGCCCCGTCGCCATCCGCCGTGGCCAGCAGCTCCTGCTTGATGTGGTCGTTGCCGTGGACGACCAGCGACAGCCGATCGCGCCGCGTGGCGAACAGCGACACCGTCGCGCGATGCGGGCGCCCGGCGTCGAGCGGGATCATCGCCATGGCGGCGTGGTAGCCGTGGGCGTCGGCGTGCTCCAGCAGCCGGCGGTAGTCGATGAAGCCGTAGCTGCGCCAGCGGAGGTTCGGGTCGTCGAAGACGAACGCCGCGCGCAGCGGCTGGGCCCGCCACCCGCCCTCGGCCGCGAGCGCACGCAGGAAGTGGACCAGGGCGACGGCCGCGATCGGCCGCTGCGAGAGCAGGGCGTAAAGCACGTTGTCGGGGCCCAGCTCGGGCAGGGCGCAGCGCACCCGGTGCACCTCGGCGGGCCCGCGCGTCCGCGTCCAGACCGGGCCGTCGAGGGCGACCGCCAGGACGTCGAGACCGTCGTCAGCCGGCAGCGGCGCACCCACGAGCCGGTCGCAGAGGACCGCGCCGCGTACCGTCTCGTCGACGCCGGCATGGTCGGACAGCGTGACGTCCTCTACGGGCGCCCCGAGCTCCCCGTCGCCGCACACCACGAATGTGGGCCTCAGATCGGTCGTCAGCGCGTCGTCGCCGATGGCGATCACCGCGTCGGCGTCTGCATCGCCGGGCACCCAGCCGCGAAAGGCGACGGGAAACGCCGCCTCGAGCGCCGCAAAGAGGCGCGGGCGGGCCGTGAGCGCCGAGGCCGGCCGCACGGCGATGATCGTCCTGGGCTCCGGCTGCATCCTGTTCGAGGAAACGACCCGCGAGACGCTCTCCTTGCGCGCGGAAGCACGCGGGGTACTTGGGCGTTGGATGGGCATGGAGTTCGTGGCCATTCTGCGCCTGCTCTGGCGCCGCCGACTGTTGGTGACCGCTGCCGGCCTGCTCGCGCTGCTCATCGGCGTGTCCATGGCCTATCGGCTTGGGCTGCCGCCGCAGAGCCGCTCGTACCAGGTCGGAGTCGGCTCTGTGACGGCGCTCGTCGACACCCCGAGCTCGCAGGTCGTCGACCTCGGCGGCGGGGCCGGCAGCGACGTCCAGACCCTTTCGGGGCGCGCCTCGCTGCTCGCGAGCCTCATGACCAGCTCGCCGATCAAGGACGAGATCGCCGCCCGCGCCGGCGTCGCCGCGGATGCGTTCGTCACCATCCCGCCGGCCAACGGAGGCGCGGCGACCGCCGAGGCCACCGGCGACTCGCTCGGGTCGATCAGCCCGAACGACCGACGGGCGAGCATCCTCAAGGCCAGCATTCCGCAGCTCGAGTCCAGCCAGGTGCCGATCATCTCGGTACGGACGCAGGCGCCCGACGCCGAGGCCGCCGCCCGGCTGGCCAACGACTCCATCGCCGTGCTCCAGGAGCATCTGAAGTCGGTTGCGGGCACGGACAAGGTGCCCGCCGCCCGGCGCGTGGTGGTGCGCCAGCTCGGTCCGGCCCGGTCGATCACCGTCAGCCGCGGCGCGGGCAAGACGATGGCGATCGCGGTGACCATCATCGTCTTCCTGCTCGCCTGCGCGCTCATCGTCGGCGTGTCCGCCCTGGCCCGCGGCTGGCGCAACCTCGCCGAGCTCGAGCGGTCCTCCGGCGACGCGCGGCCTGAGTACGCCGAGCCGGCGCCGGTCGACGCGCTCCCGGCCGACAATCGGGCCACGGATGGGCGCTGGAGGATGCCCCGGGCGGGCCGTGGCGACGCGCCCGAGACGTCGGGTGCATCCCGCGGGAGCTTCACCGGCACGGCGCCGCGGCCCGCGGACCAGGGCGAGGCCCAGGACCCGGCGCGGCCGTCGCGCGTCGACGTCGTCAACTTCTAGGAGATCCCGGAGGAACGCCGCATGAGGGTCCTGCAGAGCTTCCCCCACAAGATCGGCGCGGCGCGGATCTGCACGACCGCCTGGCATCAGGCCGCCGGCGCCGCCGAGGCGGGCGCGGACGTGCTCGTGATGCCCGGCGCGGTCGCCCGGCCCCTGCCCGAGGGCATCGACGTCCAGCCGACGCTGGCCCGTGGCCGCGTGCGCATCCCCTACAAGGTGCTCGGCCGTGTGCGGGCCCTCAAGCTGCACGATCGCCTGGTCGCACAAGCCCTGCCGAAGCTCGCCGGACAGATCGACATCGTCCACACGTGGCCCATGGGCGCGCGCGAGACGTTGAAGACGGCCCGGCGCCTCGGGATCCCCACGGTTCTCGAGCGTCCCAACGCTCACACCCGCTTCGCCTACGAGACGGTGCGCGCCGAGTGCGAGCGCCTCGGCGTCGCGCTGCCGGCCGACCACGAGCACGCCTACAACGCCGAGGTGCTGCGCCTGGAGGAGGAGGAGTACGCGCTGGCCGACCGCCTGCTGTGCCCTTCGGACTTCGTGCGCCAGACCTTCCTCGACGAGGGCTTCGCGCCCGAGCACCTCGCGCGCCACCTCTACGGCTACGACGGGCACCGCTTCCATCCTCGCTCCGGGCCGCGTCCCGAGGGCCAGGCGCTGACCGTGCTCTTCGTCGGTGTGGCCGCCGTCCGCAAGGGCGTCCATTTCGCGCTCGAGGCCTGGCTGAAGTCGCCTGCCAGCCAGAGCGGCAAGCTGCTCATCGCCGGCGAGTTCCTGCCGGACTACGCCACCAGGCTGGCCGACATGCTCGCCCACCCGAGCGTCGAGGTCCTCGGCCACCGCACCGACGTTCCCGAGCTCATGCGCCGCAGCGACGCGCTCGTGCTGCCGAGCATCGAGGAGGGCTCCGCGCTGGTGTGCAGCGAGGCGCTCGCCAGCGGCTGCGTGCCGGTCGTCTCCGACGCCTCGGGCGCCGTCTGCGAGCACGGGGTCAACGGCCTCGTGCACCGGGTCGCCGACGTCGACACCCTGCAAGCGCACATCACCTCGCTGCACGAGGATCCCGCACTGCTCGATCGCCTACGCGAGGCCTGCATCCGAACCGCCCCCGACTACACCTGGACGAAGGCGGGAGCCCGCCTCGTCGAGGTCTACGCGCAGGTCGTGGCCGACCACAGCGGCCACCACGCGCACCCCGCGCGCCAGGCCGCGTAAGGCGGCGCGGCGACTGCTCACGCCCGCGTGGTTCGCGCGCCAGGCCTCCGCGCTTGCGGCACTGCGCGGCGCGAACAGCATCACCGAGCAGCAAGAGAGTGGCGGCGGCGCAGCCGCGGGCGGTCGACCTCCGAGGGGGGCGAGTTGCCCGAAGGATGGTCACTAACTGTTGTCCTGCAACAGCAATCGACCACGCTAGCGCCGGGGCGGCCCGGCCGCTATCTATGTGACCACAGGAGGGGACGCTGCCGCGTAGCCGCGGGAAACGGGCTCAGGCCGCAGCGGTGTCGCGCTGCAGCGTGACGATGTCGAAGCCGAGGTGCGGGTTGGACTCGAGGTGGCGGACGCTGAAGTGCCCGCCGTTGGCGGACACCGCGCCCAGGAGGGCGTCGGTCCGCATCATGTCCAGGTGGCACTCGACCGACATGGCGTCGACGCGATCGATCCACGAGCGGCAGTCGGCGAAGACCTCGGCCTCGGCGCCCTCGATGTCGCACTTGAGCACGCCGATGCGATCGAAGCCGGCGTCCTCGAGCAGCGCGTCCATCGTCATCACGTCGATGGCGCCGTCGGCCTCGTCGGCGTCGCTCATGCGGTAGCCCCACTCGCCGCTGGTGGTCGCCATCGTGACGCGCCGCTCGCGGCCGCCCACGCAGGCGCCGTAGATGGCCGCGCCATCGTCGACGGAGCGGACGTTGGCCCGCAGGATCTCGAGGTTGCCGGGATCGGGCTCGACGCACAGGAAGCGCGCGTGCGGGTAGCGCGAGCGCAGCCAGCGGTAGCTGAGGCCCACGTTGGCGCCCAGGTCGACGACGGTCTTGACGTCGAGGTCGGCGGGCAGCGGCTCGTAGCTGTCGCCGACCAGCAGCTCCTTGAGGACCGAGATGTCGGTGGTGTGGCTGCGCAGCGTCACCTTGGGGCCGAGCGTCTTCAGATCGACCACGACGGTGATCGGCTTGGGCGTCACCCAGCGGCCGACCTTGCTCTGGCTGAGGCGCACGCGCATCAGCGCGACGTAGTCGCGCAGGCGGGCGCTCTCCTTCCAGTACGTGCGGGCCTCGTCACGCCACGCGTTGAGCTTGGCCAGGTTGGGGGTGCGACCGGAGATCTTCATCACCCCAGCAACGCTGGACGGGGCCCGGTGCTTGTGCGTCCGCGGCTCACGTGCGCGCGGCTACCGCGCCGCCCCGGCGCCGGTCCCGACGTCGGTGCCGTCGGAGGCCGCCTTGCGGCCCTCGGACTTGTGGGCCAGGCGGAACCCGGCGGGCGATGCCGGATGCGCGCCGCCCGCGAACGCGGGGCGCCCGGCGAGGTCGTCCGCGCCACCGCCGCCGGCCGCGATGAGGTTGTGGCCGCTCGTCCCGAGCGTGCTGCCGTCTCCCAGCGCCAGCGACCCCAGGATGTTGTCCTGCACCACCGTGCCGCGGCTGGGATTGTGGGCGGGGCCCTTGTCGATCAGGAGCGTCCCGCACGGCACACCCCATGCGCAGCGGCCCAGCGCGGCGATCGTGTTGTGGCGCACGATCGAGCCGTCGTCGCCGCCGAGCATGATCGCGTAGGGGTAGCCGCCGAGATCGAAGACGTTGTGCTCGATGACCTCGTGGCGCCCCCCGTCGGGGGCCATGATCCCGTCCGCGACGTCGTGGAAGTAGTTGCCGCGGACGACCGTCCGGCTCTGCCCGTAGAGCTGCAGCGCATCGGTGTGCGGCCCCGGGCCCTCGGCCTGGTGGATCCCGACGAAGGTGTTGTCGAGGACCTGCACGCCCTGCGCGCCGATCTGGATGCCGTCCGCGTTACCGCCCGGCCCCAGCACGTTGTCGCGGATGACGATGCCCGACGGGCGCCCGGACTCGCCGACGATGTGCAGGCGCCCTTCGAAGCAGCCGGGGCACACGTCGATGTGGGCGAAGCGGTTGCTCTGCACGACGAGGTGGGCGTTCACCATCTGCTCGGCGTGGATGACCATCGCCTTGGTGAAGGTGCTCCCGGCGATCGCCACATCGTGCGAGGGCCCGGTGATCTCGGCGCCGTCGATCGTCAGCCCCTCGATGCGGACGTTCCCGACGCCGGCGAACGCCAGCGACATCCGCGCCGCCGCGTGCGGCGCGGGCCGGATGGTGACGGGGGTGGACTTCGTGCCGGCGGCGAACTTCCCGTAGTTGCCGGGCGCCAGAAGGATCGTGTCGCCGCCGTGCGCCGACGCGAACACGCTCGCCAGCGTGGCCGGCTTCGCGTGCAACGCATGGTTCGGCCCCGAATCGTCACCCCCGGGGGCGATCAACCGCCACGCCAGAAGCGCCCCGGCCGCGAGCAGTGCGACGAGCAGCGCGAGCCGCACGACGCGTGCGTCCTACGCCGCGCGGCCGAGCTGCAGGACGGGCACGTCGCTCATGTGCCGCGTGACGCCGCGGAAGTCGACCGTGCGTGGCGCCGCGCGGGCCACCGACTCGTGGTCCACGTCGGGGTGCGCGGTGACGATGACGGCCACGTCGGCCTCGTCGAGCCCGTCCGACAGGTCGCTGTGGCGCAGGCCCAGTGAGGGCAGCTCGGCCACGTACGGGTCGTGGTAGCGCACGTCGGCCCCGCGCTTCTGCAGGAGCTCGATGATCTTCAGCGCCGGCGACTCGCGAATGTCGCCCACGCCCGGCTTGTAGGACACGCCGAGCACGAGGATCCGCGCACCGCGCACCGCCTTGCCGGCGTCGTTGAGCGCCTGCTCGACCTTCTCCAGGCAGAAGTAGGGCATGTTCGTGTTGACCTTGCCGGCGAGCTCGATGAACTCGGTGGCGAAGTCGAACTCGCGGGCGCGCCAGGTCAGGTAGAACGGGTCGACGGGCAGGCAGTGCCCGCCCATGCCCGGGCCGGGCTCGAAGCGCATGAAGCCGAAGGGCTTGGTGGCCGCGGCGTCGATGACCTCCCAGATGTCGATGCCCATGCGGTCGGCGAGCATCCCCATCTCGTTGACCAGGGCGATGTTGACCGACCGGAAGATGTTCTCGAGCAGCTTCGCCATCTCGGCAACTTCGGGCGAGCCCACCGGTACGACGGTGTCGCAGACGCGTCCGTAGAGCTCGGCCGCGCGCTCGGTGCAGCGCTCGGTCAGGCCGCCGACGATCTTGGGCGTGGTGCGGATCGTGTAGTCGGTGCGGCCGGGATCGACGCGCTCGGGCGAGAAGGCCAGCGCGAAGTCCGCGCCGGCGCGCAGCCCGGACTCCTCGAGCAGCGGGACCATGTAGTCGCGCGTGGTGCCCGGGAAGGAGGTCGACTCCAGCACGATGAGCTGCCCGTCGCGGATGACCTGCGCCAGCGCGCGGCCGGCGCCCAGCAGCGGCCCGAGATCGGGCTCGCGGTTGGCGTTGAGCGGCGTGGGAACGCAGATGAGGATGACCTCGGCCTCGTGCAGCTCGACGAAGCGCGTGCTGAAGCGGCAACGCTCGAGCACGCCGGCGAGCCGCTCGTCTCCGACGTCCTCGATGTGCGAGCGTCCCTCTCGCAGGCCGGCCACCTTCTGCGCGTCGACGTCGACGCCGATCACGTCCAGGCCCGCCTCGGCGAACTCCATGGCCAGTGGCAGCCCGACGTACCCCAGGCCGACGATCCCGATGCTCATCTTGCTCCCTCGTGGTTCGGAGTCACTACGCCCAGCATCCGCCGGTGCAGCTCGCGCCGCGTGAAGCGGCGGTACTCAGGGTCAGGGACCCGCTCGACGCGCCGGGCCCCGGCGCGCACGAAGCCGTAGACGAAGGCCGCGCCCGAGATCCCGACGGGGCGCCGGCGGCCGACGCGCAACGAGCGCAGCACGACCCACGAGAGCGGGTGGTGCGCGATGTAGGCGCATTCGCCGTGGCGGGCGTGGCCGCGCAGCGTGCCGTCGGCGCTGCCGATCGGCCGATGGTGGATGCTCACGAGATCGGTGTAGCTGAGCGTCCCGAAGCCGCGCATGCGGGCGTACGTCTCGTCGATCGTGTCCCAGCCCAGGCGCTCCTGCACGCCGCCGATGGCCGTGAAGCAGTCCAGCGAGTAGCACTTCAGCGCGCCGTGGACGTGGTTGCGGGCGATCTTGATCCGCCGGTAGCCGCCTTCGGCCAACGGCTCGTCGAGCACGCCGCCGGCCAGCCCCAGCGTGGGGTCGGCCGCAAAGCGCTCCATGAGGTCGCGCAGGTAGGAGGGCTTCAGCTCGATGTCGCCGTCGAGCTTCATGACGTGCGTGTAGTCCGAGAGGTCGCCGGCGAGCGCGAGGGCCGCGTTGAAGTTGCGGGGCGCGGCGGCGCGGGCGAGGCGGTCGCGGGGGGCCGGCGCCGCGTCCTGCGTGCGCTGGGCCACCGTGAGGAACGGAACCTCGGCCTCGAGCCCGTGCAGCAGCTCGAGCGTGTTGTCGTCGGACGCGTCGTCCATCACGATCCAGCGCGCCGGCTGGAGCTCTTGCGCCGCGACGGAGCGCACGACGAGGCCGATGTGCGCCGCCTCGTTGCGGACGGGCGAGATGATGAGGATGCGAGGTTCCACCGCTGAATCAACGTGCGCCGGCCCCGCGGCCTTGCGCCCCATCAGGCCGCGGCCGCCAGGCGGTCCGTCGAGGGCGGCCCGACGAACTCGCGGTGCCAGAGCTCGAGCATGAGCAGCGCCCAGATCCGCTTGGCGTCGCCGTCGGTGCCCGCGGCGTGGCGGTCGAGCAGGCCCTCGACGGCGGCGCCGTCGAAGTAGCCGCGATCGAGCGTCTCGCGGTCGAGCAGGATGTCGCGCGCCCAGGGCTTGAGGTCGCCGCGCAGCCACTCGCTCATCGGCACCGTGAAGCCCTGCTTGGGGCGATCGAGGATGTCGTCGGGCAGCCAGCCGCGCAGCGCCTCGCGCAGGATCCACTTCTTCTCGCTGCCGCGGACCTTGAGCTCGGCCGGGATCGACGCCGCGAGCTCCATGACCTGGTGGTCGAGGAAGGGCGAGCGCGCCTCCAGCGCGTGCGCCATGGTCGCGATGTCGATCTTGGCGATCAGGTCGTCGACGAGGTAGGTGCGCACGTC
>Ga0307502_10000283_pt1 | contig 13487 bp, 1 predicted proteins | sample 16_S_MG_FD_201364 | JGI IMG/M metagenome (GOLD analysis project Ga0307502, IMG submission 201364) | Soil microbial communities from Populus trichocarpa stands in riparian zone in the Pacific Northwest, United States - 16_S | ecosystem: Environmental > Terrestrial > Soil > Riparian zone > Trees... | reverse complement strand
GCGACGCGGTCGCGGCGATCGCCGAGCACGGCGCGACCGTGCGGGAGCGGGTGCTCGGCCCACACGACGGCTCCCGGGAGGACCTCGTCGCCTTCCTGTCCGAAGTGGACACCGACGGCCTGTCCGGTGTGTTGTCCCTGCTCGCCGCGGACCGGCGCCGGTTCCGCGACCACATCTCCGCGGGCTTCGCGCAGAACCTCAGCCTGCTGCAGGCGATGGACCAGAGTGACCTGGCGGTCCCGCTGTGGTGCCTGACGAACGGCGCGCTGTCCGTGTCGCCGGAGGACGAGATCCTCGACCCGGCACACGCGCAGATCTGGGGCCTCGGCCGGGTCGCGGCCCTGGAGCACCCGCGGTGCTGGGGCGGTCTGGTCGACGTGCCGCCGTCACTGGACGCCACCGCCAGGGCCAGGCTCGCCGCCGCACTGTCCGGTGTGGACGGTGAGGACCAGCTGGCCATCCGCACGTCCGGGCTGCTCGGCCGCAGGCTGAGCCGGGCCCCGCTCGGCGCCGTCGAGCCGGACCAGGCCTGGCGGCCGCGCGGCACCGTGCTGGTCACCGGCGGCACCGGCCAGGTCGGCTCGCGCATCGCCCGCTGGCTGGCGGAGAACGGCGCGGAGCACCTGGTGCTGGCCACCCGGCACGGCAGCCGGTCGTCCGGCTTCGAGGACCTGGCCGCCGAGCTGACGGCGCTGGGCGCGCGGGTCACCGGGGTGGCCGCGGACGTGTCCGACAAGGCGGCGGTGAGCAGGCTGCTGGCCGAGATCCCCGGCGAGCTGACCGCCGTGGTGCACGCCGCGGGCACCGGCTCGCTGCGGCCGATCGCCGAGATCGAGCTGCCCGAGCTGGCCGAGTCGATCATCGCCAAGGCGGCCGGCGCCGGCTACCTCGACGAGCTGCTCGGCGACCGCGAGCTGGACGCGTTCGTGCTGGTCTCGTCGGCGTCCGGGGTGTGGGGCAGCGCCAGCCACGGCGGCGCCGCCGCGGTGGACTCCTATCTCGCCGCGCTCGCCAGGCGCAGGGTCGCCCGCGGCCTCACCGCGACCGCGATCGCGTGGGGTCCGTGGCTGGCCGGCCGGCTGCTGGTCGACGCCGAGTTCGCCGAGCAGATCAACCGGCGCGGCCTCGCCCCGCTCGCCCCGGCCCGCGCGCTGACCTCACTGCAGCGGGCACTCGACCACGGCGAGCAGTTCGTCGCGGTGGTGGACGTGGCGTGGGAGAAGCTCCTGCCGGCGTTCCTCGCCGCCCGGCCGAGCCGGCTGCTGTCCGGCCTGCCCGAGCTGGAGGAGCTGGTCGCGGCGGCCACCGCACGGCCGGAGGACGTCGACGCGCCGGAGAAGCTGCGGCAGCGCCTGGTGGGCGCGACCGAGAGCGAACGTGCCGACGTGCTGGCGGACCTGGTCGCGGAGCACACCGCCGAGGTGCTCGGGCACGCGTCAGTGCTGGCCGTGGCCGCCGAGACCGGCTTCCTGGAGCAGGGCTTCGACTCGCTGACCGCGATCGAGCTGCGCAACCGCCTCGGCGCGGCGACCGGCCTGCGCCTGCCGAGCACGTTGATCTTCGACTACCCGACGCCGGCGGCACTGGCCAGCTGGCTGCTCGCCGAACTGACCGGCATGCCGGACGAGGAGCCGGAAACCGCGCAGGTCGAGCTGGACAGCGCCGAGATCGACTCGGCCGACGTTCTCGACCTGCTGCGGATGGCCCGCGAGGCCCTCGACTCCTGATCTCTTGAGAGGACTAGTTGATGAACACAGCCGGCCAAGAGTTAGCCGCCGCGCTCCGCGACTCGCTCAAGGAGATCCAGCGCCTGCGTCAGCGCAACACCGAGCTGGAGGCCTCGGCCAGCGAGCCCATCGCGATCATCGGGATGGCGTGCCGGTACCCGGGTGGCGTCACGTCACCGGAGGACCTGTGGCGACTGGTCGCCGAGGGCGGCGACGCGATCTCGTACCTGCCGGAGAACCGCGGCTGGGACACCGACGCGCTGTACGACCCGGACCCGGACCACGCCGGCACCTCCTATGTGCGCGAGGGCGGCTTCCTGCACGACTGCGCCGACTTCGACCCCGCGTTCTTCGGGATCTCGCCGCGTGAGTCGCTGGCCATGGACCCGCAGCAGCGCCTGCTGCTCGAGACCTCGTGGGAGGCGATCGAGCGGGCCGGCATCGACCCGGTCTCCTTGAAGGGCACCAAGGTCGGCGTGTACGCGGGCATCGCGACCTACGACTACGCCGCCCGGTTCCGCACGGTGCCGGCCGAGGTCGAGGGCTACCTCGGCAACGGGTCGGCCGGCAGTGTGGCGTCCGGCCGGATCGCCTACACGTTCGGCTTCGAGGGCCCTGCGGTCACCGTGGACACCGCGTGCTCGTCCTCGCTCGTCGCGCTGCACCTGGCGATCCAGGCGTTGCGCAAGGGGGAGACGCGGCTGGCGCTGGCCGGCGGCGTGACCGTGCTGTCCACCCCGGCCGGTTTCATCGAGTTCTCCCGGCAGAAGGGGCTGGCGCCGGACGGGCGGTGCAAGTCGTTCGCCGCGGCCGCGGACGGCACCGCGTGGGGCGAGGGCGCCGGCATGCTGCTGGTGACAACGCTTTCCGAGGCGCGGCGCAGCGGATATCCCGTGCTGGCGGTGGTCCGGGGCACGTCGATCAACCAGGACGGCGCGTCCAGCGGGCTGACCGCGCCGAACGGGCCGGCGCAGCGGAAGGTCATCCGCGCCGCGCTGGCCGACGCCGGACTGTCCACTTCGGACGTCGACGTGGTCGAGGCGCACGGCACCGGCACCACGCTCGGCGACCCGATCGAGGCGCAGGCGATTCTGGCCACGTACGGACAGAAGCGGGAGCGCCCGCTGCTGCTGGGCTCGCTGAAGTCGAACATCGGCCACACACAGGCGGCGGCCGGCGTCGGCGGGATCATCAAGATGGTCGCCGCGATGCGTGAGGGCGTGGTCCCGAGGACCCTGCACGTGGACGAGCCGACGCCGGAGGTCGACTGGTCGGCGGGCGCGGTCGACCTGGTCACGGAAGCCATGCCATGGCCGGAGGCGGACCGCCCCCGGCGGGCGGCTGTGTCCTCGTTCGGCGTCTCGGGCACCAACGCCCACGTGATCATCGAAGGAGTGTCGCCGGTCGCGGCGGAAGCGGCCACCGAACCACCCGCCGCCTCACCCGCCGCCGATGCTGCGGCTGCCAGGCAGGCCATCGCTTCGGCTGCCTCGCCGAACGCCGGCTCGGCCAGCGCCGATTCGGCCCCCACCGCCCCCACCGCCGGCCCGGCGTGGCCGGTGCCGTTGCTCGTGTCGGCCAAGACCGGCGCTGCGCTGCGTGACCAGGCCGCCCGCCTCCTGCCCATCGTGGCCGAGGCCAACCTTTCCGACCTCGCCTTCTCCTTGTCCACCACCAGGTCCGCGTTCACCCACCGGGCCGTCGTGCTCGCTGAGGACGCCGAAGCCGCCCGTGCGGGGCTCAGTGCCATCGCCGAAGGTGACGAGTCCGGCGTCGTGCGGGGTGTTGCCGGGCCGGGCAAAACCGCTTTCGTCTTCACCGGCCAGGGCGCGCAGCGCGTCGGTATGGGCAAGGAACTCTACGAGACCTTCCCGGTCTTCGCCGCCGCGCTCGACGAGGTGCTCACCCACCTCCCGGAAGGCCTGCGGGAGGTCATGTTCGAGGGCGCAGGCGACCTCGACGACACGGGCTGGACCCAGCCCGCCCTGTTCGCGACCGAGGTCGCGTTGTTCCGGCTTTTCGAGTCCTGGGAGGTGATTCCTGATGTGGTGGGTGGACATTCAGTTGGTGACGTGGCGGCCGCGCATTGTGCCGGCGTTCTTACGCTCGCGGATGCGGCGAAGCTCGTCACGGCCCGTGCGTCCCTGATGGCCGCCCTGCCGCGAGGCGGGGCAATGGTCTCCCTGGTCGCCACCGAGGACGAGGTCCGACCGCTCCTGACCGACCTCGTGTCGATCGCGGCGATCAACGGCCCGTCCTCCGTGGTGATCGCGGGGGACGAGACGGAAGTACTGGCCGTCGCGGCGAACTTCGGGCGCACGAAGCGGTTGAGCGTCTCGCACGCGTTCCACTCGCCGCTGATGGAGCCGATGCTCGACGAGTTCCGTGCCGTGGTCGCGGGACTGACCTTCACGAAGCCGACCATCCAGATGCTCGCCGACGTCACCTCGGTCGACTTCTGGGTGAACCACGTCCGCGACGCCGTGCGGTTCGCGGACCTGGTGGTCGCCATGCGCGCCAAGGGCGTCAGCCGGTTCGCCGAGCTGGGCCCGGACGGCGTGCTGTCCGCGATGGTGCGGGACACCCTCGCCGACGCCGACCCGGTGCCGGAAGCACCGCTGACCGTGGTCGCCGCGCAGCGCCGCGACCGGCCGCAGGTGACGACCGCGCTCACCGCGCTGGCCACCCTGCACACCGCGGGCGCGTCGACGAACCTGGCGCTGCCGAGCGGCACCCGGATCGACCTGCCCACCTACGCGTTCCAGCGGGAGCGGTACTGGCTGGACGACAGCGCCGAGGTCGCCAACGCCGTCGACCTCGGCCTGACCAGCACCGACCACCCACTGCTGGCGACCGTCACCACGCTCGCCGACGCAGACGGCCTGCTGCTCACCGGCCGACTGTCGGTCCGCACCCATCCTTGGCTGGCCGACCACGCGGTCGCTGGTAACGCGATCCTGCCCGGCACGGGCTTCGTCGAGCTGGCCGTGCGTGCCGGCGACGAGGTCGGCGCGGACCGGATCGACGAGCTGATGATCGAGACCCCGATGGTCCTGCCCGCCGCCGGCGGTCTGGCCGTCCAGGTCTGGGTCGGCCCGCCGGACCAGCACGGCACCCGCCCGCTGACCGTCCACTCGCGACCGGACGACGCGGCGGCGGACGCCCTCTGGACCCGCCACGCCAGCGGCCAGCTCGGCCAGGCCACCGGCCGCATCGCGAGCCCGCCGGACAAGACCTGGCCGCCGGCCGGCGCGACCGCGCTGCCGGTCGACGGGCTGTACGAGCGGCTCGCGGAGATCGGGTTCGGCTACGGGCCCGCGTTCCAGGGCCTGCGCGCGGCCTGGCAGCTCGGCGGCGACGTGTACGCCGAGATCGCGCTGCCGGCCGACCAGGCAGGCGCCGCGGGCCGGTTCACCATGCACCCGGCACTGCTCGACGCCTGCCTGCACGCGGTCGGCGTGTCCGCGATGTTCGCCGACAAGGCGGGCCGGCTGCCGTTCGTCTGGTCGGGCGTCCGCTTCACGGCGTCCGGCGCGACCGCCGTGCGGGTGCGCCTGTCCCCGGTCGCCGACGACGCGTTCGCGATCGACCTCGCCGACGAGGCGGGCCAGCCGGTCGGCCGCGTGGACTCCCTCACCGTCCGCGCCATGTCCACCGAGACCGCCGCCGCCGACCCGGCCGCCGACGCGTTGTTCCAGGTCGACTGGGCGCCGGTCACCGGGACCACGCCGGCGCAGGACACCTGGGCCGCGGTCGGTCCCGACGTGTTCACCGTGGACGCCGAGCTGGCCGCGGCCGGTGTCACCGTCGCGCGCTACGCGAGCCTCGGCGACGTGCCCGACGGTCCGACCGTCCTGCTCGTCGAGTCCACAATGGACGGCGACGTGCTCGGCACGACCGACACGATGCTGTCGGTGGTCCGCGAGGTGCTGGCGGACGCGCGGTTCGCCGCGAGTGCCGTACTCGTGCTGACCCGCGGCGCCATGGCCACCTCGGCGACCGAGCGGGTCACCGACCTGAGCGGCGGCGCGGTCTGGGGCCTCGTGCGCTCGGCGCAGGCCGAGGAGCCCGACCGGCTGCAGCTCGTCGACCTCGACCCGGCGCGGCCGTTCGGCACCGGCCCGGACCCGGTGCCGGCGGCGTCGGTGCGGGCGCTGCCGACCGTGCTCGGCACCGGCGAGCCGCAGCTGGCCATCCGTGCCGGCGCGCTGACCGCACCCCGCCTGGGGCGCGTGCCGGCGGGTGGTGGCGCGCTGTCCATTCCGGACGGTCTGTGGCGGCTCGACCAGCCGGAGAAGGGCGTGCTCGACGACCTCGCGCTGATGCCGTACGAGGACGGCGAGCTGGCGCCGAACGAGGTGCGGATCGAGCTGCGTGCCGGCGGGCTGAACTTCCGCGACGTGCTCAACGCGCTCGGCATGTACCCGGGCGAGGCCGGCCCGCTGGGCAGCGAGGGCGCCGGTGTCGTCATCGAGGTCGGCTCGGAGGTGACCGACTTCGCCGCGGGCGACCGGGTGTTCGGCCTGTTCGAGGGCACCTTCGCGAACCAGGCGATCGCGCCCGCGCACTGCCTGGCGCCGATTCCTGCCGGCTGGTCGTTCGCGACGGCCGCGTCCGTGCCGATCGTGTTCCTCACCGCCTACTACGCGCTCGTCGACCTCGGCGGTTTGCAGGCAGGGGAGCGGGTGCTGGTGCACGCCGGCGCCGGCGGTGTCGGCATGGCCGCGATCCAGCTGGCCAAGCACTTCGGCGCCGAGGTCTTCGCGACCGCGAGCCCGCCGAAGTGGCCGGCACTGCGTGAGCTGGGCGTCGACCACATCGCGTCCTCCCGCGACCTGGAGTTCCGCTCGACGTTCCTGCAGGCCACCGGCGGCGAGGGTGTCGACGTGGTGCTCGACTCGCTGGCCGGGGAGTTCGTCGACGCCTCGCTGGAGCTGCTGCCCCGCGGCGGCCGGTTCCTCGAGCTGGGCAAGACCGACGTGCGCGACCCCGAGCAGGTCGCCACCGACCACCCCGGTGTCAGGTACCGGGCGTTCGACTCCGGTGAGGCCGGCCCGGCCCGCATTCCGGAGATCCTGCGTGAGCTGGCCGGTCTGTTCGAGGCCGGCGTGCTCGAACCGCTGCCGACGCACGTGTTCGACGTCCGCCAGTCCCGCGCGGCGTTCCGGCACGTCAGCCAGGCCAAGCACATCGGCAAGGTCGTGCTGACCATCCCGCGTGCGCTCGACCCGGCCGGCACCGTCCTGATCACCGGCGGCACCGGCGTGCTGGGTGCGGCCGTCGCCCGCCACTACGTCACCACCCTGGGTGCCAGGAACCTCCTGCTCACCAGCCGCCGCGGCATGAACGCCGAAGGCGCGCGAGAACTGGTGGACGAGCTGACCGAGCTGGGCGCGCGGGTCCGCCTCGAAGCCTGCGACGTCGCCGACCGGACGGCACTCGACACCGTGCTGTCCACAGTGGACGATCTGGTCGGCGTCGTGCACACCGCCGGTGTCGTCGACGACGCCATGATCGGCTCGCTGACCACGGCACGGCTCGCCGGCGTCATGGCGCCGAAGGTCACCGCCGCGATCAACCTGCACGAGGCCACCGCGGACGCGGACCTGGCCGACTTCGTCCTGTTCTCCTCGGCCGCCGCCACGTTCGGCGGCCCCGGCCAGGGCAACTACGCCGCCGCCAACGGTTTCCTCGACTCGCTCGCGTACGACCGCGTCGCGAACGGCCGCCCCGCGGTGGCCGCCGCGTGGGGCCTGTGGGCCGAGCGCACCGGCATCACCGCACACCTCGCCGACGCCGACCTGCGCCGGATGAGCCGGGGCGGCATGGTGCCACTGTCCACTGAGGACGGACTGGCGCTGCTGGACACCGCCCGCACGCTGGCGTCGCCGCATCTGGTGCCGGCCGGCGTCAACCCGACCGCGGTGCGTGCGTCCGGCGCGGTCGCGCCACTGCTGCGTGGCCTGGTCCGCGCCCCCGTCCGCCGTACGGTCGACACCTCGGCGGAGGCCGCCGGCATCGTCGAGGCGCTCGCCGGGCTGGACCGGGCAGGGCAGGAGCGCCTGCTGACCGACATGGTCGCCACCAACGCGGCGCTCGTCCTCGGGCACGCGTCCACCGACGCGATCGACGCGCACAGCCAGTTCGTGGAGCTGGGCATCGACTCGCTGACCGCGGTCGAGCTGCGCAACCGGGTGTCCGGCGCCGCCGGCGTCCGGCTGTCGGCGACCGTGGTGTTCGACTACCCGACCCCGGCCACGCTGGCGGGCTACCTGCTGTCCCAGCTCGGCACGGCCACCGACACCAAGCAGACGACGGTGACGGCCGCGGCCGCCACGGACGAGCCGATCGCCATCGTCGGCATGAGCTGCCGGTTCCCCGGCGGCATCGCGACGCCGGAAGACCTGTGGGCACTGCTGGCCGATGGCGGCGACGCGATCGGCGAGTTCCCGACCGACCGCGGCTGGCCGGACGTCTACGACCCCGACCCCGAGCGGGTCGGCCACGCCTACACCCGCAACGGCGGCTTCATCACCGACGCGATCGACTTCGACCCGGCGTTCTTCGGCATCTCGCCGCGCGAGGCGCTGGCCATGGACCCGCAGCAGCGGCTGCTGCTGGAGACCTCGTGGGAGGCGGTGGAACGCGCCGGCATCGACCCGGTCTCCTTGCGTGGCGCGAAGGTCGGCGTGTTCGCCGGCATACACGGCCAGGCGTACGCGACCCGGCTGGACTCCGTGCCGGACGACATCGAGACCTACCTCGGCAACGGCAGCGCGCCGAGCGTCGCGTCCGGGCGCATCGCCTACACCCTCGGCTTCGAGGGGCCGGCGGTCACCGTGGACACCGCGTGCTCGTCGTCGCTCGTCGCGCTGCACATGGCGATCCAGTCGCTGCGTGGCGGGGACTCGGAACTGGCGCTGGCCGGCGGTGTCACGGTGATGGCCACGCCCGGCCTGTTCATCGGGTTCAGCCGGGCCCGCGGCCTGGCCACCGACGGCCGGTGCAAGGCGTTCGCGGCCGCCGCGGACGGCACCGGTTTCTCCGAGGGCGCCGGCATGGTCGTCGTGGAGCGGCTGTCCGACGCGCGCCGCAACGGCCACCGCGTGCTGGCCGTGGTGCGTGGCTCGGCGATCAACTCCGACGGCGCGTCCAACGGCCTGACCGCACCGAACGGCCCGGCGCAGCAACGGGTCATCCGGGCCGCGCTCCAGGCCGCCCAACTGTCCACTGAGGACGTCGACGTGGTCGAGGCGCACGGCACCGGCACGAAGCTCGGCGACCCGATCGAGGCGCAGGCGCTGGCCGCCACCTACGGCGCCGACCGGGACGCGGTGCGCCCGCTGCTGCTCGGCTCGGTCAAGTCGAACATCGGCCACACCCAGTCGGCGGCCGGCGTGGCGAGCGTGATCAAGATGGTGCTTGCGTTGCAGCGCAACGAGCTGCCGAGGACACTGCACGTGGACGCGCCCAGCCCGCACGTGGAGTGGGACACCGCCGGCGTCCGGCTGCTCACCGAGCCGGCCCCGTGGCCGGCTGGCGACCGTACCCGCCGCGCCGGGATCTCCTCGTTCGGCATCTCCGGCACCAACGCGCACGTGATCATCGAGGAGCCGGACGCGGCCGACGTCCCACCGGAGCCCGAGCCGGCATCGGAGGCGGTCCGCCCGTTCGTCCTCTCGGCCAAGTCCTCGGCCGCGCTCGCCGCACAGGCCGAAGCGCTCTCCGTGGACGGACGACTGGAGGACATCGCGCACACGCTGCTCAACGCACGCGCCACGTTCAGCCACCGCGCGGTGGTCGTCGCCGGCACCCGCGACGAGCTGCTGGCGGGACTGGCGGAGCCGGCGGTCACCGGTTCGCCGGTGAGCGGCAGGACGGCGTTCGTGTTCACCGGCCAGGGTGCGCAGCGCGTCGGCATGGGTGCCGACCTGTACGCCACCTACCCGGCGTTCGCGGCGGCGTTCGACGAGGCACTGGCCGTGCTGCCGGAGGGCCTGCGTGAGGTGATCTTCGACGGTGCCGGCGACCTGGACAACACGGGTTGGACCCAGCCGGCGCTGTTCGCCTACGAGGTCGCGCTGTGCCGGCTTTTCGAGTCGTTCGGCGTGCGCCCGGACCTCGTGGCCGGGCACTCGATCGGCGAGATCGCCGCGGCCCACGTGGCCGGCGTGCTCTCCCTCGAAGACGCCGGGAAGCTGGTGTCCGCACGGGCTTCCCTGATGGCCGCGCTGCCGGCCGGCGGCGCGATGATCTCCATCGTCGCCACCGAGGACGAGGTCCGCCCGCTGCTGACCGGCCAGGTGTCGATCGCCGCGATCAACGGCCCCCGTTCGGTGGTCATCGCCGGCGACGAGACCGAGGCACTCGCCATCGCGGCGAACTTCAAGCGCACCAAGCAGTTGAAGGTCTCGCACGCTTTCCACTCGCCCCTGATGGACCCGATGCTGGACGAGTTCCGCGCGACCGTCTCCACCCTGACGTTCGCGGACCCGACCATCCCCATGCACGGCGGCGTCGCCTCGGCCGACTACTGGGTCAACCACGTGCGGGACACCGTCCGCTTCCACGACACGGTCGACAACCTGCTGGCCGGCGGGGTGACCACGGTCCTGGAGATCGGCCCGGACGCGGTGCTCACCTCGATGACGCTCGACATCGCCGACGGCGTGGGGGCCATCCCGGCCCAGCGCCGCAAGGCGAGCGAGGTCCACACGTTCGTCACCGCGCTCGGTCACCTGTTCGTGCGGGGCGTCCCGGTCGACCTCACACCTCTCACCGAGGGCCGGGTGATCGACCTGCCCACGTACGCCTTCCAGCGCGAGCGTTACTGGCTCGACCAGGCGCCGGCCGAGACCCCGGTCGACGAGGTGGACGCCGAGTTCTGGGCGGCCGTGGAGAACGCCGACCTCACCGAGCTGGCCGACCGGCTGCGGGTGGACGCCGAGGCACTCGGCACCGTCCTGCCCGCGCTCGGCACCTGGCGCCGTTCCCGCCGCGACGCCGCCGCGGTCGACCGCGTCCGGTACACCACCGACTGGGTGCCGATCACCCCGACCGGTGCCGCGACCGGGCGCTACCTGCTGGTCGTTCCGGCCGGCACGGATATTCCGGACCTGGGCCTGGACACCGTCCTGGTCGAGGTGACCGACTCGGCCACCCTCCCGGACGCACTGGCCACGGCACTCGCCGAGTGCCCGGCGCCGGCCGGCGTCCTGTCGCTGCTCGGCCACGCCGAGACCGACCCGATCCTGCCGGCGGCCCTGACGGTCGCCCTGATCCAGGCCACCGCCGACCTGACCGCGCCGATCTGGCTGCTCACCAGCGGTGCGGTGACCATCGGCGACCGGGTCGCCGACCCGCTGGTCGCGCAGCTGTGGGGCATCGGCCGGGTCGCCGCGCTCGAGCACCCGGACCGGTGGGGTGGCATGGTCGACCTGCCGTCCACAGTAGACGGAGCGGTGCTGGCCGCCGTGCTGGCCGGTGACGAGGACCAGGTGGCCATCACGCCGGACGGTGTGTTCGCCGCCCGCCTGCTGCCAGCGGAGACCGGAGAGGCTCGCCCGTGGACCCCACGCGGCACGGTCCTGGTCACCGGCGGCACCGGCGCGCTCGGCAAGCACGTCGCACGCTGGCTCGCCGACCGCGGCGCCGAGCACATCGTGCTCACCAGCCGCTCCGGCCCGGCCGCGCCCGGCGCGCAAGAACTGGCGGCCGAACTGGGTGTCACCGTCGCCGCCTGCGACATCGCCGACCGGGACGCGCTGTCCGCGCTGCTCGACGAGTACCGCCCCACCTCGGTGTTCCACGCGGCGGGCGTGCTCGACGACGGCATGCTGGCCGCGCTCACCCCGGACCGGCTGGCCACCGTGTTGCGTGCCAAGGCGATCGCCGCGGCCAACCTGCACGAGCTGACCGGTGACCTGGACGCGTTCGTCATGTTCTCCAGCCTCACCGGCACGCTCGGCAACCCCGGCCAGGCGAACTACGCGGCGGCCAACGCCTACCTGGACGCGCTGGCGGAAGCCCGTGTCGCACAGGGACTTCCGGCCGTCTCGCTCGGCTGGGGCCCGTGGGCGGAGGGCGGCATGGCCGCCGGCGGCGCGGCCGACCGGGCCCGCCGGGGCGGGTTGACCCCGCTGCGCCCCGAGCTGGCGCTGGCCGTGCTCGGGCACGCGCTCGACCACGCCGGCCCGGCGGTCACCGCGGTCGCGGACGTCGACTGGGCGCGGTTCACCCCCGACTTCACCGCGACCCGGCCGAGCCCGCTGCTCGCCGAGCTGCACACCGTGGCGGCCGCACCCGTCGCCGACTTCCTGTCCACACTGGACGGCAAGGACGCGGCGGACCGGGCCCGCCTGCTGCTGGAGCTGGTCCGTACGCACACCGCGTCCGTCCTCGGGCACGCGAGCGCCGACGCCGTTGACAACACCCGCGGCCTGCTGGAGCAGGGTTTCGACTCGATGACCGCGGTCGAGCTGCGCAACCGGCTCGGCGCGGCGACGGGCCTGCGGCTGCCGGCGACCCTGCTCTACGACTACCCGACGCCACTGGCCATCGCCGGTTACCTGGGCGAGGAGCTGGCCCCGCGGCAGGGGCCGGGTGTGCTCGCCGAGCTGGACCGGGTGGAGGACGCGGTGGCCTCGTTTGACGAGGCGGCCCGCCGCGCGCTGACCGCGCGCCTCGAGGCCCTGCTGGCCAGGTGCCGGCCGGCGGCCGCCGAGCCCGACGTGGATATCGAAGCTGACAGCGTCGACGCGATGTTCGACCTGATCGACGAGGAGTTCGGCCTGTGAGCAACGACCAGGACACCAAGGTCCTCGACTACCTGAAGAAGGTCACCGCCGACCTGCGGCGCAGCCGGGCGCGGGTGCGTGAGCTCGAGGAGACGCAGACCGAGCCGATCGCGATCGTGGCGATGAGCTGCCGGTTCCCCGGCGGCGCCGACACCCCGGAGAAGCTGTGGCGATTACTCGCCGACGGCGTGGACACGGTCGGACCGTTCCCCGCCGACCGGGGTTGGGACCTCGACGCGCTGGTCGGCGACGGCGAGACCGGTACCTCCTATGTGGACAGTGGCGCGTTCCTCGACGGCGTCGGCCGGTTCGACCCGACGTTCTTCGGCATCTCGCCGCGTGAGGCCGTCGCCATGGACCCGCAGCAGCGGCTGCTGCTGGAGATCAGCTGGGAGTCCATGGAACGGGCCGGCATCGACCCACACTCGTTGCGGGGCAGCCGGACCGGCGTGTTCGCCGGTACGAACGGCCAGGACTACGCGGCACTGGCGAGTCAGGCGCCGGAGGAGTCGGCGGGCTACCTGGCGACCGGCATCGGCGCGAGCGTGGTGTCCGGCCGGATCTCGTACACGTTCGGGCTGGAGGGCCCGGCGGTCACCGTGGACACGGCGTGCTCGGCGTCGCTGGTAGCGATGCACCTGGCGGTGTCGGCGCTGCGTAACGGGGAATGCTCGCTGGCACTGGCGGGCGGCGTAACCGTTCTGTCGACGCCGATGTCGTTCGTGGAGTTCTCCAAGCAGCGCGGGCTGGCCGGCGACGGCCGGTGCAAGGCGTTCGCGAACGCGGCGGACGGCACGGGCTGGGGCGAGGGCGCCGGGATGCTGATGCTGGAGAAGCTGTCCGACGCGGAACGCAACGGACACCCGGTGCTGGCGGTGATCCGCGGCTCGGCGGTGAACCAGGACGGCGCGTCGAGTGGGCTGACGGCACCGAACGGCCCGTCACAGCAAAGGGTGATCGCCGC
>Ga0307502_10000282_pt1 | contig 13516 bp, 14 predicted proteins | sample 16_S_MG_FD_201364 | JGI IMG/M metagenome (GOLD analysis project Ga0307502, IMG submission 201364) | Soil microbial communities from Populus trichocarpa stands in riparian zone in the Pacific Northwest, United States - 16_S | ecosystem: Environmental > Terrestrial > Soil > Riparian zone > Trees... | reverse complement strand
AAAACCGCTGGCGCCACTGCAACGTCTTGCTGGGAACCGTCCGCGCCCACAAATCCAACAGCCCACGCTCAACCGGATTCGTCGGCTCCGGCGCCACAGACGCCCCCAGGTCGACCGGCATGAACAACATCAAGCGCTTCAGATACGCCCGCCCGCCCTCCGCATCCTGCGAACGCTTATAGACCTCCAAGAAGTGATCGTCGAAGTAGAACACCCAGACATACCAATCCGTGACCAGGTCAAGCTCAGGCCCCAACGTGTCCGGATGCGTATAGGCACACAACAGCGCGTAGTCCATCGCATCGAACTTCGCCTCATCCCAGATCTCCGGCGTAGCGTCCGCCGCCGGCGTATCCAAAATCCCCACCGCACGCGCCCACGCCTTCGAATGCGCCCGCGCCACGTCGAGATTCGGGTTCAACCGCGCCGGCCAACCAATGTAAAACTCCGGCAACTCAAACGGTCGGCTACGACTCACCGGACGCCCTCCCTGATCACGCGCCGTTGCCCTGCGCGGCGCTTGGTCCTCGAGCGCGCGCGACGACTCGCGGACGCTCTCCGGCGGACAACCTTATTTCCTGCGCCGAGGCTGTCAAGCCGGGAACACACGGCAGGGCGCGGCTCGTGCCGCGGTCGGGCCACTGGGCGTACAGTGCGACAGGTGGCGAAGACCGCCGGTCCCCAGCTCCACATCGACGAGTCGATTCTCGATGCGATCGGCCACACGCCCCTGGTGCGCTTGTCGCGCCTCGCCGCCGGCCTGACGCCGCAGGTCGTCGCGAAGGTCGAGTCGCTCAACCCCGGCGGGTCGATCAAGGACCGTGTCGCGGTCGCGCTCATCGACGCCGCCGAGCGCGACGGCCGACTGCAGCCGGGCGGGACGATCGTCGAGCCGACGTCGGGCAACACGGGCGCCGGCCTGGCGATCGCAGCGCGCCTGAAGGGCTACCGCGTCGTCGCGGTCATGCCCGACAAGCAGTCGCGCGAGAAGATCGACCTGCTGCGTGCCTACGGCGCCGAGGTCGTGGTGACGCCTACCGACGTGCCGCCGGACTCGCCGCAGTCCTATTACAAGGTCGCCGAGCGCTTGGCGAGCGAGATCCCGAGGGCCTTCCGGCCCAACCAGTACGCCAACCCGGCCAACCCCGAAGCCCACTACCGCTCCACGGGGCCGGAGGTGTGGGAGGGGACCGGCGGCTGCATCACGCACTTCGTCACAGGTGTCGGCACCGGCGGCACGATCACGGGAGCCGGGCGCTATCTGAAGGAGCGCAACCCGCAGTTGCAGGTCATCGGCGCCGACCCTGAGGGGTCGATCTTCTCGTCCGGGGAGGACGGCGTGCGGCCGTACCTGGTCGAGGGCGTGGGGGAGGACTTCTGGCCGCAGACGTTCGATCCGGAGATCGTCGATCGCTACATCACGGTGTCCGATCGCGACTCGTTTCTGATGACGCGCCGCCTCGCTGCGCTGGAGGGAATCCTCGCCGGCGGATCGTCGGGTCTCGCGCTCGTCGCGGCGCTGCGGATCGCAGCCGAGGTCGACGATCCGGATGCCCTGATCGTCGTCGTCCTCCCCGACGGCGGGCGCAGCTACCTGTCGAAGATCTTCAACGACGCATGGATGACGCACCGCGGCTTCCTCGAGCGGACCTCGACCGAGACGGTCGGCGACATCCTGCACTTCAAGCGCGAGCGCGACGACACGCTGCAGCTCGTCACGGTCTCGACACACGACAAAGTGCGCGACGCGCTCGCGCTCATGCACGAGCACGGCGTCTCGCAGCTCCCGGTGGTGTCCGCGCACGACGCCTCGACCGTCGTCGGCTCGATCGGCGAGCGCGGGCTGCTCAAGCGGATCGTCGACGACGCCGCGCTGCTCGGTGAGCTGATCGTAGACGTCATGGAGGCGCCGTTTCCCGCCATCGCCGCAGGCGACGCGATGCAGGAGGCCGTCGAGCTGCTGGCTGCCGAGCGCCAGGCCCTGCTCGTGATCGTCGACGGCCGCCCCACGGGCATACTCACGCGCGCCGACCTGCTCGAGGCGCTTGCGCGATGAGCCGCGTGCCGCCCGACGCCGCCTTCGCCACCCGCGCGGTTCACGCGGGCCTCGATCCGGACCCGCACTACGGTTCCGTCATTCCGGCGATCCACCAGACGTCGACGTACGCCCAGCACACGCCGGGCGCGTTCGTGGAGGACTACGACTACGCCCGTTCGGCCAACCCGACGCGGGCCGCGCTGGAGCGCGCGCTGGGCGAGCTGGAGGGCGGTCGCGCGAGCGCGTTCTCCAGCGGCATGGCGGCGTCGCACGCGCTGATCACCGTCGTCGCCGAGGCCGGCGGACACATCATCCTGCCGTCGGACCTGTACGGCGGCACCTACCGGCTCGTCGACAAGGTGCTCGCGCGCTGGGGCCTGGCCTACACGCTCGTCGATCAGACCGATCTCGACGCGGTCGCCGCCGCCGTGCGCGACGACACGCGACTGATCTGGGTCGAGACGCCGACCAACCCGCTGCTGAACGTCGTCGACATCGAGGGCGTGATCGCGCGCAGGGGTCCGGCGCTCGTCGCGGTCGACAACACGTTCGCGACGCCGGTCAACCAGCGACCGCTCGAGCTTGGTGCCGACGCCGTCATGCACTCGACGACGAAGTACCTCGGCGGGCACTCCGATACGGTCGGCGGCGCGGTCGTGGTGGGCGACGAGGCGCTGCACGAGCGCGTGCGCTTCGTGCAGAACGCCGTCGGGGCCGTTCCGGGACCGCTGGACTGCTTCCTCGTGCACCGCGGCCTGCGCACCCTGCACCTGCGCATGGCAGCGCATGCCGACAACGCGCGTGCCGTCAGCGCGTTTCTCGAGACGGCGAGCGGCGTCTCGGACGTCCGCTGGCCAGGCTTCGGCGGGATGGTCTCCTTCCGCCATCCCGCGGCCGTCCGGATCGCGAGCGCGACGTCGATCTTCACGCTTGCCGAGTCGCTCGGCGGGGTGGAGTCGCTCATCGAGGTGCCGCAGGCGATGACCCACCAGTCCGTCGAAGGATCCGCCGCGGCCGTCCCGGCGGACCTCGTGCGGCTGTCCTGTGGGGTCGAGGCGGCCGAGGATCTCGTCGCCGATCTCGAGCGCGCTCTTAGGTGAGATGTTGCCTGATGCGACTGCGCCGCGCCTGGCAAGGACTAGGACGGAAGCCGACGTCCAATGAAGGTTCCTGACCTGGAGTCTCGCTATCGCGTCGCCCCCGATCGGTTCCGGCTCGCCGATCACGACCCCGCCGACACGGCCGGTCTGGACTGCACGCGCGCACGCCGGCTGCGCGAGGCGGATCTCAAGCGCCTGCGATTGCTACAGAAGCGCCTCTACGCGGAGCGCCGGCAGTCGCTGCTGGTCGTCCTGCAAGGACTCGACGCCTCGGGAAAGGACGGGACGATCGCTCACGTCATGAGCGGCGTGGACCCGTCGGCCCTGCGGGCGACGTCATTCAAGGCGCCCAGCCCACACGATCTGGCCCACGACTGGCTGTGGCGCTGCGTCGTGGCGCTACCCGAGCGAGGCCAGATCGGCATCTTCAACCGCTCGCACTACGAGGAGGTCATCGCGGTGCGCGTACACCCGGAGCACCTTGCCGCCGAAGCGGTCGACCCGCAGCGGGGCGATCGGGCGTTCTGGGATGCGCGGATGAAGACGATCGACGTCTGGGAGCGCCACCTCGTCTCATGCGGGACGCGCGTCGTGAAGTTCTTCCTGCATATCTCCAAGAAGGAACAGCGCAAGCGCCTGCTTCAGCGCGCCACCGATCCCGAGAAGCAATGGAAGTTCTCGCTCGACGACGTGGCCGAGCGCGAGCACTGGGACGCCTATCGAGCCGTCTACCAGGACGTCCTGCGTGCGACGAGCACCGACGCGGCGCCGTGGTACGCGATTCCGGCCGACCACAAGTGGATGGCAAGGACCGTGATCGCACAGATCGTCGTGCACCACCTCGAGCGGATGGACCCGCGCTTTCCAGAGCCCGACGAGGCCACGCGGCGGGCCTTGGCCGAGGCGGTCAGGCTACTCGAGGCCGAGGGCTGACGAGGTGACTCATCCCAGGGCGACCCAGAATGCGATCAGCAGCGCGACAGCCGCGACGACCAGACCGGTGCAAACCCCGATCAGGAAGATCTCGAGTCGCACGATGCCCGGCACGTCGACGATCTCGGCAAGCCAGCGCGGGATCGGGACGTCGACGTCGCCGCGAGTCCAGAAGTACTCGTAGTCGCCATCATCATCGATCACCCGAGGCGCGTCTGCGAGGGGGGCAGGAGACGAGATCGATGGCATGGCAGACCTTCCGGACGGGTGAACGGCGGCGACCTCTTGGTACCCCACCAATCCAACCACTAAGAAGCGGTCAACGCCAGCGGAGTTCTCGCGTTTCCGGGTGATACGCGCACGTGCCCGTGTGCGCATGCGCACATACCCGTTGACCATCGGTGAAGCGTCTGCTTGATTTGGCGCTGATGGAGACCGTCCTCGTGCAGGTGCCCGCGCCGGACGGCGGTCCGCCGACTCAGGTGCTGAACGTCGGGCCGGGGGAGACGTTGCGGTTCGGGCGTGGCGCTCCGGAATACGACGTCGACATCGCGCTGCCCCACGACGGCGTCTCGCGGCTCGCCGGGGAGATCAGCACGGTCGAGGACTACTGGCTGATCAGCAACCTCAGCCATGACAAGACCTACGTGGTCGACAACCCCGAGGGCGGCGGCGAGTACCTGATGGTGTCCCCGCGGCGGATCGCGGCGCCCGTCCCATTCGAGTTCGCCCGCGTGTCGCTGCCCGTGACGGACGGCCCGGTCAGCTTCCTGGTGTTCGCACCCCAGCACTCCTACGCCGATCCAGACAGTCCCGACGCGCTTGCCGGAGACCGCACCACCGCGGCCTTTCCGCTCGACGAGACGGCCAAGTACTTCCTCATCCTGGTGGCGTTGTGCGAGCCGCGACTGCTCGACAGCTCGACGGTCGCACTGCCCACGGCGGCAGAGATCGTCGAACGCCTCAAGACGCACGAGCGGTGCCGCGAGCTCACGCGCACCGCGGTCAACTACCACATCGACTACCTCGCGATCACGAAGCTGCGGGTCAAGGAACCGCGGCCGGGGGCAGACGAGCGCCTGGAGTGGAAGCGTGAGGCGCTGGTATCGGTCGCGCTGCGATTCGGACTCGTTCGCGACGAACACCGGCGGCTGCTGCCTTCGCGAGCCCTGGGAGAAAGGGACTGAGCGGTGTCCTCAGCGCTCGTGGAGGTGCCGGCGGGATACCGAGCCGGCGGGTGGGAAGTGACGACGCGTATCGCCTCGGGCTCGTGGGGCAGCGTCTACGAAGCGCGCCGTTTGCGCGTTCCCGGCGCGCCGCAGGATCCTTCCGAGGACCTGCGCGGCGCGCTCAAGTTCTTGCCGGGTGGGGCGCTATCGCCACCGCAGTACGCCGATCTACAGGACGCCATCCGCGAGGAGATCCGCTTCAACGAGCAGGCCGATCACCCGCGACTCATCCGAACCTTCGAGACCTTCGTCGTCGACGACCCGGACGAACCCGAGCTGCATGGCTCGGTGGTGCTGGCGATGGAGCGCGCGGCCACCAGCCTGCAGGACCTGCTCGCCACGCTGACCGCGCCGGACCCAGTACCCGACGCAGCGCGGGTGATCGCTGAGATCTGCGAGGCGCTCGCCCACATACACGCGTCGGGATGGGTACACGGCGACCTCAAGCCCAGCAACGTGCTGCTCATGCAGGACGGATCCGTGCGGCTGGCGGACTTCGGGCTCGCGCGCGAGCTCGACGGCACCCACGCCTACGCTCCGCGACTTGGCTCGTCGGATTTCCTGCCGCCCGAGTGGTGGACCGAGCGGATCGGGGAGCACGGCATCGCGACCCGTACGACCGCCGACATCTGGGCGCTCGGGGTCACCGCTCACCAGCTGCTGACGGGCGGCATGTATCCCTTTCCGGGAGCCAGCGCCAGAGCACGCGGAGCCGCGGCACAGGCCACCCGCCACGGCAACCGGCTCATCGCGGAGTGCTACATCCCCGATGGCACCCGGGTCGGGTCCGAGGACGGGTACAAGAGCACGCGCTGGTACCGCGTGCGCACCGCGTCGGCGTCTGCATGGCTGCCCGGCGCGCGCACCTGGCCGGGGAGCACACCCGCCGTACCCCGCTGTGCGGCCTGACCCGAGCGATCCTCAGGCCGCACCGGCGCCGCGTATCCGCGAGGTCTTAACCCTCGCCTGCGTCTACGCATCGCGCGTGTACCGGCCATGGACCAGCACAGTGAGCTCGTCGGCGCCCGGCGGGCGGAACTCAACTATCTGGTGCAGCTCGCCGCCTTCAAGGGACCACGTGGTGCGGTTTGTCCCACGCGACGAGCTGCGCTCGAGCACGAGGCATTCGTCTTTCCACCCACCGCGCGCGGGCTCGGCAGCCGGAAATCCGATGCTGTCAAACCAGTGCCACAACACGTCCCCGGTCCCGGGGTCGACCGAGAACACGCCGTGGCCGCTGAGGTCCGGTTGGCCGTCTCGGCGGCTGGCGTAGTCCTCGACCAGCACGAACTTGCCGGCCGCAAGGTGGAAGTCAAGCGTCGCGTCGGCCCTGCCGCCCGCAGCCCAGGGAGACGCGGAGCGCTCTTCGTGTCCGCGCCAACGGCCGACCAGCGCCGCCAGACGCTCGTGCGTCGAAGTGATCGTGGGCAGCTGCAAGGTGCGCGCAATATAGGACGACGGGAGCGACGGCGGAAAGCTTCGCCGTAAGAGTGGCCTCGCGGTCACCCGGACCGTGCGGGGGTCGGAACCGGGTTGACCGCGAGGCGGTCCTCGCCGCGCGTCTGGGAGGACGACAAGGCCTTCTCGGCCTGCGGCGAAGTGGGGGGAGGGTCGCGATCGGCGCGGTCATCGCAACGTCTGTGCCGGATGGGGTGTCATCGGATTGGCGTCACGTTCGCGGTGTCGGCGGTCGGTCTTCCGTTGTCGCCGGCGCGGCGGGTGTTGATCAGGTCGATGTCTGCGTGCACGATCAGCTCTGTGGCGGTCTGGTCGGGGGTGAGCTCGGCGAAACCGGTCCGGATCGCGCCCGGGCCAGGTGTACTCGCCAAGGCGGCCGCGATCGCGCTAAAGCGCTGGCGCGCGCCTGGCAGCGTCATGTCGGACATCGCGCACAGAAACTCATCCCCGCCGAGTCGGATGATCAGGTCATACGAGCGCAGGTGCTCCTTGATGAGCGCCACGATGCGTCTGAGCAGCTCGTCGCCGGCGGCGTGACCCATGCTGTCGTTGAGGGTCTTCAGTCCGACGACGTCGACGTAGGCGACGACCAGCAGACCGCTGGTCCGGCGGCAGCGGTCCAGTTCGTGATCGAGTTCGCTCAAGCCTGCCGCCCGCGTGCGTGCGCCCGTCAGCGGATCGAGCGCGGCGATCGCAAGCTGACGTGCGAGCGCCTCGCGGTCCTCGCGAGCGCGCAACCGCTCGCGGGCCGCTGTTTCGCGGTCGCGTGCTGCGGCGCGGCGGTCTTCGTCAGCCAGCGCGCGTTGCTCGGCGGCGTGTACGCGGTGCTCAGCGGCGCGCCGTCGTTGCTCGGCGGCGCGCATGACGATCTCGGCGCCCGATAGCGAACGCGCCTGGAGATCCTGCGCGTGGGCGACATCGCGCTGTGCCATCGCGAGATCGCGCGAATTGGCGGCGTGGTCTCGTGCCAGCGCCGCTAGATCGCGAATATGTGCAGTCGCGTCACGCTCTTGGGCGGCATCCAGACGCGCCTGAGCGGTCTCTTCACGATGACGGGCGGTCTCTCCGCGCTGACGCGTTGTGCGCTCGCGGACGTTGTGGCTGAACTCATACGCAGCCGGGTCGACCCCCGCCGCGAGGTCGCGATCACTGGCGGCCTGATCGCGGTCGGCGGCAAGCTGATCCTTGTCGGCGCTCGTCTGGTCACTCTCAGAGCCCGTCTGATCCTCGTCTGCGAGGGTTGCGTCGCTGTCGGCGAGCGTCTGCTCACGGTCTGCAAGCGTCTGCTCGTCCTCCAGTGCCCCGGAAGCGGGGGTGATGCTCTCCTGATGTCCCTCGATCGCCCCGGTTCTGGAAATCGCGGGCTGATCGCCTGACGTTAGGCCGGCCACAACGGGCCTCCAGATGGCTACGCGACGAGTCTCGGTGAGCCCCGCGCTTATCCAGTTGACCGCCTGAGCGTAGCGCGACCATCGACGCGATACGAGCGCACGCGTGGCTTTGCACAGCTTATGGCCCGGTCCCAGCCGGGACGCGGCACCGTCCCTGAGTCACCGCGGAGCGCCGCCGTTGGTCCAGTCGCCTGCTGACATCTCATGCGTTCGGGCGCAGCGGCCGTAGCGTTAGACGATGAGCGCCTCAGAGCAGCCCCAGCTTGATATTGGCAGGGCCGGCGTGAGCGCTCACCACCAGCACGAGCAGCGTCGCGCCAACCGCGAAAAGCAAGTCCACGACAAGCATCCAGGCGTCGGCGGCCCGCTGCTCGCCGTCGGCGACGGGTCCGAGCGCGAGAGCGTACGGGCGTGCGGCGCAGGCGGTGAGGAGCACGCGGGGAAGGTTCTGGCCCACTGTCTCCACGACGGTGTCGTGGTGCTGCACGACCGGCGTATCCCGCGTAGTCGCGTGAACATCGACCACATCGCCGTCGCGCGCTCCGGCATCTGGGTCATCGACTCAGAGCGCTACACCGGGAAGGTCGCCATCAGCAAGCCGCTCTTCGGCCAGGTGAAGCTCACGATCGCCGGACGCGACAAGACCAAGCTCGTCGAGAGCCTGACCAAGCAGCTGGCGCTCGCCGAAGCGGTCATGCCCGATATAGCGCCAGGCGTTCCGGTCCGCGGCGCGCTGTGCTTCGTCGAAGCCGATCTGCCCGTGCTCGGGAGGCTGACCTTCAACGGCTATCCGCTGCTGAGTACGAAGTCGCTCGCCAAGCGCATCAACGCCAACGGACCGGTCACCGAGGAGGACGTCCCCGTCATCGCGGCCCAGATCGCGGAGCGCTTCCCGCTGGCCTGACCTCGGCGGTAACAGGCCGTTTGTCTGCCGCAGAGAAGATCCGCCGTTTGACTGGCGCACCGTGTCGCGCGGCGCGCTAGGTCAATGTGGTCGATGGATAGGCGCGAGGCTCACCGAGACTCGCGCTTCGCCAGGTGGAGGCCCGTTGTGGCCAGCCGAGAGTCAGGCGATCGTCCTGTGGATTTCACGCACGGCGCGATCGAGGGACCACAGGAGCGCGTCGCCCCGGCATGCCCGCTACGCTCCGCATGACCGCATGGTGACTTTCACTGTTAGTGCAGTAAGTGTGCGGATCGATGACCGTGATCAAGCTCGACAGCCACGGACCGGTCATCTTTCGCCAGGACATCAAAATCCTCCTACGCACCATCGCCTACGTCTTCGCACGCCGCGGCATGTAACGCCCGAGCGCACGCCATGTCACCCCGTTTGAGGTGCGCAGTAGCGTAGGCATTGGAGGGCATCGACTGTGGCTCCGTCCAGCGAGGATGGGCAGCACCATCTGTTTCTCAGCTTCCTACATGGGTGGGCCTGGACCAGCACCAGCGCGGAAACCGCTGCGCGTGTTCGGGTGCCCGCACACGGCGGTCAAGCCACCCCGCCGATCTGCGCCGGGACCGCGCCCCGCTCAGGACTGCTGTTCGCCCTCTTTCGTACGCTTGCCATCTTCCGTGTGGGCCTCGTCGTCGTGCGCCGGAAGGTCCCCACGGCGGTGCTTGCTACGGGCGTCCGCGATCGACTTGTCAGCGGCGGTCGGGATCGAGTCCAGCCGTGGCGCCCGGCCGTCGGCGGCACGGATGATGTCGAGGATCCGCTGCCAACAGCCAACCGTGGGATCAGCGTGATAGTGGCCGATCCAGCCACTGCGCCAGTGATTGGCCGATCGCTCACCGTCGCCGTTGAGGACCACGAGTGACGAACCTCCTTCGATTGTTCACCGCAGAGGTTGCAGGTATAGGTGATGCTCATCGGGCTTCCTTGTGCAGTGCTCCGTGCGACTCAGCTGTGCTGAGGGCGCGGACCGAAAACCTGACCCGTGGTCCGCCGGATCAGACCTCGCCGGAGACCACCGTGAGGTCCGTGGTTGCCATCGATTGCACGCGAGGAACCATGTGAGCAACGCTTGTTAGAACTCTGGCGGGAAACATCCCATGCAGACTGAGAGCAGATGGCTTGCGGACGTGATACGTGGAACTTCGAACGTCTCTGCAAAGGCTGGCCATTCGTCTGCCGATCGGGCGCAACGACCAGCTCCGCCACCCCGCTCGGGGAGGCCGCCAACACTCGACGAACGTTTCCCGTGGGTGTTGCCGCGGGCCAGCGCTACGCCGACATGTTGACGGTCCGAGCGGAGCCTTCCATGTGCGCCGATATCCCGACCCAGCGAACGCCCCTTCCACAATGGTGGCCGGAGGACCCGTAAACGTTGCATCCGGTCCCGCGAGCCAGCGGCTGCTGCTGGCTACTTACCGTGTCTGGATCAGACCATGCTGGCCAGCAAGCTGCGCTGGCGCTCGGTCATCGACTGGACCGTCTTCGTCTCGGGCATTCCGATGCCCGCGAGGAACTTGCTGCTGCGCGTCGTCCCCCAGCGACGTTGGCTGGTCAGAAGCTCGGCGATCGTCATGCTCGCCGCCTCCCATGGGCTGCTGAGGATGACCTCGCCGACGGTGATGGCTCCCTTTCCGACATCGCGCTTAAGCTCCGCTCGCGCGAGACGTACCTCGTTGGCGCGCTGAAGCGCCAGAATATGCTGAGGTGGCGCAGGGACTATCGTCGCTGTCGCGTCTTGCATGGGTCCTCCCCCGGCTGCCCCATCCGTGGCGGGAGCAGCTCTTCGGTGGTTGATCGTGCCTAACGTGCAAGCACGCGGGCACCGTAGTGCGACCGACCACGGTTTCATTCCGAGCACTCATTCCCAGTGCTCGGGCGGTCTGTTGCCCTCTCCGCTCGCGTGCCGTGAGCGCTTCTCGAACGTATGCGAGCCCCGGTCGGGGTTCAAGGCAACAGGACAAAACGAGCCCGCTCTGAGCGAGGTTTTTTTCCTGTCGCCAGCTTGTGAACGTTTGGACAATCACACCGGCCGGCCGACCTCACCCGCCGGCGTGACGACGGGCGTGGCTGGACGATCAGAGCCGCTCGATGCGCGCAAGCCAGGCGCTCGGGCCGAACGCGTGTGGGGCCACGAGCTGGAACTCGGCGGCCTCGATGCTCTTCACCACCCAGCCGTCAGCGAACAACTCGGCGATGTCCTCTTGGGTGATCCGCCGCGGTCCCGGGCCGTCGCGTGCTCGTTGAAGCACAGCAGCCACTAGGTTCCGCCTGGTCGCAGCACGGCGTGCGCTTCACGGACCGCTCGTTGCATCGCCGCATCCGAGAGCGCGTGCAGGCACCCGCTGTCGGTGATCGTGTCGAAGGTCTCGCCGAGGCTGGCAAGCTCCTGCACGTCGGCCTCGAGGAAGCGCGAAAGCAGTCCGCGCGAACTGGCCTTGTCGGTTGCGCGCCTGACCGCGATCGCGGACGCGTCGATCCCCAGCACGTCGAGCCCGCGCGACGCGAAGAACAGCGCGTGCTCACCGGTACCGCAGCCGATGTCGAGCACGCGACCGCTGATCGCTCCGGCATCGACGAGCCGCTCGAAGTCCGGCTGGGGGCCGTCGATGTCCCACGGCGGCCGGCCAGCCGCATAGGCCTCGTCGAAGCGCGAAACCGCGATCGACTCCTCCGCATCGGCACTCGCAGCGTCCGGTGCGTCGAATGAGGTTCCACGCGGCGCGTTGTGTTCGTTCGTCATCCGTGAACGATAACTACTCGTCCCGGACGGACTCGGACCGACGGGTGGCTACCAAACGCGACCTACGACGTGGGTCCGCGTCAGACGACTGTGAGCCAGGGCCTCAGGTCACCAGGGTCGGCGAACGGCAGCCGCGTTAGCAGTCCCGTGGTCTCGAAGGTCTTGTCCACCTGGTCGGAGCCGCGCACCAACTTGAGCCTGTGGTGACCGCTGCGCGAGCGAGCGTTGGCGTGGATGAAGACCTTCAGGCCGTCGGAGCCGATGAAATTCAAACCGCTGAGGTCAACGATGATCTCACGGGCCGCAGTGGCCTCCACGCGCTTCAGCTCGTCCTCGAAGTCCTGCGCGGTGTTTATGTCGAGCTCTCCGATCAGCCGGACCACGTGCGCGTGCCCGTCACGTTTGGAGCGGATGGTGAGCTGCTGAGGAGCACGACCGAACAATGCTTACTCCAATCGAGGGTGCCATATCAAACGAGGGCCATCCCTGGGGCCATCCCTGGCCGTTGCGGTCTCGGCTGTCCCTTTCCAACGGCTACAACGCGCGACAACGTCAGCGGTTGGTGCATGACCAAAGTTCTTTGCGAGCCGCCGCCCACGGCCCCGGGGACGTTCGCCGGACTGAGCGCTGGGCGTCGCCGCGAGGGGAACTAAATCGACCACTACCCAACCTGACGGGCCCGGCGTCGTTGCAGCACCATGTGGCATTCCTTGGCGCGGGCGGTCATAGTTGTGCCGTGGACGCTGTGCTGGCTCCGAGATTGCGGGTTGCACTTCCGCGACCGGCATTGCGGGTCGCGAGCGATGAGCGGCTGGTCGCTCAGGTACGGGGCGGAAGCCGGACCGCCTTTGAGGTCGTGTACGACCGCCATCACGCCGGGATCCTGGCGTTCTGCCGGCACATGCTGGGCTCGCGCGAGGAGGCCGAGGACGTCGTCCAGCACACGTTCACCGCCGCATATCAGGCGTTGCTGGCCGACGATCAGCGCGAGATCGCGCTCAAGGCCTGGCTGTACGCGATCGCTCGCAACCGCTGCGTATCGGTGCTGCGCGTGCGACGCGAGCATGTCGCGCTCGAAGACGCCGATACGAAGCTTCCCGCGACTGCCGGCCTATCGGCCGAGGTCGAGCAGCGGGCGGAGCTGCGAGCGCTGCTGTACGACCTGCAGCATCTTCCCGACGACCAGCGCGCCGCGCTCGTACTCGCCGAGCTCGGCGCCCAGTCCCACGAGGAGATCGCCCTCATCCTCGACGTGCCCACCGTCAAGATCAAGGCGCTCGTCTTCCAAGCCCGCGAGGCGCTCATGAGCCGCCGCTTAGCGCGCGACGCCGACTGCGGAACGGTCCGCGAGCAGCTCTCGGTCCTGCGCGGAGGGGCACGACGGCGCAGCGACCTGCGCCACCACGTCGCCCAGTGCGAAGGCTGTCGCGTGTTCGAGGCTGAGGTGCACCGTCAGCGGGCCGGGATGGCCGTACTGCTTCCGGTCATCCCGACGCTCACGCTGAAGAAGAGCTGCCTTGCCGCTGCGTTCGCCGGCGGCGGGGGCGGCGCTGCGGCGCTCGGGGGCGGGGCGGTCGGGGGCGCGGCTGCTGGGAGCGCGGCGGCCGGCAGCGCCGCAGCCGGCAGCGCGGCGGCGGGCAGCGCGGCGGCCGGGAGCGCCGCTGCCGGC
>Ga0307502_10000281_pt1 | contig 13517 bp, 17 predicted proteins | sample 16_S_MG_FD_201364 | JGI IMG/M metagenome (GOLD analysis project Ga0307502, IMG submission 201364) | Soil microbial communities from Populus trichocarpa stands in riparian zone in the Pacific Northwest, United States - 16_S | ecosystem: Environmental > Terrestrial > Soil > Riparian zone > Trees... | reverse complement strand
AGGACGCCGCAGCGAAGCTACCCCTATGAGCACCAGCCCACCGCCCGACCCGCCCGATCTGGTCTGATCGACCACCGGATCTGTGGCGTTTACTCAGACACACCTCAACCGGGACTCCCAACAGCGGGCGCTTGATCACCAACCACGCCAGCACAAACCACCACAAGAACATCGCCACGAACACGACCACAGCCGCCCCGAGCACCGTCCCAATCCGCGGTATCACACCCTCCATCACTCAGCCCTCCCGAAACGTCCGTGGCGCAGTCCTCGCACGTCAGCCGTGCGGGCCTCCGCCTCGCTATAGCCCGCGGCGATCAGCACGTCGACGATGCGGACCGTCGCCTCACCCACGTCCGCGGCGACCTGGCGGCGCTGCTCCGCGGCACGCTGGTACTCCAAAAACGCGCGTCGAACGGTCTCGCCGACCGCCTCGCCCGCCCCCGCGGCGGGTAGACCGGTCTCAGGCGCTGCCACGAACCCGTGGTCCGGTCCCGCCGCGTCCAACAGCGCCCGCACTCCGGCGTCCCCTGACACGCCGCCGCGCACCAGATCAGCGGCGCCCAGCAGCCCCGCCTGCGCCGCGTTGAGCTGCACCGCGAGCTGTCGATCATGCTCAAAAAGCGCGGCCAGCACGTCAGCCGGCACCCGCACATCGCTGCCCAGCACCGCCGCGCCGGCCTGCGCCTGACGATCCGTCTCCTGCACCGCTCAGCCCTCCCCACCGTGGCTGATCAGCTCGGCCAACCGCGTACGACCACCGGCCGTCAGGCGAAAGCACACCTCGCGCTCCACCAGCCCGCGGTCCTCCAGCTCGGCAACCAGGTCCAGCAGGTCGGGCCTGCGTGCAAGTGGATGGTCGTCCTTGCGCTCCAGCTGATAGCGCAGCTCGCCCTCACCGATCAGCATCCCGCCCCGATCGACACGCATCAGGATCTGGCGCTCCCCCGCCACCAAGGCAGCGGGCGGCAGTGACCACAGCACCGAGGCCTGCCCCGACGCGATCGCACCCGCGCCGAGGCGGGCGTCGCTTGTCGTCGTGCTCATGACGCTCAGGCCGCCGTCTTGTCGTTCGCCTGGCTGCGGCCCTCAGAGCGAATCGATTCCGCCCGATAGGACTGGCCCGAGCGACCGTCCATCTCCCACGCCTGCGAGGTCATGCCCTCGACGCGGACCATCTCGCCCTGACCAACCTTCGGGTCCCCCGCGACCGTCACACGGATGATCTCCGCGTCCCCATCACCCAACGTAACCAGCTGCACGCGCCACAGCACCTCCCCGTTGGCGCCCGTGCGCCGCGCCCACGCCTCACGCGGCTTGCCCTCCTCAAACTGACGCAACTCCTCAGCCCGCGCCACCACCAGGAACTTCAACCGCGACGTATCAATCGGAAACCGCATAACCACCACTCCTTCTCAAGGATTCACAGGATCTGAGAAACAGCAGCCAGCCAGGCGGCGGGCGAGCCAGACACGCCAGCAGCAGATCGCACCCACCAGCACCCATCCACGCGACGACCAGCCAAGCCATCGCAGCGGGCATCGATGCGACCACGGCCCGCGTGCAACGCACGGAAGCCGCATGAAGCCCGATCCAAACCTCCGGCTCGGCAGCGATCCAGAAACGCCGCGTTTACAGGGGCTTTCGGGCAATGAGCGGCAACCCTGCGAAGCGGACGACGGGGCTCGAACCCGCGACCTTCGGCTTGGGAAGCCAACGCTCTACCAACTGAGCTACGTCCGCAACGCGTGCCAATTCTAGGGCGAACGCGGCGGAGCGTCAGGCCACTCGCTCGACGCGCTGCCGGCGCGCGGGTGCGCGCCACACCCGCGCGCCGCTCTACGCTTCAGCGGATGAAGCGCTTGCTCGTTCCTGCCCTCGCGGCGGTCGTCGCCGCCGGCCTGATCGGGCTGCTCGCCTACGGCCTCGTATCCAAGAGCGATGACACGTCGATCGAGCAGGCGGTTGCGCGCGGGGAGCGGCCGGCGGCGCCGAGTCTCAAGCTGCCGGTGCTCGGCGGTCGCGGGGTGCACTCGGTCGCCGATCTGCGCGGGAAGGTCGTGGTGCTCAACTTCTGGGCGTCGTGGTGCATCCCGTGCAAGTCCGAGGCACCGATGCTCGAGAAGGCGCAGCAGCGCCTGCAGCAGACCGGCGCCGGGACGGTCATCGGCGTCACCTACGACGACTCGACGCCCGACGCGCTGCAGTTCGTGCGCGACTTCAACGTCAGGTACCCCAACGTGCGCGACGTCGGGACCAAGCTCGCGAGTCGCTACGGCACGCACCGTGTCCCGGAGACGTTCGTCATCGACCAACAGGGCCGGATCGTCGATCTCCATCGCGGTCAGATCGATCAGGCGTTCATCGACCGCGCGCTCGCCAAGGCGATCGGATGAGGCGCGCCGCTGTCCTTGCGATACTCGCCCTAGCGCTGCTGACTGCGCCGGCAACAGCGCTGGCCGCCGCGAAGGCCGACCTCGTCGACATCGAAGACGAGGTCATGTGCGTCACCTGCAAGATCCCGCTGAACGTCGCCGAGGGCCCGCAGCCCGACCGCCAGCGCGAGTTCATCCGCGGCCTGATCGCGCAGGGCAAGACGAAGCAGCAGATCAAGGCGGGGCTCGTGACGGAATACGGCCCCAACGTCCTCGCCCTGCCGGACCAGCACGGCTTCGGCATCACGGCGTATGCGATCCCGCTGGCGCTGCTCGCGCTGCTCGGAGCCGGCCTTGCCGTGCTGATCGCACTCTGGCGTCGCCGCGGGCCGGCCGCGATCGAAGCCGACGACGCACCGCTCCTCAGCGACAACGACGCCCGCCGCCTCGACGACGACCTCGCACGCTACGAGGTCACATCGACTCGGGCGCGCTGACCCCGAGCAGCTGCAGCGCCCGGGCGATCGTGCGCTGGGAAGCCACGGACAACCGCAGCCGGAACGGTCGCACGTGGTCGTCGGCCTTCAACACCGGGCAGTCGTCGTAGAAGCGCGTGTAGACCTGCGCGAGCTCCAGCGCGTAGGCGGCGATGCGATGCGGCGCGCGGCGCTCGGTGGCCTCGGCCACCACCTCGGGAAACGCGAGCAGCTTCATCACCACCGCGCGCTCCGCCGGCTCGAGCTCGTGGGCGACGGCTGACGGCTCGGCCAGCGCCGCCTCGATCTCCCCGCGCGCCGCCTTGCGCAGAACCGACACGATCCGCGCGTGGGCGTACTGCACGTAGTACACCGGGTTCTCCTTGGACTCGGCAACCGCGAGGTCGAGGTCGAGATCCAAGGGGGTGTCGTGCGAGCGCTGCAGCATGAGGAAGCGCACCGCGTCGACGCCGATCTTCGCCACAAGCTCGTCGAGCGTCACGAACTCTCCGCGCCGCTTGGACATTCCCGTCCGCTCGCCGCGCTCGATCAGGTTGACGAACTGCATGATCGGCACCTCGAACGTGTCGGCGTCGTGCCCCCACGCCGCCGGCATCGACTTCATCCGCGGAACGTAGCCGTGATGATCGGCGCCGAGCACGTAGATGACCCGGTCGAAGCCGCGCTCGCGCTTGTCGAGGTAGTAGGCGAGATCCGACGTGAAATAGGTGTGCTCGCCGGTCGAACGCTCGAGCACGCGATCCCTATCGTCACCGTGCGCGGTCGTCCGCCACCACAGCGCGCCATCCTTGTAATAGGTCTCGCCGCGCTGCTCGAGCTGCTCAAGCGCGTGCGCCACCGGCGTCGGCTCGCCCTCGTGCAGCGAGCCCTCCGAGAACCAGACGTCGAAGTCGATGTGCATCGCGTGCATCGATGCCTGGATCTTCTGCAGCAGCAGCATCACGCCGCGCTCGCCGACGACCTCGACCGGGTCGCTGCCGGGGTTCGGAATGCGGCGCGCGAGCTCGAACACGTAGTCGCCCTGATAGCCGTCCTCGGCGACCTCGTCACCGCGCGCACGAGCCGCGATCGACTCGCCGAGGCGACGGATCTGGCTACCGACGTCGTTGATGTAGTACTCGCGGCTGACCTCGTGGCCCTGGAACTCCAGCAGCCGTGCGAGCGAGTCGCCGTACGACGCGTGGCGGCCGCTCGCGGCGGTCAGCGGCCCCGTCGGGTTGGCCGAGACGAACTCGACGTTTACCCGCTCGGGCGGATTGGCCCCGCCGCCGCCGAACCGGCCGCCGGCCGCGAGCACGTGCCCCAGCGCCGTCGCGCACCACGCATCGGACAAGAACAGGTTCAGGAAGCCCGGTCCCGCGACCTCGACGCGATCGAGCGCCAGTCCCAACCGCGATTGCAGCTCCTCGGCGAGCTGCGCCGCCACGTCGCGCGGCGGCTTGCCGGCGACCGGCGCGAGCAGCATCGCGGCGTTCGTCGCGTAGTCGCCGAATCCGGCCTGCTTCGGACGCTCGAGCGTCGGCGCAACCCGCGGCCCGCCATTGCCGCCAGCGACAGCGCCGGAGGCAGCCTGTACGGCCTCACGCAGTTGGGAGAGTGGTGCTTCCATGCCTGCCAGCGTAGATGAAGCCGGCGGGAGCACCGTGAGCGTGCCGTATGTTTCCGGCCCAGGCCGGCCGCGGACGATGGCACGCGAGATCCACTACTTCGCCTACGGAACCCTGCAGAAGGGGTTGTCCAACTACGCCGACATGACGGATGTGCTGGGTGAGCCCAGAGGTCGCTTTCGCACCGTCGAGCCGTTTGCCGTCGTCGTTCCACTCAAGGCGGGCTGCGCCAATCCCGGCTGCAATCTGCTGCATCGCATGGCCACGCTGGTACCTGAGGTCGGCTCGCTGCACGTCGAGGGCGACGTCTACTGCGTCGACGCCGACGGGCTACGCGAAATCGACCGGCTCGAGAACTACGACGGCGAGGACGGCACAGGCCCCTATGTTCGGCGCGAGGTCGACGTCGTCTCGGTCGATGGCTCCACGCGCCTGACGGCGCAGGCCTATCGTGTTCGCGATCCGGCTCGGTGGCGCGCGCTCGTCGAGCTGGGCCGAGCCGACGCCGTTGCCCACTACACGGCCGACATGGCGATCTCGACGCCCAAGGACTGCTGCGTGCGCGACCCCGGACACGCGGGAGCCCACGACACGATCGACCCGCTACGCAGCTGACGGGCTCTCCGTCAGCTCAGCTCAGTAGTGATACGGCTCGCCGGCGAGGATCTTGTGGCCACGGTAGAGCTGCTCGAGCAGCACGACGCGCGCCAACTGGTGGGGCAGCGTCAGCGGGCCGAGGGAGAAGCGGTGGTCGACCTCGTCGAGCTGCAGCCCGAGCGGACCGCCGATGACGAAGCAGACGTCGCGGCCTGCCTGGCGACGATCCTCGAGGAAGCGGCTGAAGGACAGCGAATCGAACTGCTCGCCCTGGCGATCCAGGAGCGACACGAACGCGCGTTGCGGGATCCGTCCCGTGACGCGCTCCTCCTCACGCACTTCGATCATCTCGACCCGCGCGTGACGGGAGAGCAGCTTGACGTAGTGCTGCACGTCGTCGACGTACGGCGGGCGCAACCGTCCGACTGCGAGGACGACGAGCCGCACGCTGCGATACTAGTTCTCCGATGGCCGACGACGACGAGCCCGAGCGCCACATCAACATCCATTTCTCGCCGGAGATCATGGCTGGCGTGTACGCGAACTTCGCGAACGTCTCGTTCTCCGATTACGAGTTCACGATCACGTTCGCCCGCGTCGATCACGAGATCGACGGCGACGAGATCCCGGGGGTCGTCGTGTCGCGCGTGAACCTGTCGCCGAAGTTCATGCGCGAGCTCGCCGACGCGCTCGAGGACTCCTACTCGAAGTACCGCACGCGCGAGGGCATCAAGAACCTGCCCGAGTTCGGTGGCGACAGTCCGGCGAACCCTGGCGACGCGTAGCGCGACAGCGCGTTGGGATCGCGTTAGCCGACTGTTAACCCACTTGCTTATGGCCGTTGGCTGCGCCAGCATCATCGGCCATGAACGGACTCCACCCAGAGATTCGCGAGCTGATCCAGACCGCCGTCGCCGAGGGCGTCGGAATGGACGACATCGAGCACGGGCTGCTCGACCCTGCCCACCTCCCGCGCGACGAACACGACGCGCTCTGGCTGTACGCCTTCGGGTGCTGTGATTTTCCCAACCGCCGCACGATCCCGATCATCGCGGCCTGAAGCCGGATCCGCCTCGGGCGCACGAGGCACCGTCCTACTCGATCAGCGCTCTTAGGCGCACGCCTTGCCCGAGGCAAGGTCGTGCGCCCGTGCGCGCCGGTTCAGCCGTGCGCCAGCGCGGGCTCGGCCGCCGCGGCCAGGCCCGCCGCGCGGCTGCGCGGGCTCAGCAGCGCGGCGCACACCATCGCGCCCACAGCGAAGATCCCGGCCGCCCACCAGAACGCGGTTGTGTAGCCATGCACCGCGGCGTGCGCCACGAGCGACGGATCGGGCCGGCCCGCCGCGCTGGCGAGATCGCTGCTGACGGCCGTGGCGGCCAGCGTGCTGAGCAGCGCGGTGCCGATCGAGCCGCCGATCTGCTGCATCGTGTTGACCATCGCCGACGCGACCCCGGCGTCGCTGGCCTGCACGCCGAACGTCGCCGTCGCCATCGCCGAGCTGAAGACGAGCCCCAGCCCGGCGCCGATGATCATGATGCCGGGCAGCACGTGGCCGGCGTACGACGTGTCCACGCCGACGGTGGTCAGGGTCAGCATGCCCGCCGCGGCGATCATCATGCCGCCACCGATCAGCGGCCGCGGACCGATCCGGGGCAGCAGCTTCGTCGATGCGCTCGTCGCGCTGACGATGATCGAGAACGTCATCGGCAGGAACGCGAGGCCCGTCTTGATCGGCGAGAAGCCGAGCGTCTGCTGCATGTAGTACGTCAGGAACAGGAAGACGCCGAAGACGCCTGCTCCCGACAGGGCCATCGCCAGGAACGATCCGCCGCGGTCGCGATCCAGCACGACGCGCAGCGGCAGCAGCGGGTTGCGGCTGCGGCGCTGGATCAGCACGAACCCCGAGAGCAGCGCCACGCCGGCGACGAGCATGCCAACCGTGACCGGGTCCGTCCAGCTGTGCGTCTCGGCGTTCGCCAGTCCGTAGACGATCGCGAACAGGCCGGTCGAGGCGGTGATCGTGCCTGGGATGTCGATGCGCGACCGGTGCTCGGGCACCTCGTTGTGCAGCAGCGCCATCGCCGCCAGCGCCGCGGGCGCGGCGAACGCCAGGTTCACGTACAGACACCAGCGCCAGTTCAGGTACTCGGTCAGCACTCCGCCGAGGATCAGCCCGATCGCGGCGCCGCCGACCGCGACGGCACCGAACACGCCGAACGCCTTCGCGCGCTCCTGCGGGTCGATGAACGTCGTCGTCAGCACCGACAGGGCGGCAGGCGCGAGCAGCGCGCCGAAGACGCCCTGCAGCGCGCGAGCGGCGACGAGCACCTCGAAGCTCTGTGCAAGACCGCCAAGAGCGCTCGCGCCCGCGAATCCGGCGAGGCCGATGACGAACGTCCGCTTGCGCCCGAACAGATCGCCGATCCGGCCGCCGAGCAACAGCAGGCTGCCGAACGCCAGCGCGTACGCGGTGATGACCCATTGGCGCTGGTCGTTGCTGAACGCAAGCGCCTCCTGCGCTGAAGGCAGCGCGATGTTCACGACGGTCGCGTCGAGGACGACCATCAGCTGGGCGATCGCGATGACGAACAGGATCAGCCAGCGCTTGGCGTGGTGCGGGTTGGCGTGTGGCTCTTGCATGGCGACAACCTCGATTCGGGGATAAGTGGAGTGCTACGCTCCAAGTGGAGACACGATCTCAAGTTCTGGCGGGCACCGTACCACAGAAGTGGAGGATTTGTCTCCACTTAGGTAGGATCTTTCTCGTGGCCACCTTCCCCACCACCCCCGAACGCCCCCTGCGCCGCGATGCCGAGCGCAACCGCCAGCGCATCCTCGAGGCCGCACGCGGGGCATTTGCCGAGGAAGGCCTGTCCGTCACACTCGATGAGATCGCGCATCGTGCGGGCGTCGGCGTCGGCACCGTTTACCGGCGCTTCCCCGACAAAGAGCAGCTCATCGAAGCGCTGTTCGAAGACCGCATCACCGAGTTCGTCGCGCTCGGCGAGGAATGCCTGCTCGCCGAAGACCCATGGTCGGGCCTCGTGCGCTTCCTCGAACAAGCGACCGCAGCACACGCGTGCGATCGCGGGTTCAAGGAGGTCGCGCTCTCCGGAGCCCACGGTCTGGAACGCGTCGCTCGCGGGCGCCAGCTCATGTACCCGATCGTCACGAGGCTCGTCCAGCGCGCCCAGGCCGACGGCAGCGTGCGGCCCGACCTGGCGGCGACCGACCTGCCGCTGCTCCAGCTCATGCTCGGCTCGCTCAGCGAATGCACGCGCGACGTCGACCCCGAGATCTGGCGTCGCTACCTCGGGATCGTCACCGACGGGCTGCGCACGCGCCGCGACGAACCCAGCCCGCTACAGCGCGACGCGCTGACGCCGGAGCAGACGCAGAGCACGATGCGTGCCTGGCGACCCGGCGCGCGATAGCGCGCCTCGCCACCCCGGCTAGCGGCCCCGCTCCGCCGCCCGCTCGAACGCGACGCCCATCCCGATCCGTTCGATCGTCGGCGGGTGCGTCGCGAGCAGGAGCGTCTCCCACCTCGGCGGGTCGGGATCTGAGAGGTTGCGGATCGCGATGCGCTTCTCGAAGGAGATGAACGGCGTTGGCTCCTCGGTCTTCTCCAGCGCGAATGAGTCGGCGCGCGACTCGATCCGGCGGCTGAGCTGGTTTGAGATCGTCGAGATGGTCGTCGACATGATCGTCAGGCTCAGTGCGAGCGCCGGCAGGATCACGGGCCCCGGCTCGGCGCCCTCGGGCGTCAGGCGGCGCGTCAGCGCGGCGACGGCGAAGAGGCCGAACGGCGCGACGATCGCAAGGTAGATCAGACCGTTGGGTACGTCGCCGTAGTGCACGTGCCCGAGCTCGTGCGCGACCACGAGGCGGATCTCGTCGCGCGAGAAGTTCTCCAGCAGCGTGTCGAAGAGCACGACGCGCTTGGTCTTGCCAAAGCCGGTGACGTACGCGTTGGCAGCGGTTGTGCGGCGGCTTGCGTCGACCTCGTAGACCTGGCCGACGTCGACGCCGGCACGCCGCGCGAGCTCGAGGACGTCCGAGCGCGTCTGGCCCTGCGGAAGCGCCTTGAACGTGTTGAAGAGCGGATCGAGCACGACCGGGCCGGCGTAGATCGTGACGACGCCGAAGGCGACGACGAGCGCCGAGCCCGGCAGCCACCAGCTGCGCGGCAAGCGGCGGATGAGTCCGACGCCGGCGGCCGCGCCGAGGCCGGCGATGAGCGAACCGATCGCCAGTGAGACGGACTGGTCGCGCGCGTAACCTGTCCAGGACTGTGTTACGAGGCCGTACTCCTTGGCGCGCTCGCGCGACAGGACCTTCAGCGGCAGGATCGCGACCACGAGCATCGCCGACAGCGCCGCTCCCGCGACCGCCGCGGCGAGCAGCGGGCGCTTGAAAGGCTGCGTCAGGCGCCGCGGTGGGCGGGCCACGAACAGCGCCAGCAACCCGACCTCGACGGCCAGCACGCCGCCGTAGATCGCGAGCTGCGGGCGGCGATAGTCGCGCGCGCGTTCGATCTGCGAGTCGCTGAAGTACGATTCGGCACGAACAGGAGCGGGCTCGATCACGCCGCCGCGCGGGCGCAGGAGCATTACCGCCACCTCCGCGACAACCACGGCGGCCGCAATCGCTACTGGCCAACGGAGGCGTTCCACGATCTCACTGTACGAGATGCAGGTCGCGATCCTCTCCGACATCCACGGCAACCGGCACGCATTCGAAGCGGTGCTCGCCGACGCCGAGGCGGCGGGCGCGGACGAGATGTGGTGCCTGGGCGATCTCGTCGGCTACGGTGCCGAGCCGGACGCGTGCGTCGAGCTGGCGCGGCGCCACGCGGCGATCTGCCTGGCGGGCAACCACGACCTCGGCGTCACCGGCGACATCGGCCTGGAAGAGTTCTCGATCGGCGCCGCCCTCGCCGCACGCTGGACGCAGGACACGATCACCGCTGCGAACCTCGAGTTCCTGCGCGCGCTGCGCCCCGAGGGCGAGGAGAGTTCCGTTGGCCTCTATCACGCGAGTCCCCGCGACCCGATCTGGGAGTACGTGCTGAGCGCCCTCCTGGCCGAGCTGTGCCTCGACGCCCAGCCCCAGCGCGTGGCGCTCATCGGCCATTCTCATGTGCCGCTGTCGTTCGTTCGCACCGAGGGCGAGGTCGCGACCGGCGAGCCGCGACGCGACGGCGACGAACTCGACATCAGCGCGGGCGAGTGGCTGCTCAACCCGGGCTCGGTCGGCCAACCGCGCGACGGCGATCCGCGGGCGGCCTGGATGATGCTCGACCTCGACCGCTGGCGGGCACGCTGGCACCGCGTCGAGTACGACGTCGCGGGAGCAGCGGCGGCGATCCGCGCGGCCAAGCTTCCGGACTCGCTTGCAGAACGCCTTGGGTACGGTCAATGACCGTGCGTCGTGCCCTTCCCTACGTCGTTGCGCTGCTGCTCGGCGTTTGCGCCGCGCTGGTCGCTGCCTGCGCGGGCAGTACGAGGGGCGGCATTCCGGCGGCCTCGGCGAGCAATCTGAAGAGCCAGCTCGAGGACATCCGCGAGCGCGTCGACGCCGGGAACTGCGGCGAGCTCAACGGCCAGCTGCGCCAGGTCGACGAGGGCATCGATGCGCTGCCGGGGTCGGTCGACGAGCAGCTCAAGCAGGCGCTGCGCGACGGCGCCAACCGGCTGCGCGACGCCGCACCGCGCGAGTGCAACGAGATCCAGGCCCCGACGCAGACGCAGACGGAGACGGTCCCGCCGGTGGTGACCGAGACGGGACCGGAGCAGGCGACCCCCGCGACGACGCCGACGACGACCACGCCGACGACGACGGTCCCGCCGACCACGACGACGACCCCGCTTCCGGCGCCCACGGACCCGACCGTGGCGCCTGAACCGCCGCCCCAGCCGCCGCCGCCGATCGGTCCCGGCGGTGGGACTCCGTCGGAGATCCCACCGCAGTGAACGTCTCCCTGATCGCCGGTCGCTACGAGCTCGGCGAGCGGCTCGGGTACGGCGGCATGTCGACGGTGCAGCTCGCCGTCGATCGCCGGCTCGAGCGACAGGTGGCGGTCAAGCTGCTCGCCGAGCACCTCGCCGACGACAGCCAGTTCATCTCGCGCTTTCGCCGGGAGGCGCTCTCGGCCGCGCGCCTCGTACATCCGAACATCGTGCAGGTCTTCGACTTCGGCCTCGACGAGGCAAGCGGCCTGCACTACATCGTCATGGAGTACATCCGCGGCCGCTCTGGCGCGGTGATCCTGCGCGAGGAGACCAGGCTCAGCGTCCCGGACACGCTGGAGCTCGTCGATGGCGCCTGCCGCGCTCTCGCGCATGCGCACCGCATGGGCGTCATCCACCGCGATGTCAAGCCCGGCAACATCCTGCGCTCCGACGACGGCGCCGTGAAGCTCGCCGACTTCGGCATCGCGAAGGCGATGAGCGCTCAGACGTCGCAGATCACGCAAGCCGGCTCGGTCCTTGGCACGGCGGCGTACCTCGCGCCCGAGCAGGCGAGGGGCGGCGACATCGGACCTCGCGCCGACCTGTACGCCCTCGGCGTCGTCACCTACCAGCTGCTCTGCGGGCGCCTGCCCTACGACGCGTCGTCGTTGACGGAGCTCTCGATGCTCCAGCAGCATGCGCACCCGCCGCGGCTGGACGAGGTCACCGCCGATGTGCCGTTCGCGCTCGCGCGCGCCGTCGAGCGCGCGCTCGCCCTCGATCCCGACGAGCGCTACGCCGGCGCCGAGGAGATGCGCAAGGCGCTGCACGACGGCGAGCGCGGGATCGCTCCCGACGCAACCGCCGCGACGTCGATGCTGCCGCGTCGCGCCCGCGAGCCGACGGCTGCGACGCGCGCTGTTTCACCGCCGCGCTCGCGACGGATCGAGGCGCAGCCGCCGCTGGCTCCTCCGCCGCCACCGCCCTCACCGGACGTCAACTACGAGTCGCGCCCCGAGCGTCTGCGCGAGCCGCCGCGTCGCCGCGGCGGCGGGCTCACGGCGCTCGCCGTCGTGCTCGTCGCCGGCCTCATCGCGGCCGCGATCGCCTACGCCGTCGGCACGTCGCACGGCGCGCCGGCCGCGAAGGTGCGCCAGATCGACGGCAACAGCACGAGCGAGATCGTCGACCAGATGGAGCGCCTGATCGACGACAACACGCGCTGATCAGCTCGGGACCCCCGCTCGACCAGCGCTCACCGCGGCTTGTGCGAGATCGCGGTCCCACGTGGCCAGCACGACGTCGCAGCCGTCCCGATAGACAGTTCTGGCGGCGGTCACTGCGCCAGCGCGAGCGCCCCGCCTTCGGGCGCGGCCCCGGCCCGCAGCGCCGCGGCGCGCTGCGCAAGCGTCCCAGCGGCGATCGCGCCGCGCAGGTCGGCCATCAGTCGCGCGATGAACGCGAGGTTGTGCAGCGTCAGCAGCCGCACGGCGGTGAGCTCGCGGTTCTTCAAGAGGTAGCGCAGGTAGCCGCGCGAGTGGCCGCCGGCGCACGCCGGGCACGGGCAGCCGTCCATGATCGGATCCGTGGACCGGCGCCAGCGGGCGCCCGTCAGGTCGACGCGCCAGCGCGTCTCCGGCTCGGGTACGAGCGCGACGCCGTGGCGGCCCAGGCGCGTCGGCATGGCGCAGTCGAACGTGTCGATGCCGAGTTCGACGCCGCGGATGAGGTCGTCGACGTCGCCGATGCCGAGCAGGTGGCGCGGGCGCGACTCGTCGGTCCCCGCGACAGCCCAGCCGACGACGTCGTACATCTGCGCCTTCTCGGCACCGAGCGACCCGCCGATCGCGATCCCGTCAACCGGCCGCGCGGCGATCGCTTGGGCCGAGGCGATGCGCAGATCCTCGTACACCCCACCTTGGACGATCCCGTAGACGAGCTGTCCCTCCGGCCCGTGCTGCTCGTGCCAGCCCAGGCAACGGTCCAGCCAGCGATGGGTGCGCTCGGTCGAGCGCGCTGTGTAATCGCGGTCGATGTTGAACGGCGTGCATTCGTCGAAGACGAGCGCGAGGTCAGAGCCCAGCGCGGCCTGGACCTCCATCGACGTCTCGGGTCCCATGAAGCATTCCGATCCGTCGACGTAGGAGCGAAACCGCACGCCGTCCTCCGTGATCGACAGCACACGCCCCGCGCGATCCGAGCCGCTGGATGCGCGACCCTTGATCTCGTCGGCAACAGTCCCATAGCCCATAGAAAATACCTGGAAACCACCGGAGTCTGTGATGATCGGGCGCTGCCAGCCCATGAAGTCGTGCAGCCCGCCGAAGTGCTCGACGAGCTCGGCACCGGGGGCGAGGAAGAGGTGGAACGTGTTGCCGAGGACCATGTCGTAGCCCAGCGCGGCAACCTCGCGCGCCTCCAGGCCCTTGACGGTCGCCTTCGTGGCCAGCGGCACGAACGCCGGCGTGCGCACCTCGCCGTGCGTGG
>Ga0307502_10000280_pt1 | contig 13545 bp, 9 predicted proteins | sample 16_S_MG_FD_201364 | JGI IMG/M metagenome (GOLD analysis project Ga0307502, IMG submission 201364) | Soil microbial communities from Populus trichocarpa stands in riparian zone in the Pacific Northwest, United States - 16_S | ecosystem: Environmental > Terrestrial > Soil > Riparian zone > Trees... | reverse complement strand
GTCTGGTTGGTGAGCGTCCCAGTCGCCTTGGCGCTCCAGATCTCCGACGTCCCCGCCTGCGTGTTGCTGCGCTTGACGAGCGTCCACGTCAACCCGGCGCCGGTCACCGTCGCGCTTTGGGCCGCCGCGGCGTTGGGGCCGTCGAGGGCGACGAAGGCCAGCACCGCGTCGCCCGCCGTGGTCGTGGTCAGCGCCGGCGAGGCCAGCGTGCCCTTGGCGTGCCTGACCACGAGCCTGTCGATCGCGATTGCGGCGGGCGGCGGCGCGCTGTTGTCGACCGTGACGCTCACGCCGGCCGACGTCCCCGTGTTGCCGGCGGCGTCCGAGGCCTCGGCGGTGATGGTGTGCGAGCCGGCCGTGGCCGTGCGCGTGTCCCACGGGGTCTGGAACGGCGGCGAGGTGACGGGCGCGCCCACGGCCTGGCCGTCGACCTTGAACTGCACGCGCGTCACGCCGACGCTGTCGGACGCCGTCGCGCCGAGCTGCACGATGCCGCTCACGGTCGTCGCCGCCCTCGGGTCGGTGACGGTGACCTGCGGCGCCGTCGTGTCGGGCGGCGGGGGCGATTGCGACCCGGGCACGACCTCGACGGAGGCCATGTTCCACTGGTGGTTGGTCGGCGCGGTGTCGTCGATCGCGACGACCGTGCCGGCGTTCGGCGTCGGGGAGGTCTGCCCCTGCGCCCAGAAGGTGTCACCGCTGCCGGTGTCCAGCCACTGGTGGCGCATGGTCTGTCCGGCGCCGATCGTGCGCGCCGTCGCGGCGTCGTAGTCGTTGCCGGTGCCGAAGACCCACGATCCGGCCGCCGTCGTGGTCAGGGTCACGCGCGGGGCGCCCGTCGCCGCGCCGGCCCCGCTCGACGCGCCGACGCCGCCGGCGCCCGCGAAGGCGAGCACCGTCAGCGACTGGTCATAGCCCGTCCTCGATTGCGTCGAGGTGACGGTGGTCGCCGCGGCCGAGGCGGGCGCGCTGGCCTTCCAGATCTCCGACGTGCCCGGGCGCGTGTTCGCGCGGCGCACGAGCGACCAGGCCAGCCCGCCGCCGGAGACCGTCGCGGTCTGCCCGCTCGGTCCGTCGGAGGAGACGAAGGCCACCAGCAGATCGCCGGTCTGGCTGGCGCCGAGCGCGCCCGTCGTCACCGTGCCGCGCCCGTCGACGCTCTTGGCCGCGTCGACGCCCAGCAGGCCCGGTACCACCGGGGGCGTCAGGTTGGAGACGTTGACGGCCACGACCGGGGTGGTGTTGGTCCTGCCCTGGGCGTCGGTGGTCCGCGCCGCGACCCAGTGCTCGCCGTCGACGACGGCGGTCGAGTCCCAGCTCAGCGCGTACGGGCTCGAGGTCGCCGAGCCCACGACGTTGCCGTCGACGACGAACTGGACTCCGCCGCTGCCGGCCGCCGTCGTGCTCGCCGACAGCGTGACGTTGCCGGCCACGCGTGCACCCTCGGCCGGACCGTCCCACGAGATCGGCGGCGGGGTAGTGTCGGGGTGCACGACCTGTCCGGCCGTCACGGTGCTGCCCGCGATCGTGACCTTGACGTCGGTCTCGTTGTTGGCCTCGTTGGCCTCGACGAAGTCGTTGTTGGGATCGGTCACCGCGCGGAACCAGTAGGTGCCGTCGGGCACCCCCTGGAACGGGATCGCCTGCCCTGGATCGCGGTAGTCGTACTCGTCGGCGGCCCCCACCGTGAGGCCGCGCAGCGTCGTCGGGTCGCTGCAGCTTCCCTTGGTGCCGATGAACGTTCCGGCATGCACGACCGTGTTGTCGTAGATGTAGGAGTCGTCGATGCAGAAGCCGTTCTTGGGCGAGATCGTCACCGGCGCGCCGACGCCGCCGCCGGCCGCGACCGCGTAGAGCCCGAACGCGGCGAGCGGGAAGTGGAAGTGGCCGTGGGCGGCGTGGAAGACGAAGGCGTCGGGCACGCGCAGGCTCGACACGAGCGACCACTGGTTGGACGCGTCGTGCGTGTAGAGCTTCTGCTGGCCCTGGTAGCTGCCCGAGGCCGAGCTGTACTGCGGCTGGACCTCCAGCGGCCCGGGGCCGGCGTTGTAGACGAGGTGCGTGTAGCGGAACTCACGCCCGTCGGTGCCCTGCACGACCGAGAACGCAGTCGTCGGGATGACCGTCTGCAGGTCGGGGTAGTGGGTCGTCCCCGCAGGGGCGGCAAGGGCGCCGGGAACCTGCACGGCCCCCACGGCGATGATCAACGACACGAGCAGGGCAAGCCGTCGCCCCGACTCCCGGACATGAGTGCGGAACACTGCGATCCTATCCCTGGACCAGATCTGGTTTTCGAACGGCGCCGACCAAACTGGCGCAGCGAGAGGCTTCTTTCGCGGACCCTGTCAGGCTTGCCGTTGAACGGCGTCTTTTGCGTCCAGCGGCGCGATATGCGCGACGGACGGACGGGCGAGGAGGAGTAGACACGCGAGGCCGGCGAGCGGCAGCGTGGCCATCACGATCGCCATCGGCAGCGCGGTGTGCGAGCCCCCGACACCGGCCAGCGGGGCGGCCAGGGCGCCGGTGGCGAACTGCGTCAGGCCGAGCAGCGCGGACGCGCTGCCCGCCGTGCGCGGGTGGTCGGCCAGCGCGAGCGCGGCCGAGTTGGGCAGCACCATGCCGACGCTCGAGACCATCACGAAGAGGCTCGGCAGCAGGCCGGCGAGCCCGAGGTCGGCGACCACGGAGACGAGCACCCCGAGACCGCCCACTACCCCGATCGCGACTCCGGCCGTGAGCATCGTGCGCGGCCCGTAGCGGCCCACCAGCGAGCGGCTGGCCTGGCTGGCGAGCATGATCCCGACGGCGTTCAGCGCGAAGAGCACGCTGAAGAGCTGCGGCGAGACGCCGTGGATGTCCTGCAGGACGAACGGCGAGCCGGAGATGTAGGTCGCCATGGCGGCGAAGGTCAGCCCGGCCGAGAGCGTGTAGCCCAGGAACAGCCGATCGCGCACGAGCCCGCGGAAGACGTGGAGCGTCGCCACCAGCCCGCCGCCATGGCGCTGCGGCGCAGGCAGTGTCTCGGCCAGCATCGTCCAGGCCGCGAGCAGCAGCAGCGCTCCGATGCCGGCGAGCACCACGAAGATGCCGCGCCAGTCGGTGACGTGCAGCAGCGCGCCGCCGAGCAGCGGGGCGAGGATCGGCGCCAGGCCGCCGACGAGCATGAGCAGAGCGAAGAAGCGCGCGGCGGCCACGCCGGTATGCAGGTCGCGCACGATCGCGCGGGCGATGACGATGCCGGCGGCTCCGGCGATGCCCTGGATCAGCCTGAAGGCCAGCAGCAACCAGGTGTTGGGGGCCATCGCGCACAGCAGCGAGGTGACCATGTACGCCGCCAGGCCGATGAGCAGCGGGCGCCGGCGCCCGCGCGCGTCGCTGATCGGGCCGGCCACGAGCTGCCCGCCGGCCAGGCCCAGCATCGAGGTGGTGATCGTCAGCTGGGCCGCCCACGCGGGCGCCGAGAGGTCGCGGGCCATCGACGGCAGCCCCGGCAGGTACATGTCCATCGACAGCGGGCCGAAGGCCGACAGCGCGCCGAGCAGCACCACGAGCCGGCCATGCGAAAGAAGGCGCGGCGAGCGTGCCATCGCCGTGGACGATAGGGGTGCCCGTCCACCGGCTATCGACCGCTTTACCGACAGCTGACGGGGGCATGCCTACTCTCCATGGCGATGAAGTTTCCCCGGCATCTCTGGACGGGCGAGTGGCGCCTGGAATCCGAGCAGGCACGCGAGGCTGCGGAGGAGGAGGCGGCGCGCCGGCGCGCGGCGCTCGCGGCCGCCGAGCGCGAGCGTGCTGCGGCCCGCGAAACGGCCGGCGCGCCGCCACGCAGCGTCAGGGTGCGCACCGTCGCCGCGGTGGCGGTCGTCGCCGCCGCGATCGCGGGCGGCGCCTTCGCCGCCGGCGCGCTGCTGCACGACGATCCCAAGGCTCAGCCGCTGCCAGCGGTCTCCGGCAAGCCGGTGGCACCCGACAAGGGTCAGTCACGCGCCGGCAAGATCTACGCCCAGGCCAGCCCCGCGGTGGTCTCGATCCGCACCGACGCCGGCTCGGGCACCGGCTTCCTCATCGATCGCAAGGGCACGCTGGTCACCAACGCGCACGTCGTCGGCACCGCTTCGCGCGTCGTCGTGAAGTTCGGCCCCGACGGGCGCAGCATCGACGGCGAGGTCAAGGGCGCGGACCCGTCGAGCGACCTGGCCGTGGTGACCATCGATCCCGGCAGCGCCCCGCGCAACGCCAAGCCGCTGCAGTTCGCCGACTCGCGCCAGATCCGCGTCGGCGACACCGCGATCGCGATCGGCAACCCGTTCGGCCTGGACCGCACCGCGACCGAGGGCATCGTCTCGGGCATCGGACGCTCGATCAAGGCGCCCAACGGCTTCTCGATCGACGAGGTCATCCAGACCGACGCGCCGATCAACCCCGGGAACTCCGGCGGTCCGCTGCTCGACGAGACCGGGCGCGTCATGGGCATCAACTCCCAGATCGCCACCGCGGGCGGTACCTCGCAGGGCAACGTCGGCATCGGCTTCGCCGTGCCGTCGAACACCGTGCGCGAGGTGGTCCCGCGGCTGGAGAGGGGCGACCGCATCGCGCGCCCCTACCTCGGCGTCGAGACGACCGATCCCACCGACCCCAATGCGCCGGCCGGCGCCGAGATCACGTCGGTCGTCCCCGGCGGTCCCGCCGATAGCGCGGGGCTCAACGCCGGCGACGTCATCACCGAGCTCGGCGGCGAGGCCGTGCAGGGGTCCTCCGACGTCTCGCGGATCGTCTCGGCCAAGCAGCCCGGCGACCACGTCGACGTCCGCGTCGACCGCTCCGGCCAGGACGTCACGCTCGACGTGACGCTGCAGAACCGTCCCGCACGCACGCCGTGAGCTTCGCCGCACCCCTCGTACTGATCTGCCTGGCGGCGATCCCCGTCCTGATCGTCCTGTACGGCGCCCACCAGCGCGACCGTCGCCGCGCGGCGGCCGCCTTCGCCACCCCGGCGCTCGCCGCGTCGGTCGCGCCCCATCGCCCGCGCTGGCGCAGCCACGTGCCGATGCTCGCCTTCCTGCTGGCGCTCGCGATCCTCATCGTCGCCGCCGCGCGCCCGCAGAAGACGATCGCGGTGCCGGTCGAGCGTGCGTCGATCATGCTCGTCACCGACGTCAGCGGCTCGATGCAGGCCACCGACGTGCGCCCCACGCGCCTGGCCGCCGCCCGCGCGGCGGCCAAGCGCTTCGTGGCCAAGGTGCCCAAGACGGTCAACGTCGGCGTCATGGCGCTCAGCAGCAAGCCGCGGGTGCTCGCCTCGCCGACGCGCGACCGCGTCGCGATCAACGCGGCGCTCGACCAGCTCACGGCGCGCGGCGGCACCGGGACCGGCGAGGCGATCCAGGCAGCGACCAAGATGCTGCGCGCCCAGCCCGGCGTGAACGGCAAGCGCCCGCCCTCGGCCATCGTGCTGATCTCCGACGGCAGCTCGACCGGCAAGGTCGACCCCGTTGCGGCCGCGCAGGCGGCGCGCAGGCTGCGCATCCCGATCTACACCGTCGCGCTCGGCACGGCGCAGGGGACGATCACCGTCCCGCGCCCCGGCGATCAGGGCGGCACCGAGACGCGCCCGGTCCCGCCCGACCCGCAGTCGCTGGCCGAGGTGGCCCGCGGCTCGGGCGGCAAGGCCTTCGCCGCGGCCGACGCCAGCAAGCTCACCGACGTCTACAAGAACCTGGGCTCGTTGCTGGGCACCAAGCCTGCCAAACGCGAGATCACCGCCGGCTTCGCCGGGGGCGGCCTCGTCCTGCTGCTGCTCGGCGCAGCGATGTCGCTGCGCTGGTTCGGCCGCCTGATCTGAGAAAGCAAACCCGAGGGAACCCATGACCGAAGACGACGACCGCACCCAGCCCCGCGACGAGCCGCGCGCCGCCCTCGAGGAGGCGCTCTACGAGATCAAGCGCGTCATCGTCGGCCAGGACGCGATGCTCGAGCGCCTGCTCGTCAGCCTCCTGGCCGGCGGCCACGTGCTCCTGGAGGGCGTCCCCGGCCTGGCCAAGACGCTTACCGTGCGCACGCTGGCGCAGGTGCTGGGCGGCAGCTTCAAGCGCATCCAGTTCACGCCCGACCTCGTGCCCGCCGACCTCGTCGGCACGCGCGTCTACCGGCCCGACACGGGCCGCTTCGACACCGAGCTCGGCCCCGTGTTCGGCAACTTCCTGCTCGCGGACGAGATCAACCGCGCGCCGGCCAAGGTCCAGTCGGCGCTGCTGGAGGTCATGCAGGAGCGCCAGGTGACGATCGGCGGCACCACCTACCCGGTGCCCCTGCCCTTCCTCGTCATGGCGACCCAGAACCCGATCGAGCACGAGGGCACCTACCCGCTGCCCGAGGCGCAGCTCGACCGCTTCCTGATGAAGATCGTCGTCGACTACCCGTCCTTCGGCGAGGAGGCCGCCGTCGTGGGGCGCAGCCTCGGCGAGGAGGCGATCGTGCGCGAGCGCCTGACCCTCGAGCACCTCGACCGCTTCGCGCAGGCCAGCCGGTCCGTGCTCGTCGACCGCGACGTCATCGGCTACGCCGTCTCGCTCGCCGATGCCACGCGCAACCCGGGCGAGTACGGGCTCGGCGACGTCGCGGCGTACATCGAGTACGGCGCCAGCCCGCGCGGGCCGATCGGCATGGTGCAGGCGGCGCGTGCGCTGGCGCTGCTGCGCGGGCGCGGCCACGTGACCTCCGGCGACGTGCGCGACCTCGCCGCCGACGTCCTGCGCCACCGCCTCGTGCTCTCCTACGACGCGCTCAGCGACGGCGTGACCGCCGACGACCTCCTCGATCGCGTGCTGGCCGAGGTCACCGAGCCCGAGGCCGATCACGTCAAGCGCACGCGCCGGGCGGCTGCGTGACTGCGAGGGCGAGCGCCGGCGGAGGACCGCGCGCCGCGGACGAGTTGCGGCGCGCTGGTGCGGACGCGGTCCTCAGGCCGCCCGCTGCCCGCCAGGGCCCCGGTCGCATGCCGACCGCGCTGATCGACGCGCTCGACCTCGTCGTCGCGCGCCACGCGGCCGGGGCGCTGCCCGGCGACCGCCGCGCCGCCGGGATGGGCGTCGGGACCGAGCTCGCCCAGCTGCGCCCGTACGAGATCGGCGACGACGTGCGCCAGATCGATCCGGCGGCGACCGCGCGCACGGGCGTGCCGCACGTGCGCCTGCACGTCCCCGAGCGCACGCTGACCACCTGGATCGTCCTCGACGTGTCGCCCTCCATGGCCTTCGGCACGGCGCAGCGGCTGAAGGCCGACGTCGCCGAGGGCGTGGCGCTCGTGCTCGGAGGGCTGGCCGTGCGCCGCGCCGGGCGCGTGGCCATGGTCACCTTCGGCGCCGGCCGTCCGCGCCTGCTGCCCCCGCGCGGATCGCGGCCCGGCGTCGTCGCCCTGCGCCGCGTGCTCGCCGAGGGCGTCGCGCCCGACGGCGTCAACGAGCCGCACGCCCTGGCCCACGCGCTGGGCCGCGTGGGCAAGGTCGCCCGCCAATCGGGCTTCGTGGCGGTCATCTCGGACTTCCGCGAGCAGGAGGGATGGACGCGCGCGCTCGGGGCCCTGGCGGCGCGCCACTCCGTGCTGGCCGTCGAGGTCGGCGACCCACGCGAGCACGAGCTGCCGGCGGTGGGGCGCCTGGCCGTCGTCGACCCCGAGACCGGCGAGCGCGTCGAGATCGACACCTCGCGCGCGCGTGTGCGTGAGCGCTTCGCGACGCTCGAGCGCGAGCGCCGCGAGGGCGTCGCGCGCGACCTGCGCCGGCTGCACGTCGACCACGTCGCGCTCTCCACCGATCGCGACTGGCTGCTCGACCTCGGGCGGAGGCTGCGGTGAGCTTCGCCTCGCCACTGTGGCTGCTCGGCCTCGCGCTCGTGCCGCTGGCCCTGCTGGCCTACGACGCCAGCCGCCGTCGCGGCAGCCGCTACGCCGTGCGCTACACCGCCGTCCCGGCGCTCAAGCTCGCCGCGGGCGCCGTGCCCGCGTGGCGGCGCCACGTGCCGGCCGCGCTCGCCCTCGCCGCGCTCGCCGCGCTCGTGCTGGCGCTCGCCAAGCCGCAGAAGACCATCGCCGTGCCGGTCGAGCGCGCCTCGATCATGCTCGTGACCGACCACTCACGCTCGATGTCGGCGACCGACGTCGAGCCCGACCGCCTGGCCGCGGCGCAGCGCGCGGCGCGCACGTTCATCAACCAGCTGCCCGACCAGGTCCGTCTGGGCGCGGTCGCCTTCTCGGATACGCCCGACGCCGTCCAGGCGCCCAGCTCCGACCACGACGACGCCAGGCGCATCGTCGACGGCCAGGTCGCCGACGGGGCCACCGCCACCGGCGCGGCGCTCGAGGTGGCGATCGACGCGCTGCGCAACGACAAGCAGAACGGCAAGCGCCCGCCGTCGGCCATCGTCCTGCTCTCCGACGGCAAGACGACCGTCCCGCCCGATCCGGTCCCGGTCGCGCGCACCGCGGGCCAGCTGAAGATCCCGATCTACACCGTGGCGCTGGGCACCCGTGACGCCACGGTGCCCAACCCCAACCCCTTCGGCACGCCGCTGCTCGTGGCCCCCGATCCCGAGACCCTGCGCCAGATCGCCGAGGTCTCCGGCGGGCGGGCGTTCACCGCCGAGGACTCCGACTCGCTGAAGTCGATCTACAAGACGCTCGGCTCGCAGCTGGGCACCAAGAAGCAGAAGAAGCAGGTGACCGCCAGCTTCGCCATCGGCGGGCTCGTGCTCCTCCTCGGCGCCGGCGTGACCTCGCTGCGCTGGGCCGGGCGCCTGCCGTAGCGGTCGGCCGTCCGACACCGGCGCTCAAGTTGGCGCGCGAGCCGTCGAGCAACCGGGGCGATGCGTCTGCGCCTGCCCTCGATCCCCTCCGTGCCCTTGCCACGCCGCATCACGCTGCGCTGGAAGCTCGCCGGCCTGCTGAGCCTCATCGCCGTGCTGGTCGTCGCGCTCACCGTGGTCAGCCTCGCCAGCCTGGCCAAGGTCTCCAAGAGCGGCCAGCACAACTTCGCGCACGTGACCCAACCGCTCGCCGCGCTCGGGAACGCACGCGCGCTGGTCAGCCAGAACGCGGCGCTGGCCGACCGGCACATCCTCGAGGGCTCCATCGAGACCAAGCGCCCGCTCGAGAAGCGCATCCTGGCCAACGACGGGCAGATCGCCTACGGGCTGTCGGTCGCGGCCCCCACCTTCACCACCCCGCAGGAGCGCAAGAGTGCGCGCTTCCTGAAGCACAACCTGGCCAACTACCGCAGCGTGACCGCCGAGCTCTTCACCGTCTCGCGCGCCAACACGCCGGAGATGGCCTACGAGTGGTCGTCGCAGCGCCTGGATCCCGCCGCCGACACGCTCAACGCCGACCTGCAGAACCTCTACGACGCCAAGGTCGCCGAGGGCAACGCCCTGGCCCAGCAGGCGACGGCGACCTTCCATGGCGCGCGCCGGCTCGTGCTCGCGCTGCTCGCCCTCATCTTCCTCATCGGCGTTCCGGCCTGCGTGTTCACGATCCGCGGCATCCGCCTGAGCGTGGAGGCGATCGTCGCGCGCCTGGCCTCGCTGCGCCGCCACGACGTCGCCGGTCTGCGCGACGGGCTGGGGCACCTGGCCGCCGGGGACCTGACCTTCGAGCTCACGCCCGTAACGCCGCCGATCCACCGGCGCACGCGCGACGAGATCGGCGACGTCGCCGAGGCCGTGGGCGAGATCCGCGACGACACCGCGGCCTCGATGGAGGCCTACAACGCCTCCCGCGCCGCGCTGGCCACGATGATCGGCCAGGTCTCGCTGACCGCCACCGCGGTCTCTTCGGCCTCGCGCCAGCTGGCCAACGGCTCCGAGGAGACCGGCCGCGCCGTCGGCGAGATCGCCCGCGCCGTCGAGGAGGTCGCCGCCGGTGCCGAGCGCCAGGTGCGCGCCGTGACCTCGGCGCGCGACACGGTCGCCGACATGGCCGCCGCGACGAGTCAGTCGGCCGAGGGGGCGCAGGGGACCGCCGCCGCGGCCGCCGACGCCCGCGGCCTGGCCGCCGCCGGCGCGGACGCCGTGCGCGAGGCGACCGAGGCGATGGTCGCGGTGCGCGAAGCCTCTTCCTCGACCAGCGCCGCCATCGGCGAGCTCGGCGCGAAGTCCGACCAGATCAGCGGCATCGTCCAGACGATCGCCTCCATCGCCGCGCAGACCAACCTGCTCGCGCTCAACGCCGCCATCGAGGCGGCCCGCGCGGGCGAGCAGGGCCGCGGCTTCGCCGTGGTCGCCGACGAGGTCCGCAAGCTCGCCGAGGAGTCGCGCGCTGCCGCCGGCTCGATCGCCGCGCTCATCGGCTCGATCCAGGCCGACACGCGCCACACGATCGACGTGGTCGAGGACGGCGCGCGACGCAGCGCCGAGAGCGCGGCCACCGTCGAGCGCGCCCGCGAGGCGTTCGAGGCGATCGGCGCCGCCGTCGAGCAGATGGCCCTGCGCACTACCGACATCGCCGCCGCCGTCCACCAGGCCGCCGACGGGTCCAGCCGCGTTCACACCGACATCGGCGAGGTCGCGTCGGTCGCCGAGCAGACGTCGGCGTCGACCGAAGAGGTCTCGGCCAGCACCCAACAGACGAGCGCAGCCGTGCAGCAGATCGCCGCCGCGGCCCAGGAGCTCTCCAGCCGCGCGGACGAGCTCGAGGCGCTCGTCGGGCGCTTCACGCTCTCCGCTTCTTAGTCGTCCGCTTGGCGCTCGTGGCGCTGCGCGGCGTCTAACTGCATCATCGAGGGGAGGGTGAGTCCGCTGGCTCGTGGCGGGACCGCGGGCGAGCGGCGACGCGCCAGCACACGCGAACCAGTCCGGATACGACCCGGAAACCGGACCCAATCCGGACTGGTTCGGGCACCAGCGCGACCGTGGAGTCGCGAGCGCCGACACCGCCGCTCACTCCCTACCCTCGATGCGGCAGCTAGACGCCGCGCAGTGCCACAGGCGCAACGAGGCAAACCGCCCTCAGCCGGCGGTGAACTGCTCCATCGCCAGCAGCGGCCGGATGCGCTGGTCGATCGCTCCGCGGGTGAAGAAGCTGCGCAGGCGGTCGCCGCTCAGCGCGTTGGCCGCCGCGGCCATCACCATGCCCTGGTCCAGCGCGAGGTAGGAGCGCGCCACCTCGCCCGTGTCGACGTTGACGGCGTCGTAGAAGCCGCCCTTGCCGTAGACGCCGAAGTGCGCGCGCAGGCGGGCGAGGTTGGCGAGCGCCGCCCGCGGCGCGTAGCGCAGGGCGAGGAACGAGGCGTGCGGCGTGACCACGCCGTTGGTGTAGGCCGAGGCCGGCGGGTCGGGATGCCCAGCCGGCCGGCAGTCGCCGAAGCCGTGGTCGACGAACGTGTTGTCGTTGTTGGAGGGATAGCCGTCGGCCTGCATCCCGATGGCGTCGACCCCGTAGGCGCTGTAGCCGCCCGACGGGTTGTCGCTCGGCGAGAAGCCCCAGTAGCCGTACTCCGCCTCGTCCATGCCGTGCTCGATCTGCGCGCGCACGTAGAGCGGGTGGTTGACCCCCCACGAGCGCGGACCCCATCGCTCCTCGGGCACGAAGAGCGGGACCATGAGCGCCTCGAACATGTCGCCGCCCCACGTCGGGACGATGTGCATGCCGCGGTAGTCGTAGTGCCCCTCGTACACGTCGACGCCGAGGTAGGAGCGCGTCACGCCGCTGGGCTGGGTCTCCTGGAAGGCGAAGCCGCAGGTCGGTCCGAAGGTGCGCGCCAGGTGGAAGTAGTGCGTCGCCGGCACCTGGCCCGCGGCGATGGCCAGGTAGCTGGCCATGCGCGGCTCGGAGTTCAGGACGTCGTAGTGGTTGCAGGTCATCCACACGGCGCCCTGCGCGACGCTGCAGCCCGGGGGCTGCTCGGTCCACGCCCCGCCGCGCAGCTGGCCCACGGCCGGGTCGTAGTAGAAGCCGAAGTCCATCGCCGCCACCAGCGCGTGGGCCTTCGCGCGCAGCTCGGGCACCCCGTTCTCCACCATCGTCAGGCCGGCGGCCAGCCAGCCGTTGTCGACCGCGGACAGGAAGGGCACGAGCGGCGAGCCGTCGGCCGGCCAGGTGGTCAGGCGCGCACCGGTGGCCGGGTCGTACCAGTTGAAGAACTGGCCGCCCGGACCGCGCTCGAGGTGCGCCAGCGTGGCCAGCGTGCGCGCCATCCGCGCGGTCGCCTCGCGACGGCTGACGAGGCCGACCTCGCGGGCGCCGAGCGTGCTCCACAGGTAGGCGCCGATGTTCGTCGGCGACGTGTAGCCGCCACGCTTGCCGTCGGCGCTGACGTTGTCGTCCGGCAGCCCCGTGCGCGCGTCGACGAGCAGGTCGAACGAGTGCCAGGTGTCGGCCGCGTAGTGCTGCAGCGCGGAGCGATCGCCGCGCGAGAGGTCGGCGGCGGACGCCGGGGCGGCGCAGAGCGCGGCGAGCAGCAGCGCGGCGAGGGTGGTGGCGAGGCGAGGACGCAACGGGGGACCCGCGCTTACGGTCCCCACGATCGCGGGGCAGCGAAACCTCCATAGGACCGCGTGGCGCGCCGGTTTGGCCCGGGCGGTGCGTGCCTTCCGTTGACGAACGGTGCAAGGATCACGCTGCGATGGCCTCCGAGCCCGCCACGGCCCCGATCGAGTACCACCCCCGCGAGGGCTTCCTCGACGAGGTCTTCGCCGGGTCCGGCGCGGCCGCGGCGCCGCACGCCGCCCAGCTCGTCGCCGCCCTGGAGCAGATGGGCGCCGAGCACCTCGCCGCCGCCGGGCGCCGGCGCGACGCCACCTTCATGCAGCAGGGCATCACCTTCGAGCTGACCGGCGAGGACGGCCCCAAGGACCGGCCCTTCCCACTGGACCTCGTGCCGCGGATCATCCCCGCGCACGAGTGGATCCCGATCAAGCGCGGCCTGGCGCAGCGCATCCGCGCGCTCAACGCGTTCGTCGACGACGTCTACCACGCGCGCGAGATCGTGCGGGCGGGAATCGTGCCGTGGCGGCTGGTCGTCTCGCGCAGCCACTTCGCGCGCGTCGTCCACGGCATCCGCCCGCCCGGCGGCGTCTACACCCACGTGGCCGGCTGCGACCTCGTGCGCGACGCCGACGGCACGTGGCGGGTGCTCGAGGACAACGTCCGCACGCCGTCGGGCATCTCCTACGTGCTGGAGAACCGGGTCGCGATGACGCGCCTGGTCCCCGAGCTGTTCGCCCAGTACCGCGTGCGCCCGGTGGACCACTACCCCCAGCTGCTGCTCGCCGCGCTGCGTGCGGTGGCGCCCAGCGCCGACGCCGAGGCGACCGTGGTGGTGTGGACGCCCGGCCCGTTCAACTCCGCCTACTTCGAGCACGCCTTCCTCGCGCGCCAGATGGGCGTCGAGCTGGTGGAGGCCTCCGACCTCGTCGTGCGCGACGACGTCCTCTACATGCGCACGACCGACGGCCTGGAGCGCGTGCACGCGGTCTACCGCCGCATCGACGACGACTACGTCGACCCGCTCGAGTTCCGCGTCGACTCGGTCCTCGGCGTGCCCGGGCTGGTGC
>Ga0307502_10000279_pt1 | contig 13553 bp, 9 predicted proteins | sample 16_S_MG_FD_201364 | JGI IMG/M metagenome (GOLD analysis project Ga0307502, IMG submission 201364) | Soil microbial communities from Populus trichocarpa stands in riparian zone in the Pacific Northwest, United States - 16_S | ecosystem: Environmental > Terrestrial > Soil > Riparian zone > Trees... | reverse complement strand
CCAGCAGATCGAGTCAGAAGCGCAGCGACTCGCCGTCGCGGTAGACCGCGTAGGCGATTGCGCTGCGGTGGAGGAGGCGAAGCGGTGCGCCGCCCGCCTGAATCCCGCACTGGTCGATGAGTGTCTTCCGGTTGGCGACAGCGGCGCGGTCGTGCTGCGCGGCTTGCGGGCGGCGGACATGCCGCTCGGGCCGACCCCGCCGAGCTGGTCGGAAGCCCCGCGCGACGCCACGCCGCACTGGGACGCGACGCTCCTGCTGGTCGCCTCGGTGCTCGGCTGCCCGTTCGGCTGGGAAGGCCAGCAGGATGGGCGCCTCGTGCACGACATCGTCCCCGCCAAGGGTCACGAGCACGAGCAGACCGGCGCGAGCAGCAGCGTCGTGCTGAGCGCGCACACCGAGGACGCGTTCCATCCCGGCCGCGCGAACCTGCTGCTGCTCGCCTGCCTGCGCAACCACGACGACGTGCCGACGAGCCTGGCGAGCGTGCGCCACGCGCGGCTGAGCGCGGTCGAGCGCGCGCTGCTCGAGCGCCCGACGCTGCCGATTCTTCCCGACGACTCCTACGACGAGACGGACGGGCCGGCCGCGGCGTCACCGCCTGAGGTGGCGACGCTCTGGGATGGCGACGGTGGCCTGCGGATTCGCTACGACCCGGCCTACACGCCGCTCCAGCAGGCCGATGACGACTACCGAGCGGCATATGACTGGCTGAGCGACGAGTTGGAGCGCGTCGCCGTCGACGTACCGCTCGGGTCCGGCGAGGTCCTGGTCGTCGACAACGATGTCGCCGTCCACGGCCGCCGGCCGTTCCAGGCGCGCTACGACGGGACCGATCGATGGCTCAAGCGCGTCTCCGTGCGCTTGCCGGACGGTGAACGCCCGGCCTTCGAGGCTGCCGAGCACGGCTACGGCCAGCGGTTGATCGACCCGCTCGCGTCGTCATGAGTGCCTTCCCGGAGCGGGGGCTGAGGATTCTGAGCACCCGAGACCTGGCCGTCATCGATATCTCGCCGGACGAGGTGGTCGACATCGTCGAGCGCGCGTACCTCGCGCTGGCGGCGGGCACGTCGGCAAATCCGCGCAAGCTCAAGACGAGCCCGCAGGACGGCCGCTCGGTGTCCTACTCGATGCTCGGCCGCGACGGGGCGCGCGATCTCGTGGGCTTCAAGACCTCCTACAAGCACCGACCGGTCGCCGACCGGGCACAGCAGGCGTATTACACGTCGCTGCAGCTCTACGACGACCGCAGCGGACGGCCGGTGGCGCTGCTTGACTGCGCGCGGATTGGCTCGCTGCGCACACCGGCGGTGTCCGCCCTGCTGGCGCGCCACTGCGCCCCGCCCGACAGCCGGACGGCGCTCGTCGTCGGCACCGGAACGCAAGGCCGCCAGGCGCTGCCGTTCCTGTTGACGACGCTGCCAGGCTTGAGCCGGCTGCTCGTATACGGCTCGCATCCCGACGGGTTGCAGGCGGTCGCCGAGCTGCTGAGCGCCCACCATCCCGATCGTGAGGTCGAGGTGGTCGAAGACCTGGAAGCGGCGGCTGGCGAGGCCGACGTCATCGTGGCGACGGCGGGCCCGGCGACCAGCGCGGCGATCGAGGCGTCGTGGCTACGACCCGGGGCGCTGTGCATCCTGGTCGGGCACGGCCTCGCCCCGTCCACGTTGAGCGAGGCCGGCCGCGTGATCGCCACGAGCGCAGCGCAGATGGCGGTCACCGGCACCGACATGGCCGATGGGGACGGAAAGCTGCGCGCGGTCGACGCGGAGCTGCCCGACATCTTGTCCGGCCGTGCATCCGGGCGCGAACGGCCCGAGCAGTCGGTGTTCGCCTACAACAGCGGGCTCGTCGTCACGGACATCGCGCTGGGTCACCGGTTGGCGGAGCTGGCCGAGCGCCGCGGGCTGGGGCAGGTGGTCGAGCTATGGAGTTGACCGCCGAAGCGCCGGTGACGGCGTGCCTGCCGCGCCTGCCCGCCCACCTCGAGGACCCCGGCCTCGGCGTGCTCTCCGACGAGCGCGCGCTGCTGCACGAGCTTGCCGCCGGCGTCGGCGGCCCGTATCACCTGCTCTTTCCGGAGCGCTTCGACGCCGCGGCGGCTGGGTTCGCGGCGGTGCTCACGCAAGCCGAGGTGAACGGTCGCGTGTACTTCGCCAAGAAGGCCAACAAGGCCGCGTGCTGGGTGCGCCGCTGCGCCGAGCTCGGCGTCGGCGTCGACGTCGCGAGCCTCGGCGAGTTGCGCGGCGCCCTCTCGGACGGCGTCCGCGGCGACGCGCTCGTCGTCACCGGCCCGGCAAAGACGGAGCAGCTGCATCGCCTGGCGATCCTGCAGGGCTGCCTGCTCGTGGTCGACGCGCTCGACGAGCTCGAGCGCGTGGTCGAGCTCGCGGCCGGCCTCGGCGAGGTGCGGATCCTGCTGCGCTGCCTGCCGCCGGACGGACCGGCGAGCCGCTTTGGCATGGACGAGCGCGAGCTGACCGTCGCGCTGGAGCGCTGTGTGCAGGCCCGCGCCGCGGTGCGCTTGGAGGGATTCAGCTTTCACCTGCCCGGCTATGAGGTCGCGCCGCGAGCCGACTTCGCCGGGCGGCTGCTGGGCTGGTGCGCACGGGCGCAGGGCCTGGGCCTGCCGGCGCAGGCGATCAGCATCGGCGGCGGCTTCGCCGTGGACTACGTCGACGGGCCGGCATGGGAACGTTTCCGGCCCGGTTTGGCGCCCGAGCACTTCCACGGCGGCCGGCGTTTCGAGGCCTACTACCCCTACCACTCGCCGGTGGCCGGCGCCGCCATGCTCCGCGCCGTGCTGGCAGCAGTCCCGGCGGGCGAGGGCAGGCCGCTGGCCGCGTTGCTCGCCGGGGCGGGCATCGAGCTGCTCTGCGAGCCCGGCCGCGCGCTGCTCGACCAGGCTGGCTGCACCGTCTTCAGCGTCCAGGGCGTCAAGGCACGCGAGTACGGGATCGTGACGGTCGACGGCACGAGCTTGAGCCTGTCCGAGCAGTGGTTCAACAGCGAGTTCCTGCCCGATCCGGTGCTCGTGCCGCGGGACGCCCGCGCGGTGTCCGAGCCAGCGTTCGCCGCATGCGTGGCCGGCGCGAGCTGTCTGGAATGCGACCTGCTCACCTGGCGCAAGGTCGCCTTCCCGATGCGACCGCGGCCCGGTGACCTGCTCGTCTACGTCAACACCGCCGGCTACCAGATGGACTCCAACGAGTCGCCCTTCCACGACCTGCCGCTGCCACCGAAGATCGTCGTCGAGCGACACGCCGGCGCGCCGCGCTGGCGCTTCGACGAGCATCCGGGCCCGGGGATCCGGCGATGAGCACCACATCGCCCGCGGTGGTCAACCGCATCTCCGATCTCATCGGTTCGACACCGCTGCTCGAGCTGTGCCGGACAGATCACGGCGCGCGCCTGGTCGTCAAGCTCGAATCGCTGAACCCGACCGGCAGCGCGAAGGCGCGCATGGCGCGCCAGATGGTCCTCGACGCCGAGCGCAGCGGAGAGCTGCGACCCGGCGGGCGAATCGTGGAGTCGACGTCGGGCAACACCGGCTTCGCCCTCGCCGTCCTGGCCGCGGAGCGCGGCTACGCGTTCACCGCCGTCGTGGACCGCCATGCGTGCCGCGACAAGCTGCGTGCGATGACGGCCCTTGGGGCCGAGCTCGTCTACGTCAGCGACGACGGCGACGAGAACCTCGCCACCGCTGCGCGCGAGGAGCTTGCCGAGCAGCTGGCGGCGCGCTCGCCCAACGCGATCTTCACAGAACAGCACAACAACCCCAGCAACGCGGACGGCTACGCGGCGCTGGCCACGGAGCTGACCGACGCGCTGCCCGGCGGCATCGATCAGCTCGTCGGCGCGGTCGGCACGGGCGGGTCGCTGTGCGGGACTGCCCGTGTGCTGGTCGACACGTTCCCGCAGATGGTCGTGATCGGCGTCGAGCCGGTCGGCTCGATCGCCTTCGGCGGGCCCGGCGGACCGTATTACCAGTCCGGAACCGGCACGCCGCCCGGCGCCGAGCTCGGCGCGCTGGTCGAGTACGACCTCATCGATGCCGGACGGAAGGTCTCCGATCGAGCCGCGTTCGCCACCGCGCGCGCGGTAGCGCGCCACACCGGACTGCTCGTCGGCGGCTCGGCGGGCGGCGTGCTGTACGAAGCGCTGCGCGAGCTCGCGCACGTCCCGGTGGCGTCGACGATGGTCGCACTGGTCTGCGACGCCGGCGAGAAGTATCTCGACAGCGTCTTCGACGACGACTGGATGCGCGACCGCGAGCTGCTCGATCCGGCCGCCGAGGGCGAGGTCGCAGCGCTGCTGACGCGATGGCGAGCAAGTCACCCCAGCGCTGCTCCGAGCCGCGATCGCGCAATAGCATGACGACCGTGCGGATCGGGTCCGGCGGGCGTTGAGTCGAGAGCGACTGACCGACAGCTGGCAGCTGCTCGCGCTCGCGACGCCGATCGCGTTGACCCAGCTTGCGCAGGTCGCGCTGACGACGATCGACATCGTCATGATCGGCGTGCTGGGTGTCGAGGCGCTCGCCGCCGGCGGCCTGGCGATCGTGCTGTTCAACCAGCTGCGCACGATGGGCGTGGGGCTGATCACGGCGGCCGGAAATCGGGTCGCGGCGATCGCAGCGCACGAGGAGGCGGGGGCGCTCGCGCCGGACGCCGAGCGAGGGGTGCGTGACGTCGTTCGCGCGAGCCTCCTGCTGGCAACCCTGGCGGGCGCGGGCGGGGCCGTGCTGATGGTCGGCTGCGCGCATGCTCTGACGTGGCTCGGCCAGGATCGCGGCGTCGTCGACCTTGCGCGGCCGATGCTGCTGGCGCTGGCGCCGGGGCTGCTGCCGTGCCTGTGGTTCAACGCGCTGCGCCAGTACACCGTCGGCATGCGCCGGCCGCGGGCGCTGGTCTGGATCACCGTCGTCTGCATCGTCTTCAACGCAGCGCTGAACGCGGCGCTCGGCTACGGCGTATGGATCTTCCCGCGGCTCGAGCTGGTCGGCATCGGCATGGCGACGACGCTGTCGCACCTGCTGTCGTTCGCGTTGCTGTGCCTTGTGCTCCGGCGTGATCCCATGCTCGCGCCGATGCTGTCGCTGCGCGCGTGGCGCGCCGACCGGGCAACGGTGCGTCAGTTGGGCGCCCTCGGTGTCCCGATCGCCGCGACATATGGGTCGGAGGCGGGGTTCTTCTCCGTCGTGGCGCTCATCATGGGCGGCTTCGGCGCGGCGGCGCTGGCGGCCCACACGGTCGTCAACCAGCTCGTCTACATCGTCTTTCAGGTCACGATCGGCCTGTCGCACGGCGCGTCGATCATCGTCAGCCGGGAGGTCGCCCTTGGCCGGGCCGCGGCGGCCGGTGCCGTCGGGCGCTTGGCGCTCGTCAACGGCGCTGCGCTGATGGGCGTGATCGCGCTGCTGTACGTGATCGGCCCCGAGCTCGTCCTGGAGCCGTTCATGGATCTGTCCGACCCGGCCGATGCTCGAGCCGTGGATCTGGCGACGCAGCTGCTCGCGGTCGCCGCCGTGCTGCAGTTTGCCGACTGTGCCCAGAACATCGGCGTCGGCCTGCTGCGCGGGCTGCACGATACGAAGGCCGGCTTTCGCGCTACGGTGCTCGGCTACTGGGCGGTCGGACTGCCGCTGGCGCTCCTGCTTGGGCCGGTCGCAGATCTTGGTCCTGTCGGCGTCTGGTTTGGGCTGATGGCGGGCCTTGCGGCGACCGCCGCGCTGCTGCTGACGCGCTTTGCGCACGTCGTGCGCCGGAACGCTGCGATACCGGAGCCGGCGGGTGCAGGTTGAGAAGGCGCCTCTAAGGGCACCCTAAGTAGGGTGCCCTAAGCGAACGCACGTCCTGGGGGGACTTTGTGAGATCAGATGAGGTGTTGACGCGGCGCCAGGCGCTGCTCGGGTTGGGAACGATCGCCGGTGCCGGCCTGCTGTCGGCGTGCGGAGGCAGCCCGGGGGGCGCCACCGAGTCCGCGGTCGACGGTCCCGCGCGCCGCGGCGGCACGCTGCGCGTCGGCGCGCTTGGCAAGCGCTCGGCGATCGAGCGCGACCCGCACAAGGTGCAACCCAACGAGAGTGACTACTTGATCTCGTGCCTGGCGTTCGAGGCCCTGACGGTGCCCGGGTCCGAGCCCGTCACAGCGCGTCTGATGGCGCGCTGGGAGCCGAGCAGCGACCTCCGTCGCTGGCGCTTCGAGATCGCCGATAGCGCGTCCTTCCATGACGGCTCGCCCGTGACGGCCGATGACGTCGTGTGGTCGCTGCGACGCCTGCGCGGCCTGCCCAACGGCGAGTTCCGCCTGCCGGGAATCGTGGCGAAGGGTGTTCGAAGGGACTCGCCGCGATCGATCGTGATCGTGACCGATGCTCCCAACGCGGAGGTGCCGATGGCGGTGCGGCTGCAGTCCTTCGTGTTCAAGCAGGGCGAGCGCAGGCCGGGCCGCGGGCCGGGCTCGGGGCCGTTCAAGCTCGTCTCCTACGACGAGGGCGACGCCGTGCTCGCGCGCAACCGTGATTGGCATGGGGGCGAGGTCTCGCTCGATCGCATCGAGGTCCGTCTGTTCTCCGACGGCGAGGCGCTGACGACCGCGGTGCTCGGCGGCCAGGTCGACCTGGCGGCGAACGTGGGTCCAGTGGCGGCCCGGCTCGCCGCGCGCGACGAGGATCTGCAGGTTGTGCGCCGGCCCAACGACATGGCGATGCCGGTCGTGATGCGCGTCAGCGACGGGCCGTTCGCCGATCCGCGCGTGCGGCAGGCGATCCGGCTGGCGGTTGACCGTCCGAAGCTCGTCCGCGGTGCGCTCAGCGGCTACGGGACCGTCGCCAATGACATCCTCGGCACCGGCGATCCACTCTACGTCGGCGACGACGTCGGCCAGCGGGCGCGCGACCTCGACGCCGCTCGCGATCTGCTGCGCAAGGCGAAATTCGATCTGTCGCGCAGCTATGAGCTGTTCACGACCTCTGACACCCCCGGCCTGGTCGCAAGCGCGACGCTGTTTGCCACCCAGATGAAGGACGCGGGCGTGAAGGTGAAGGTCGTACGCCAGGACAGCGCGGCGTTCTATGACAAGACGTGGCTGAAGGCGCCGCTGTACACGACCTACTGGGGCACAAATGACTCGGTGCTGTTCTTCGTCGCGCGCACGATGACCTCCAGGGCCACGCAGAACGAGACCGACTGGAACGACGAGCGCATCGACAGCCTGTACCGGCGCGCCGTCGGCGATCCCCACGACGAGCGCCGCCTGGAGGCCGTGCGCGACCTGCAGCGCCTGCAATACGAGCACGGCGGTTACGTCGTGTGGGGGATGGCCGACGGCGTCGACGTCGCGCGCAGGACCGTGCGGGGACTGCCGCGCAGCGGGGGCTACGGGCGGATGTTCATCGAGAAAAGCGGCTTCGCGGCCTAATCGTGGTGAGCGCGGCAAGCCGGATCGCGGTGCGCACGGGCCTGGTCGCGGCGCGCACGCTGCTCACGATCGCGGTCGTCGCGACCGCGGTCTTCCTGCTGACCGAAGCGCTGCCGGGCGATGCGACGAGCGGCCTGGTCGAGCGCGGTGCGTCGCCGGCGGCCGTCGCATCCGCGCGCGCCGAACTGGGCTTGGAGAAGAGCGCGAGCGCGCGCTTGTGGCAGCGCCTCGAAGGGCTGGCACGTGGCGATCTCGGGCGCACGGCGCAAGGGCGACCGGTCAGCGACGTGGTCGCCCGGCCGCTGCGGCGCACGCTGACCCTCGCGGGGATCGCGCTGCTCGCGGTGATCGTGGTGGCGGTGCCCATGGGCGCGGCGATGGCCTGGCATGGGGCGCGTGCGAGCGAGAAGCTGCTTGGCGCGGCCTCGGTCGCGCTGATCAGCGTGCCGGAGTTCGTCGTGCTCACGCTGCTGGCGCTGCTGTTCACCAGCGCGCTGGGGCTGCTGCCGGCGGTGGTGGTGGCCGATTCGGATGGACGAATCGACGTCGCCGCGCTCACACTGCCGGCGCTCGCCCTGGCACTGCCGGCGATCGCATGGACGGCCAGGCTCGTGCGCGGCGCGGTCGCCGATGCGCTTGAGCTGCCACATGTCGAAGCCGCGCGGCTGGACGGTCTCGCACCGGCCCGGATCCTGCTGCGCCACGCACTCCCGCCGGCGCTGCCGGCGATCGCGGCCTCGATCGCGGCAAGCTGCGCTGCGCTCGCGGGCGGCAGCGTCGTCGTCGAGACGGCCGTCAACTACCCCGGCGTCGGCAGCCTTCTGACGCAGGGCATCCAGGCGCGTGACGTCGCGCTGGTGTCGAGCGTCGTCGTCGTGATGGCTGCGATCGTCGCCTTCGCCTTCGCCCTGGCCGACCTCGTTCGCGACCTGCGCCCGCGCGCAACATGGGCCTGAAGCGGCTGCGCAAGCTGGGCGCGCTCGGCGCGCTGGTCGTCCCGGCGATCGCCCTCGTCGCGCCGTTGGCGGCTCCACACGCCGAGGACGAGGTGGTCGGTGCACCGTTCGCGGCGGCGAGCGCCAACGCCCTGCTGGGGACCGACGAGCTCGGCCGCGACGTGCTCAGTCGCTTCCTGCACGGCGGTGACGAGCTCGTCCTGATCGCCGCGCTGGCCGCGATCGCCGGCACGGCCGTCGGCGTGCTCGTCGGCCTCGGCGCCGCGGTCGCGCGGCCGTGGATCGGCGGCGCTCTGGAGCGCACGTCCGAGGTGCTGCTCGTCGTTCCGGCGCTGCTCGTGCTGATCCTCGTCGGGACGAGCTCGCCCGAGGCCCCGCCGGTCGCAGTCTCTGGATTGCTCGCGATCCTGGCGGTGCCCTGGGTCGCGCGGATCATGGCGGCGGCCGCGCGCGGCGCCCTGGCTGCCGGATACGTCGAGCATGCCGTGGCGACGGGCGAGTCGACCTGGTGGATCGTCACACGTGAGTTGGCGCCGGCGCTGCGGGGCACCGTGCTCGCGACACTCGGGCTGCGCTTCGTGGAGGCGATCTATCTCGTCGCCGGCGCGGCATTTCTGGGCATCGGGCCCCAGCCGCCGGAGGCCGACTGGGCCGTCATGGTGCGCGAGAACGTGCCCGGCCTGCTGCTCAACCCGTGGGGCGCCCTGGCGCCATGCGCCGCGATCGCAGTGACGGCGATCGCGATCGGAGTCGCGTGCGATCGCAACACCCGCCGGCCGGCACGGGCATGACGGTCGTCGCCCAGGTGGAGGGTCTGACGATCCGGGCGGGAGCAAAGGCGGTGCTCCAGGATGCCGAGCTGGTCGCCGTCCGGGGATCGGTGATCGCGCTCGTCGGGTCCTCCGGCGGCGGGAAGACGACGCTGCTGCATGCGCTCGTCGGACACGTGGCGCCGGGTCTGCGCCGCACCGCGGGCACGGTCACGATCGACGGGCGCGACCCGTTCGCGCTCGATGCTCGTGCACTGCGGGCGCTGCGGCAAACGCGCGTGGCGCTGGTCGGCCAGGATCCGATGTCGCGGCTGTGCCCGACACACCGCGTCCGCGACGTCGTGGGGGAGCTGGCGGCGCCCGAGAGCAGCGACAGCGCCATCGGCCAAGCGCTCACGCGAGCCGGGCTGCCCGACCACGAGCAGCTGCTGCGCCGCCGCGCCTGCGAGCTGTCGGGCGGGCAGCTGCGCCGGCTCGCGCTCGCACGCGCGCTCGTGCGCGAGCCCGCGCTGTTGCTGCTCGACGAGCCGACCGGCGGCCTTGACGCGTTGCGCGCTCGGGGGCTGGCGACCGAGTTACAGGCGCTCGCTGCGCACGGCACGACGATCGTCCTGGCCAGCCACGATCTGGAGCACGTGCGTCAAGTCGCCGACGTCGTCATCGGGATCGAAGGCGGGTCCATCGCAACGCCGGTGCAACGTGCTCAACGTGCCCGAAGCGCGTCGCGGCGACGGATGGCGACCGCGGAGCGGCTGGGAGCCACGTCCGTCCGCGCGCTGGCCGGCGGCCGTGAGGTTCTATGCGATGTCAGCCTCAGCGTTCCCGCCGGCACGACGCTCTCGCTCGTCGGGCCGTCAGGCTCGGGAAAGACGACGCTGCTGCGCTACCTCGCCGGTCTCGCGGCCGGCAGCGGCGACGTGCTGCTGGACGGCCGGCGGCTGGCGCGCCGCGTGCGCGACCGCCGCACCGACGAGCGCCGGCAGATCCAATACGTCGCCCAGGATCCGCTCGGCGCGCTGAACCCCGCCCGCACCGTGGCCACCACGCTGGCACGGCCCCTGCGCCGGCACGGCGCCCTCAGCAAGCAGGCGGCCACGACGGCCGCCGCGGAGCTGCTCGAGGCAGTCCAGCTTCCAGCCAGGCTCCTGCAGCGCAAGCCCGGCGAGCTATCCGGAGGACAGCGCCAGCGGGTCGCGCTCGCGCGCGCCCTGGCCGCGGATCCGGAGGTGCTGCTCACCGACGAGTTCACCTCAGCGCTCGACGAGCACACGAGTGAACGTGTGCTCGAGATGCTGCGCACGCGCCAGCAGCAGACCGGCCTGACGGTGATCTGGGCAACGCATGACCTGGCGCTCGCGCGGCGCTTCTCAGATGCCACCATCGACCTCGATTGCCGGTCTCGCGCCGGGTCGCAGCCCGATGCGTCGAGCGAACTCGACGGTCCTCGAACACGGTGGCGCAGGAGGACAAACGAGGTACGCGCGATTTTGTGAGGAGTAGGCTCAGGTGTCAGACGCATTCTGCGAGGTGATTTCGCGCAGAGCCTCCGTCGGCCATCCTCCGAACGGCGACCTCACGGACAGTCTCGTCCCAATGACGGAGAGCCGTTCCCGATAGCAGAGTCGGGCGCTTCGCGAAGGTCACATGAAGACCCCTCTCACGATCCATCCCGACTCGCCGGCTCCCGAAGATCTTGAGGCCGACATCGCCGACGAAGGCTCGCCCGAGCTCGAGGCCGGCGACGCAGTCGGGGTCAGGCGCACGTTGCGCCATCGCGTGCGCGCGGTGCGCGATCGCGTACGTATGAGGGGTCACCGCGTGCTTGCGCAGGATGACCGCGAGTTCGACGAGCGCGATCGCGAACATTCCAGACTCGGCCGCGAGCACGCGCTCGCTCGCGGACAGTCACTCGTGCTCGCCGAGCGCGCAGCCGGCGACCTCGCGAAGCAACGGATCCGGCTGATCGAGGCTCAGTCGATCGCGCAGCTCGGAAGCTGGGAGTGGGATGTGTTCACCGACAGGATCGAGTGGTCCGACGAGCTGTGCCGGATCTACGGACTGCGGCCGGGGCACCCGCCGGCAAGCTTCGAGGAGTACATGTCGCTGCTTCATCCCGACGATCGCCATCGCGTCGAGACGTCGCTGCAGACGGCGTTCGCCAGAGCCGAGCCGTTCGCGTTCAAGCACCGCATCGTGCGCCCGGATGGCTCCGTGCGCGTTCTCAACTGCCTCGGCGAAGTGATCAGCGGCGATGACGGGCAGGCGCTCAGCATGCTTGGAACCGGTCAGGACATCACCGAGCGCGAGCTGATGGAGGCCGAGCTGCGACGCAGCAGCCGCTATTTCGAGATCTCGCGCGACCTCACCATCGCGTGCGGCTTCGATGGTTACTTTAAGAGCGTCAACCCAGCGCTCGAGCACATCCTCGGCTGGAGCGCCGAGGAGTTCATGGCGCGGCCATTCATCGAGATGGTCCACACCGATGACCGTGCCGCAACGCTCGCCGAGGTCGAGAAGCTCGCCGCCGGGCAGACGACGTTCAGCATCGTCAACCGCCTGCTGGCGCGTGACGGCAGCTACCGCTGGCTTGACTGGAACGCGATCGTGGCCCCCGACGAGCAGCTGATGTACGCCTCGGCACGTGACGTCAGCGAGCGCGTGTCGGCGGAGGCGGCGCTGGCGGCAAGCGAGCACCAGACGCGTCAGATCCTCCAAACGGCCCACGAGGCGTTCGTCGCGATCGACGCTCGCGGCGTCATCACCGACTGGAACTCGGAGGCGGAGGCCACGTTTGGCTGGTCGCGCGAGGAGGCGCTGGGGCGAGAGCTCGCCGAGACGATCATCCCCGAGGACCTTCGCGATGCGCACCGCCGCGGTCTGCGGCGCTTCGTTGCCGGCGGCGAGGCCAAGGTCGTGGGCAGGCCTCTGGAGCTCTCCGCGGTCGACCGGGATGGCCGCGAGTTTCCGATCGAGCTCGCGATCTCGGCTATCGAGACGGACGACGGCTACACGTTCAACGCCTTCCTGCGCGACATCAGCGAGCGTCGCGAGGCGGAGGACGAGATCCAGCGCAGCAGGCGGCTGTCCGAGCGCCTGTTACGCGCGCAGCGGGCGATATCGCGGGTGTTCGCACAAGCGCAGAGCAGCGACGAGGCGATGCGCGGGTTGCTGGTCGCGCTCGGGGAGGCGATGGAGTGGCAGCTCGGCGCGTGGTGGTCATGCGAGGACGCCACCGAGGTTCTGCGCTGCCGCTCGGTGTGGTGCTGCGATCCCGCGTTGGCGCCGGAGTTCGAGGCGGTCACCATGAAGCTCGAGCTTCCACGGGGAGTCGCTCTTCCCGGCCGCGTGTGGGCCAGCTGCGAGCCGGCCTGGACCGCTGACCTGGCGGCGGACATCAGCTTTCCCCGTTCGCGCGCGGCCTCGCGCGCCGGCCTGCACGCCGCACTGTGCGTGCCGGTCGTCTGCGAGCGCGAGTTCCGTGGCGCCGTGGAGTTCTTCAGCGCTCGCGTGGGCGAGCCCGATCACGCGACACGCCAGATTTTCGTCACGATCGCCGAGCAGATCGGCGGCTTCATGAGCGTGCTCGATCAACGCTCCGAGCTGCTCGGCAAGCTCCAGCGGCTGGCGCTCACCGACGAGCTGACGGGCTTGGGCAACCGCCGTGCCTGGCAGGAGAGCCTGGGACGCGAGCTCGCGCGAGCGCGGCGGCACGGCGATCCGCTGTGCGTCGCGATGCTCGATGTCGACCACTTCAAGCGCTTCAACGACGCTCATGGCCATCAAGCCGGCGACCGCTTGCTGCGCCAGGTCGCGCAGACGTGGCGAGGTCAGGTGCGCGCGAGCGACATCCTGGCCCGCTATGGCGGTGAAGAGTTCTCGCTCGCGTTTCCGGCCTGCCCACTAAAAGCGGCCGAGAAGGTCCTCGAGCGGTTGCGATCGGCGATACCCGCGGGCCAGACCTGCTCGGCCGGTGTTGCCGTCTTCGATGGCTCCGAGAGCGCAGATGAACTGGTCGGTCGCGCCGACGAGGCGCTGTACGAAGCCAAGGCTCAAGGCCGCGACTGCACTGTGATCGCAAGAGCCGACCGCCCGCCGCGCGCCGTGCGGTGACCGGCTCCAGACGAGGTCGAGCATCACTCATTCACATTGACCGACTGCCACGACGCGGTTCCTCGGCGCAGTAGGCTCCGTCGATGGAGCTGACAAGCGTAGGCGCACTCGTGGAGGTCGCCAGCGGCGGCCCCAAGCTCGACGGGCTCGTGTTCGACACGCCGAGTAGATCGAAGGTCGTGGTGGCCGTGGTGGATCCCCGCCGCGGTCCCGTGTTCCGCACGGTTCATCCGAGCACGCTGACCGAGCGAGCGCAGGAAGGTGCCGACGATCGCGCTCTGCGTCTGCTCGTCCGTC
>Ga0307502_10000278_pt1 | contig 13605 bp, 7 predicted proteins | sample 16_S_MG_FD_201364 | JGI IMG/M metagenome (GOLD analysis project Ga0307502, IMG submission 201364) | Soil microbial communities from Populus trichocarpa stands in riparian zone in the Pacific Northwest, United States - 16_S | ecosystem: Environmental > Terrestrial > Soil > Riparian zone > Trees... | reverse complement strand
TCCTGTCCGGCGTTCATCGCCGCTGGTGTGTACTTGCTCACCCAGCCACGTTCGAAGCTGTACGTCGCCACCGGGTCGAACTTCGAGTCGAGCATCTGGATCGTCCCGTCGCAGCGTGCCGTTGTGATGTCGCCGTCGACGACCTCCTGGCGCCACTTCCACAGCCCGAGGTCGTTGTCGATGCCGCGCTTGAGCGTGATGTCGTTGAACTTCAGGTTGCCGGGGATCTTCTTGATCGCGACGCCCTTGCCGTCCGGCAGCGCCACCTTCTGTTCGATGACGGCGTTCTCCGAACCGCCGCCGTTGGCCTCGGTGAAGAGCCCGGAGCCCTCGCGGCCTTTCAGATCCAGCTGGAAATACAGACTGCCATGAATTTCATCGCCTGGCATGGTGATACTCCTCTCGTTTCTCGTCTAAGGGAATGTCAGGCCTCGACCGCTCCGCCGCCATCGGCGTACTGGCTGAGGCGGAAGATCACGAACTCGGCCGGCTTCACCGGGGCGATGCCGATCTCGCACACGACCTGGCCGGCTTCGATCACATCGGGCGGGTTTGTCTCGTCGTCGCACTTGACGAAGAACGCCTGGGCCGGCGTGGAGCCGAACAGCGCGCCCTCACGCCACGTCCGCGTCAGGAAGGTCGACGCCGCGATCCGCAACTGGATCCACAGCTTCACGTCGTTCGGCTCGAAGACCGACCACTGCGTTCCCTCCATGATCGACTCGGAGACGTAGTTGAACAGCCGGCGCACGTTGATGTAGCGCCACTCCGGATCGCTGGAGAGCGTCCGCGCTCCCCAGATCCGAATGCCACGGCCCGGGAACGCGCGGATGCAGTTGATCCCCACCTTGTTGAGGTTGCCCTGCTCGGCCTGCGTGATCTGGAACCCGACCTTGTTGGCGCCCATCGTCACCTCGTTGGCCGGCGCCTTGTGGACGCCGCGGGTCGCGTCGGTGCGGCACCAGACCCCGGCGACGTGCCCGGACGGCGGGATCATCAACGGCCGGTTGTTGAGCGGGTTCATCACCTCGATCCACGGGTAGTAGAGCGCGGCGAACTTCGAGTCGTAGCCGGCGTCGTTCATGCGCCAATCCAGTACGTCCTGCGGGAGCAGGCCGTCGGGCGAATCGAGGATCGCCATGCGATCGCCCGCGTTCTCGCAATGGGCGATGAGCTTGCCCTGAAGGTCCTTGACGACCGTGCCGTTGCCGTTTTCGGCGAGCGCCCACAGGTCGGGGATCGCGACCATCGTGATCTCGTCGACCGCGGCGAGCCCGCCGATGCCGCGGCGCTTGGCGACGTCCCCGGCGAAGTCCGAGGCGGCGATCTTGTCGGCCGGGACGCCCGGCGCCGACAGCACGTAGGTCCCGGGCGCGGGTGCGCGCTGCGCCTCGGGCAGCGAGCTGCCGGTCTCCTCGATCTTGATGAGCTTGGACGCGGCGTTGACCTTCGTGAGGAGGTTGTTGCGGCCCTTCTTCAGGGTCAGGCCGTCGTACTCCTCGGGAGCCGTGCCGGGAGCGGTGACCGTGATCTTGTAGGTCCGCTCGCGGTCACCGGTGGGCTTGTCGCCCTCGCCGTCGCCCTCGTTCTTGATCGCCGCGTTCTCGACGACCTCGACCCTTACCTGGCTGTCGACGCCCGGCAGGGCGTGGACGCGCAGTGTCTCGATGCCGCGGTCGCCGGCCGCCGGCAGCGCGGCCTGTGCGGCCGGGGCGCCGGCCGTGCCGACCTTGCCGACGCGCACGATCCAGCACAGGTTGCCGCCGTTCTGGAAGAACCCGTACACGGAGTGGGCGAGGTAGGCGCCCTCCATGAACGGACCGTTCTCGGGCTCGACCGGATCGCCGTAGATCTTGGCGAACTGCGTCCAGTTGGAAATCCGCATCGGCGTGTTAACGGGCCCGCCGGGGGCGAGTCCGACGAACGCCGCGATCGACGTGCTCACGCCCTCGATCGGCTTGGACGTAGATGGGACCTCCTCGACGTACACGCCGGGGGTCAGGTACGTGGGCATGTCATTCCTCCGCTCGGGTCACTTGCAGGGTGCTCAGTTCGGCCAGCAGGTCATCGGGCACGCCGGAGAGAACCCAGCGCGGCCGTGCGGCGCCGGGATCGATTACCTCCATGAGGTCCTCGGTGCGCGCCCACAGCACGACCTTCGTTCTCGGGTGCGCCAGACGGACGAGCTCGCTGAGCTGCTGAGAGTCCGTCTGGTCGAGGTCCAGTACGACAATGTCGGGCTGCAACCGCTCGACCTCGGGGGCGATGCTCGCGAACGTCAGCTGTTCTCCGACGACCTCTATGCCGTCTTCCCTCAGCAGACGCCCCATCCCCACCCGGGCCATCGGGCCCAAGTTGCCGAGCATGACGCGCGGCCGTCTGGAGGGTGGGGACGCATTCACCGTTGCAGCGTCGCGCGCTGGGGCCGGCGCCGCCAGAGTTCGGCGGCCAGTCCTTCGGGCAGTTCGCACACTCGTGCGGTGCCCGTTCGGTCATCGTTTGCCTTTGGAACGCGGCTTCGACGGTGCCGCGCCGATGACGATGTCGGCCGACCGGCCGGGAACAGTGAGCTTCGCCTCCGCCTCGCCGCCATCGCGGGTACGCGCGACGCAGCGGTGCTCGCCCGGCGGCACGCGTGCGATCGTGAAGTGCCCCTGCTCGTCGCTGGAGGCCCAGCGGCCGAGGTCGGGCAGCGTGATCCAGGCTTCGGCGAGCGGCTCGTCATCGCTGCCGGTGACGCGCCCCCCGACAGTGTGCAGCTCCGTGAGCATGCCTGGCGGGCGGCTGGATTCGCCCACGCGCACGGTGAGATCGCGCACCTCGGGACCGCGCTCATAGCTCGCCCCGGCCTCGCAGGAGAGCGTGACGACGTAATCCAGCGACGCCTTGTACTGGCCACCGACGGCGTTCCAGAAGTCGGCCTTGCCCTCAGTCTTGGCCTGCCCGACCTTGCCGAAGATCGGGTAGCGCTGGGCGCCGTTGGAGAGGCGCCCCGAGAGCGCATCGGCGGGGAGGCGAGGATAGGAATAGAGGATCGTCAGCAGCTGCGAAAGCAGCCGGTGCTCGTCCTCGACCGCCTGCGTCCAGGCGGTCATGGCGTATGAGCACTCGAGGATCAGCGGGGGCCGCGTCTGGAACGCGCCGGCGTTCGTGCGCCGCTCGTCAATCGTGCGGTGACGGTGCTCGGTGGACTCGCGCAGGTCGTAGAGGAAGAGGTTGACCGCCGGCGCGGCGAGCTGGCTCGACCACTCCTTCGCAGGCGCCTCGAAAGCGACTTCGACGTTGTCGAACCCGTGGCGCCCGAGCTCACGCTGCAGCAGCGTGCGCAGCGACTCGTCGAGGTCCGCGAGCATCGTGTTGAGTGGAATGTCGACTACGAGCGGCATCGGCGATTGACGCTAGTTCCGGGACGGCGTTCGGGGAAGGGACGGACGGGCGGACTTGTGGGCAGATGCGCAGCGTGGGCGGGACGGCGCTGCTCCGGCGCATGCGGATCGTGCGGTCGTCGGCGTGGCATCGGCTCTGGTGCGGGCGACGCACCATCCTGAACCGGTCCGAGTGCCCACCGATATCTACCCCAATCGCTGCCCGTTGGGCCGTTGCGGCTGCGGGCGTCAGCGGAGGAACATGCCCGGATGCGCTCCGACTCGACCACGCCCGCGCCGGCGAGCAGCGCGGCTTCGTCGCCCCTGGCCGCAGGCACGCGCGGGTGATCTCGTGCGCTTACGGCGACGGGCCCGTAGTACGGGCGAGCTGCCGATCCAGCGCGGCGCGGTGACGCGGACGCCCGTCTCGAGCAGCCGCCTCGATCGAGCGAGCCGGCCGGATAGGGCGCGGTGATGGGCGCCCACCACGAGCACCAGGTCGAGCAAGAGCCGGCGACCGCGACCGCTATCGCACAGCCGCAGGCCGAGCCACGGAACGGCGGATTCTCGCCGCGATCGATAGATCGTAACGGCGTCATCGCCCTGCAGCGCCTCGTCGGCAACGCCGCCGTCCACGGGATGATCGCACGCCTGCAGGCCGCGCAGTCCACAGAACGCGAGGCCGGCGCGGTCGATGGTGTGCCAGACGACGCGCGCGCGCCGAAGCCGCAGGCGCGCGTCAGCGGTGACGACCGACCCCGCAACGCCGGCGCGGCCATCCTCGACCCGCCGCCTTCGGATCACGCGCAGATGGCCAACCAGTTGCGCGAGGCTGTCGCGAGGCGCCGCCGCGAGGCCGCCAGGTCCGCGCCCGAGAGGACTGAGGCCGAGAGCGAGGAGAGCAGCGATGGCGCGACGCAGCACGCAGAGGACAGCGCCTCCGCCGGACATGCCGAGGGCGGCGGAGCGGCTGAGCGTGCCCCGGCCTCCATTGCGGCGCCACCCTCGCCCCTCGCCGCCGTCTCCGCTGAACCGGCGGGTGTCCCCGGCGAGATGCCGGCAATATCGGGCGCCGCAGCCGGCGGCGCGCTCGTCGACCTTCCCTCGAACACGCTCGCTGCCGGCACCTCGTCGCGTGACCCTTCCTCGGTGCTCGCATCCGCCGCGGCGGCTCCGATCGGTCCGCCGGCGTTGCCGCCTCCGCCCGCTGTCGGCGAGTCCGCCGGGCCGGCCAAGCGCGCTCCTGTGGCTGGGGATCCGCTCGCTGCGGCATCAGCGGCCACGAAGGGGATCGAGCCGAAACCCGTGTCCGCCGAGCCGGCGCCACTCCCCGCAACCGCTGTGGCTTCGCCCGGTCCGGTTGGTGTGACTGCTGCGGCCCCGCCCGCTCCGGTTGGTGTGACTGCTGCGGCCCCGCCCGCTGCGGCTGGTGTGACCGCTGCGGCCCCGCCCGGTCCGGCCGCCGCACCGACGCTTGGCACCGACGCTGGCGGTGGCGGCGCACCCGCGGTCGAGGCGGCGGGCGCGGAGTCGGCAGAGGAGTCTGCGTCGCCGCCAGCCGGCCTGGCCGACGAGGATCTCGAGGAGCTCGACGCCGGCAGCGACCCCAACGCCGCGCTCGCCCCCGCGCCACCGGAGCCCGTCGAGGAGCAGGCACACGAGCCGGAGCCGCCCGCGCAGCAGGCTGAGCCGCCCGCGCAGGAGGAGGGGTCGGCCGCGGGCGGGGCTGCCGCTCAGGACCCGCTTGAGACGAGCCCGGATGCGGCGGTGGCGGCCGGACCAACGATCGAGGAGGCAGTCGCGGCAGAGACGAGCGGCACTGCGCCGGAGGTCGCAGGCGCGGAGGCTGCCGACGGCGGCGAGGCGGCCGCCGAAGGCGACGGCTCGCAGGCGGATCACGCGCAGGACGCTGGGGCGAGCGCTGAGGTCGAGTCGCCGCCGCCCGAGGTTTCGGCGGGTTCGGCCCAGCTCGACGGTGCCGGAGCGGAATCTCCGCCGCCGGGCGTGTTCACCCCCGATCCCGAGCCGGCGCCGCCGAGCGCAGCTCCCGAGCCGGCGCCGCCCGAGCCGGAGGAGGCGCCGCCGCCCCCGCCCGAGATGACCGAGGAGGCCGCGGCGCGCGAAGGCGGCGCCGAGACCCCGCCTGCCGAGACCGCTGGGGCCGAGTCGCTCTCCGCCGAGGACGAGATGGCCGCTGGCGAGGCACACGAGGAGGTGGAGGCGTCGCGCGGCGAGGAGGGCGCAGCCGTGGCCGGCACGGACGCGGGCACCGGCGAGGCCGAGACGGAGACCTCCGGCGGAGACAGCGCGGGGCAGGTGCAGGCGGACGCGCTCGGCGAGGTCGAGAGCGAGAGCGCCGGCGGCGAGGACGCCGACGGGGGCGGCGGTGGTGGAGGCGGAGGCGGCGGCGGCGCGACCGAGGCGCCGGCGCCACCACCCGCGGCACCGGACCTGTCGGCGGCCGAGCCCGCCTCGGCGCTCGCCTCGGTGGCGTCGCTCACGCCGGGGCAGATGGCCGGCGCGCTGGGCGGCGTGGCTGCGGCTGCGTCGCGCACGATCAGCGAGCAGCGCACCGCGCTGGCCGAGCGCCCACCGGAGAAGCTGTCGGGCCCCGCGGCGAGCAAGTCCGGTCCCGCCGCCGCGCCGTCTCCCGCAGGCGCCAGCAAGGCCGTCAAGAAGGCCGCCGAGGGCGCACACGTGCAGGCACCGAAGCCCAAGCAGCTTAAGGAGCCACCGGCCGCGCCGGTCGATCGGATCGTCGCCCGGCCCGTCAAGGACACGCCGGAGGGCACGGTCGCGCCGGAGGACGCCAAGGCGATGCAGGCCCAGATCCGGGCGCTGCCGACGCGCGATCCGGGCGTCGACACCGATCCCGGCGCCGCACCGACGCTGCCGCTGGAGGGAAGCGCCGATCCGGCCCAGGTGGCCGAGCAGGAGGCGCACCTCGAGCAAGCCGCGAGCGAGGCGCACGCCGAGGGCGCACGCGACGCGGCCACGCCGCTGGGCGAGGACGAGATCCTGCCGACGGTCCGGTCCGAGACGTTGCGCGCCGACATGCCGGCAGGCGCCGGCGCCGGCGCCGGCGCGGCTGCGGCCGTCGACGCGGCTGCCGCCGACGAAGGAGCATCGATCGTCGCCGAGCAGGAGAAGGGCGGCGAGATCCGCGCCGCGGTCGCCCATGGTGCCTCCGAGATGGCGGCCAAGAAGGGCGAGCAGGCGCAGAAGTCCGCTGCCGAGCACGAGAAGGCGCACGCGGAGATCGGTCAGATCGAGCAGAGCCATGCCGAGCAGGAGGCGCAGCAGAGGATCGAGGCCAAGGCCGAGGCGGTCGCCCAACGCAGGCAGTGGAGTCAAGAGCAGCACGAGCTCGTCGGCAAGCACCGCTCTGAGGCCGGAGCGGCCGCCAAGGATGCGCGCGAGACGGTCGGCAAGGAGAGCAAGCAGGCTCAGGAGAAGGCGGCCGAGCACCACCGTGAGGGCGCGGAGGACGCCGAGCAGGCGCGCGCGGAGGGCGAGAAGGAGGCCGAGGGCGAGCGCAAGCGTGGCGCCGAAGAGTCAGGCGGCGGTGGCTTCTTCGGCTGGCTCGGTTCGAAGGTGTCATCGTTCTTCGAGGGCATCAAGAACGCGATCAAGGCGGCGTTCGAGAAGGCGCGTGCAGCCGTCAAGGCGGCGATCAAGAAGGCCCAGCAGCTCGCGACCGCCGTGATCGAGGCAGCTCAGAAGGTCGTGGTCTCGGTGATCCGCGCGGCGGGGGCGGCGCTGATCGCCATCGGCGACCGCCTGCTGGCCGCGTTCCCGGCCCTGCGCGACCGCTTCAGAAACGCGATCCGATCGCTGGTGGCCAAGGCAGAGGGAGTCGTGAACCGTCTGGCCGAAGGCCTCAAGAAGGCGGTCAAGAAGGCGCTCGACATGCTCGGCAAGGGCCTGGACGCCGTGCTCGCCTTGTACGAGAAGGCCTACCTTGCGATCGTCGATGCGGTAAAGGGCGCCGTGATGGGAGCCATCAACTTCGCCAAGAAGGCGATCGCGGCGCTCGGCATCTTCGCCGCGCTGATCAAGGACATCGCCTCGGGGCCGGGCGCCTGGATCTCCAACCTCGCGGCCGGTGTCGTCGACGGCATCAAGAACCACCTCTGGAAAGCGCTCAAGACCGCCGTCTCCAACTGGTTCCATCAGAAGGTCGAGGAGGTCGTCGGCTTCGGCAAGGCGATCTTCAACCTCCTGAAGAAGGGCGGCATCAACCTCGCGCAGGTGGCGAAGATGGTGTGGCAGGGGATCGTCGCCGGCATCCCCGGGATGATCGTCGCGCTGCTGGTCGAGAAGCTCGTCTCGATGATCGTGCCCGCGGCCGGGGCCGTCCTCGCGGTGATCCAGGGCCTACAGGCCGCCTGGGGCGCAATCCAGCGCATCATCGCGGCGATCGACGCCTTCGTCACGTTCCTCAAGTCGGTCAAGGGCGGCGGCTCCGGGCCGGCGTTCGCCAATGCGCTGGCCGCCTCCGCAGTCGCCGTCATCGAGTTCATCGCGCAATGGCTGCTGAGGAAGATGAAGGGCGCCGCCGGCGGCGTCGGCGGCAAGCTGCGCGCGATCGCCAAGCGCATCGGCGAGCGCTTGAAGAAGATCGGCAAGGCGATAGTGGGCGGCGTGAAGAAGGTTGGCGGCGCGATCAAGCGTGGTGTCAAGGCCGTCGGTCGCGGGATCGTCAAGGGCGCCAAATCGGTCGGCCGCGGGATCAAGAAGGGGACCCAGTGGCTCGGGAAGAACACCGGCAAGCTCGGCAAAGCGATCGGGCGTGGATTCCGCCGAGCGGGCGCGGCGATCAAGCGCGGCTGGCGGAAGCTCAAAAAGAAGGTCGAGGAGTGGCGCGAGAAGTACAAGAAGTGGCGCGAGAAGCGCAAGGAGAAGAAGGAGGCAAAGAAGCGGGAGCGCCTCGAACGCGCCGTGGCAGCGATCAAGCCGGCGCTTGCGAGCCTCCTGCAGAAGGGCACCGCGAAGGTCTTCCTCCGCGCGAGGCTGCTGTTCTGGAGGGTGCGCCACCGCCTGAGCGAGCTGACGATGCTTCCCGGCGGCACCTTCAAGGCGAAGGTCAACCCGGAGATCGTCCTCGACTCGCCGAAGGGCCACAAGGTCACCACTGAGGAACTCGGCCAGCTGCTGACACCGATCTTTGCCCAAGCCGAGGCGGAGTTCCAAGCGCGCCTGCGGTCAGGAGCCGTGACCGGTCCGCGCATGGCAGAGGCGGACGCGAAATGGGCGGCGAACGAGAGGAACGCCCTCGGCGGAACCGGCTCGCGGGCCGAACAGCAGGCGGCCCTGCGACAAGGCGGCCCGCAGCCGCCGACGTGGGTCCCGCCGGCAGACAAGCCGGACAAGCCGACGCCGACCGGGTTCCGTGCTCATCCTGAGGACAACGTGGACACGTCGCACAGGAGGGACCAACCCGGCAACCTGGTGACGACGATGGTCCAGAACATCAAGCGCTACGAAGACCGCGAGGGCAAGCCCGGGATCTGGGAGGATCTCAAGGCCAAGGCGGCGCCGTTCGGCATCCCCGATGAGCACCTCGCCATGTACCTCTCGGCCCATCCGCGCGACCGCGATCACGCCACCTCGCTGCTCAACGAGCAGATGGCGCCGCATATCCGCACTGGTCGCGGTTCGGTAGGGGATATGAAGAAGGCGGAGGTATTCTTGAACACGGTGCATCGCGTCGGCTTCCTCGCTGGCGCGGTCGAGCCCGCTCGCTCCGAAGGTGTCCCGACTGCGACCGCCGCCGCCTTCACCCTGTGGGATCGCGGCCGCGAGATGGAGCCCGGCAGGCGGATTCAGGGCGAGGACGTCCTAGGCTCCGAGGGCGCGCTTGCTCCGATGACCCCCGAGGGCGCCGCGAGGGGCGATCCCGACGCGGTGAGGAAGCGGCACGATCGGATCGGTCGCATCTTCGATCTCGTTCTTCAAGCGGCCAAGCGCGGAGATGTGATCGTCGCAGAGGGCGGTTACGACCTGTCCAAGCTGGGAACCGCCATTGGAATGCTGCTCGAGCAGCGGTTCAAGTCCGTGCAGAGCGATGCGGATCTCGAGGCCGCTGGCCAGCTCCTCCGAGCTGAGGTGGTCGTTTTCCTTGCGTCCTACCATGGAGAGAAATGAGCCGGCGGTATCTCGTGCTCGACAGCGACCCCGCCGACGACGCCCTGCGGTGGGAACTCGATCGGGCGCTGCGTACCGGTGCGCTGTCTGATCTCTGCTTCGAGTACCGCTTCCGCGAGGCAGATCACGAGACGCTGCTACGGGACATGTGGGAGGCGCAGGACACGCAAGCGATCCTCACCCTCGTCAGCGACCGGGCGACTCCCGCCCACTACCTCATCGTCGCGGCAGGGAGCGACGAATTGGTCGATCGCATCGCAGGCGAGCTTGAGCGGGTCGTCCCGATCGTGCCGCTCGAGACGCTGCAAGAGCAGGCGGGCCGGATCGATGAGACGCATGACGCGGCGTCGCTCGTGCGCCTTGCCCTCGGGTCCGACGCGTACGAGCCGGACCCGCGGTCGGTCGCACTGATCTCCGATGGCTTCTCGCATGAACAGCCTCTCGTGCGCTACCGCTCCGCGGAGGCCGCGGCGCTCGCGCCGCATCGGGCCTTTATCCCCGCACTCGACAGGTTGGCGGCCGAGGATCCCGACGCGTCCGTGCGCGAGATGGCGCATAGGGCAGCGCGCGCACACCTACCCAGCGGCGATGCGGCGGATCCCGGCCCGCCGCAGGTCGGCTGACAGCTCAGAGGCCGGGGAACGCCGCCGGCGAGATCAGGTTCGAGGCCTCCTTCCACTCGGTGAGCGCGCAGCGCGCACTGACGACCGCGTTCCAGGCCGTTACTCGTGCCGGCGGCTGTTTCTCCAGGAACCGCGACCCGGTCCCCGGCGAGCCACCGCCACTCGTTCATCCCGTCGCCGGGCTGGTCCGCCACGACCTTCGTTGCGTCGCCGTCAGCTCCTGGCGGCGCGATCCGCGCCGCTCGTACCGCGCAGCAGCGGATGAAAGTGCTCGAAGTCCGCCTCCAGCGTCAGCCGCCCGAGCTTGCCGTACTCCAGCGCAACCGCGCGCACAAGGTGTGTCATCCCAATCGCGCCGTCCTCCTCGGCGGCGATGAACGCCGCGGCCAGCGAGCAGTTGCGGATCCCGCCGCCGGAGAGCTTGAAGCGCGTCGCGAGGAACTCGAGGTCGACATCGTCTGAGACCGGCGCCTGGTCGGGCAGCAGCAGCCGCCAGATGCGTCGGCGGTCGTCGGGTTCGGGGAACGGGAAGTCGATCACGAAGTCCAGGCGGCGCAGGAAGGCGTCGTCGATGTTGCTGCGAAAGTTCGTCGCGAGGATGACCGCGCCGACGTAGCCCTCCATCTTCTGCAGCAGGTAGGCGACCTCGATGTTCGCGTAGCGGTCGTGGGCATCCGAGACGCCCGAGCGCTTGCCGAACAGCGCGTCGGCCTCGTCGAAGAAGAGGATCGCGTTGGAGCCCTCGGCGGCCGCGAAGATGCGGTCTAGGTTCTTCTCGGTCTCGCCGATGTACTTCGACACGACGGTCGCGAGGTCGACGCGGTACAGCTCGAGACCCAGCTCGTTGGCGAGCACCTGCGCGGCCATCGTCTTACCGGTTCCCGACTCGCCGGCGAACATCGCCTTCAGGCCTTGCGTGCGCGCGACCGTCCGTTCGTAGCCCCACTCCTGCAGCACGAGGTCGCGATGGCGCAGGTAGGAGGAGATCGACTGCAGCAGCGAGAGCTGGCGGGTGGGCAGGACGAGATCCCCCCACCGGTGAACTGGGTCCAGCCGCGCCGCGAGCTCGCCCAAGCGCGAGCTCGACGCCTGTCGCGCGCCCTCGTCGAGGTCGCGTGCCGTCGGCTGCACCGCGCCGCGTGCCGCGGCAGCGAGGACGGCGACTTCGGCGGCCTCGTGGATCTGCCCGATCGAGAGGCGGAACTTCGCCGCTACGTCCTGCACGTCGTCGGAGCCGCTGATCTGCGCCCACGCGCCGACGCGCTCCTGCAGGCTCGGCATCGGCGCTTCGAGCACGATCGTCGTGCGGTCGCCGAGCGCGAGCGCCGCGGCCCGCGACGGCGTGATCATCACGACGCCGCCGGTTCGCTGCTCCAGCGCGCGCAGCAGCCGCGCGCGGTCGGCGGGCTCGATCAGCTCGAGGCCGTCGAAACAGAGCCGCCGGTACTCGAGTGCGCAGACGAGATTCGCCTCGGCCATCAGATCGCGGTCGCCCAGGTCGCGTACGTCGGCCAGCAGCAGCGGCTGCGCGACTGCGGCCGCGACGATCGCGGCGGCGTCGGGTCCCGCCACGATCACCGGCAGCGGCGGGTTGCACGCCAGCAGGGCCGCGAGGCGCCCGACGGTCTGGGCCCGGCCCGGGTCGCCCGCGAGCACCGGCACGACGCGCAGTCGTGCGTTGGAGCCGCCGCTGTCCAGGCGCGCGCCGAGCAGGAAGCTCGCCAGGCGCTCGCCGGGCTTGACGGCGCGCTCGGCCAGCGGCACGACCGCGTCGCCGTCGAGCAGTCGCAACGCGCCGTTGCGGCGCAGGGGCCCGTCGGCCGCGAAGCAGCGCAGGACGTCGGCGGGGGCCACACCCGGACCCTGCAGCAGCTCGCAGATCAGGCGCGGCGTCGCGAGCTTGCGCGTGACGTCGTCCTGCAGGTATGCGAACAGCCTGCCGTAGCGGGGGCTCAGCTCCGGCGCGGCACAGAGCCCGAGCACGGCGATGTCGAGCGGGTCCAGGCGCAGGCGCGCGGCAGCGTCGCTGAGGCGCTCGTCGAAGGTCGACCCCGGCGCCATGCCCGCCAGTGACAGCGCCAGGTCGTCGGAGATGTAGAGCCCACGAAAGGGGTCGGTCGGGTTCGCATCGCGGCCCGCGACGCTCTCCACGGCCGCACGGATGCGCTCCGCCAGGAAGCCGAACGTGACGGCCTGGGGCGCCTGCGGCTCAGCCGTCGAAGCCACTGGCGACCGTGTCCGCTTCGGTCTCCATCGCGTCGCCGGGCTCTGACACCGTCAGCGGCCCGCTCGTCGGCGCGCCGCGTTGCTGCGTGACGTGGGTCAGCTCGTGCGCGAGCAAGGAGTCGCCGTCGGCGGTGCCGGGACGGTACTCACCGGCGGCGAAGTAGACGTCGGTGCCGGTCGTGAACGCGCGCGCCGATACCGAGCGCGCGAGGGCGTCCGCCGTCGGGTCGGTGTGCACGCGCACGTCGGTCAGAGGGTCGCCGACGTGCGGCGCCAGGCGCTCGCGCGCATCGGAATCGAGCGTATGCCCGGATCCATTCGTCGTGGCGATCGTCGATGCGACATCGGGATGCACGACTCCGTCGGGCATGATGCCGTCACCCGGGGCGCGTCCGATGAGCTGTCCGAAGGCCCGGTTGCCGACGCTCGACGCGACGGCCTCGGCGGGTGAGGGCGTTGGCGTGGCCGGCGCGGAGACGGGCTGGGTCGAGGCGAGCTGCTCACGCTCGTCCTCGCTCCAGTCACGGCCATCGCCGTCGCGGCTGCTCATGCTTCGAGCGTAAGTCCGGCGGGCGCCGATCGCAAGTGACGGTCGGGCAGCCAGAGAGGCAATTCGTACACGTCGCCGGGCTATAGCGCGCAGCGGGTCGCGCGCTTCGCGCCCGGCGTCAGGCAGAGGGTGGCGTCCGTCGGGCCCTTCCCGGCGCGAACCGTGAGACGCCGCACGATGCCGATCGTGGCGACCCTCGCCACACGGACCTCGAGCCGCGCGCCCGAACCCAGCTTTGCGCGCCGCACGAGCCGCGACAGGTTAAGCTCGCGGGCGTCCTTGCGGACTGCGCGCGTCTTGGCCTTGAACGGGCAGCCGCGCCCGGTGCAGCTGACGCGGACGATCGAGCCGCCGCGGGCGGGCCGAACGGTCAGCTTGGTGAACACCGTTCGCTTCCCGGCCTTGTCAAAGGCGTAGCCGATCGTGGAGTCCAGTCGCGGGAAGGGAGCGGGGCTGCCGCTGCAGTCCTCATCGAGCGCGTTGCCGGGGATGTCCGTCGCGCCGGGGTTGATGGCCGCGACTCTGTCGTTGCAGTCGACGGTCGACGGGAAGCGATCGGCGTCGCAGTCCGTGCACCCTCCCGGCGGTGGGGGTGGCGGTGGAGGCGGCGGCGGCTTGCGTGACACCGGTGGTGGCAAATCTGGACAGGGTGGAACGCCGGGCACTTGCTGGTCCTTGGTGGCCTGGGTGACCG
>Ga0307502_10000277_pt1 | contig 13654 bp, 12 predicted proteins | sample 16_S_MG_FD_201364 | JGI IMG/M metagenome (GOLD analysis project Ga0307502, IMG submission 201364) | Soil microbial communities from Populus trichocarpa stands in riparian zone in the Pacific Northwest, United States - 16_S | ecosystem: Environmental > Terrestrial > Soil > Riparian zone > Trees... | reverse complement strand
GACGCGCAGGCCGGTGGCGATGGCGATCAGGCGCGCGCCCGCGGCCAGGCGCAGGAGCAGCGGCTCGGTGATCTCGGCGCCGTGCAGCCGGCGCTCCTCGATCGTCGTCGCGCGGGTGGTGATGAGCCCGCGCGTCACGTGCACGGTTCCTTCAGGGTGGCGTGTGAGCCGGAAGTCCCAGAACGCGAGCGCGTAGCCGACCGTCGAGGCAACCACCACGGCCACGAGGGCGAGGGTCGCGAGCGCCGCGACCGTGAGCGCGACCGGCGCGCGGTCGAGGCGGTCGGCCAGGTCGCGCAGCGGGCCGTAGCGCTCGGGATCGAAGTGCGTCTCGGAGGCGACGTTGGCGAGGAAGCCGGCGACCACGCCGATCGAGACCAGGCCCGAGAGGGTGAAGGGCGCGTAGCGGACCCAGCTGGGGTCCAGGCGCGCCAGCTCGGTCTCGGGTGCCGGAGTCCGCGCCTCGGCGGTCGCATCCGTGGCGGCGGCCGGCGCCGGTTCGCGGCGATGCAGCAGCTCCTGGCGCAGGCGTGCGGCTTCGGCCTCGGTGAGGCCGTCGAGCCGCACACCGCCGTCGCCGGCGCGGTCCGACCGCCCGGTTCCGATGTCGACGCGGGCGAGCCCGAGCAGGCGGTGCATCGCCCGGGCGGTGACGTCGACCGTCCGGATCCGGTCGCGCGACACGGCCCGAACGCGGCGCCGGAACAGGCCGGTGCTGAGCTCGGCGCGGTCCTCGGTGATGCGGTAGCGCGTCGTGAACCAACGCGAGAAGGCAAAACCGAGGGTGATGACCAGGGCGCCGGCGCTCCACAACAGGCCCTGACCGCTGCCGTTGCCGGCCACGAAGGCGGCGAGCAGCGCCGGGAGCGCGCGCGGCAGCTCCTGGATCGGATGGATGAGGAGCATGCGGCGGTCGAGCCGGCGCCACGCCCCGGCGTCGGCCTGCGTCACGTGGCGTCGCCTCGGGTCGCCTGGGCCGCGGTCGTCAGCTCGTCGACCAGGCGCTCGGCGGTCGCGCGGTCGAGTCCCTCGATCGACAGCGGCCCGGCGGCCGACGCGGTGGTGACGGTCACGTCGGCGAGGCCGAAGAGCTGCTCGAGGGGGCCGCGCTCGCTGTCGACGGTCTGGATCCGCGAGATGGGCGCGATGCGCGACTCCTGGTGCAACCAACCGGCGCGCGTGTAGACCGCCTGCGGGGCGACCTCCCAGCGGTGCACGTTGTAGCGCCACTGCGGCATGACGATCACGTGCGCGAGGCCGATGAGCACGGCGGCGGACAGCCCTGCGGCCTGCAGGCCGCGATGTTCGCCGTCGAACGCCAGCCAGGCGACCAGCGCCGCGGCCACGACGAGCCAGCCGATCAGCGCGCGCACCCTCCAGTAGCGGATGGCGGTGCGGCTGACGCGGTGGCGGGGCGGGCGAAGCGCGACGGCGTCCGGAGAGGGCACGCCGTGGAGGATGCCAGCCGGCTCAGCCCGCCACTCTGGTCAGGCCACCGACGGCCGCGTTGACCGACTTCAGCGCGTCCGCCACCTGGCGCCTCAGCGCTGGGCTGCGCTTCCAGCGTCGCTGCAGCGCCGCGCCGTTGCTCGAAGCGCTCGCGCCCGCTGGCCAGACTGTGCGCAGCTTGGTCTGGGCCGCGGCGATCGCGCCGATCTCGGCGGTGGTCCCCGTGAAGGCCAGCACCTTGAGGTCGGGCATGGGGATGCTCGTACCGTAGTGGTAGACGTAGGCGCGCCCGCGCTTCTTCATCGCTGTGAGCCCGTCGCGGGCCTTCACGTACTCCGGGAGGAACACGCGCGCAGTCGCCTGTGCCTCGTCGGCGTGATCGTCGGTACGCGACTCGTGATTGACGATGTACGTCCCCGCGCCGGCCGCCACCGCAGTGATGAGCGCGAGGAGGAGGACGCCCGCGGCGGGCGCGGCGCGCGATTTGAAGCTCGCGCCGCCTTCGTCCGGATCAGCCGAGCCCTCGGGCTCGGCTTCGTCCTCGTCGACCACTGCACTTAGGCACAGTACTCCGCTTATCGGACGGACGCGCCAGGCCGCGCCAGGCGGCGCTACCGCTTGGCCATCGCGGCGCCGCGCGTGCGCGAGCCCCGGCGATGGCGCCGGTCCGCGCCGTCGATGGCCTCGCCCAACGCGATCGCCTCGAACATCATCATCACGAGGCCGACCTCGATCGACTCCTGCTCGTGGTGGGGCCTGCGGCCGAGGCGCTCGCTCGCGTCGGCCTCGATGCGCTGGGCCTGCTCGAAGAGGCGCTTGCAGGCCTTGGCGAGCTGTTGCCAGCCCTTGGCGTCGAGCGTCAGCGACAGGCGGATGAGCGCGGCATCGGCGTGGTCGAAGCCGCCCGCGGCCGCCGACGCGCGCGCATAGTCGTCGATCATCTGCAGCGAGGACCCGACGGCCGCCTGCTTGGCGATCGGCGGAGCCTGCTCCCAGGCCTCGTCGCTGACCTGGGGGCGCGCCCGCGCCTTGTAGTGGTGCTCGACCGCACCGCGGACGCGGGTCTCGTCCACGAGCTCGATCAGTCCCAGCTGATGCAGCGTGCGGACGTGGTAGGAGACGGTGCCCAGGGTGCCTTCGAGCACCTGGGCGAGCTCGACCGGGCTCGCGGTCCGCTCCTGGAGGATGGCGAGGATACGTACCCGCAGGGGGTGGCTCAGGGCCTTGACGTAGCGCGGGTCGTCGATGCTGGTGACTGGTCTCATGGCGGCTCGCGAAGGGTTGGGCGCAGGCGTGCGCGGAGGCGGTGAAGGCGAACCTTAGCCGTGCCGTCGGGCATCCCGAGCAGATTCGCCACCTCTTGTTGCGTGAGGTCGGCCCAATAGCGCGCCAGGAGCAGCCGACGGTCGCCCTCGGAGAGCTCGGCCATGGCGCGGCGGACGTCGATGACGAGGGCCACGCTGGCGTCGTTCGCCGGGACCTGGGGCTCCGCTGCGGTCTCCAACGATTCGGCGGCCGGCGGGCCGCGCAGGCGATACGCCTCCCGCCGCGCGATCGCCGCCAGCCATGGCCGTGGGTGCTCGGGCGTGCGACAGCTGGCGTGGTGGCGCCACGCCTTGATCGCCGCCTCCTGGGCGGCGTCGTCGGCCGCTGTGCCAGGACCAAGGACGCGCCGGGCTTCCTCCCAGCAGGTGGTGCGCACCCATCCCCAATCCCAGCCTCCCGGCTCCTCCCCACGGGAGCCGCGATGAGTCATCGCGCGCCAACTATGTAATCAATGAAACTCTCTGTCCATTGGCGCGGCTCGTTCTCGCGTGCCCACCACCGCGCTCCCCGCCGCCCCCTACGAGGCGCTGGCCGACGTCTACGACCTGCTGACCGACGGCTACGCCTACGACCGATGGCTCGGCGCGCTCGAGCGGCTCGCGCGCGCCCATGGCCTGCGCGGCCGCAAGGTGCTCGACGTGGCGTGCGGGACGGGCAGCAGCTTCCTGGCGCTGCTCGACGCCGGCTACGAGGTCACCGCGTGCGATCTCTCACCGGCGATGGCGCGCCGCGCCGCTGCGAAGGCGGGCGGCAGGGCGGCCGTGCACGTCGCCGACGCCCGCCGGTTGCCCCGCTTCGGTGCGTTCGACCTCGTCACCTGCCTCAACGACGCGATCAATCACCTGGTGGAGCCCGACGACGTCCTCCGGGCCCTCGCGGGCATGCGTGCGAACCTCGACCGGCGCGGACTGCTGGTCTTCGACGTCAACACCTTCGCCGCCTATCGCTCGGCGGGCGACGTGGTCAGCGCCGACGACGATCGTCTCGTGGCCTGGCGCGGGCGCCTGGCCACGATCTCCGCGCCGGGAGCGCTGGCCGAGGTGGTCGTCGAGATCTTCGAGCGCCTCGACGGCGATGTCTGGCAGCGGCGCTGCCATCGCCAGCCGCACCGCCACTACCCGCTCGCCCAGGTCCACGAGCTCGTCGCCGACGCCGGTCTGCGGGTCGTGGCCACGCGGGGTCAGCGCACCGGCGCGATCCTCGACCCCGACGTCGACGAGGACGTCCACACCAAGGCGATCTTCCTCGCCGCGCGAGCGTGACCGTGTCCCGCGCCAAGGAGAGGAGGGTCACATGATCTGGGTCCCCTAGCCGCAGAGTGGGGCGCCCGGCGCTGTCGCCTGTGCTGGGTCTGCGTCGGGCGCCTTGTCGTTCGCTGGCGCTTGCGCGGCTGCGCGGCGCTTACTGACGCATCGAGGGAAGGGAGTCCCCCGCGGCGCCCGGCCGGGCCGTTCCGCTGGCGCTGTGCTGACTTCACCCGGCCCTGCCAGGTAAAGGCAGCACAGCGTGCTCGGAGGACGACACTTGGGCAGCGCTGTCCTGGATTGTGTGGCCAGGAGCCACACAAGTCAGGACGGTCCGGAGTAGCTCCCCCCCGCCGAGGACGACCGCCCCCGGTCGCGCCGCCCCAGGGCTGCTTCCCCTCGGTGATGCTGTCAGCGCAAGCAGCGCCGCCAGCGCCCGCGGACGAGCGCTGGCCGATCAACCGGCCCCGGACCAGATCGCATCGAACGCCGCCGCGTCGAGCGGTAGCAGCCAGCACGCCGCCACGCGGTCCTCGCGCAACCGATAGAGCCCGACCGTCGACCAGCGGTGCTCGACGCCGTCGATCGTCGCGGTGCCGTCGGTGAGCGCGGCGACGCGGTCGCCGTCGCCTATGAGCAGGTCGCCGGGATGCATCCGGAAGCTGTGGTCGGCGAGCTCGCGGCGGCGCGTGAAGTAGTCGATCACCGCGTCGCGCCCGCGGTACTCGCCGGCGATGGCGTTGCTGCCCGGGACGACCCAGACGATGTCGTCGGTCAGGACGTCGTGCAGCGGCTCGGGCGGGCCGCCGGCGTAGAAGGCCGCCTGCGCGTCGTGGAGGCGCGCGAGCACGCGCCGCGCCTCGTCGCGGGTCACGGCGCCTGCAGGTGCGCGAGCTTGTCGGGGTTGGCGACGATGCGCACGGTCGTCACCAGCCCGTCAGCCACGTCGAGGGTGAGGACGGCGACGGCGTGCCCCTCGCCGTCGCGCGCGAGGCGGCCGGGAACGCCGTTGACGAGGACCGGGTGCAGCGTCACGTCAGCGGCGCCACGTTCGGGGCGGGCGATGCCGACCATGAAGCGCGCGACGTGCTCGCGGCCGTGGACCGTGCGCCGCGGGGCCTGCGCCTTGCCGCCGCCATCTGTGTAGGTGTAGACGTCCTCGGCCAGCAGGGCGATGAGGCCCTCGGTGTCGCCGCTCTGCGTTGCCTCGATGAAGCGGTCGGTGAGCTCCTCGTGCGCCTCGCGATCGACATCGAAGCGCGGGCGCTCGGCGTCGACGTGGCGCCGCGCGCGGCTGACGAGCTGGCGCGCGTTGCCCTCGCTCTTGCCGATCACCTCGGCGATCTCGTCGTAGGGGTAGGCGAAGACCTCGCGCAGCAGGAACGCCGCTCGCTCGACGGGCGAGAGCCGCTCGAGCAGCACGAGGAAGGCCAGCGAGAGCGAGTCCGAAAGCTCGGCCTGGGCGCTCGGGTCGCCCGCGCCCTCGTCGGTGAGCAGCGGCTCGGGCAGCCACGGCCCGATGTACGCCTCGCGGCGGACGCGCGCGGAGCGCAGGTGGTCGATGGCCAGGCGGGTGGTGACGGCCGAGAGGTAGGCCTTCGGGCTCTCGACGTCGCCGGGCTGCGCGCGGTGGTAGCGCAGGAACGCCTCCTGGACGATGTCCTCAGCCTCGCTGACGCTGCCGATCATCCGGTAGGCGATCGAGAACAGCAGCGGGCGCAGCTCGGGATGCAGGTCGGTTGCGGTCATCGCTCCCTGGACGAAGCGGGGCCCGTAACTGTGACACCCCGCGTTGTCACAGCGCACCGCGCTGTCTCGTCAGAGGGGTCATGAACACGATGAGAGTCTTCTTCGCAGGAGCGAGCGGCGCCATCGGCCCGCCCGTCGTCCGAGAGCTGATCGAACGCGGCCACGAGGTGGTCGCGATGACCTCGAGCGCGGCCAAGGTGCCGCTGCTCGCCGACCTCGGCGCCGAGCCGGTCGTGGCCGACGCCATGGACGCCGACGCGCTCATGCGCGCGGTCCGCAGCGCGCGGCCCGACGGCGTCGTCAACATGATGACCCGGATCCCCGCCAAGCCGTCGCGGCCGTCGCAGATGCGCGCCACCAACGAGCTGCGCGAGCGCGGCGTGCGCCACCTGCTCGACGCCGCGGTGGCCGCCGGCGCGCGGCGCTTCGTGAGCGAGTCGTTCTTCGGCGTCTACGGCTTCGGCCCGTACGGGCGCGCGCGGACCGAGAACGACCCGATCGGCCACGAGCGCAACCGCGGCATCCAGGCGATCATCGACGCGATCGCGTCGTCCGAGGGTCAGCTCCGCGCGGCCAGCCAGGACCAGCGCATCGAGGGCGTATCGCTGCGCTTCGGTGGCTTCCACGGGCCGCTCTCGCCGAGCACGCAGACCATGGTCGAGCTCGTGCGCCGCCGGCGGCTCCCCGTCATCGGCGCGCACGGCGCGGTGATGCCGACCATCGAGCTGAGCGACGCCGCGCGCGCCGTGGTCGACGCGCTGGAGGGGGCGCCCGCCGGCCGGGTCTACAACGTCTGCGACGACGAGCCGGTGGCGATGGATGACTACCTGAGCGAGCTGGCGCGCGTCATCGGGCTCCGCCACCGCGCCACGTCCCGTACTGGCTCGTCCGCGCCACGGCGCCGTACGTGGCGACGTTCATGGGCCGCGCGCGCGTGCCGATGTCCAACGCGCGCATCGCGGACGAGCTGGGTTGGCGCCCGAGCTACCCGACCTACCGCGAGGCGCTCGCGCTGCTCGGTCCCGCCACCGATCAGCCGCCGAAGCGCCCGCGCAGGGCCAGGACGTTGGCCACGTAGCGCTGGGTCTCGGGCAGCATCCCGATGCGCCGCACCGACGCCAGCCCCTGGTAGTAGCCGGCGGCGGCGATAGCGGGGTCGCCGTTGGCCTCGCGCAGCAGGTGAGCGAGGTAGAGCGACCCCGCCTTGACGTTGTCGGTGGGCGAGGACGGGTCCAGGCGCGCCGAGCTCAGGTTGGACTGCACCCAGCTCCAGGTGCCGGGCATGACCTGCATGATCCCGCGGGCGTTCGCCGGCGAGATCATCGCGTTGTTGAAGCCACTCTCCTGCCATGCGATGGCGGCGGCCAGCGACGACGGTGCGCCCGACTGCGCCGCGAGGGTGCCGACCTGGCCGGCGCTGAGCCGGCCCGGGGAGGCCATCGGCGCCGCCTGCGGCACGATCGTCCGCGCCGGGGCGGGGGCGGTGGCGTTGATCGTCGCCCCCGTGGGGAGCTTGATGACGGTGCCGGCGATGAGCTGAGAGGTCGGGTTCAGGCCGTTCATGTACGCCATCTGGGCGGCGGGCACGCGCGACGCGGCAGCCAGGGCGCTGAGCGTGTCGCCGGGGCGCACCTTGTAGGCCCCCATCGCCTCGGGGGCGCTCTGCGCGGCGGCCGGGGCTGGCGCGGCGGCGGGCGCGCTGCCCGGAGTCGGCAGCCTGAGCGTGGTGCCCGAGATGACCCACGAGTCGAGCTTGAGCCCGTTGGCGGCGGCGAGCGAGCTCAGGCCGACGCCGTTGCGCGCCGCGATGGCGCTCAGCGAGTCGCCGGGCTGCACGCGGTAGCCGCCGCCGCCCGACGCCGCCGGCGCCGACGCCGTGCCGGGGGAGGACGGTGCCGGGGTGACCGGTGGGACCGGCGTCTGCCCCGGCGCGGGGATCGTCAGGTTGGTGCCGGCGACGACGCGCGCCTCGGGCGACAGGCCGTTGGCGGCCGCCACGGCGCTCGTCGCCAGGTTGTTGGCCAGGGCGATGCCCCACAGCGTCTCGCCGGGGGCCACGGTGTGGACGGCGGCGATCGATGAGGTCGGTGCGAGGGCGCAGACGGCCATCGCGGCCAGCAGGTAACGGGCGAGCATGAGACCAGGCCTACCACCGCTCGGGGATCGCTGACGCCCGGCGCGCGGTGTTCCGTGAACCTGCAAGGCGCGGTGCACCTGCGATTCTCTGGCCCGATGACCGCCGCACAGGCCAAGCTGTGGCTGCAGAAGTGGCGCTGGTACGAGCGCAACACGCTGCCCTGGAATCGCGCGCGCATCCACTGGGAGATGGCGCGCCGCGAGGCGTTCGTACGCTGGCCCGTGCACGGCAACGTCCTCGAGGCGCTGCGCGAGGGGCGCCTGGAGGTGGGCGCGGGCACGCTCCTGGAGCCCGGGGTGTGGATCACCGCGCCGGGCGCCGCGCGCGTGCGCATCGGCGAGGGCACCTTCCTGAACCTCAACGTCATGGTCGCCAGCGTCGAGCTCGTCGAGATCGGCTCGCACTGCATGTTCGCCAACGGCTGCTTCGTCACCGACGGCAACCATCGCTTCGACGACCGAGACCGCCCGGTGACGTGGCAGGGCTTCACGACCAAGGGGCCCACGCGCGTCGGCGACAACGTGTGGTGCGGGGCCAACGTCGTCATCACCAGCGGGGTGACGATCGGCGAGCGCTGCGTCATCGGGGCCAACTCGGTGGTCACCACCGACATCCCGGCGGGGTCGATCGCGGCCGGCTCGCCCGCCCGGGTCCTGAAGGCGATCACATGGGCGGGCAGCCCCGCAGCCACCGCGTCGTGAGCATCACGCGGCCCAGCGCGACCCATGCGGCGCCGTAGTAGCTGGGGTGCGCGCGATCGAGCTGCGCGGCGCGGTCGAGGAGGGCCGCCGCGCGTTCGCGGTCGCCGGCGGCGGCGGTGGCGGCCGCGGCGGCCACCGCGACGACCGCGTGCTCGCCTGGTGCGAGCGGCTTGCCGCCGAGGTCGCGCACCGGCGCGAGCGTTCGCTGCAGCGACGCGTGCGGCTGGGTGGCCTCGCGGCGCACCGACGGCTCGCAGTCCTCGGCCAGGCGAATTGGGAGGCGCACGGCGTCGTAGCCGAAGACCGCCTGGCCGCCTGGGTCATCGGGTCGGCCCATGGGCGTGGCGCCCGCGGCCGTGGCGCGCGCCCAGTCGGGCGCGAGGCCCGAGCGGTGAGCCTGCAGCGTCCGCACGACGCGCAGCCCGGAGGCGCGCAGGTCGCGCCGGTGCAGCAGCGCGAACGTGCGCGGCGCGACGTAGCTGGGGTTGACGATCGCCCGGTCGCGCGCCCACGGGCCGGCGACGAGCACGCGCCGCCCGCCGACGCGCGCGGTCTCCTGGGCGCCGACGGCGCGCGCGATGCGACGCGCCTGGCGCGCCAAGGCGGGCCGGTGGAAGCGGCGCGCGGCGACGAGCAGCGCCCGCGCGGCGTCGAGGTCGGCGTCGGCCGCGGCCTGCGGGTCGCCGGGGCGCCAGGCAAGCAGCCCGTCGTCGCGCTGCAGGTGCGCGCGCGTCCAGCCCCACACGGGATCGAAGCGCGCGCGGTCGCCGATCGCGGCGGCCAGCAGCATCGCGTAGGCCTGGCCCTCGCTGACCGTGTCGCGGCCCTGGTCGCGGCGCACGACGCGCCCGTCGGCGTCCACGTAGCGCGCGAGGAAGGCCTGCGCGGCGCCACGCGCCTGGTCGGGGGCGGCGCGCGTCTGGTCGTCGGGGCGCACCAGGCAGGCGGTCAGCGTGACGGCGAGCGCCACGACGGCGATGACGCCCAGCCGTCTCACGCGACCTGTCGCAGCGGCATCGCCGTGCTCGCCGGCGCGGCGCGCGCGGGCGCGCGGCGCAGGGCGGGGGCCACTCCGAAGCCGAGGATGGTCACGTGCACAAGCGCGAAGGCGATGTTGTTCAGCGTGCTCGGGTCGCGCTCGCGCATCAGGCCGTATGCGCTCGCCGCCAGGAGCACGACGATCACCGCGAGGCCTGGCGCGACGGTGCGCGGCTGCGCCGCGGCGGCGCCGCGCTTGGGCGTCACCTTGAACGTCCCCGGCCGCCGCAGCGCGACCGCGAGGGTGGCGTGGACGTGGATCCAGAACGACGCCGCCTGCAGCGCGAAGGCGCGGAACGTGTACGCGCCGGAGCCCATGAGCGCCACGAGGTACAGCGCGAGGCCGAAGTACGGGACGAAATGCACGAGGAACTGGTCGGCAGCCGAGGCCGACAGCGGCTGGGCACCCGTGAGGATCCGCATCACCGGGAAGGCCATGTAGACGAGCACCGTCCAGCCGCTCAGGAAGTACGAGCACGACAGCAGGTACTGGACGCGCTGGCGCAGCGGCAGGCGGGCGCGCAGCACGCCGCCGATGGCCGAGAGGCAGCCGCGCGCCCAGCGGTGCTGCTGGCCGACGTAGGAGGCCATGTCCTCGGGCCCCAGCCCGCGGGCGAGGACCTCGGGGACGTAGGCGCTGCGCCATGCGCGCTCGTGCAGGCGCACGGACAGCTCGAAGTCCTCGGTCAGCGACGCCTCGGGGAAGCCGCCGACGTCCTCGAGCGCGTCGCGGCGCAAGACGACGTTGGTGCCGCAGCAGAACATCGCGTCGTGGCCGTCCTTGCCGCGGGCGATCGAGCCGAAGAACAGCGCCTGCTGGCTCCAGGCCGCGCCGGCGAGCTGGCTCGCACCCGCGTTGGCGTAGTACTGCGGCGTCTGCACGAAGGCGACGCGATCGTCGGCGAAATGCCCCAGCGTCGCCTCGAGAAAGCGCTCGTCGGGCACGTGGTCGCAGTCGAGCACGACCACGAACGGCGCGTCGCAGCAGCGCAGCGCATGGTTGAGGTTGCCCGCCTTGGCACCGTGGCGGTGGCGGCGGCGCACGTAGCCGGCGCCGCGTCGCGCAGCGAGCGCGCGCATGGCGTCGTTGGCGCCGTCGTCGAGCAGCCAGACCCGCACGCGCGCGCCGCGCATGCGCACGGCGGCGGCGATGGTCGGCTCCACGACATCGACCGGCTCGTCGTAGACGGGCACCATGACGTCGACGAGCGGCGCCTCGCGGGCGCCGCGCAGCGCGACGGGAGCGCGCGAGCGCTCCCGCCCGCACGTCCACCAGAACCCCACCGCCTGGACGAGGTTGAACAGCTCGGCGGCGACCAGCAGCACGTAGAGCACCGGGTTGCCCATGCGCGCGGGCGCCAGCAGCCAACCGAAGTAGTAGAGCGCCGGCGGCGCGGCGACGAGGGCCAGGACGCGCAGGCGCAGCCGGTGGCGCCCGCATGGGGAGGCGGCGCTCCAGCGCGGCGCGCGCAGGCGCGGATCGGTCGGGACGGGCTTCATCGGGTGAACTCCCACACTCGGATCTGCGGACGGTCGAAGGCCTGGACCTGATGGTCGCTACGACGCATGCGCACGACGGTGTCGACCGTGGCCTTGCGGAACGGGGCCTTGTCCTGGAAGGAGGCGAGCAGGAAGACGCGCTGCCCGGGGCGCGGCCGCGGCGGCTCGGACCCCAGCGGCTGGGCCTGCAGCCCGCCGCCGTAGTAGCCGACCACGCTGCCGAGGTAGGCCGGCTCGTAGACGATGAGGTCGCCCGGGCGCGCCTCGCGGCGGATCTCCTGCAGGGCGCCGCGGAAGTCGTAGTCGCGCGGGTTGGAGGAGTTGAACTGCTGGTCGGCCTCGGCAAGGCCCATCGTCGCGAGCAGGACCGCCACACAGGCGGTGGCGACGGTCGCGCGGCGCGTGAACCCGGTCGCAGCGCGGGCGATGAGCAGCAGCGCGATCGGTACCGCGGCGCAGAAGTAGCGCACCTCGAACACGAACGGCTTGAGCTGGCCCAGGACGAAGAGGCCCGCCATCGGGATCAGGGCGCAGGCCACCAGCAGCTGCGTGGCGCGCGAGCGCCCGCGGCCCAGCAGTCCCAGGGCCCCGAGCATCGCCGCCGGCCAAAGCGCGCCGAGGCGCTCCATGGTCGCGTCGGAGTGATAGCCGGTCACGGCCCACAGGACGTTGGTGATCGCCGAGTAGATCGACGGGGTCGCGAGCCCCTCGTTCTGCGAGGCGCTGGCGCCGGCCTGCGACGGGGCGGAGAACCCCTTGCCGCTCGACTCGTTGACGTTGAACTGGTGCATCGCGAAGGACAGCAGCGGCGCCACCAGCAGCGCCAGCCCGGCGAGCGCGGCGAGCCAGTGCGCGACGCGAACGCGCCGCTGGCAGACCGCCGCGGCGAAGCCGACCTGCTGGGCGAGCACGAACAGGGCACCGAAGTACTGCGTCCACACGAGCGCCGCGGCGGCCAGCGCGTACAGCGCCCAGTCGGTACGCCGGTCGTGGCGGATGGCGCGCACCTGCATGAGCAGCGCCAGCGTCGCGAAGAGCATGAACAGCCCATACATCCGCGCCTCGTCGGCGTACCAGACGCAGAACGGCGCCACGGTGGCCAGCGCGGCGGCGGCCAGTCCGGCGCGGCGGTCGTAGAGCTCGCGACCGAGCAGGTAGAGCAGCGGCACGAGCGCGACGGTGGCCAGGATCGAGGGCAGCCGGACGGCGAGCTCGCTCGTGCCCAGCAGCCGCACCGTCACCCACAGGATGCTGTGATGCAGCGGCGGATGGACGTCGCCGTCGCGCAGCTGGTCGAGCATCTGCCCGAACGGCAGACGTGCCTGCTCGACGCTCGTGGCTTCGTCGAGCCACAGCCCGCGGCTGGCCAGCAGCCGGACCACGAGCGCGAGGATGACGAGGCCGGCGAGGATCCATGCCGTCCGTGTCGGCCGCGGGCCCAGTGCGCGCAGGACCGGCTCGCGTACCGTGGGCAGGCGGATCACGGCGGCGCCGCCGCTGCCCGCGGCCAGCGCCGTGCTGGCGATCAGCGTGGCGTGCGCGATGCCGGCGGCGTTGTCGCCCATGGCGAGCAGCAGCCCGAGGTGCAGCGCGACGGCCCCGCTCAGGACGGTCAGCGCGGGGCGTGCGGCGCCCGTCGCGCAGGCGTGGGCCACGAGCACGCGTGAGACGCCGAGCAGCGCCATCGCGATCAGGTACGCGACGGCCAGCGCCGCGGCGGGCGCGTAGCGCGCGCCGAAGATCGCGCTGACGAGGCCGGACGGATCGACGGCCACGGTGCCCACCGCGGCGACGCCGAGCGCGCCGGCCACCGCCAGCGCGGCTGGCAGCGCGCGCCGGTCACCGGCCGAGGCGCGCGGAAGCAGCATGAGCGGCACCGTGGTGGTGGCGAAGGCCGCCACGCCGCCGAGCGTCGAGAGCACGGCGAAGCGCCCGGCCTCGCCGGCGGGAAGCAGCGCGTTGGCCACCAGGACGTCCTGGTTCTGCACGACGGCCAGGCCCAGGAAGGCCAGGACCGTCGCCACGGGCGCGGTCGCGCTCTCGGCCGCGCGGCCGGTGTGGCCGGGGGTGTAGGCGACGCCGAGCGCGGCCCAGCCGGCCAGGGTGACGCCGGCGGCGGCGCCCGCGGGGCCGAGCAGGGCGCCGAGCGCGACGCCCGCGCCGAGCCGCACGACGGGCTCGGCCAGCAGGCTGGCGGCGGCGCGGCGGGGGCGCCCCAGGCCGTATAGTCGCCCGCGCTCGAGCGCGAGCAGCCCCGCGGTCGGCGCCGCGGCGGCGAGCGCGAGGACCATCGTTGCCGGCAGGTGCAGGGCGGCGGCGATCGGCAGCGAGCCCACGGCCAGCGCGGCGCCGGCGGCGGCGCCGATGCGCAGCGTGCGCCCGCGCAGCGCGTCGGCCAGCGCGGGGGAGAGCGCACTGCCGGCGCTCAGGCTGGCGGCCGGCACGTGCACGAGCAGGTAGAGCGCCAGGAAGGCGGAGAGGTCGGCGAAGGCGCCCGGGGCCAGCAGCCG